>JAABUS010000156.1_pt1 | contig 167714 bp, 79 predicted proteins | sample 5560161 | NCBI WGS metagenome assembly JAABUS01 (sample SAMN10711885, study PRJNA513376) | rock metagenome | isolation source: Antarctica rocks | place: Antarctica: Victoria Land, Trio Nunatak nord | collected 2016-01-04
GCCCTATAGGGCAACGCTAGTAAAAATCTAATTAAAAATTCGGAATCTAGGCTAAAAATAGATTTAGTAAGATATTTATATTCCTATATAGGGGCCCTAGTCTAGATACTCTCAAAAGTTAAAGTCAAAAAAAAAAGTTGTTAAATCGGTGTAATATCGCTACTTAATCGGTATATAATGTGTTTAGAATGCGGGATATAAGTAGATACGTATTTCTAGTATTTTATATAATTTCGGTGTAAAATACGTAAAAATCGGGGTTTCCCAAGTTGCCGATACCGAATTAAAATATTATTTATACTCCGCTCTATATTACTTTTAAGATTATTAATATTAATTCTCTACTTTATTAAAAGTATAAAGTTTTTTTTAAGACCCCCCTATTTATTACCTTTAAGTTAATAAATTTTATATTAATTACTATATCTTCGTATAATAATTAAGCGCTACTTTAATCTATTAAGACGATTATTTTATATTTTTATATTTTTACGGGATAAATTATAAGATAATATTTATCCTAGTTTATAATATTAGATTTTATCTTTAATTACTTTTAAGTTATAAGAGGTAAGAATAATTATCGTATAATTTTTATAAATCTTAATACTAGGATTTCTAGAATAATCGGTATTATAGGTTTAAAGGGAGGTTATTATTATTATACCGGTAGACGTTAACCTTATTAATATTTACGTAATCGATTATACCGGTTATTAACTTCGTAGTTAATTTATATAAACTTTATAACTTTATAATAACGGCGTTTTCTTTATATATATCTAGAAATATAATTAAGGAAGGAGACGGCTCCTATTTTCGAAACTAGACCATATATACGAATTATTTTTTAAATAAGTAATCGGGGTCTACGGATTAAAATAGAATATTTTTTATATATATTAATTATTTTTCTTTACTTTCCTTAACCGTACGGATATAATTAATTATTAAATATTTAATACTTATTTAAGTTAATCTAACGCCGCTAATAATTTAAATATTATTACGTAATATAATTATATTTAATACTTTTAATTATACGTTATAATTTTATTCCTTTACTTTTATAATCTTTATTATAATTTAAGTCTTCTTATTATATAAGAAATAATAATTTATATTATTCTTTACCGGCTTTATTTTAAAGTATTTATAACTCGGCCCCTCCCTTAAATCCTATCTTTTAATTATATAACTCGCTTTTTTATTCGGCGTTATACTTTATTAATTTAATTTATTAATAATTTATTAATAATTTATTATATATAATTATTTTAATACTCCTCTATAGTTACGAGCGGATTTAATAATTTCGACTTAAAAGAATAAGAATTTTTAATATTAATATATACGTTTATTTCGCCGTTAAAGATTTACGTTTCCCCGATCGGGAGCTTTTTATTTTTTATTATTTTAATATATATAACTAGATTCTTATCGTTATTAAAGTAAGGGATTTATATTTCTTCGAGGTAGAAATAATAAATTCTTATATTATAAGGTAGAATAGGTTTAATATTTATATACTTCCCCGTTATAGTAATCGGTATTTATTTAATTAAATATTCCGTTTTTTTTAATTTATATTTTAATTCCTTTCCTACCCTCGTATTAAAAATTATAATAATATTGAATATTATTTTCTTATATATCTCGATAGCCTTATCCTTATACTCTCCTATCCTCTTCGTTATATTATTATTTATAATAACTTTTAAATCTCTAAATTTAAAGATCGGAGCCGGAGATAAATAATAATTTATTATACTCTTTATATAGTTATTTAGACCGCCGATTTATCCGTAATAAGTTAATAAATTTATTAACTTAAAAAGATCGAGTTATTTCTTCGCGACTTTATCGTTTATTTATAAATTATCTAGGAATTTATCGACGCGAAGACGGCCCTTCTTAATTATATCGTCTTTATTATCTTAATCTTAATTAATCTTATTACGAAGATTATTAAACTTTTATTTAAATTCGTAGTCTTTAAGTTTATTATTAAAAACTCCGGAGACCGTAGAGATAATAGTATAAAGGGAATTATTATACTCGGAGATTTTAACTTTAAACTTCTCCTCGATAAATTTCTTATATATAATAAAGAAATCGGTACGTAGTATAATATTAAGAGAATATTTAGGACTATATTTTTTATCGTTATTATTAATAATAATATAATAAGTTATAAGGAGGGAAAAGAAGTTAAGAAATTCGTCGATAATATCGTCGGGATTAATTTTTCTAAAGTCCTTAAAGTTATCTTTAATTAAAATAACGATTTTATTATTATAAGAAGCGAGTTAATTAATTAAAATATTATCCTTTTTATTTTTACCGTTTTTAAGGACTTATAATAAACTTTTTAATAGTATTATCGTTATAGTTTAAAAGTTAATACGAAGTTTTTCGAATTTTATTTTACCCTTAAACTATAGTATAGTTTATAAATTATACTCTATAAACCCCTCGATTTAAATTTTATAATTTTTATTATAATATAAAACCTAATCTCTTTATATTTCGAAAATTAATTATATAAAAATTAATAAGACCGGAACTTAAAGGGAATTAAAATATACGTACTATATATATAATAATCTACTCGCCGAGTTTCTTCGTCCTATATTTTCCGATCTCGTTTTTCTTATTATTTAAGATAATTTTTATAAAAGGTTTATCCGTACTAGAGATTTTAATAATAATATCTTAATTCTCCTTAGGATAATTATTATTAAAAGCGATAAATATAATTATTATACCCTTAAGTTACTCTTTTTTATTTAAAATTATATCTTTATATTTTTTACTTTTTAAATTATATATAATTTAAACGATCTTAAGCTCGACTCTTAATCCGGGAATATCGAGTATATATTTATTATATAGAGTTATAACGCTAGCTAGAAATATAAATACGGAATTAATAAGATTTATAAATATTAATATAACGAGAAAAGAGCCGATAAAGCGACGAGGACCTAAACCTTAGGGAGTAAAATATATAACGTTATTAAATTATATATAAGAGAGATTTAACCCCGGTAAAGGATACGCGTAATCGTCGGAAAGATAATAAAAATATTAAAGGAGATAAATAATTATAGGATAATTTAAAGGAATTAATATAAATAATAATCTAGAAATTTAAATAAAAAGAAGATTTAATATAAGGGGAGAAGTATAGTTTTTATAAAGATTATACTCTTATATTTATTATATTAAAGTAAGAGACGAGATAAATAAGATTATTATAAAATTAAGTTATATATAACTCGGATAAATAAATAACTTTTATTAATATTATTTTATTACTTTTATAACTACGTTTAATCCTACTAGTCGGTTTATATTTATATTAATATTAATAAATAACGTAATTTTATAAACTACCGAATATATTTCGCTAAAGTAATAATATACTCTAATATTCTAGTTTTATTTAGAGTAATATAGCCTTTATAAGCCCGAATTATTATTATAATTATTAATTTATTTATTTTTAATAGGTTAACGATAGTTTATACCTATATTAAAATTTAACGTAGTATATAGACTCTACCCGATATTATCTAGTATCGATCGACTTTAAAATAATATTTAATATATTTATTTAATTAAGGAAACGCTTATTATATTTAAATAAATATTATATAGTTATATTATAACTAGACTAGAAGAAAGTACGGAGAGAAGTATTAAAAATTATATATATATAAGTAATATTATAAAAAGAAATAGATTTATTAATAATAATAAATATTTATACTAAGACTCCTAACTAGGTTTAGCGCCGTATTTTTAACGTATTATAAGATTTTTAATATTATATATCTTCTTCTATAATTATTATATATTTAAAATATTATTAACTCTCTACTTTTTCTTATTCACTATCTTTTCTTATATTTTAAATTATATCCTTTTTTTACGTTTTATATTATATCCTCTTCCTATATTTTAAATTATATCCTTTTACGGCGCTACGCCTATAAATCCTACGAGGTAATACTTCGTTCGTTATTAAATATAAACCCGCGATTACGGTCCTATATTTTTATAATTAAATTAATATCGGTAGCTTAAAAAGGATCGATAATTATAATATTTATAATAAACCTTTTATTAGAGATATTTTACTAGATCTTTTAATTTATAATTAATTTCTCCGCCGTTAATATCCTAGCCCGAATATCTTAAACCTTTTATTTTATCTAGCTCGTTAACTCTTTTATTATTTTTTACCTCGTCGCTCTCCGAGCCCTTTTTAATTTTAACGACGCCGAGTATTTAATCGCTATATAAGAAGAGGCCTATATTATAATTTATTTATATTCCCCCGAGCTCTCCCTCTCTCGTTATAAACGCTTTTTTTTTAACGCGCGTTACGCCTCCGCCGCCTATAAATATTAAAATTAAGTTTATTAAATATACTATCGCGTGTACCTCCGCGATAATAAATTAATATTAAGACCTTCCGAACGTATACGCTTTAAAAGATTATTTTATTATCTCTAGACTTTATATACTTTTTATAATATATTAAACTTATAATCTTAAACCCTTAACTTCCTCGTTATTTATAATTTTATTAAATTAACCGGGCTTAATAAGATTATTACCCAAACTAATAATTATAATAAAAATAAATTTAAAAACTCCGGTTTAGATTTTATAGACGGGACGTAGAATATAGGATTTTAAATAATTAATTAATATTACGCCGGGGATAAAAAGGAAAATTATAAATATAAAGAGATTCTTATTACTAGGGACTAGGCGCCTCTACGTTTTTAAATCTTCTTTAATTATACGTAATATTATCTTAAATAAATAAATACGTATTGATAATTTAAATAACTTCGAGTAGAGTCCGCCGAATTTAATAAGCGAAAGGTAAAACTCTATATATTATTTATATTATATTATTTACCGGAATTCCTTATACTCTCTCTTAATTTTTCCTTTAAATATAATTAAAGTTTATATATTATTTAAAAACCTTAGTTAATCCTTTTTCGTTTATTCTTTCTAATATTATTTAATATATCGAATTTCACCCGTAGGTCTCGGTATATTTTAAGATATCGTTATATAGACTTAAACTACTCTATAAAATAATTAATAATATTTTACTACCCGAATCTTTACTTTCTTAACTCTTTTAATATTTAATATTAAAGCGGCTAGAATTATTAATATTACGGTCGCCGATATAATTAATACCCTCGATAAACGTTTTAAAGACTAATTATAATTATTTAATTTCGGTAAAATAATTATTTATAATAGAAGATTAATATAGTATTATTACGGCGTAGTCTTTAATTACGTCGTATATTAAATTAATAAAATATCTCTAAAGATTTTCTTTATTATTTATAATTTCTTTTAATAAATATAATATAAAAAGGACCTTCGTAGATTTAATTAAGAATTAATATAAATTTTAAACCCTTAAAGTAATCCCGTTAACGATTATTCCGTTAATAATTATTCCGCCTCTCGGATTTAAATAAATAGGATATATAATTAATAGTATTTACTTTTATCGTAGTCGTAGGTATATATTTCGTTACCCGACGAACTAGAAAAGAAAAGGTAATCTCGATAAATAGCGCCTAGATTTATTCTATAATTTATAAATTTAAATACGAATCGCTAGATTTTATTAAGGATAATACTTATATATTTATAATATAGGACGTAATATTTACGGACGTAAAAATTATATTATCGAAAATAGCGGGTAGAGTTTTTAAATCTTTACCGAAGGCCTTCTTTATAATTATAAAGTTCGGGAAACTTAAACGTAAATTAAAAAATAATATTAAATTAGGTAAAGAGACTTTTATTATTAATAATCCGCTCTTTTTTTATAAAATATCGCTCTTATATATTATTATATTTAGGAGACTATTAACCGGGATTATAATATCGGTTAACGAAGGTATTAAAAATAACTTTATACTATATTAATAAAGTAATAGAACATACTCTACGCCTTATTATAAATATATAATAATATTTTCTAATAGATTATACCTTCTATTAAAAGTTTATAAAGGCTATGAATCGTTTAATTTTACGTAATTATTATTAATTATAATCGGTAGATACTTATCTTTATATAATATAACGCGGGTATAAAATAAGATAAAGTAGGTTTACTTTATATTAATAACTTTTTATTCGTATTATAGGCTAGAGTATAAATTAATAGTTTAAATTAAATAATCTCGCTTTATTAATATAGGTTCGGCGAGAAATTAAGTTCCTTTATATACTTTATATTTTATTAAAGTCTTTATAATCCCTCTTTTAGGTCGGCTAGCCTTATATTATTTATACTTTAAAAACTTTATATTATTAATTAATTAAACCGGTAACGTTTATAAACGGTATATACGGATTTTAAATTAATATTATATTAATACGAGTTAACGCCTAATTTAAATTATATTATATATATATATTCTAGATTTAAAGTATTACTTTAATAAAATATAGTAAAGAGAGGAGAGATTCTAGCTCCTTAAAGAGGCCGATATAATTATATCTTAATCGACTATAATTACTTTTATTATTTATCCTATAGTATTATTTTATTTAGTCTACTACCTAGATTAAATTAATTTCTAGTTTTATACTTTAATTAATTCTTATCGTACGATCCTCTTAATAAAATAGTCTTCTATTTAATATTAACGCTATTCTTTAATCGAGTTAAATTAATATATCGTATATAGGACGTTTCTACCTAATAAGCCTATTATTTTATATTTACCTACGGCCGCGTTTATATACTTTTTTTTCTTAAAATCTTATTCTATTTCCTTAGACGTACTCTTATATATAAATAATTTATAATTTAAAAAACGGATATTAATATATATATAAAACGTTAGAATCCTTAGTATTATAAATTATAATATATATATATATAAATATAAAGAAACTTATATACTTTTTTTACTACGGCTTTATTATATATTTTCTATTAAAGTAGACCCTAGAACCGATAATTTATATACTACTCGAATTACGCTTTTATATTAATTATCTTATACTTATTTATTAAATATCCGCGTTCGCGTAGTTACTAGCTTTATTAAGCCTTTATATTCTTTTAAATCTATTTTCTTTAAATCAAAAACGTCGTAAAATTAATAATTTTATTAATTAATTTAATTTATTAAGATAAAGGTTATTTAAATATTCCGTATTAATATATAAGTTATAACGTTAAGCCTCTTTAAGTTATTAACGAACGGGTTTAATAATAAGTCTTTTCTTTAATAGAATTTTAAATATATCTTTAATAATACTCTTTAATTATTTTATAAAGAGGTTATTAAATTAATATAATTTTTTAATTACCGAGAAAACCTCCTTAATATTTTTCGCGATTTCGTTTTTATAGGGTACTTTTAAGTTTATTATAACTTTTTAAAGATCGCGTAAACCGGCTTAATCCGAGAGAAGAAATATTAAGATAAGAATAAAATAATATTCGAGGGCCTATATATTTAATTTTATTATCGGCCCCTCGCCTTCGATTTATTTAAGGAATATAAATTTTTAATATCGATATTCTTTATATTACCGGTATAAAACCGTCCGTTAAGGTTAAAGTCCGTAATATTTAAATAAATATAATATCCTTTATCCTCGTTTTCGGCTAGAAATAAAATATTATATAATTTTAAATTATTATATATAATAGGCGGTTCGTAGTTATTATATAAATATTCTAGGCCGTCTAGATATTATAGGAGGATTAATAATTATTAATTAAATATATTTAATTTATATTATAGCCTAAGATAATCTTTTAAAATATCTTCGAGGAATTAATAAAGAGATATTAATATTTATAATTTTATAGTAAAATAAACGATACGAGGGTTTAAAATATAAAACGCTTTAATTAATCTTAAAAGGTTTCGATATAGAATAATCTTATAAAGAATAATATACTCCGCCGCGATATTTACGTATTATCTCTTATTTTTAATAACGATCTCTTTTAATACGAAGAAATTCTATCGACTAAGATAAAAAAAACTTAAGTTATAATATTTAATAATTTTATATACGGTTATAAACCCTCCTACGGATAACTCTAGGTTCGTATTAATTTAATAAAGACTATAACGCCCTTTAATAACTAGAAATTAGTCGGAATAATATATTAATAAATTTTTCTACTATCGATTAATATTTATAAACTTATAACTTATTATAAAAGATTTATAATTTACCTTATTTATTAAATTATTTATATATATTAAACCTATATACTATAGGTTTATATTAAATAGGTTTATATACTTTATCTACTCGTTAAACGGAGAACGAAAAATTTTACTTTTAAATAACTTATATATTTTCTTTAATCTCGTTATACTTTATTCTAGATTATCTAGAAAATAAAAGGCGTAATTTATAAATATTTTATAATACGAGTCTCTTATAATATAATTTTTATTTTTTAAAATTGACTAGTAAAGTTCGTAGGAGAGTTTATTATACCCGATATATTAATAAATATTTATATATTTATATAAAATTAAGAGTATTTAAAGCTTATAATAAAAGTAAAGTTTTAATAAATTATTCGTCTTCGTTAATTTTTCTAGTAATTCGTCGATATTTAATTTAATTTTCTATTATTTCTAAGCTATTAAGATTTATATAATATTATTTATATTAAATTTAAAACTTAGAAACTTTAGTTTTTTAATAATAATAATTCGAATATTAATTTAATCCAGGTATTCGCGGAATATAAAAAAAGTATTTTATATTAATTACGGTATCTTTAATATCTCGATTATAGTTATAATCTTTTAATATGATTTTATTTTATTATTTTAAGAAATATTTAAATTTAGAGCCCGATTAAAGAAGAAATAAAATATTTCGAAGATTTCGGTAGCCTTATTATTTTATTACCCTCTTTTTAATTTAACCGCTAGGTCTACCCGTTCCCGTATTATACTCTATTTTTTATAAAATATATATAATACGTCCGGGCCGTTAAAGTATCTTAAAGTCTCTATTTCGGCGTCGTTAATCTTTTTCTATAACTTTTCGACCTAATATATATATCGGATACTTCTATTTTATTATTATTAATTATACCGGTATAAACCTTATAGAAGGATTCCTAGTATCTAGGCTATACTTTAATATACTTAATAGTAGGTTTAATAAAAATAAGTTAGTAATTTTAGCCGGGGGGAAATAATTTATTTCTAATATCTCGTATATATACCTTTTTAGCGTCTAGGGGGTTAAAATAAACTCTTAATTATATACTCCTACCGGTACTCCTTTATAAATCCTCGTTACTCTTTTATACTCTCTTAATACTCCCGCTACGACCCTTTACTCTTTATTTACTCTTTTTAAAGTAATTTTATTCTTCTTCCCGTCCTAGAATAATAATTTCTAGTTTTAAATTCGGGGTATATATAATATATATATATACTTTATATATACCCCGAATTTAGGATTAAGAATTACCCGTTTCGATTAAGAAAAGAAGTAAGGTCGTTTTAAAAAAAAAAAAAGAGGGAGTAGAGGGGAGTATCGAGGGAGTAAAAAAGAGTAGTAAAAAAATAAAAGAGAGTAACGAAAGAGTAAAAGGGAGTATTTAAAAGTAATATAAAAATATAATAAATAAAAGTCTAAAATAACTCCCTTATACCCGGCTATAATTATTTATATTATTAATAATAATATTCTATCGCCTAGTTTAATTTACTACTACGTAGGCTCTTTTAATTTCGTTAGTCGATAATTAATTAACGGCTCTTAGCGTCGTCCTATATTAACGAGTATACTATATCTAGTATAAATTATTAGGGTACGTTCTAGAAGTTTCTATTAATAACTAGTTTCTAGATATAAATAAGGATAAAAACGAGATCGATTTCCTATATAGAAAAATAATAAATTTTACGGAAAATCTTATCTAGTGTTTATTCAATATCTCGTTATATAAAATAATCGAGTATAGAGGAGTAGAAATATAGGCACCGTTATATAATTTAATTATATATTACGAGATTATTAATAACTCGAGTTTTTTCACCCTCGGAACTATTCTTTAATAAGTAATTTACTATATAGAATTCTATTAAAATAAAATTTTTAATAATTCTACCTTTTCCTTTTTAATATTATTGATATTTTTAGAAACTTAATTAGATTAGTCTTAAAGAGATATTCTTTCTTTATAATTACGTCGAACTCTAGTCTACTAGTTAGATTAATAAATCCGTTATAACCGACCTAAATTTATTTATACGACGGGCGAAAATATAATTTTAAAAATTAATAAATTAAAAAATACTTCTTATAGTTTCTTAAATTAAACTAATTTATAAAGATATTAAACTATATAACGAAAGGCGGGTAGGGCCGATATTTAGGTACCGTAGAAATAACGTAAAATAAAAAATCTTTTAATATATATATAAATATATTAATATAAAGTAAATAAATATATAAGGTAATTATCTTATACTAGTATATAAATAATAATAATATATAAGCTTCGTATAGGCTTAGTACTATATATTCGATCGTATTAATATTCTTTATATTTATAATTTAATAGATAGACCGAAAAAAGGAGTCTAAATATTAATTTTTTAAAATATATACCGTACGGGTAAAATCGGCTATAACGAGTAAATATTTGAATTATATTTCTACTTTAAGATATTTATTAATATTTATATTACCGAAAAACTCGAAGATAGGTTAAAAAGTATTTAAATTACAATTAAAAATACTTTAATAAATAAAGCGCTTTATATCTCGATAAATATTATAGTTAAAAGGTATAAATATTGACGGATATTTAATTTATCGCTTTTATTTATTCTTTAATAATAATTTATACTCTTATTCCTCCCGAAACGTTATATTATTAAATAATATTAATTCGAATTCTTAATATTTAACCCGAATAACTTTTAACTATATTTTATATTTCGAGAATAATTCGTCCTCTACGTTATATAATAAAATTTACTCTTTAGATTATTATATATTAAATTTATATTAATCCTAAAGAGTTTATATTTTATTTTTAAATAATAATTTTATAATCTTTAAAATAACGCCTTTACCTCGATTATTTAAAGAATCCGATTATATTATATAACGATGTTAATACCTTATCCTTTATATCGCTTATAACGGAATATATTTTTTCGTAGTATTAAATATTTCTAGAATATTTTATTATAATATATTAATTACCTTAATAATATCGCGGTAGGTTTTACCGTTATAATAAATAATTTTATATTTAATTTTTATAGGCCTATAAAATATAATTAATTAATTTTTCCTTAATTTCCGTATTTATATATATATTATTTAGGTTAGTAATAAGAAATATTATTAATAAAATTATATTATATTTTATACGAGTCGATTCTTAATAAAATTAGGTCTTGAAATTATAATAATTTAATAACTCGTCGGTAACTTTAAGTCCGTTCTTTATATATAAAATTTATCGAGGTATATTAGATACTAGTTTATTTATTTCGTAAAAAGGGAAATTATTAATGATTTTATAATACCGTTACGACCTAAAACCGATAATTCGTTATAATCGTCGAAAAATATTATTATTTAGGATTCTAATACCGGAATACGTAAAAGTTATAATCGCGCGATTTTTATATTCTTTTACTTTAAAATTTAAACTCTTATATCGAGAATAATATATATTAACGACTTTAACCTAATAATTATTTATAATAAAAATTTTATATCGAGGCTTTCCTTTCTAAACTTTTATATAATATATTTAAAAAAGTTCTTGGGCTGTAATAAATAATTAAATACTCTAATATTTATATAAAATTATAACGGGAGATTATATTAATTAATAAATAATAATAAAATATATTTATTATTATTTATTTTATTAAAACCCGTTATCGGGTAAAATTTCATACGCGTAATATTTTAATTTAAAGATAATAATTTTTATAAAAACTCCTTTATCTCCTTCGGAAATATAATATATAATATATAAAAATTAATAATATCTTTAGCGAGTTATAATAGAAAGAAGACTTTTTAAAAATATTAAATAAAATCGCTTAAATTAATATTAATTAATTATCGAAATACGAATAATAATTTAGGAGTATCTTTAACTTAGTCGTTATATTCCTCTTAAATATAATCGGATAAAAGTAGTTTTTCGAAGGCCGTATATAATTATTTATCCAAAAAATTACCGTAGTAATAATTAAAATAAATTAAAATAATAATAATATCGGGGTATTAAATTTAGCCTATATTATTAAATTATCCTTTATATAATAAGGTATAATAAATATAATCCGCGAAAGATTTAATTTATAATTAACGCGTTATTACTTTTATTATAAACCGAATATTAAAACTTTATTAATAATTAAGTCTTTAAAAAAATAGGCTCCTCTTTATTAAATTAACCGTAAAAATATAATATTATAATAACTCGATATCGGCTTCGTTTATATAAAGATTTATAAAGAATTTAAATAAAATAGTCTATATATATTAAAGGAGATTTTATATAAATACTCCCGGTAGACTTATATTATAAATTTCTTTTATTATTATCTCTAAAAGTTTATCGGCGGCGGAAGTATCTAAAATTCGGACGTAGGGGAAGCTCCTAAGGTATATAGACCGTAGCTCTAAGCCTTACGGGAAGATTTAAAGGACTGGTTATATAAAGCGGCTCACTACCTACGGTATTCTGTGTGGCGTTGGAAACTCCCTCATCTTCACTCCGGCTATCGGTGCCATTGCCCACTTCTTCTGTCGACGCCGAGCAGCAATGGTCGGGCTGGCTACAACAGGTGGATCAATGTCAGGAACCATTATACCTCTTATACTCCAGCGCCTCTTCCCGGAAGTCGGCTTTCGCTGAGCGACACGAGTCCTAGCATTCATGTTCCTGTTCCTCCTCGTCATCGCGAATCTTCTAATACGCAGCAGTCCCAAGATTCAGCCCGCGAAGAATATAAAGCAGAATTTATGGCCTGATCTTCGCGTCTACAAGCACAAAGTCTTCGCCTTAACTATTGCAGGGGTCTTCATAATCGAATGGGCGCTCTTTATACCCCTCTCCTATATCTCCAGCTATGCCCTCGCGCACAACGTCTCACCCACGTTCAGCTACCAGCTTCTCTCGATCCTGAACGCTGGCTCCTTCTTCGGCCGCTGGGCACCCGGCTATATGGCCGACAAGTTCGGAAGATTCAATACCATGATCGCGACGGTCTTTCTGTATATTGTGTCCGTGCTCTGCGTCTGGCTTACCTGCTCCCCCGAAAGCGGTAGCGGAGGAATTGTACAGCTTGTCATCTTCGCACTGCTCTTTGGCTTTGCGTCTAGGAGCAATATTAGCTTGACACCTATATGCGTGGGACAGCTGTGTGGGACTGAGGTTTTGGACGATACTATGCCAGTCTCTATACTGTGGTCAGCTTTGGGTGCTTGACCGGCATTCCGATTACTGGGGAGGTACTGAGCAGCGATGGTGGGAGCTACACGGATCTCATAGGCTTTGTTGGGGCTTGCTATGGGCTTGGGCTAGTGTTCTTTGCGTGGGCGAGGGTGTTGAGTGTGGGGTGGAGTTTGAGGAAGATCTACTAGAGATGTTGCAGATGCCAGAGGAGGAGGAGAAGCGCATTGAGGAGGAGAAGCACATCGAGGGGGAGAAGTGAAGATGGGTTCCCGACGAGAATACTCGAGACTAATACAACGTGAGTCTTGCGTGTGGTTATCTGCTGTTCGAACATCTATGCTATCTATATGTCTATCGACCCTGCTGTAGAAACAAGACGGAAATAGTCATTCAACATGGCATAAGTCTTAACTCATAATCCTCTACCTTGACCACACCTAATGAGTCCTTTTACCTGCTAGCTACGGTGATGATACAACGCGCACGCTAGGCCAGAGACGTCGATGCGGAGTGCCCTCGATCTCGACAGTGCTAACAGATTCTGCTCTAGCACCTGACCCGAAAATAGAAGACCAAGCCCGATGCCTTAAAACTAACGAAAGAACATGTATGTACATAGCGTCGATCTTCACCCTATCCTTCCCTTTCATCCACGTTTCGAATCCTTCTCCTACCCGCTCTCCTCAGTCATCATCTTGTACATTCCGCAAAATGCCATCAACATCGGACCTCCAAAAAAAATAATCAGTCGTCTTCCCTTTTCAACCTCCCTTCCTCCAAAACCTCCGTCCTCAACCACCCCCGCACCCCCAATCTGCCCTAAGAACCGAACAACGTCTCCTACCCCGACTGAAGAAAGGGGAGCTCCTCATCCTGGTGAAAAGCCTTTGGCCTTGGTCGCTCGGAGCTTTCCACTAGGCTTAGCCCATCCCCTAATATGAAGCAGATCAGAAGCAGGCGAAACAGTTCTAATCCGCGGCCGCACCACGAGCGTCGGCCTCGCAGCCGCAGCCATCCCCGAAAGCAAGGGCGTGAGCGTGCTGGCAACAACGAGGCACTGTGATTGCGGAATCCTGCTTGAGAGCGGCGGTGTCGACGATGTGTTTATCTATGCCGGCTCTGTCCATCGAGGCTGCTGCAGAGCTTTGCCTAGAGAGCGTGGATAAGGTCCTTAAACTCGATGGCTCGAATCTGACGGATTTGGTAAGGTGCGTCAAGGGAGGGGGAGCAGTATGCCAGGTTGGTGCCGTGGGCGGGAATAGTAACTCGGATGTCGTGCACGCTGCGCTTCCTGAAGGGGGGAAGTATGGGGTTTTTCGCGGTGAGCAGGGGGATCTTTATAAGTTGCCGTTAGAGGGGTTGGTGGAGGCATGTAAGGTTCAGGCTTGTGAAATGTGATGCTGACGTTGGGGTCTGCGCAGGACGTTGTGGAGGGGAGACTGCTGGTGCAGATTGGAAAGGTGTTTCACATCGATCAGATCGTAGAGGCAAACGCGGTGTTCGAAGGGAATAAGGCTGGGGGTAAGATTGTTGTTGCTACGAGCGAGGTGGGTGTGGGAGAAGAGAAGGGGGGCTGTGGTGGTGAGTTGACATCTAGGTGTGCGGGTTGATGGCTTCAGGAAAGGCGACGTGAGCACGAGAGGTATGCATCTGGATGGGAAGGAGCAAAGGCAAATATATAATAGAGAAAGAAAAGAGCTTAATGATGGGCAGTGAATGCATCGTTGATAGCAATGGCCAAGCACGACTCATCAAATCTCTAGCCAGAAATAGAGGCAGCAACAGAGGAGAAACCTATCCGGACTGAGGCCAGATACGGGACCTACCATTTACATACTCATGCAGTCATTTTGACAAGGCCATCTATCAAGGCCATGCGCAAAATCCGGGCCTCCTGTATCAGGAAGCCCCAATTGACCGTTCCTTCCTCGTTTAACTCCCTCTAGCCTATCTCCCTCGTTGGCGATCTCGTGGACGTGCCGCTTGTAGTGGACGATAATGTCCTCAAAAGCTGAATCAGATGACGGCAGAGCCGAGCTCGAGAAAGGCGCCTCTGATCGTGTAGTAGCGCTAGGCTCTAACTTGAACAGTGGCTCCCTTGACTTCGTCAACATTGCAATGACCCTTCTCCTTCCCCCGTGAACACTCCTACATCCGCGATCCTCGCCAATGTCTGGGAACAGATGTATCAAGACGCCTGTATTGTTGTGTTTGCACTACGGCTGCTTCGTCACCAGTCTGTACGGTGATGGCCGACTCTACTAAGCTGCGTAGCATTGATACGCCTCGTTAGATTTGATTCGGAAGCTCGGCTTCTTTTCCTTCGGTGTATCCTTTGTAAAAGATATGGTCCCTTGCATAAGCTGTACAGCCTTATTCGTCACCCGGATCGTCGCCACTCCCTTGACTTGGGCCCTTGGGCAAATTTCAACGCCATAATGGCCTTGTGTTTGTGGCTGCCTGTGATTGGACTCATGACTTGGGTGAGTACCTTTTGAGCACACGAATAGGGATAGTTTACCCCACCCTCAACTACCGCATTCTGCTCAATCCAGATGTACCATGCAGGTTTGTATGAAGCTGCCACCGCGATGACCAAGGAGGCGTTCAAAAAACACAATTCTTGCTGATGCTTGCTAGAAATGGATTGTCGGTACTACTATCACTGATTTGAAAATTCCTTTTGCCGGAAGATTGTTGAAGGTCAGAACACCTTTCAATGGCTACATCGGTGTCGCGACGTTGTTAGAGGATGATCAGCAGTGGTATGTGGACTGATACGTTTCGGCAGCCTAAGATTTCCCAACTCTTTGTCCTTGGTGCTTCTCATCCTTGCAAGAGTATATGCGAAACGCGGGCTCGGCTCACAATACCATCTAGCCTAGCTGTCACACGATTCTCAACTCCTGATAGGTGCCATCTAGGTAAAGCTTCTTTTTCTTCCGTTTATCACCGTAAAGGACCTCGAATGAGCTCCCTGTGTAGGACGGAACTGATTCCTCAAACCAGCCCCACCTTTTATACGTGCCTTGTTCGGAGGCAACTGGCTCTAATACAATCCCAAAGGTCCCTTTTTCCAAGACATCGCTGACCACTGGCAATAGATATAGCGGATTCTCGTACCAAGACACAAACATTCCATTCTCCTTGAAGGAGTCAAGCACCTCCTCCATCTCCCGAGATCTGTCACCCCGGATGATCGGGTTCCTGACCGCTCGTCGCGAGAACTCCGAGGTCTTAGGTTCCGTGTCTGGCATGGCGTACAGCTGCCTACCCGTCTGCGGGAGCACGAGATTGTACTTCAGGTCCCAACTATGATTGTCTGAGGGATACAGCAGTGCTGGGTGTAAGGTCCCACGCACACGGATCCAACCGCCCGTTACCTGGCTGAAAGGGTCTGACGAAAGATGGTCGATGTGGCTGTCTGTGACGGCTATGACGGAAAAGAGCTCGCGGTCTACGAACTTGTTAATGATCTGCGTATCTACTGAAGCCCATGACCAAGACGGTGCGCGATATTTCGAGGGTCGCCGCACGTTGTCGCTCTCGGCGCGGCCGACGCGCCAGATGAGCTCGTTCGGAAGGTTGTCTCGCCATAGCCCGGCTAGGTATTCGCTACCGAGTGCCGAGTGAAAGCGTTTTGCGATTCCCGAAAACGCGACGAGTTTGTCTTCCTCTCTGGTGACTATGCATGAGGAATACCATTCCACCAACCCCTGCCATTTTTTGTAGTTCTCGGACGGCTTTAGCGGCACTGGCGCGCTTATCCTATTCTTGAACGAGGACTGTGTCCCATAAGTGATCGGAGGCAGGCCAAGAGGGTTCGATTGCGCGCTTAGTATTTTGGCTGTGCTTGACTCTTCTACAAATTTGTCGTCCTCTTTCGAAGGCCTCCGAAGATAGAGCCATTCCAGCAATTTCTGCAGCATTGTCTGGTTCCCATATGACTGCAAGTCTGCTGGTGCTCCGAGCTCATTGTGAACTTCAAAATTTGTTCCGCAAGTAATTTCAGGAATGCCGTGTGGATATGCTTCACTGGCATTCAATTCGCAGCATTCCCACAAGAGCTGATCAGAGCTGAAATGCAAAATCCTCGGTGCAAGCCAGCGCTCTTGAAAGACCCATCCGCGGCGAGAGAGTGGAGCATAGTCTAGCTGCTCATCCCAAAATCTCTTGGGTATGGGAATACATGTCTCGGGATCGCGGCCTGCCCAATTCGTCTCGATTTCGCAAGGACGTACACGGTCAAAATCCCTTGGTGGGAACAAGCCATGGACGCCCGAGGATGTTGCTATGGCTGACAAGTTGCAAAATGAATGGGAGTATACATCCTGCATGGTGGCTGACTCAGCTCGCCAATCTTGGGAGTCGTCCTGGATGATGCATAGTGAGTCGATCCATATATACCTAACGCCCAGGTACGATCGAGCTGCGGTAAAGGCATCCTGGAACGTCTTCGAGAGGATAGTCACCGGAATAGCATGCAAGAACTGCTCTAGGTTCGAGGAGGTGGTCTGAATCACCGTAGAGTCAGCCCAGCGATGGCTGAGTGTTGCGTATGGACCTCTCGTAGGAGTGCTCCGGGTGTTAACCAAATTGACGTATTGGTCGTTCGACGTTCCGAGATCTATTAGACGAGTGGGGAACCAAGCTGGTTGATAATGAACTTGGTCCTTTGTGCAAGTTTTAGCCATTTCTGCGCCAAGCTGCAGATTGGAAGCCACAAGGGCGACCCAGTCCATTGATTGCATGTTGCCATATCTTCCCTGCAACGTTGAAGCCATTGCTGAACGAGACTACGAGTGAGTAGGGTCCTAGAAAGGCGGGACTGTTGATTACAATGGACGTGTCTCGTCCGGCACGTCTCCAGCCAGTCTCGCACGAGGTAGCGCGTAGACCGGGACAATAAGCTCTCATGCAACGCCTCGTCCGTGGCTAAGAACTTGGAGATTTCTGGTAAAGTCAGACTCAGCTTGTGAGCGAGTGCAGCTGGTGCAACTAGTACCTCGGTATGGAATCAACCAAATAGACAGAGGGGCCACAGCTTCCCCTTCAAACTGTAGGAGCAACTCGTTGGCTTGCCATGGACTTGACTCGTGGCATGCCGCCAATACGAATTTCAATTGGCCGTCGATCTTCAGCGGGTCTCTTGCTAAACGCTGGGCCGCCCGCTGAACGCGTTTCCAGTAGAGGCTGCAAATGAAACAGCCAGCGTCGGCCGATTGGTACAGGCTCTGGGTTGATTTATGTAGCGTTAGAGAACGGGGAGACTCGTCAAGCTGTCCTACGAACACAGACTGACAAGTTCTGCAAATCATAAGCGTAGGAGCAAGCGCAGGAGCCTGCGAAGTTCTCGGCGTCTTAGTTGGTTGGCGAGGTTCGGTTTTAGATGAGTTGAGTTGAAGTGACTCCCGTTATTAGCGTGTGTAAGAAGTAAAGCGGTCGTCGTCATTAGGACTGTCGGACTACGTTTTCCGGATCTGCAGAATTTCGGCTATCCGCACTTTACCGCTAATGGACTGCCGTAGGAGGGGCGAACGATTAAAATATGTCCTCTTGGTCAAGCAAACTTCTTGTGTCCAGCTCAAAAGAATTTCTACTTGTTGTTCCTTTGAGACAGTGAACGAGAGACTTCGTCACCTAAGAGTTGAACCCAAGTCTTCTGAATCAAGATCAGTCGTCTGAATTAATCACTTATATGGCTTGTCTCACGGCGAGATAGATCAGGCAATTAGAAGACTCTATTATATTTGGATATGACTTTCATGGAACGTCCCTTGCGGGCTGAATCAACTCAATTATGTCATCGCTGGGATCCCCGTGTTCCTTTCCTGTCTCTTCCACCGCAAACAGCATACGAAGCCCAACGCTAGAACAGCCGCCACGATCGCAAGACGAAACGCCACTTGGAACGACAAAGCGTATTGGTTTATGATCTCCGAAAGCTGGCTTGGATCATGAATGATTTCAAGAGCCTTCGGGTCGTTCAATAGCGTTTTCACCTGGGACGATGGAAGATGCAAGTTTCCTTGAAGTCGACTCTTCAGCGCAAAGAGAAAAAGCACAGATGTTATTTGATTGGAGAAGGTACTGAAATCAAGGAATATTAGTACTCTGTGTTGGGGGAAACGATTCCTCGTCGGAAGGGAGAGATGGAAACTTACCCTCCGAGAATATTGAACATCTGTATGATCCCCTGGGCATGGGCTACGTCGCGACCTTTCAGGACAGACTGCGGACAAGCTACGATGCACAGTACGCAAAGACCGAATCCGAAGCCAGCCAGGATCTGGTATCCAATCACATTCGCCATTAATGATTTGACACCCAAGGTGGTTAATAGTCCCGAAGCGATAGCAAACATCACGGTTCCAGAAACGAAGATGGGGTTGTAGTAGGGCACAAATCGCAGAGCCAGAACCACTATGATGGACCCAGAAAAGATGGCCGTTACGTACGGAACTGTATGGATACCGCTTGAGATTGGTGAAAGTCCCAAGACCATCTTGGATAACCACGTCAGCGACAAGACCATTATCTCGGAGAAAATGCAGCAATGAAAGCACATACCTGGAAAAACAACGGTAGGAATGAGACGTGGCTTGCTAAGCCGGCTGATAAACACAACATCAAGCCGCAACACGCCCAGACGGCATTGGCCTTGAATATTCGAACTGGAAGTAACCCTTCCGTTCTTGTGAAATACTGTTGCACCGCGAGGGCGATGGCTACCACAGCGGCAGAAGCAAAAACAGCAGCGACGGCACTCCAAGAGGGAACCCGGCTTTGCACGAGATGACACCCGAAGAGCAAGCCGACGAGCGTCAGACAGAAAAGGGCGGTTCCAATCAAATCCAGTTGTGCAAACTTCTCTATCGATTGCTGTCTCGATCTGGCGTCCGTCGTATCATCGATTCGAAGGCATAGAATGATGAAGGTTGCGATGAATATCCCAATAGGCACGTTGATACCGAAGCACCAACGCCAGCTCAAATATTGTGTCAGAATGCCGCCCAGTAGCGGGCCTAGAGTAAGGCCAATGACTGAGAAGAAAGACAGTATGAGTATGAGTACAGTACGGTGGATACATTTGGTTGCTATCGAGCGAACATACCTAAGATCCCAGAAACTGCATTCAACATAAGGATTTGGGCTTTTTCCGAGTAGCATTCTGCGAAGATATGTAAATGCCCAGCAATGACTCCCGCACTGCCAACACCGGAGATGACCCGTCCAAGGATAAATGACTGCGATGAAGGTGCCGTGGCCGAGATGACTGAACCGACTGCCATCAGAGAGTCAAATCAGCATTCTAATCTATCTCTCTCTCTCTCTCTCTCTCTTTCTCTCGGACCAGATGCACGAGAATGAGTATCTTATCGATTCCTACCTTCGAATATAATCAATGCAATCAAATACACGTGCTTGATCTTCCAACGAACGTAGATCTGTCCCAGCAATGGATGCAACACAGCCTGAGGAAGATAGTACGCCGACCCATACCAACCCACGTCGCCCAACGAGTGGAATTGCGATGCAATTGTCGGAAGCGGTGTCGCAATGATGGACTCGTCGAGTTGGGTCGTGAAACTTGCGAGCAGCACCGCTACCGTTACCACTGCCAAAGACCAGCCACGCAGACCTTTACATTGTGAACTGCTATCGTGATCCTTTGACTCCGATTCCGACCCTTTGATGCTCTGTGGTCGTGCAGCCGCAAGATTATTACCTTGATTAGGCACGGGTCCGTACAAGTTTGGCCATGATTCAGGTATACTCATAAGGGTCGTATGATCATGGTCGGAGAAGTGGATGAAAGATGTCCGAGTCCCAGTCCATTTCAGAGATATGGCGCGCGAGTATCTCGTCGAAAGGACATCATCGAATATATATTCATCCTCAAAGTCGGGTAATCTCTGGGACGACCTTTGGGACGTTCTCCGGGACGTTCTTGGTAGGCTCAATGGGCAGGATGCAATTCTCAACAAAGGGCCCATCGAGGAGGCCATCGCAATAAAGGAAATAATTCGAGCAAGTCGTCAGCTCCAAGGAAACATTCACGTCGATTTCTCGGGCGTATTATTGCCGACGTCTGGCAACGATACCATATCTGTCGACATGACACGAAGATAGAAAGGGTTACTCTCACGGGATGTGAAACAATAATGGACTACGGCGCCTTGCTTCCTATTCCCTACAGGATCGACTGCTACAACACTACTGTGCCGTGCGCAGCATGCTAGGCTTACTAGTAGGGATTATCAGCAGGGAAACATGCTGGAATCTCGGGAAAGGATTGATTAACTAGCTAGGTGTTGCATGCACTAGGTAAGATTAAGGTCTTGGCATTTAAGGGCTGATACAGCCTGAATCGAAATAGAACATGGGGCTATGCACACCTTAGCTACTATAGTAGACTTAGCTGCCAGACAGAAGACACTGTCTTAGGCTAGGATTTATCTGCACTAGAAGAGCTGCTCCGCCGAGGCCCTGGCCACTCGCCTCCATTTGCATGGCGAGGTGGCGAATATAATATCAACAACGAAAAGCTGTGGTATCGCTACGTATAACTGACCTGTCTAGGAAGATCTTACCAGCCCGACTATTCCTATCCAATCCCATGCAATCATGCTTTACAAGACCTTATTAGTCAGAACTGTTCTCATCCTTTCATCGTCAGTCGCCGCCTTTTCTCGCAGCCCCTTTGCACACTGCTCGCCTAGCTCTGTCATCGTCGCAGCACCCAGAAGTTCAAGGATCGTTATGTCAAAGTCGAGGGTTTGTCTCCACCAATTACGCATCTCGATCGCAATCAGCGAATCCATCCCGAGAGTTTTGAGCGAGCACGTGATGTCAACGTCTTCCTCTGACCGAAGCTGGAAATGAAGTAGTTTTTTTCCGATCTGCTGTGCTAGGAACTCAACACCCGTCTCCTCTTCAAGTATAGCTGGGTTTCCTTTCGCAGAACGGAGGAAATGCTTCATCAAACCATCCTTCTCGATGTCTTTCCCCGCTGAGTCTTGGAGCATCTCGGAGACGTTATGATAGATTGCCATGCGAGGGTCCTTTTTCCAAGACAGGCGATTACTTGGATCTGCCAAGGGGAGTGCGGAGCGGAGCCCGAGAGCCATCTGAGAAGAGGACACGAACGCCGAGCCGTGAGGAGATCTGTCTGATTCTGATACTGACCGCATCATTGCCAACTGCATCGCGTCAAGCATCTCCTGCTCCCGTATGCCAAAGCCGGCGCTAGCCCTCCATTTCGTTAGTTGACCTAGTGTCTCAGCGACGAATCCCACGTCCTCAACGGCACCTAGGTCAAGGACTGACGCAGGAAGTGACATGCTGTGCCGGTGTTGAACGAATGCATCCAGGAAAGTGCCTGCACTGGCGTAATTCGCTTGTCCTGGTAGACCCACAATTCCAGACAGCGAGCTCAAGAGCACGAAGAAGTCAAGATCCATCTCCTTGGAGACCTCGTGCAGGTTCAGTGTCCCAACCACCTTTGGCGAGACTGCAGTATGCCACGCTTCATGAGTCATCCGCATCAGTGAATCATCACTCAAAACCATTGACAGTTGAATGATACCCGCAATGGGCCTCTTGGCTCCCTGCACAGCATTTTTGACATCGCTCATCTTTGCAACATCGCCCGCCAGCATTTGAGCAGAGCATCCTAGATTTTCGAGTTCGTGAAGGAAGGCGCGGTCGCGTTCCTTCTTGCCAGCAGACCGTGACAAGAATATCAAGTTTCGGGCCCCGTTCTCTATCATCCACAGGGACATTGCCCTTCCAAGACCCCCAACACCACCTGCGAGCAAGTAAGAAGCGTCAGGTCTGAGTTGAAGCGTCGTTCGGGACTTTGTGACTGCGCTGATATCGGAGTCCGGTGTCATGGACACGACAATCTTGCCAGTGTGTTGTCCCTTTTGCATATAGCGGAAGCATTCCACGATGTTGGGAGCCCCAAATATCTTAATCGGACGTATTGGTTGGATATGACCAAGCTCATAAAAGCGTATGATTTGATTGAGAAGCCTGCCTTGGTCAGTTTCGATCTCAGTGGTTTGCCCAATGTGAAGAAGACATACCGAACGGCAATTTTCGGTCTTTTCGCTATGATTTCATTCATATCCACGCAACAATAAGATCGGTTTGCTTCGAAGATGTTCATGGCCAACTTCGCGTGCCCACGTACATCACGCTTGCCGATCTCGACCATTTTCCCAAACGGCGCGACGCATTCCCAAGAGGCGTGAAGCAGCTCTCCGGACAGAGAGTTTAAGACCAACTCCACCCCTTGGTCCTTCGTCTGACGTAGCAAGTCGGTTTTGAATGAGACGTTCCTGGAATTGAAGATTCGACTTCGGTCAATCCCAAATGTCGATATAAGATATTCAACCTTTTCATCATTCCCGACAGTGGCATAGATCTCTGCGCCAATCATCTGGCAGATTTGGATGGCTGCGATGCCCACTCCACCACAGGCGGAATGGATGAGGACAGACTTGGTCATGTGTCAGCATATATTTCTATTCAGTACACGAATGATGCCTACCTGGCCCTTTTCCAGCTGACCAATGTCCAGCATGCAATAAATGACAGTCCCGTATACACATGGCATCGTTGTAGCATCCTCAAAGCTCAGGCTGTCCGGAATCTTGGCGCAATGTAGTCCAAGTGTCACGACATGTGTAGCAAGACTTGCCTCCGCGGACGCTAACACTCTATCGCCTACACTGAATTCTTGGACGTTAGCACCAACCCGTCGTATTATGCCTGCGGATTCGACTCCAAGGCCCTTGCCGTAAGGTGGAACGATTCCCATTGCAATCAAAACATCCTGGGAAGATCAGTAAAATTCAGATAGTCGATTTGACAGCCATACCTTGAAGTTTAGACCTGCAGCGAGGACTTCAACCTCCACCTCGTCATCTCCCGGTCTGTCGAGTGAGCTCTCAACCCAATGCAATGTGTTGAGACGTCCGGCTGCACCAAAGCTTAAGGCTTTGTGATTACCGGAAACAGATCCCTGCAACTCTTGGCTGACAGAAAACGGGTAGAAACGCCCAATGTGAATCGTTCCCTTTGAAATGGCGAATTCGGAATCTGGGCGAAGCGTGCCATCGTCGCGAGAAGCGCGAAATTTGTTAAAGACCTTGACGACATGAGCAGAGCAGGTGGCGATCTCATCGACTTCACAAGTTGCGAAATCCAGTGACATTTCTGAGCGAATTGTTCGAATTGCTCCAATTGTCTGAGCAAATCGTGGGTCCTTGCAGCTAATTTGGCATGCTCGAGTAACCCAGAGGACGCGAGAGTCCTTGATAGCGCCCAGAAATTTCTTGAGTTGCTCGAAGCGATCCGAGGTTATGTTGTAGAAAAATGGATCTTTGATGTCGATCAGAGCGATTGTATCCTGTCCTTGTGGCGGGTTGTGTTCCAGTGTGCACCTTGAGACTGTCACGCCCGTCTGCGCTAGCTCGTTGGAGACGCTCTGGGACAGTTGCGTATCATCGTAACAAAGCAAGGCAACAGTATTGGTGGCAGTGGTGTTCGTCTTGGCCTTTGCCACCATAACGGCATTCAGCTGATAAGGCTTGTCTGTATCTAGCGTTATCGAATCCAGGCCATTGAAACCTGCTTTTGTGAGCTCCAATTCCCATCTTTCGGCAGAAACATATGGCTCAGAGACTCGCCCATCGTCGCCACCCAGCCACCAGCCTGAAAGAGTACCCCAAATGTAATTGCTCTCCTTGGAGAAAGAACACAACTCTTGCAATATCAGCCTGCCACCGGGTCTTAGCAGACTCCTGACATTCTGCAACGATTCGTGAAGATTAAGAGTAGCATGTAAGACATTCGTTGCAATGACGATATCGTAAGAGTTCTTCGTGAAGCCTTGCTCAACGGGATCTCTGGAGATATCGAGGGCCATGAATTCCAAGTTCTGGAAGTCCTGCAGGCGTTCCTTTGCAGTCGGGAAGAATCCTGCAGAAATGTCGGTGAATGTGTATTTGGAGTACATTGGCTGCCCCGCGGGGTTCTTCAGGCCGGAAAGAATTGTCTGTGTTGTGGTTCCTGTGCCAGCACCGACCTCGACGATCTTCAGATTGGGCTTGTTGTGACCAAGAAGTTCAAGGAATGCGGAGCGATCCCACGTATCACATACTCCATACATTTTCGACAGGGTGTCTTCATGCATCAAGATCTCAAGCGGTTTTACATGGCCTTGGAAGATCGATTCGCAATTTTTAAGAACCCTGGCCATTCCCTCCCCGATGGGCCACCAGGATGTATCCGCAAGGTCTGCCAGTAGTGATTGAATTTTCGTATGACGCTCTTGGTCACTGATCGAACAAAGCGACTTCATGTCTCTCTCCTGCTTGGACACAGCTTCCGAGCTACAGTCGACGTAATCTTTGAGCCAATTGCGATACCTCTCGAAATGGGGTTCAGCAGGCGACAGATCTCGAAGTCTCTTCTCAGTTTCGATGACACAAAGCGACGTCAGCTCATCGACAAGCGGGTAGACTGCACGACGACGGAAAGGAGGGGGCTTGAACAGCGTGGTCGTGTCCACGAAGTCAATATCGGGCCGCCATATGAGGCGTGCTGCGGCGTGTCGGTCTTCTTCTTCGATGGAGTCCTCTTCCAGAGGAGACATATGCAAGCCACGAACCCGCAGAATTGGCTTGCCTGCGGAGACCGCGTCTGTGGCACCCTGGGAGCCAGACGTGCTAAAGGTTACTTCGGCTGCCAAAGAGATATCAGAGTCACAGTTCCAGACATCAATCTCGTCGATCTTTGTCGGAACTGCGAGTTTCGTGAACTTTCTTGCCGTTCCCCTGGACGATGCAACACTGCAGAGTTGCAGTGATAGATCGATGGCAATAGGATGCAAGGGATATGCGGAATCGCCTTTGATCATCATTGGATAAGTCACGCTCGCCGTAGCAAGGTAATCTTCCGTGGATGATTTGATGTCCAAAAGTCCCGAAAACGCGGGGCCGTAATTAAGGCCGACGTGTCGCATCTGCTCATACCATCTGGTAGAGCCCACGGAGCGTGGAAGAGTCGCGAAGTTCTTGGTTATTTTCCCGTTTTGCGAACGAGACCGAACCTTCCCTCCACAGTGCTTGGTCCACGCACGGCCGTTGTGGGAGGTTATTGAAAACTCCCACCAGTCCGAGTCCAAAGAGTCTGTCCAACGATCCCTATGAAGACTCGTGATGATCTCTACCGGCGAGTCTCTGTTGAGCATCAATGCTGTATCAACACGTACTTGCGACAGACTATACCCCTCTCCAGGCTCGCTCAACTGTCTAATAGCCTCACCAGCCATGGCAACATAACCAGCAAAGGGAAACACGATGTCATCGCGAATCTTGTGATCATGAATCCAGGGTGCGTTCTTCGTGTGGAAGACATTCCTCCAGCTTGGGTCAAAGTCGGTGCTTTCCGCCAGACGAGATCCTAGTAGATCATGGTGAGAGAATCGTCGATGTCGCCATTCTTTGCTCAACCTATTCTCATACCAGTAGACTGTGTCATGGTCCCAGGGATACGGTGGCAAATCAGTGAGAACGGATCCGACAGGAGTCAGCTCTGCAAAGTCGATGGGCACACCATGAATATGAAGGTTCCCGACTGCTGATAAGAATGTGTCCGCGCATTCCTCACCTCTTCTCAAGCTCGGTGTGTATAGAAACGGCCGTTCTGATTCGGCGAGCGTTTGTCGCAGTGGGCCCATAAGAGCCTCATGAGGTCCAACCTCAAGGAAGTGGCAAGGACCCTTGAGCTCCTTGAGTAGTCGCTCTACAGATATCCGAAATCTAACTGGTGAAAGAAGATTCTGCAGCCAATAAGCAGAACCCAAAGCGTCATCGCCATTGACCATATTTCCCGTCACACTTGACACGAAGGGTATCTCAGGGGCTTTGCTTTTGATGTTGTCTCCCATCATTTGCTTGTATGCGTCGCCCACTGTAGTCATTAGGGGTGAATGATATGCTGCGTCAACTTTCAGTTTCTTGGCTAGGGACGTTGGGTGGTTTTTTTTTACGGTGTCGAGGACACATTCCACACTGGTCTCGTCACCAGAGATTGTGACACTCTTGGGGGAATTATCGCAAGCAACGACTGCACCTGGCACGAGGTAGTCGGTGGTCTGATCCCAATTCAGGCCAATAGCGGCCATCGCTCCTCGTGATGCATGTTTCGTTGTTGCGATTCCGCGATAATAAGCCACCACGATTGCCTGTGCAGAGGTCAACGCTCCTGCTGCAAATGCTGCGGCTATCTCTCCGCTAGAGTGACCTATGACTGCTGATGGTTTAACGCCAAGAAAAGCAAAGCTCTCTACAAGAGCTATCTGAATAGCAGTACACAGTGGCTGCGAGTATTCCGCCTGATATACATTGCTGGAGCTGAGTGGCTTGACCAACTCCTGTTCAATGTTCCATTCTGGCCGGTCTGGTAGTGATTGCAGGGCTTCGTTCATTCCTCCAATGCTTTGCCTGAAAATCGCGTTCGTTTGCAGGAGTCCGCGACCCATTTCAGGCCACTGTGCACCCTGCCCCGTGAAAGCCATGATCAGAGGAGTGTCTGTTGCAGCTTTTATCATAGTGGACGGTCCCGACGCGTTCGATCCTCCATGGATCGAAAACGCTCGATATGGAAGGTGTTCCCTTCTTCTTCCTAGAGTATACGCAAGGTCGGCAGAGGATGAAGGATGTTGTTCCAGAAAATTCTGATGTATCTCGATTTGCTTTTTGAGTGAATTCTGTGTGTTTGTAGAGTATACTAATAATGCGGGACCTCGGGAGGCAGGTGAGGGAGACGCTTTGACTCCCCAACTAGCAGCTGACTCGAGAATGATGTGAGCGTTCGCTCCCCCAACGCCAAACGAATTGACACTTGCACGCTCGTGTCTATCCTCGGGCCATGGAAGTGCTTCGGTAGGGACTTTCAAATTCTTCTCTTCAAACGGAATCTTTGGGTTCGGTGTGACAAATTTGATGTTTGGGGGTATGGTCCGATTCTCAAGGGCAAGCGCTGTTTTAATAAGAGATGAAAGACCAGATGCACCTTCCGAATGTCCAATATTGGGCTTAATTGATCCGATGTAAGTGGATTTTCCTCCGAATACATTTCCGATGGCATGGGTTTCTAGTGGGTCTCCGACGGCGGTTCCTGTGCCGTGGCATTCCACAAAAGCAGTTTCTGCAAATTTGGTGATGTGAGCATTCGCATAAGCCGTTCTTATAACAGCTTCATGACTCGCAGAGCTTGGGGTAGCCATTCCGGGGGTCTTTCCATCGCAGTTCGTTGCAGTCGATCTGATCACCGCGCGAACTGGGTTTCCATCCCGTAATGCATGGGCCAAAGGTTTGATATAAATCACATTAACCGCCTCAGCCCGAACATATCCGTTGGCTGATGCATCAAAAGACTTGCAAGAACCGTCAGGTGCGAGAACGCCCTGCTCGTTCAAAATCGTCGTCATCCCGGGCGCGAGAATGAGATTCGACCCTCCAACAATGGCAGACGAGCACTCGCCTCTCAGGATAGCTTGACATGCTTCATGCAACCCTACCATAGCCGAAGAGCAGGCCGTGCGGATTGTCATACTGACTTAAATGTCAACGAACGATGCTGGGAAGCACGAATGCAAGATTGACAATTACCTTGGGCCCTTGAGATCCCACTCGTACGACAGTCGATTTGACAAGACAAAATCGCCAGAGCCTGATACTCTGTACACTCCGTGTTGTTGTTGATCTTGGGCAAACATTTCCAACCAATCCTCTCCAAAACTGCCAACATAACTGCCGATGTTTTTGCCACGGTAGTCGGTCTCGCCAGCGCTCTCGAAACACTCTCTTGTCACTTCTAGTAATTGCCGCTGTTGTGGATCAGCTTTTTCAAGTTCTGTCCGTGTCATGCTGAAGAAACTGGCGTCAAGGCGTCGGAGGTCAACATGATCGAGAAAATACCCGAATTGGCTCTCAACCGTGCCTGTCTTTTTGGAACCCGACAAGTACGCCGAAACGTTGTATCTGCTTTCTGGAACCCGAGTTTGACCGTCCCGTTTTGCCAGAAGGAAATCCCACAGCTCTTGAGGCGTACTGAGACCGCCTGGAAGGCGAAGGGCCATGCCACATATTGCGATGGGATATGGGTTCCGGGACTCCCCATCTCCGATATCCCCCATCTTGAGATTCGGGAGATCTGCCTTCGAACTTTCTTGCTTTGAGAATGAGGAAGATGCAACAGTCGACGGCTTTGAAAATAAGTGGTTTCTTGGATTGGTGGCAAAGGTTTGATCTAGAGTTGACAGACGCAAGACTTCGGGGCTCCAAAGCGGGTCCCAGCTCACAGGGGTGAGCACTAGAGGTCACAGCCACATCAGGCGAGAAGGAAGATCTCAGAACAAATGCCAAGGAGTATCTTATCGATATGAAGGATTAACGTGTTTCACAAAGCGAGTATGAGCCTCAAGCCAGTCACGATAGGAGGCATATATGGATTTAGCGCTCATTCTCTACCTCCGTCGCATGTCTTTGATTACTCTCGTGACAAGCTGAATAGAATCCTCTGACAGCAAATCCTTCACCGTTATTTTATGATCCTGTCATGATCCTTCGGCTTTAGAATTAGGTGGCATAGATGACCAGATACAGTGCTTTCAAGCAGTCAGGATTAAGGGCACGTTGGCCCCTAAGACCCGATGTGGACCTCGATTTACATGTTGCAAGTGTGAACCAATAATTGTCACATAACGAAGTTAGTGTTTCCCGTCGGCTAAATTTCCTCCCAGTGCCACATTTGGGGGGCTTAATTGACCAGGAAACGTGCAGTAGCTCAGCCCACTACAAGCGTTGGCTAAAACAGGTTAGGGTTCCAACAAATTAAACAGCTGGAGCTAAACCTGATGCCGAGTAGCGTTTTAGCGTGAAACAGTGTATGGATAATCATATGAGACGGATAGTTTACCGTATCATTACAGTCCTGATATTCGAACGCTTGTGAGCAGGCCTGATTTCTGTGAATATCGAGTGAGGGTGAGGGTGGCGGAGCAGCGTACTTCAGGCTTCGCCGCAACCTTTAGAGACCTCTCACTCCATCGGCCTTGGGTATTAATAACCACGTTGACTCCGGTTTGGTGTGCCTAAGACTGTAAGCTACCCTTTCACCGTATCTTCATTCGGTGGATCATTATAGCGTCACCAAGCCAAAGACACTCTGATTACCTTGAAGCCGTCGCTCATCCGATCTTGACATTATTCTGTGAATCACTCATTTTTTGGATCCATCGAGGTTAAGCCCAAGCAACCAACGCCAACCGCACCAATTTCAGTGAGCTGTTTTGAAGAATGCCGTTCACACCACCTACCTGGGTTCCAAAGCTTCCATTTGAGATTCCGGACACCCTCTCTGTGGAAGATTTCATCTTTGATGAAAAGTACCGGAGTCGACCACTGCTAGAGTCAAAGGCACCTTTCGTTTGTGGCTTGTCGGGAAGATCTTATACCGTACAGGAGGTGCGGCAACGAGTGGATCATCTTGCAAGAGAGTTGAGCTGCCGCCTGCAATGGCATCCAAGCACGGGCTCCCCGTCGGACAAGATCGTTGCAATTTACAGCCTAGATTCGGTGAGTCGTATCGCTGCTGGACTTCATACAGAGCTGAAAAAAGAGCCTCTTCAACATTGCAAACGATCCGGCACTAACTTCTTTCAATATCTAGATTGATACCATGACGCTTGCCTGGGCTGTACACCGCGTTGGCGGAATCTGTTTATTTGCCCATCCCACAAGTACTGGTGTTGAGTTGCGACGTCAGCTTCAAGCTACGGGTTGTAGGACTATTTTCACGTGTACTCCCCTCTTGCCGCTGTGCCTCGATGCAACTGCAGCGCTTCAACTTGCTGGTAACCAGATCTTCCTCCTCGACGATCCGAATGAACCTACCACAAATTCTGGAAGGCACATGAGCGTGGAAGACTTGATACAGAAGGGGAAAAGCCTTGGGGAGATCGAGAAGCCGAAATGGAACAAGGGACAAGGTGCAACCCAGACTGCGTTCCTGTGTTCGTCTAGCGGTACATCCGGGACCCAGGTGAGCCCCCAGTTGATCTGGATTGGTGACTGCTGTTCTAAGCTTTCAGAAAATGGTAAAGGTGTCGCACAAGAACGTCGTTGCGAATGTCATTCAGCAAACCGTTTTCGAAAGCGTCGCGAAGCAATCTTCTTCTCCGGAGACATGTCTCACTGTCATTCCACAAAGTCATGCCGCCACTCTGGTCATGTGTCACACACTGGTGTTTCGTGGCGATAGTATCATCGTCTTACCCAAGTTTGATATGTTCCAGATGCTCAGATCTGTTCAACAACACCAGGTCAATAGGCTCTTTCTGGTAAGTCTGCTCATTTAACGCGGTCGTTGTGGGTAGCGGTCTTTAATCGCGTTCGGCTAGATTCCTCCTATCATTGCGCCTCTCGTGTCACATCCAGCCATGTTCAGCACCTTCGATATCGGATCAGTGTCTTCCATCGTAGTAGGGGCCCTCTCTCTCGACCCACAAGTACAAGGCGCCCTCGAAAAGCAGCGGCCGGGCTTGAAGCTCTTCACGGCATATGGTAAGTTTGCTTCGTCCATACGATAACCTTTGAATGGAAAGCTTGCGCCCTATGGCGGCGTCATGCAATATCGCATCGTAATATCACTGACATGTATGCCTGAACAGGTATGACTGAAAGCTTCACGGTATTGTCATACACGAATGACGAGCATAGAATGGCCGGGTCTGCAGGGTGCCTACTTCCTGGGATTGAGGCACGATTAGTCTCCGACGATGGCACAGAAATCACAGGGTACAATAAAGCTGGAGAGCTCGTTGTCGCTTCCCCGAGCGTAGTTTTGGGCTACTTTGACAATGATACGGAAAGTACGTCGACGTTCACCAATGAGCACTGGCTGCGTACTGGTGATTTGGTTGAGATACGACAGGCCTTTGATGGGACTGAACATCTTTTTGTTGTCGATAGACTCAAGGATGTCATCAAAGTCAAGGTTCGTGGCATTCATCAAAATGATCCGTAAACCACTAACGGACTCAAAGGGTGTGCAAGTCGCTCCAACAGAGCTGGAAGCACTTCTTCTACTTCATTCCGCTGTTGCAGAAGCTGCGGTGGTGGCGGTGGCGGATGACGTGTCCGGAGAGCTCCCCAAAGCCTTTATTGTAAGGAAGGCGGGAGATGCTTCTGCGCAAGACGAGGAGTCTGTGAGAGAAAGTATCGATTCGCATGTTCAGGAACGAGTTCCTCAGCATCAATGGCTAAGAGGAGGGATCGAGTTCCTCGACGTCATTCCGAAAGGTGGAAATGGGAAACCATTAAGAAGGCTTTTGAGAGCGCGGCAAAATCAACAGCAATAGGAAAATTCTTGGTTTCTCGCCGACGCCTTCACTTGCAAGAGGAATTGTGTTCACAGGCATATCGTCATATTCGTGAGATGAATGACATACTTTGCAATGAATTCATGAACAAGCACGTTACGAGAGAAATTCACAACTCTTTGATGCGTTCCCTTCGTATAAGTCGTATTTCTCGAGATGCTCATTTACTTTCAATCTATTGGTAAATCTTGACTACGTCAGTGAACAGAATGTGATATTTCATCGTGAAAAACTATGAGCTCAATGACGAATTGCGTTTGTGTCTTGGCTCACACTGCTGCACCACGTGTTACCTCATGTAAATCTGTCAGAGATCAGTGCGTTTCGTAGAGTCATATGAGTTCTATAACTAAAATAAGAAGTCTGAACGTGTAATCATATATGCCGGTGAAGTTGTTTTGTGTTTTAGACGATTCTTGCATTTCTGCGAAAAAATAAGATTTGATGTATTTTTCGCGCAACAGGTCCAAAATAATCATTAATGTCCAAATCTTCCACGGATTAATTCTCATCTTGTACCAAAGACAGCAAGCAATGAACCTCTTGGCGTTCGAATCCCGTTGTGTTCTGCATTAAGCAACTCGCGAACTGCTAGGCCTTGAGAAATGATATATTTACAGAAGTAGTGTTGAGTCATCTCCTGATTTCGAGACTTTATCAACGAAAACGCTTGTCATTGATCAAGTAACGACGTTCGATTATTGCGTTCATGCATGGATTTCTATGAATTTGCCGTCATAGCAACTCCTAACGCTTCCGTTCAGCTCTTTGTATAGCCTTTACTCGAAAATCAAGTTGCACATATCGTGGAAAAATCAGATCATTCTTTTCCGCATTCTAACCAAAAGATCACGATCTGGTCGGCCTGATCCCATCCCCTCGCCACCTAAGGGCTCTGGACTTCTATCACAAACAGAACCATCAGGATTTACAAAGTGCAAAGGCTGTATTTCAAACTTGAATAGCATCAGTGCTACCGCACTCAGAATCTCTTGCTTTGCATAATTCCGGGCCGGACAAGTAGCTACTCCTGTTCCGAAAGGAAAGAAATCGCCAGGCTTGATGGAATCCAAATTAAGAAATCTCTCGGGCCAGACTTGATCGGAAGGATGATCAGGTGTAGACCAGACCGACTCGTCCCGATGTCCAAGCCAGGTGGGTGCAATGACGGCATTTCCAGCTTTCAGCACGTACCCCTCGAATTCCATGTCCTGCTTCATTCGTCGCCCTAGTTGAGCGGAGAGATGAAAGCGCAAGCATTCAGAGTATAGAGAGACGAGGCGAGGAAGCTTTTGCAGCTCGACAAGATCCAGGCATTTGGAGTTCGAGTCCTCCTTGGGGTTGGTAATCAAAGCACTCTGAATCTCTTTATAGACCTGCTGGTGCAGCGTAGGAGTCCTGATAATCTCGTTCAGAATCCAGGTCGTGGTCGGAATGGCATTCGAATTGATTCTTGAATGTATAAGCGCAATAACAACAAGTGAAAGGTCGAGAGTACTTACGCGAAGATCAGGCTGAGTTCCATGGAGGCACGTCCATCCACACTGATACCAAGTTCATGAAGAAACTTTTCCAATTCTCTTACCATTCGTGAACCAAATCCCGGCTCCCAGTCGGCGTCGATCTTCTGCTCATCTTTCCAATCGGCTCCATTCCAAGCCCCTGTTACGAAGCTTTTCATCTTCCCCAACACTCGATCTCGAGCGAGGGTTTCCTTCCGACATAGAAGCGTTGGCATACCGTACAAAAGTGACTTAAACCCAGCGTCAAATTGCCAGTAGTCTTCAGCGAAAGAAGGGCTTTTCTCGAAGATGCTCGGACCAACAAGCGCGCTAATTGCTGCTTTGGACATTGCCTGTCGGAGAAATGCATTAAGCTCAACTTCAGTCCACTCGTTATTCTCAAAAGTATCCAGCTCCTCGGTATAGGTTTCGAGAAAATGGCCGATAAGGGAAGAAGTTGCTCTAGAATTCGCCAGATGGGCGGCGTACAATTTCTCTAGCCTGTGGACCGTTCTCTTGCATTCTGCTGGAGAATTCCCACATAGAAGAGCTGCATCTGCTTTTGGGAGACCGTAGACTCTTTGCAAAATCTGGAAGAACTCCACGTCAAACGACAGGTTCTTCGCACTGCGAAAGATCGACTGCACGTTCTTCGAGCCACTAATGATATATGCATGATTCGAGGCAAGACGGACTTTCACAAGCACTCTATCCGAGCATTTCGACCTAAGGGTCCAATCAGAAAACGTCTAATGATCACAACATCTCGAAGGGTGAAAAGGAACCTTGCGTAGTCGTATAAAGCATGTGGGCGTCTCGCAAATTGAAGACCATTCCCAATCCATGGTAACCAATATGGGAGACTTGGAGGTTCTTTACCGCGATATCGCCGATATCCTGGAGACTGTAAGATGAAGCGGCATGACGTGAAGATGTATGTACAAATGAGGGTCGTGAGTAGTCCGAAAACAGCGAAGGCAAGAAAATTGACGAGAGAACTGACTGGAAGATCTTTTGCTGCTGGTGTAAGAAGGGAATTTGAAGACATGCGCATGTTGCTACGTATTGAGATCCAGTCAAGAGCAATAGCTGAAAGAAAGAATGCAGGTGCGTCGTACTCGTAGTGGGATGCAACAGAGCATACCTTGGAGCATGATCCCTGCACATCCTTGTAAGGCTCTACGCTAAGCTAGTCTGTAAATTTCCGGGTATTATTACGGAATCGCAATGTTAGCAATTTTTAAAATTGACTGGTTACACTTTGCTGCGCCTTCCCCTATGTTGGTACTTTCTCCCAACCAACATGCTGACATGATATCTGGTTACACTTTGCTGCGCCTTCCCCTATGTTGGTACTTTCTCCCAACCAACATGCTGACATGATATCCCTGTTGCGATTCAGGCTGTGTCAGCCTTCAATGCCAAGACCTTCATGTTCCTAAAATTTCTGCATGCAATTCCAACAATCCCTTAACGGAATGGCTACACTGGCTAAGGCGGGCGCGTGTAGCGTACGTGGAACCTTGCCCAACCTGTAACGATAGCAATGCGCTCGCGTATGTTCCTCGCTCTGCAACGAGGGTCCAATCCTCTACTTCGATGATTTGATACTCCGTAGACGCCTCAAACAGACAGCCTTTAGCGAGCGAAGGTTTTTCGCCTTGAAGCTCACACCAACTCAAGATAGTAGAGTCAATGCCTTCGAAACAGGATCGATATCATGACAACGAATGGCCCATCAATGAACGGTCAAGGAGAAGAAGCTGGGGCAGAATGGCGGACATCTCGAGATCGCGCGGTGCAGCATCTATGTGCAGAGGTACTCAAAACGCCAATAGGCAGACTCAGGATGAATAAATCGTTTCTCGAGCAAGGCGGCGACTCGTTGACGGCAATTCGCCTAATAGGTCGATGCATGGACCTAGGCTACTATATCACTGTTGAAGATATTATCCAATCCACCAGTCTGTCGGACCTTACACATAAAGCTGGAAACGTTCCGGTTACTAAATCGCCAGAACGAAGGCGAAATGGCACTTCGTCTGTGCCAACGTCTTCAATTTCCATGTATACTCAGTTGGCGGCCGACGAAAATGCGGATATCAACAACACGAAAGAACATATATCTCTGATGACAGGACTACCCATCGATGACATAGAAGATGTATACAGCTGTACACCAATGCAACAAGGACTACTTATCCACCAAAATATCTCGCCGCAACTTTACCAATGTTCCTATGTTTTACAAATCTCCCCTGATAGCGCTGGCACTGCTGTTGATGTGAATCGGCTTAGGTTAGCTTGGGATAGAGTGATTGAGCGTCATGACATCTTGAGAACAATCATATTGGAGGACCACATGTCAAGCGGACGCTTCAATCAAGTGGTTCTGAAAAGAGTTTCGAGCACAACCGTTCATTTACAATGTGATGAAACCACCATTCTAAGCATGATCGAATCCCGTACGCCAATGAAGTTTTCAAAGCTCGAGGTCCCACACAGACTCGTGATCCTAGAGGCACCATCACGAATTTTGTACTGCAAGTTGGACATCAGTCATGCTATCGTCGATGCAGCCTCGCTGTCCGTTTTGTCCCGTGATCTCTGGTTGTGCTACAGAAGCGAAATGCCACTTGGGAGAGGCCCACGGTTCAAGAATTATGTATCATATCTCGCAACAGCCTCAGCAAGTGAGGAAGCCAACAATTACTGGACACAGTATCTAGCGAACGTCGAACTTTGCCATTTCCCGTGCCTGTCCGGAACGCCTACAAACAATCAGCTGGAGACAGTCTCTTTCCGGCTGACAACAGCTTCAGAAGTGGTCCAAGCCTACTGTGCGGAGCACCAGATCACACTTTCAATCGCATGCCAAGCGGCTTGGGCAATGGTCCTGCGCTCTTTCTGCTGCACGGATGAGGTTTGCTTTTCTTACATAGCATCCGGAAGAAACGTACCACTCGCGGGGGTCGATGAAGCTATTGGACCCTTCATCAACAACTTGATATGCCGTATCGATTTACCCACGACCACGACTATCTCAGAAATGCTGCAAAGACTCAAGGCAGACTTGACTCAGGGCATGAAGTATCAGCACAGCGCTATCCATGAACTTCAAAGGCTGTCAAGAGGCAACGAGCAGCAGCTGTGTAACAGTATGATGTCGTTCCAAAGGAACGTGGAATTGGAAGCGACCAACATATCTGGCATCGAAATGGGATTAGGTAACGTGGTCAATCCAACCGAGGTAAGTATACGATATCGGCAAGAAACTTCAAGCTAACCCATGTTCGAAGTACGACATTTGCCTTCGCGTTGAAGCAGATGAACAGGGTGCGACACTCAGCATAGACTACTGGACAGGGCGAATCGACAGGCAAAATGCCGAGAACCTGTATCACACCTTTGATCAGGCTCTGCACTGCATTTTCAACAATCCTCACGCAAAGATCGGAACGACCCAATTGCTGAGCGACCCAGGACTGAGGCAAGTTCAGAAGTGGAACAAGCAGATACCCAAGGAGTATGATGCATGTATTCATGAGGTCGTCTATCAGCAAGTTCAGAAGCATCCTCAAACGACGGCAGTCAGCTCATGGGATGGCGATCTTACCTATCAGGAGCTGAATGAAATTGCCACGCGCCTGGAACACCGTTTGATCGAGCATGGTATTGGCCCAGAAGTCAAGGTGCCTCTTTGTTTTGATAAGTCTACTGCGGCCATCATAGCCATGCTCGCGGTCTTGAAGGCAGGGGGCGTCTGTGTCCCATTGAGTCCAATGTATCCACCGGAGCGCTTTCAAACTATACTCAACGACGTTATGGCCACGGTCATCTTGACTGCACCCCACTACATCAAGCTGTTTGAAGACTTTGGCTACAAGATCCTCGGCGTGGAAAAGTCGTGGCTTGACGTTCTGCCAGCTGTTGACACCCCAACACGTCCATCTGATGTCAAGTCAACGAATGCAGCGTTCGTCATCTATACCTCTGGCAGCACTGGTACCCCAAAGGGCGTCGTTTTGGAACACAAGGCAATATGCACCAGTTCCCAGGCGCATGGTACAGCCTTCGGCATAGGGGAAAAGTCTCGAGTGGCACAATTCGCTGCCTATACCTTCGATGTCCATATTCAAGATATCTTTACTACGCTTCAACGTGGGGGATGCGTTTGTGTACTCTCTGACGAAGAGAGACTGAATGACCTGAGTGGCGCAATCAAGCGACGCAAAGCCAACTGGATAGATTTGACCGCAACTGTGGCCAGATTCCTCAATCCCGCAGATGTCTCGACTCTCGAAACACTCATTCTTGCCGGCGAACCTGTCATGCCTGAGGTTATCGAAACATGGTCCCAGCACTCTGTTACGATCTACAACTCTTTTGGACCAGCGGAATGTTCGATTAATGCGAGTTGCAGTCCCAAGCTCGTAAATAAGTCACAAAGCTCGAACATAGGGTTCGCCCTCTCTTGCTGTTTATTTTGGGTTACTGAACCGAACAATCACGACATCCTGAGTCCTCTAGGAGCGATTGGTGAGCTACTAATCGAAGGTCCTCTTCTAGCACGTGAGTATCTTCACGACGCGGAGAAAACTCGCCGTTCTTTCATACATAACCCGACATGGGCCACGAATCTTTCCCCGGGCATTACGCGGCGAATGTATAGAACCGGAGACCTAGTACGATACAACCTTGACGGCTCGCTTACATACATTGGTCGAAGAGATACCCAGATCAAGATTCGTGGCCAGCGTGTAGAGATTGAAGAGATTGAGCACCATATTTGTATCCAGGCAGTCGTCAAACTTGCGGCCGTGATCATGCCGACCAACGGACCTTGTAGAAATCGATTGATAGCTTTCGTCTCATTCCATGAGTTTGCTCAAGGGGACGAGAACAACAGCGAGCTCACGCTTCTACGGGGCTCTGCCAAGGAAAAAGCGGCCCTGCACTCCGAATTTGTACGACAAAGGCTCTGTGAGGTCTTACTGGAGTACATGGTTCCATCGGTGTGGATGCCCGTCAGCGTCTTGCCCTTGTCAAGATCTCAAAAGCTAGACAGGGTGAAACTCATGAAATGGGCAGAAGGGATGGATGATGGAATGTACCTCGAGCTTATGAATATCCAAGGACGGAGATCTGTGCCAGCAATGACCGACATGGAAATAAATATCGGAAAAGTGTGGACTGATATTCTTGGTATTCCAGACACTCTGGTTAGTGTCGATAAGTCGTTCTTGAGCCTTGGTGGCGACTCGATCACTGCAATGCAGGTTGTCTCACGTTGCAAAAGCCAAGGAATTGGTCTCAATGTGCGCGATGTACTCCAGAGTAGGACACTCGGTGCCCTCGCGATACGGTCCAAGTATTTGGAAACAAATGCTGACGCCGTGAGTGAGGTACATGATGAGTTGTTCGATCTCTCTCCGATTCAAAGGATGTACTTTGATGTGGTCTCGGCTCGAAAACCTTTGCCGAAGGCTTCTTCCTACTTCAACCAGGCCTTTTTGCTACGTCTTTCACGTCAAGTCAAACTAGAGGATCTAGCAAAAGCCATGGATGTTGTCGTCGCTCGACACTCCATGCTTCGTGCGCGTTTTCGTCAAGTGAGCGGGCAAGAGTGGAGGCAAGCCATCATCGAAGAGGCGAAACACAATTACAGCTTGCAGAGACATCATCTCAGCAACGAGGAAGAGCTCGAGGATGTCACTGCAAGAACTCAGGCCTCCATTGATATTGAGAAGGGACCTGTGTTTGCGGCTGACTTGTTGGAGCTTCCCAATGGTCATCAGATGCTTTTCGTCTGCGCACACCACTTGGTTGTCGACTTCGTCTCCTGGCACATCATTATACGAGATCTGGAGAACGTCTTGACATCGGGAGCTATCTCCGTGCCAAAACCAATGTCATTTCAAGCCTGGTGCAAGATGGAACTGGAGCACTACCGCAGTTCAGTGGTACAGATTGCCCTGCCACTCAAGACGTCTCCGTCACTTCCTCAATACTGGGGCATGGCTAACGCAGAGAATGTCTATGGTGATCAGCTCGTGGAGCAATTCAGTCTTGGTCAAAATGTAACATCCTGGGTACTTGGGAAGTGCAATGAACCGTTTCGGACAGAACCTGTGGAGATCTTTCTTTGTGCGCTGGCACATTCATTTCATGACATTTTCCCTGACCGTTCAGTCCCAAACATCTTCACCGAGGGCCATGGGAGGGAGCCCTGGGATGCTGAAACTGATCTTTCGGGCACCGTAGGTTGGTTTACAACGATTACTCCCCTATATGTCCCAGTAAAGGATGAAGGTGATGTCCTAGAAACGCTACGCACAGTCAAAGACTCACGGAGACAAATCCCGGGACATGGCGAGCCTTACTTTGCCTCTCGAATGTTGACCGAGGAAGGACGCGTGCAATTCGCCGACCACGATCAGATGGAGGTCTTATTCAATTTCATGGGTACCTCAATGCTACCGAGACGGGAGGATCCCTTGTTTTGCTTTGAAAACTCCGGCAAGCGGGCGATACCTTTATTTGGCCAAAGTGTGCGTCGATTGGCGCTCTTCGAGGTCTCTGCCTTGATGGTGGACGAATCCATACAAGTATCGTTTGCGTTCAATCGCCACATGGAACGTCAAGAAGACACGTATCGCTGGATAGGCAAATTCAAAGCTCTTTTGGGAAACACCGTGAAGCGTCTTTTGATTGAGCATCGATCGCTCACCCTGAGCGATTTTCCTCTTATGGAGTTGACGTATCGGGATCTCGACGAGCTGGTCCAAACTCGATTGAAAAACATAACCCCTGATCTTAACGAAGTCGAAGACGTATATCCCTGCTCCCCTATACAGCAGGGAATTCTCATGAGCCAGATTCGAAATCCCGCAACATACCGTTTGAAGCAGGTCTGCGAAGTATTCCCACCGCAAGTTACTGGAGGTAATGGAGGCACTTTGGACATTGGACGGCTGGGGACAGCATGGAATAAGGTGGTGACACGTCACCCTGTACTGCGCACTGTTTTCATCGAATCAGTCTCGGACAAAGGCATTTTTGACCAGGTAGTGCTGAGAAGTGTCGAACCTGACATCGTATCGATACAGTGTGAGGGAGGAGAATCTTATCTCGCCCACTTGAAAGCGCAGCAGCCGGCAACATACGAGTCCTTCAAGCCCCATCATCGGCTGACATTGGTAGGTACATCCACGGCTCGCATGCTTTTCCAGCTGGAGATCAGCCATGCTCTTGTTGACGCTGAATCCATTGCCATCGTTGTACGGGACCTTGCTTGTGCCTGCGACGGCACTTTGTCGTCTGGCCCAGGTCCATTATACAGTACGTACGTAGCGCATATCCAGGGACAGCATATCGACCATTTGAAGTACTGGAGACAATATCTCGCTGATGCTACTCCTACTCGATTCCCAGTGCTGGATGGGGAGCAAGGATCGAAATCGTGGCGCACTGTCAAGTTCGAAATGTCAGATCTGTCGCAGATTCGAGAGTTCTCTGAAAAGAATCAATTGACTCGAGCGAGTATCTTCCAAGCTGCGTGGGCAATTATTCTGGGCGCTTTTACCACCTCGGACAATGTGTGTTTTGGTTACCTCACTGGGGGCAGAGACACCCCAATCGATGATATCAACAACGCAGTCGGACCTTTTATTAATATGATGGTCTGTCATCTCCATCTCGTGGAAGCCATGACCGCCGTTGAGCTCGTTACGCGAGCCCAAAATGCATGCTTAGAAAGTCTTCATCATCAACACTGCTCGCTGGCGGATATGCAAGCCTCAAAGCAGCCTCTTTTCAACACGATAATGTCCTACAGACGTCATGGTCTCAATCCTACGATGGAGTCCCACGGTATACGCTTCGAAAATGCTGGAGGAGAAGATCCTACGGAGGTACGTAAAGCCCCATTATGACATATTGTACATCTGGCCTAACAGATTGGATCAGTATGACCTAGTGATTAACATTGAAAGTGGCGTCGATAACATTGAAGTGCACATCACTCACTCGCTTGCGGTTGTGTCAGAAGCAGCTGCATTGAATCTCACGGCATTGTTGGAAAAGACAGTCCTGTCCCTCGTGCACGGCGAAAGCCACGCTTTGCAGACTCTGGATCTTTTCAACGATCGGGACCAGTGTCAAATACAGAGAGGGAGTATGGGCAAGCAAGCTCAGATGCATGACCAACGGATAGAGCTCCACGAGGTCGATCAAATCCTGAGATCGCCTATCGAGAAGCAACAACCAAGGTCAACTGCAGAACAGCGCTTGCAAAATCTCTGGGCAAGGGAGCTTGGTCTAACGGCAACCTCAATTGGTATTCATGACGACTTTTTCCGACTCGGTGGTGACTCCGTCTCAGCCATGAGGCTCGTACGGGAGGCACGTTCTCAAAACATCTCACTCACCGTGGCCGATGTATTTCGAAATCCAATCCTTGCAGATCTTGCCAGCGCTTCGAGATCCTTGAGCTCCGATGCCGGAAAGGATCAAGAAAGACGAAAGTTCTCGTTGTGGGCCGTTCCAGAGTCAGAGTTGCAACAGAAACTTGAGGAGATCTCGAAGATCTGCGGGTTTGATTGGGCACGGATCGATGACGTGTATCCTGCTTCTCCAATGCAGGAAGGGTTGATGACCTTGACTGCCCAGCAGCCAAAGGCATACACCATGCAAATGGTCTTTAAACTTGCAGAAGAGATGGACATACATCGTCTAAAGGTGGCATGGCAGAGGCTGGTTGAAGTGTTGCCCATACTGAGGACCAGAATCGTCATGGTGGCCTCCGGCTCTCTGCAAGTGGTTGTTGACGAACCAGACATATCGTGGTGTGAAGGAAAATCTCTCGACATGTACAAGGCCCAGGACCTGGAGCAACCAATGTCTTACGGAACGCAACTTACTCGTCAAGCAATCATCAAGGACAAGGGCCGAATAGACTCGCAATACTTTGTGTGGACAGCGCATCATTCTCTTTATGACGGCTGGAGTTCTTCCTTGATACTCCAGCTGCTGGGACAGATTTACTCAGAACTTCTTCTACCAAGCTCGTTGACTCCGGGGATGGTCCAGTACAACAGAGTTATTGGCTACATGGTCGAAAGAGACGCGTCCAAAGACTCATATTATTGGCGATCCCAACTCGAAGGCGGATCTCCCAGTACTCTTCCATTGCGAGACACACATGGCTATCAACCTCGCTCGACAGGAACGATCATCAACGAGATGCCAATCATGCGTCAGGCTAGCTCCAATATGACTGTACCAATCCTACTCAGAGCAGCCTGGGCAATGGTCGTTGCAAGGCACACAGATTCCGACGATGTCACTTTCGGTGCCACGCTCTCTGGGCGCAATATACCTGTCCCCGGGATCATGGAAATGGTTGGTCCCACAGTCACAACAGTCCCTGTTAGAGTTCGGCTTGAATACGATGAGACCGTTCTATCCTATTGTGAAAGGATACAGAAGCAAGCGACTGACATGATACCATTCGAGCATACCGGTTTACAGAACATCCGAAAATTTGGCCCCGAAGTCCATCGAGCCTTGAACTTCCAGAACTTGCTGATAATTCATCCCGTGGATGAGCAACAAGATCTTGCGTTTCCCGGTCTGCAACCTGAGCCGTCATCTCTGGATGGATTCAACACGTACGGGCTGGTACTGGAGTGCAAGGTTTGTCAGAAGAAGGGGATTATCAATTTTGAGGCTCAATTCGACTCCAATATCATCTCAGAGAAAGAGGTCTCCCGAATGTTGAGTCAACATATCCATATCTTTGGTCAATTGTGTGGGAGGGAGGCTCAAGATTCGAAGTTGAAGGAGATTGATGCAATCAGTCCCGAAGATATTCGAGAAATTGCGAACTGGACTAGGTCCGAACTTAAGTCAAAACGAGAGTGTATTCACCACGCTTTCACACGTATAATGTCAGCTCGCCCGGATGCTCCAGCGATATGCTCATGGGATGGTAATCTCACCTATCGAATTCTAGATCGCTGGTCTTCCCAATTGGCGGGCTACCTCATTGACCATGGCGTTCGAAATGGGATCGTGATACCGCTCTGCTTCGAGAAATCCAAGAAGGCAATCATCTCGATGCTAGCGGTCCTTAAAGCAGGAGGAGTTTGTGCTTCTCTCGATCCCAAATCTCCAACATCAAGATTGGCCACGGTGATAGATGTCCTCAACGCTCCACTTGTGCTTGTGGATACGCAACATGCTCACCTCTTTCAAACATTCTCAATGAGTTGTGTTGTGATTGAGGAAGCACTCTTCGAGGGCACGAGAGACTCAGATCGCCAAGTAGAGTCAGCTACGCATCCAACTGACCCTGCCTTTGTGGTTTTTACTTCCGGCAGTACGGGGACACCCAAGGGTGTTATCCTGCAACATGACTCCATATGTACCAGCGCAGAAGCACATGGTTCTGAACTTAGCATTGGAGAACAATCGCGAGTCCTTCAATTTGCCGCCTATACCTTCGATGTCAGCATTCAGGATATTTTTACTACCCTAATGAGAGGAGGATGCGTGTGTGTCATCCCGGAAAGCTCGCGTCTTGATAGTACGAAGCTGGCCGCCTCCATCACCGAGCTCCAGGCAAATTGGGCATGTCTCACGTCGACTGTGGCAGGTCTATTAAAGCCCTCGGATGTCCCAGGCCTCGCAACTCTCGTCCTCGGAGGAGAAGCAGCAAGCCAAGAAGTTGTCGCAGAGTGGGCGAACCACGTGACTCTACACAACGTCTACGGACCTGCTGAAGCGTCGATTTGGTCAAGTTGCAATGCGGATCTTTCTGCGCATACTTCAGCGCTGAATATCGGCCGTCCACTGGCAAGTAGGTTCTGGGTAACGGAAGCAGGTAATCACGATATGCTTGCACCGCTTGGGTGCGTTGGTGAACTCTTGATCGAAGGACCTCTCTTGGCTCGAGGGTATCTTAATGATATAGAGCAGACAGGAAACGTTTTTATCCGGGACCCACTGTGGATATCTAAATACGGATTTTCTGCCGGCAAGCGTTTATATAAGACAGGTGATCTGGTACGCTACAATCCTGACGGCTCATTAAAATTTGTCAATCGAAAAGACACGCAGGTGAAAATGAATGGGCGGCGTGTTGATCTACGCGAGATCGAGTATTACACGAGGAAACACCTAATGTCAGGGTCGATGCAGGTTGCTGTCGAGTTGGGCAAGATATCAAGCCAAAAGGATAGGCAGATACTTGTTGCATTTTGGTGGTCGCTTGATATTGAGGACTCTGTTGATTTTGACTCCTCACCACGATTGCCAGCCAGCATTCGAATTAAGCTCCAAGACATGCAAGCTTTATTGGCAAATGATCTACCGGCATATATGGTGCCTCGGGTGTTCATCCCTCTTTCACACTTTCCAATGAACGCCTCAGGCAAACTGGACAGAGGCCGACTTCGACAGCAGATTGCCACGCTGTCATCAGAGCAATGCGAAAACTACATGCTCTCAAGTCCTGTCAAGCAGCAACCAAGCTCTCACATGGAGCGGCAGCTCCGAGATCTTTGGGCCAAAGAGCTTGGTATTGAATCAAGTTTTGGTGTTAACGATAACTTCTTTCAACTTGGTGGCGACTCCATCTGTGCAATACGGGTCGTTGCGGCGGCCAATGCTATTCACATCTCCCTAACGGTCCCGAATATCTTTCAATTCCCAAGACTGTCCGACCTTGCTAGAGTCGTCACCGTTTCAGAACCGTTTGAGATGGAAGATGCCCAACCATTTGCTCTTTGGACTCCAGAGTCTCCAAAGCATCTCGAGGAGATAGCTGCATACTGTCAGGTTCAGAGCAGTCAGATCGAAGATGTTTTCCCTTGCACGCCCCTTCAAGAAGGCTTGATGGCCGTCTCTGCCCAGCAAGCAGGCGCCTATGTGGTCCAGAAGGTTTTCAAGCTTGCCGAATCGACTTCGATTAAGCGTTTTGAGATGGCATGGCAGCAATCTTTTGATAATTTGCCTATCCTACGCACTAGGATCGTTGTTTCAAAGTCGGGCGCTCTCCAGGCGACTGTCAAGGAGAGCATAATTTGGTACAAGGGGGCTTCCTTAAGCCTCTACCTTTCTGAAGATCTGGACACTCCAATGTCATATGGGGGGCCCCTGGCTCGCTATGCACTCGTAGAAGAGCAAGGAAAGGATGGGCAAATCACCCGATACTTCGTTTGGACGGCACATCACTCGCTATACGACGCCTGGAGCGCTACAAGGCTTTTCGAACATGTAGCCTGCGTATATATGCAGAACTCAGTCCCACCGACGGTACCTTTTGCGAGATTTATCCGTTATCTGGGTCAGAAAGACATGGAAGCAATGAAGACGTACTGGCAAGGTTATCTTCGTGACGCGCCCGAGACGGGTTTCCTATCCTCCTTACCGCCAAAACATCGACCTGAGCACATTCAGGTTATATCTCGAGATGTTGGAATCAATCACAAGCCGGAGTCAGGTGTGACAATAGCGACCATGCTTCGCGCAGCGTGGGCGTTGACTTTAATACAATACACCGAGTCCAGTAATGTGATCTTTGATGCTACCCTTTCTGGAAGAGAGATTCCACTTGCTGGTGTGACGGATATAGTTGCACCTACAATCACAACGGTGCCAATCCTGGTACGGGTTGATTGGGAAGAGACAGTTGATCGTTACCTGAGGAAAATTCAAGTTCAAGCGAGCGAGATGATACCTTTCGAGCACTTTGGACTGCAGAATATGCGTCGTCTGAGTCCTACCATCCAGCAAGCCCTGGACAGTGTAAGACATCTTTTCGTGGTACAGACGGTGGATGAACAGAATCGAACACAAACACGCGCTTTCCTCGATTCGCAAGAGGTTCAAACGTCACATACTGGATTTACCACATATCCTGTGGTGGTTGAATGCGTGGCAACGAATGACAGTATTCATATTCGCGTTGCCTTCGACCAGGCTGCTATCGCGGATACACAAATGCAGCGAATGGTCGCTCAGTTCGCCAACATAACCAGGGAGCTGGTCAAGAGTGATAGAAACGGCCGCCAAGCCTTGTCGGAGATGAACATGATGAGTCCGCAGGACATAGAGGACATTTCCTCCTGGAACCAGAAAGTTCCCGCACCAGTGGACGCATGCATTCATAGGCTGGTGGAAGGCCAAATCAAGCTACGACCGAACGCAACGGCTATACAGGCATGGGATGAAAGTTTTAGCTACCGTGAACTAGGCGACCTATCTACAGCCCTCGCAATCCGCCTGATGGAGTCTGATGTTGAGCTACGCCCTGATGCTGAAGCCAGGGTAATATTATGCTTTGACAAATCACCTTGGGCGATCGTGGCCATGCTGGCGGTACTGAAAGCTGGACGTACCTGCGTTCCTCTGGACCCTAAGGCACCGCAAAATAGAATCCAGCAAATCCTTCAAGACACAAGTTCGAGTCCTGTGCTCTGCGCGTCGCAACACTCAAAACTCTTCGAGTCAAGACAACGGCCGTACATTGTCGTCGAAGCATCGCCAGTCTCGAACTTGCCACACAAGCATCGGAATGCTTTGGCCACTGTTCAACCCCACAATGCAGCCTTCGTTCTGTACACTTCTGGCAGCACCGGTGTACCTAAAGGAGTTGTCTTAGAACATCGCGGAATCTGCACAAATGTTCAGACTCTTGCCAAAGTTTGCGACATCAATCACGATACCAGAATTGGTCAATTTTCTGCCTATACGTTTGATATCAGTGTTCTCGACATCTTTATCGCCCTACAATCCGGGGCATGCCTATGTATAATCTCTGAGCAGGACCGATTGAACAATCTTGCTGGTGGACTGCGTTCACTTGAGGTGAATACGATGATCCTTACCTCCACCGTGGCAAGCTTACTTCAACCGAGTGACTTGCCGAGTCTTAAGACTTTGATTCTGACTGGCGAGCCTGTGCAGCCCGCAGTCGTCAACGTCTGGGGCCCGCATGCAAGAGTACAGGGTATTTATGGACCTACAGAATGCTCTATCAGTGTCACCTGCAGTCCGAAGTTCACACACTCAGCGAGAGATAACGTGGCCAATCTAGGTCGGCCTCTTGCGGCCCTGGCTTGGGTCGTAGATCCTTCAAACCACAACCGCCTTCGTCCCATCGGTGCTATTGGGGAGCTCCTTATCGAGGGGCCTTTGGTCAGCCGCGGGTACCTCGATGATACACCAAGGACAGAAGAAGCTTTCATTCAAGATCCGTCTTGGATTCTGAAGTATGGTCTTGTAGGTAAAGGCCTCAACGGTAAAGGTCGTCGCATGTACAAGACAGGAGATCTCGTCCGTTATACTACAGGAGGCTACCTCGAATACAGAGGGCGTAAAGATACACAAGTCAAGATCAACGGCCAACGAGTTGAGCTTGGAGAGGTAGAACATCACCTCAGCGATGAGATCGGACAACAAGTCGCCGTTGAGCTTGTGCAACTACCAGAGCCATACAATAGGAAGGTCTTGGCCAGTTTCATCAAGATTCAAACAGAGGAAGAAGGCTTCGGTGATGTTTCGACCCTCTCCATAACGGAAGGACTGCGACGGAAGTTTTTTGGTGCCCAATCGAGCTTGTCGAACTTGCTGCCCGCTTTCATGATCCCTGCAATTTATGTTCCGCTCAAGCAATTTCCTCTCACCGCCTCTGGTAAACTGTGGCGGCACGAGCTTCGGAATTTAGTACCCCGATTGACCGCAGATCAAATTGCCCAGTACATGCTTGCACAGGCCAACAAAGACGGCCCGAGAACAGAGATGGAACTGAGATTACAACAGCTTTGGGCCGAAGCATTGGGTTTGAAACCTGCCACTATTGGGATTGAAGACTATTTCTTCCGACTTGGTGGCGATTCGATCAGCGCCATGAAGCTAGCTGCAGCGGCCAGATCATCTCATATATCTCTCCAAGTCTCAGACGTCTTCAGATACCCCAAGCTGTCCGAGATGGCTAAGGCAGCAGTAATGTCACATGCTCAAACAACAACCACCTCAGAAACTTCAATCGCGCCTTTTGAGTTATGGGTAGCTGATGCTAGAGCTCGGGCGAAGCAGCTCAAGGAAATCAAAAGAGAATATGCACTCGCCGAAGACGAAGTCGAAGATGTGTACCCGTGCACGCCTCTTCAGGAAGGAATACTGGTTGGTCAACAAGTGGCAGCCTACGTCGTGCAAAGGGTATTCAAAATCCCACCATCATTACAGCTGGACCGTTTCAAAGCGGCGTGGCAGAAAATGACGGAGAAGCTCCCAATATTAAGGACTTGTGCTGTTCCATCCGGGCGGGGTTTGCTGCAAGTGGTGCTCAACCGAAAGATCGTGTGGCGTCATCAATCGTCGTTGGAAGCATATCTCGAAAACGATAAAGACGTTCCGTTCAATTATGGGTCAATGCTTGCCCGATATGCTATTGTCGGACAAGATACCAAGACTGAAACTGCATATTTTGTGTGGACTATCCACCACGCATTATACGATGGGTGGAGCATGGCATTGCTTTTGAAACAGGTCTCACGCATCTATACGCATGGTTATGTACCAGAGTCTGCCCCTTTCACTCGATTCATCAGCTACCTCGCAAAGAAAGACCCAGATTCAATCGCAAGGTATTGGCGCTTGCAGCTGAAGGGCAATCCACACGCAAGCTTCCCTCCATTATCGGTCAAGAATTACCGGCCTCAACCAAGCAAACTTCTTCGACAGCAACTCGAGAATGTGAAGCACTGGTCTGACGCTACACTCTCCATACTACTCAGGGCAGCATGGGCCTTGACCGTAAGCCGCTACTCTGGTCATGATGACGTCGTCTTTGGTGTCACCCTATCTGGTCGTACTGCGCCGGTCGCTGGTATCATGGAAATGGTGGCACCAATTATTACCACTGTTCCTGTGAGAGTACAAATCGACTATAAGAGCACAACCGTTCAATCTTATCTTGATAGTTTACAAGAGCAGGCTGTTGGTATGCTCGAGTTCGAACACAGTGGTATTCAGAACATCCGTCGTCTATGCCCTGAGGAAAAGCATGCCGTAGACTTCAACAGCCGCTTGACTGTTCAGCCACAGCCATCTTCTGACCGACGATCTGAGTTCTTAGGTCTCAAAGCCGAAAGCCTGCCCTACACTGGACTTGGTACCTATCCTTTGCTTGTGGAATGCCATGTAAGCGGTGGTGATGTTGAGATCGAATTACACTTTGATGAGAGAGTCATGGCGGAAAAACAGACCGAGAATATTCTTCAGCATTATACTCACATGATCCGACAACTTGCAGATAGCAACCCAACAATACTACTGTCGGACCTTCAATTTATCTCTCCGCAAGACTTGGGGAAAGTGTTGGAGTGGAATCGTCAGGTGCCTGAGCCAGTGCAAGCCTGCGTACACGAGACTGTGCAGAAGCAAGCGTCACTGACACCAGACGCAGCAGCATTGCACTCCCTCCAAGATGGCGAAATAACGTACTCTGAGCTTAATAGTCTATCCTCGAAGCTTGCAAAGCATCTCCGCGACCGAGGATTACGACCCGAGACCATGATTCCCTTACTCTTCGATAAAAGTCCGTGGGCCATTGTTGCCATGTTAGCCGTATTGAAGGCTGGTGGCGTATGTGTGCCACTGGATCCTAAGCACCCTTCTCAACGCCTGGGAATTATTCTGCACGATATAAACGCTCATCTGGTATTACTCAGCGACGGCAGTGAACACCGTATTGGATCGTTGACTCGAGGCTTAGACGTCATTAAGGTGAGCCGCTCCCAGATTCAAAACCTACCGGATGCCATGGACAAGGACTGTACTTGCAGAGAGGTCAGGCCATCCAATGCTGCTTTTGTGATGTATACATCTGGTACGACTGGCGTACCTAAAGGGGTCGTCTTAGAACACCGCAACTTAAGCACATATCTGAAACATTTCGGCTACCTCTGTGACATTGACTCGACATCACGCATCGGACAATTTGCAGCGTATACATTCGACGTCAGTATCTCCGACATCTTTCTGGGTCTAAGCCAGGGGGCCTGTGTTTGCGTAATTTCGGAAAACGATCGGTTTGACGGTCTGGCGAAGGCTCTTGGGATGTTGAGAGTGAACTGGATCAATCTGACCTCAACGGTCGCACGATTGATACAACCTGAAGAAGTGCCAAGCATCATAAGATTAGTCCTCAGTGGTGAGCCAGCAAGGAAAGATGTTATAGCGAAATGGGCGGCGCAGAAACACGTGCGAGTAATCGAACTGTATGGTCCTACAGAAAGTACAATACACATGTCATGCAATTCACGTGTCGACAACCCTGACCAAGCAGCCAACATTGGACAACCAGCAGGAGCTTTGACCTGGATCGTGGATCGCCTCGGGTTGAACGAACTTTGCCCTGTTGGGGTAGTGGGCGAACTTCTGATCGAAGGTCCCTTACTGTCCCGAGGCTATCTACACGACGAGAGATCGACATGTCAAGCATTCATCACTGACCCGTCCTGGATTACAAAGTATGGTCTTGCTCAAGGACGTCGATTTTATAAGACTGGAGACCTCGTGCGGTATACCGATAATGGCTCCCTCGAAATCATTGGTCGCATGGATAATCAATTGAAAATCCACGGGCAGCGTGTGGAGACATCGGAAATTGAACACTATATTGACAAATACTGCCCAGACACTTCTGGGGCATTAGTCGGTCTGATCAGACATACTGAGGCTGGCGGGAAAGAGAAGGATGTCCTTGTTGCTTTCTTGCAGTACCGCCAATATCAAAATGACAGCGATGTTTTCGCCGGTACCCTCATCCCTAACTCAGACGTCTTGCGGGGTCGCCACGAAGCATTGAGAGCGCGTCTGGCCGATGCATTACCAGCATACATGGTCCCCTCAGCGTACATTCCGGTGACCCGGTTTCCGACGACCGTGTCTGGAAAACTGGATCGTAAAGCACTTTTCAGCAAGGTCACCACTCCGAGCGAGAACTTAGTCCCAGACTACCTGCTCTTCAGTACAATTAAGCAGCGGCCTTCGACTAGAACGGAAGTGAAACTGCGACAAATATGGGCTGGTGAGCTCGGTGTTCCAACGGAATTGATCGGAGCCAATGACAACTTCTTCACCATCGGTGGCGATTCCGTCAATGCTATAAGACTTGCCTCGAAATCGAGGTCGGAAGGACTTTTCCTCAGCGTTGCCAATGTCTTCTCGTACCCAATTCTATCCGACATGGCTGCCACTGTTGATGCCCTCCTTGGCGATGGAGAACAGGTGAATGAGGAGGTTGAGACGAGGTCTTTCTCCCTTCTTCCTACGGATAAAAAGGATATGGAGGCGTTCATCGAAGGAACCGTATGTCAACTCACTGCCTCGCCCAGAGAGAACATAATCGATGTTCTACCCATGACCAATTTCCAAGCGATTTGCGTTGCTGGTGCGATAACCAAATCTCGCTGGATGTTGAACTATTTCACTCTTGACGGTATTGGGCCACTCAATGTCGACAATCTGAGGAATTCCTGGGCCGAAGTGATTGGCATTCATGAAATTCTGCGCACTGTCTTTATTCTCCATGAAGGGGCTTTTCTCCAGGTGGTTCTCAAAGCCATTGACGTCAATATTGATCTATACGAAACGGAAATGGACATTAATCAGTTCACGAAAGCGTTGAAGGAGAAAGACCTGCATCAGGTTCCAGTTCTAGGACGTCCCCTTGCTCGGATTGCGATTGTGAGAAGAAAAGGCAATCTGCAACACCGTATCATCGTGCGCATCTCTCACGCTCAGTACGACGGGATATGTATGCCTCGATTCTGGAAAGGACTGAGCGCCACCTATAGCGGGACAAAGCTTTGCCCTGATCCAGGCTTTAGGAGATACATTTCCCACAGCTTTCGCCTTGGCCGCGACTCACAATGCATATCGCATTGGATTGAATTCATGAAAGGTTCCTCAATGACACGTATCACTGATTGCACTCCTACAGCCCTCCCACGGCCCTCTAAAATGACTTCTTCATATTCGCGACGGATTTCTGTTACAGGACATGCTATGCCCACATTCACCATTGCAACTGTGGTCAAGGCGACCTGGGCTCTGGTCCTCGCACAAATGTCGGCTTCAGCCGACGTGGTTTTCGGAAACCTGATTACAGGTCGGAACGAGGGTATCTCAGAGATTGAGAAGATCATGGGTCCCTGCGTCAATATAATCCCCTTGCGGGTGGGTTTCCGAGAGAACTGGAACTTCCTGGATCTTCTTAACTGCATTCGTGATCAACAGATTGCCAACATCCCATTTGAATCGCTGGGCTTTCGTGATCTGGCTAAACATTGTACGACATGGGCCCGTTCGACATATTATGGATCTTACGTTCAGCATCAGAACATCGACATAGATGAGAGTCTTTTCCTCGGGCAAACAGAGTACAAAATCACCAGCAGTGGACCCGAGGAAGATCTAGCGGACGTCTTACTATTCTCTCGGCCTCTTGATGAGAATTCCATTGAACTCACGGTGAAGTTCGCAAGTCATCGCGTTTCTACGTCCGTGGCAGAAGATATGCTTGAGGCTGTGTGCAGCGTCATGAAGCAATACTTGATCAGGCCATTCGATCCGATTCCGGGACCAGAGGCCCTTCGAAGTTTGAATGCTAAATTACCGGTCACATTGACACGGAAACAACTACCGAAAACGATCCTGCCCGTAGGCGGTAAAAAAGACACCGAAGTCGTCGCTATTTGGCATTCATGCATCGCTCATCTCTGGGATAAAGCGTTGAATCTTGAGAGGAAAGTCGATGACGCGGCAACTCGTGATGACCGTGGCATGGAAGTGTCCTTTTTCGAGGCAGGGGGCGACTTTGAAAGTGCGGCTAAGTTGACTGTTCTTTTGAGAAAACAGGATGTTGAAGTCACGATCGAAGATGTGTTTGACAATGATACCATGGCATCGCAGATCAAGTGGGTCATGAGAGCTGCAGTCGCCAACGGCAAGCCAGATTTCCGAAGCCAGAACTAGTATTATTGGTTTCAAATAACAATATTATAAGAAACGGTGTGAGATAGAATTCACTGAAAGAAGTAAAGAGATAACATGTTGGCACTATTGACCTTGTGAATATATGCATTGACTATACGTCGAATTCAAAATTAGTGTATATATATATATTATATATACCCCGAACTTAGGATTGGAAATTACCGTTTCGGGTCGGGAAAAGAAGTAGGGCCGCTTTAAAGGGAGTAGTAAAGGAGTAATAAAGGAGTAGGAGGGAGTAAAGGGGAGTAGAGGTACGCTACGGAATAGGGTAGAGAAGAGATAAACTTAAAACTATTCCCTTCCCTAGTCTAAGGAAGGGAAGGGATTCCCTACTATTCCCTTCCTCCCTTCCTAGTAGGGCTGGCCCTATATAATTTATATATACGCGTATATATACCTTATTAATTAGGATAATAATTAATATAAATAATAGATATCTTTAGGGTCGCTAATAGCGTTTTATTAATTATATTAATTATTATTCCTATTAATAAACTATATCTACGCGTATCTTTAGGGCTATTATAATAACGATAATATAAATAAAATATATTAAAATTTAATAGCGCGATTAAATAGATTAATCTTTATACTACCCTCGATCTAAATAATAATATATACTATAATATCTTAGAACGACGAATCGTAGTTATTTATATATTAATCTCTAATCGATATCCTCTGTATATAAAATTATATTACTCTTTATATTAAATCTTTATTAAGATCTTATCCCCTAATAATACCTCTTCTCGTTTTAATTATTAATATTTATTTACCTACTTAATATTTTTGTTAAAATTTTTAAAAATTTAATATCCTTCGCCTATAGAGTAATACGCTTATCGTATATAATATATAAATTAGTTACTAAATCATTTAAATTATAGTTTATATAGGGATAATATAGGAAATAAATTTATTAGAGAATATATATATTAGATAACCTTTTATAGTCTTTTATAAAATATTAATTATATTACTTTAAAATCGTATATCTTTAAAAAAGTTTTAGTAATAAATCTCGCGGACTAGATACGAAAAGAGTACTTTTAGAATTAATAAATCGAAAGTCTTCTAATATCTTTTAATTTCCTAGAGTACTTTCGTTATTAAGGATTAATATCTTAATTAAGATAAAAGTAGTTAAAGATAATATAAAATTTACTACCCGGCTTTATACGTCGTCGGGTAAATATAAAAATCTAATTTATTTTTCCTTTCTTTTTCCGCTTGGCCTTAAGGATATAAAAAGCGGCTTTATATAGAAATTTACTAGGTATTAATCTCGTAGTAATTTTATTATTAAATAAAGGTTAAATTAATAGAGAATTAATATTTAAATTCTCCCCGTTATTTTATAAGGTTATTTAAATTAACTAAAGACCTTTTCCTTTCCTTATTTATATATATTAATATATTATCTATATAGAATTATAGAGGGGAAAATACGTATTATTTTTAGTTATATTTATAGGTTTAGGTTTACCTTTAAACTTATCTTTAAATTTAATTTTAAATTTATCTTTAAGTTTAGATTTCTATATTTTAGAGACTTTATAAATAATTAAAAATTAATATAAAGATTACGATAAAGCTAGAAGGGAGGTAATATATTTATTATTTTATAGGGTCTTTAAATTCCTTTAGAGCCGGTCGCGTTTATTAATAATTATATTTAAATTTATAAATTAATATAAAGATTAGGATAAAGTTAGGATATATAATAAAATAGTAAATATTTACCCTTAGTTATATCTTTAGTATTCTTTTCCTTTATGAGTTTTTTATTTTTTACTATTTATTAATCTTTTATCTAACGAGTAGTCGGGGTATTAAATTTTGATTTAATATTACTCCTAAATTATCGACGAGTATTAAGAGATATTATATTAGTATTTAATATTATATTCGGCGGTAACGGATCCTCGTTTATATCCGAGTCGATTTCCGAGTCCTAGAAAAAATATTCGAATTCTTTATTTATATAATTTCTATATACTCCCTTAAATAAATTATAGGCGTATATTAAATTCTAGTCTAAATATAACGTATACGATCTTAAACCTAAATCATTTTAATTATTAAGATTATCTTTATCTTTATCCTAATTTACTTCTAGTATTATAAGATTAATTTAATTTAATTCGTCTAGTTCTTTTTATAATACCGATTTTCCTTTCTTATTTAGATTCTTTAATAGTATTAACGTTTTTTTATTCTTTATACGCCCCTTCTTTTTATTCTTATCTTCGAGAATATAAAAGAGTTTATTCTATTTATAGTACTAATATACTTTAGTTAGATTAGGGCTACTATATAAGTATAAATAATAAATAACCCGACGCTCGTATTCTATATAAAACTGATTTAATTTTAAACTACTATTATTATTAAGCTAGTTTTTACGAATATATTAATTATTATCTTATATTATTTCGTGGGATATTAATGGAGTATATAGTATAAATAGCGAATTAAGGGGTTTTTAATTTTATTAATCTTTAAGAGGTATTTAAAGGCGATTTTTATAAACGAAATTAAAAATATTATATCTTATCCCTCCGACTTCTAGTAATTAAAGTACGGTTTATTATATTTTATATATTTCGTAAATATAGTTTATTTTAAAATTTATATTAATAATTTTATTTATAATTAAGGATTTATTATAAGGCCTAGTCCCGAATAAAAGATTTATAATTTAGGCGATTATATTTGAAAAATTTAATTAATATAATTTATCTTAATCTTTATCCCGGTAATTTTATATTTACTTTAAATATATCCGATATTATAAGGAATTAGTTTTCGGATCCTAGCTTAGGCGATTTATAACTCCGAGATTATTATATTTAAAATATATAATTAGTATTTATCGTTTTAAAACTTATCTCGGCGATATTATTTATATATTAAATTAGTTTTAAGATCTATCGCCCTAAAGAGGAGGTATTTACTATATTAAATATATATAATTAATAGTATTAGTAATAGTATTAAGAGTAACGACTTTATTTATTTAACTTCGAGAGGAAGTATAAGAGGTATTTTTTATCGATCGAATTAATATTATTTATCCTAATCTTTATCTTAATAGTTATACTAAATAATAGTTAAATTTATAATACTATAACTACGATAACTAGATACGTTATTAAATAGTAGTAATATTTAGTTTAAATCGAACTTACCTAGAGAAATAAACGTAGAGATAAATATTAAAATAATAATAACTAATTAGGTTATTAATAACTAATTATACTAATCTTTATATATATAATATACTGAACGTGATTTCGAATTAAGATTAACGCTTTTTTAATACCGTAGTTAATATAATTTAGGTATAGGGGAAAATAAAGTAAGAAGTAATAAAAATAATCGGATTTATAATACTAAAAGCGGGATTTCTTAATTATTATTTATTTTAGTTTATTCTTCGAAGTTATATACTTTCGCTAAAAACCTTTATCTTTCTACGAGTTTTAATATCGTAATATATTAATATATAAACTAATTATTCGTACTATAATTAAACGATTAATTAGATTATTTTACGATAAAATTATAAATATTTATTTATTAATTAATCCCTATCGGAATCTACTATTTAAATACTTTATATTAATCTTTATATTAATCCTTAATTAAGATCTTATCTTTTAACGAAACCCCTTTTTATTTTAATTATTAATATTTATTTACCCGCCTAATATTTTCGTTAAAATTTTTAATAATTTAATATCCTTCGCCTAAAGAGTAATACGCTTATCGTATATAATATATAAATTAATTATTAAATAAATTAGACCTTAGTTTATTTAAGGATAATATAAGGAATAAATTTATTAGAGAATATATATATTAGATAATCTTTTATAACCTCTTATAAAGCGCTAAATATATTATTTTAAAATCGTATATTTTTAAGAAAGTTTTAGTAATAGATTTTATAGATTAAATACGAAAAAAGTACTTTTAGAATTAATAAATCGAAAGTCTTCTAATATTTTTTAATTTCCTAGAGTATTTTCGTTAATAAGGATTAGTACCTTAATTAGGATAAAGGTAGTTAATAATAATATAAAATTTACTACCCAGCTTTATACGTCGTCGGGTAGAGATAAGAATTTAATTTATTTTTCCCCTCCTCTTTTTTAGGGCTTAAGCGCGGCCTTTAAATAAAGATTTAAATAAAACTTTAACCGCCCGTATTCCTATAGAGGTTTAATTAATAAATAAAGAGCCCTAAAATAAAGCCGTAACTAGTATTAATATCTAGAAGTTAGTATAGAATTTATAGTATATCTAGTATAAGGGAAAAACTTATAAACTTAAATACTCTTAATATTTTTATATATAAGGTTTTATACTTTAGGACTTTAATAAATTATATAATATTAATAAAATTATTACGATAAAGTTAAGATTAAGGTAGATTATTTATTATTTTACTTTATTTTAATTTTTCTTAAAAAACGTCCGCGTTTTAAAGGAGTCTCTATAATAACGGATTAATATAAAGATTAAAATAAAATTAGGATATATAGTAAGATAACGAACTTTTATCTTTAGTTATAATTTTAGTTTTTTATATTTTACTCGTCTTCTCTTTCTTTTTTATTACTTTTTAATTTAATTTTAAATTCTTAAAGATTTACTAGCGAGTAGTATATATTTCCTTAATAATACCCTTTAAACGATCGAGAGGTATTTCGCCCGTACTAAGTCTCGGTAGATTATTTTTATTAATATAAAGGATCTACTCTATTTATTTACTACTACGGGTTTTATTTTAATCTTTATCCTAATTAAAAGGGTCTTGAATATCCTTTTATATTATTAAATCTTCTTTATTTTAATTAGAATAGGAGTAATTAAGTAAAAGATAATTTAATTTATTTTACCGGTAGTTCCTATACCCTCCGAAGATAAAATTAACTTCTATTAAATAAGAGTATAGGATACGCTCTTCTATATAATTTATATACGATTTAATACCCTCGAATTTAGATTTATCCTAATTATTTAGGGCCGAATTATCCTAATTTTTATCTTAATCGTTATTCTCTTAATAGTCTTCCGGGATCTCGGGTATTACTAGTTAAATCTAGATATTATTCGAGGGATCGGCCGGATAAGGATAATAAAGAAATATAACCTCTTTTTAATCCTATCTTTCGACGACGTATTCGATATTATCGTATTAGTATTCTTAGTATATCCGTTTATACTAGGGATTATCCTTAGTTTATTTATATATATAATTATTATCTTTATAATATATATATATTTCTAACCCTATTACGCCGTTATCGTTATCGACGGTCGTATCGTTATCGTCGTTAGTACTATCGTTATCTTTAATTATAACGTCTTTACCCGAGTTATATTTATTATTTTCTACTTTACTTTTAAATATAGGTAAATTTTATAATTAAATAAATATCGGTTAAATTATATTCTTTATTTCTTAATGGATAAGTTAAGAGAATTAATTAAGCGTATATAACTAACCTTTGGACTACGGGTAGTAATTCGTATTAACAATATTATCGAGGTCGAATTATTCTTAGATAGGACCGAATAACTATAATTCGTATATTTCATTAATATTAATTATCCCGATATTTATACCGTAAGATTTACCGGAAGGCTAGGGTTATTCTATATATTTTCTATTCTAAAGCCCTAGTATTTAGGCGACTATTATAAACTTTATTAATATTATTAATTTTAATTTATATTCTAGTAATCTTACCTCTTTATATAATAGATTAATTACTTTATAATTTGAGAGTTAAGGAGCCATTTTCTATAGATTAAATTAGTATTATTTATCCTAATCTTTGTCCTAATATACTTACTTGATATTTAAAGCGCTAACGATTATACGATTATAATAACTTAATATCTTATTAATTTATAATTTATTTTTATTTAATTTCACCTTATTTATAAAGACTAAAGTACGGATAAATATAAAGAAGATTACGATTAATTAGTTTATTAATAGCTAAATATACCGGCCTTATATATATAAATATACTATATAGTATTTTAAATTAAGATAAATACTTTTTTAATAATATAGTTAATATAACTTCGGTATAGGGGAAAACGAGGTTATAAATAAATAGAATAATCGGATCTACGGCGCTAAAAGCGGGATCTTTAATTATTATTTACTTTAGTTCTATAATAAAAAGTTATACTCCTTCGGTAACGATTTTTATATTAAGATAATCTCTTATCTTATCTTATATTAATAAATTATAATATTAATCGTAGTAGTTATAAACGATTAATGAATTATTCTAAAATAGAATCGAAAGTCCAAAATTTTATAATTAAGTCTAATTTTCGTAGTAAAAATAACGGTACTAGTTTAATCGGTATAAATATTAGGATAAATATAATAAAGCGTCGACCTTCGGATATTAATTATAATATATTCTTACCTAGTATATATAGCCTTTAATCGTCGTATAAATTATATATCCTTCGGGGTTATAGTAATCTACTTATTATAAATTATATAAAGATTAATTACTACGATTAAGATTAATATTATATATTTATAAAAATAATATTAGGTTATTTACTCGCGAGTTCTTTAATTAATATCGCCTAGGCCTCTTATAACGCGTTTAGACTTATAACCTATATACGAAAATAACGTCTATAAGAAGTATATATAATTTCGTGTATAAAGCGCGTAAATAGTAGCTTTAGGATTAAAAGATCGGTAGTTTTTTAAAGAAGCCTAATTTTTTATAAAATAATAATTAAAGAGTTAAATTAAATAATAATTTTATTATAAAAATTTTATTAATTACCGCTTTTTAATTATTTACCCCGTACGGCGATTTTCTTTACCCGAGGTTTCTTTATATATATTTTTTATACGCTAGGTACTTTCCTTACTACCTTTAGATTCCGTTACGTTTTTAATAATCGAGAGCTCTAACTAGCTCTCGCGTTATTATTAAGACTATCGAGTAATTTAAAGTTAATATCGGCTACGTTTTTATTAACGGTTAAAGATATAATTATTAACCTAAATTAATAAAGATTTAGTTAAATCTTAAAAGGAATTTTTAAAGAAGGGTTAAAATATTAATTTACTATATATTTAAAATTACTTTTTAACGGGATACTAACTTAAAACGTATAAAATAAATATTAATCTATCTTTATAATCCTCCTATTAGGTATTAATATTACTAAATTATAATTATCGTATATAGCGTACCTCTATAGATTATATAATCGTAAAAGAGTTAATAATTCCTTTTATTTTCCTACCTTCTTTATTAGTTTTTAAAATACGTATTAAGAATATTTTAAAGTAATAGTTTCGCTATTAATAATTTTAAATCTAATAATTAATATTCTTTTATTTTTAGTTTAATTACCCGAGATAATTCTTTTATAAAGAGTTTAACGATTAAGGGTTCCGATAAATACTATTATATATATATAATAGAGATAACTACCGTCTTTCTCGAATAATTTATAAATAAGAGTAGTATCGTATTTAAAAAATTAAATAAGAGAATTAGAAATATAAGGGTTATATACCTAATTTCTCTTAAACGTCGCTTAAACCGGCTCCGAAATAAGAGTTCTTTTATAACGATATTATAGTAGGTATAAAGGAGCCGAGAAATATTTATAAAAAATATAACCGAATAATTACGAGGATCAACGCTTAGAATAATATAAAAACGTATTTTATATTAAATTAATATAAGAGGAAAGTTTTAGGCTTAGGTATAAAACTAATTTAAACTATATTATTCTTTAAAGACTAGGTATATTCTAACTTATTTAATATATAAGTATAAAAATTAATATAAACTAAATATTTATTATCCTAACTATAGAGAAGTAAAAGAAAGATTAATATACTACGATTTAACGGCCGAGAAATAATATTTAAAGACTTCTTTAAATTATTTATACGAATAATTATCGGGCTTAAACTCTCTTTACGATCTATTAATAATATCGATATATAACGAGTATTTAAATACGCGAACTCGTTAATTACTCTCCCTTTTATATTTATAGTTAAAAATTATATTATAAAAAAGTATAACGATATTTAAGATTAACTCCTTCGGAATTTATTTAATAACGGTACGAAAGTTATTATAACGCTAGATTTATAGTCTTTTAAGAACCGATAAAGTTATTTAATTATAAATACGTACTTTATTAATTAATAATAATAATACTACGAGGTACTCCTAGCTTTTAAATATATAAAGGGAAAATATAATAATATTAATTTAACCTCGTATTTAAATATTATTATTTATCGTTATAAATTAAAGGATCGGATAATATTAATTATTACGAATAATACCTTTAATAATAACAATATATATTAGGCCCTCGAAATTATATTACTAGATAAAAAGGCTTAATTTTTAATTATAAAAAAGAAAATAAAAAATAAGATCCGCGATTTCTATAATAATTAAAATACTCTTACGAATACCGGAGTCCACCGCGTTTTATATCTTTTATATATTATTTAACTAGGCTTAAAGGAACTTCTTAAGGTAATTAAAATCTTATTAATAAATAAAGACTTTTAAAAGGATTAAGACGATAAAATAAATAAATAAGAATTTTCTAAAATAGGGAAAGAACCTAGGATCCCGTTTATTTTAATAAAGGTACTTCCGTATTTTAAATAATATATTAATTATTATACCGATATTTATTTTTATATTAATACCGGGGGATATAAATTCGTAAAGCCTCTACCTACCTTAATATAAATAGTTAACGGCGCGAGCGCTTTTAAGATATCTAAAAGTAGTTAAATAACGAGAAACGTTAATTAGCTAATTTCTTAAATAAAATTATAAAACGAAGGTTAAGGAATTATTTAAGAAATTAATAATAACTTTATAATAATAAAGGTATAATAGGCCGATTACGACGGGGTATTAACTAAACTTAATAATAAAGAAAACTATTCATTCCTAATAATTATAAATATTTAAAATCGCTTCTACGATATAAATAATACGTTTTATAACGGTAGGTACGTTATTAAAGAGTCGGATAATATAAAAATAACGAAGAAAATAAAAGGGTAGATATTAAATATATATAAAATTATAATCGATAAAAAGGTAATCGGATATATTAATATTAATTAAAACTTTAATTTAAATTCGGGACTAGTTATTCCGTAGTTAATAAGAAATAATTATATATTTATTATAAAAAATAAGGTCGGTCTTAAAAAGTTATATAATAGATTTAAATAAAAGTTTAATTAATAACGAAGGTAAATTAAACGATATAGCCGATAAATAAAAAGATATATATAGGGTTCTAGGTACCTATAGTCTTAATACGCGATTTTATACCGGGATTATTCTTTTCCCGCGTTTAAAATAACTCCTCCTATAATACTCTCGTCGTTATTAATAATAATTATAATACTAGATTAAAGACTAGTTAGTTTAATTAAGTAGACTTTTATATTATACCTAAACGATTTATAATAAAAGTAAAGTCTTTACTTCTCGTAGATAATCTTAATAACCGGGGTTCTCGTTAATTTACCTTTAATAATAATTTAGGTAGAATTAAAGTTTATTAACTCCCTAAATAAAAAAGTTAAAACTATAATAACGGGGATAAAAGTACTTATTATAATAAAATAAATTATAGAGGTAGAAGTTAATAGAGGTATAATAAACCTTCTTAAGGTTTATTTTAATCTAGTAGGAGTAATACTTTAACGAGATAAACGGTACTTAATCTACTAAAGTTCTTAATCGATTTCGGAGTATATACGGACGTATTTATCGAAGGTATATAATCGTTAGTTATTAACCTTCCTCTAGGAGATAAAGGCCTATTAAGTAATATAATTAATATTATATTTTATAGCGTTAATTAAGGATTCGTTCTTTATTCGAGAATATTCCTTCTTTTAAATAATAAGGTTAAAATATTTATAAAAAAGTATAAAATCTTATTTAAATTCCCGGATATAGTTCCGAGTATCCTTTTATTTAAACGGGTTATTATATATTTCCTATAGTTTCTTTCGTTAATTAATAAAGTTAGTTAAAGTATAAAGACTCTCTTTTTAATAACGGTTTATTAAGTTAAAGACCTTTTTACTAATAATTAATTTAAGCTCTATATAAACGATCTTATTACTATCGGTAAAATAGTAGTTATAATTAATATATATCTACTATATTAATATTTACTCTTAAATATCTAATTTATTTTAGTCCCCTTTATATTCCGAGATATCTAGGAACTTTTCGGATTTAGGAGGCGTTCGAGATCGTAAAGAGATAAGTTAAATACTTAAGAGGGAAGACGAGCGTAGGCCTATAATAATAGTATTACTAAGAGTATTCTTATCGAATACCTAGAGCGGGGGCCAAAGTATAGTTTAGGTTATAATAAATACGACCTAGGCTATTACCTAAACGATAATATAAATTAAAAATTACGTATCTAGCGTAAAAGAAGGAGGAGGCGTAAATAAGAATAAAATATTAAATAAAGAATTACTCTCGACCTAAATATATAAATAATCGAAGGTATTTAAGAAACTAGTAGAGTTATTCTAAACTTCGGCGAGGAACTATTATACGCGGTCTTCGGGGTTAAGGGGTTAATCCTTTATAATAATTATCTTAATATTAAAAAATATTAGTTAAATAATTAATTTTTTATAATATTAAGGGACGGGATTAATATTTAAAGATTTATTAAATTAACGGCTAAGTTCATTAAATTATAGTTTAATTATAGTATAGGAGTAAGTTAAAATAAAAGATAAAGAACGAAAGTTAGGGTAAAACTAGCTATTATCTAAATAAAAACTAATATACGGAGTATTTATTTATTTCCTATCCCGATTATATTAAGATAGAAATAGGGAAACTAGTTTAAACCTAAATTAAATTTAAGATAAATTAAATTAGGTTAAAGTAAGTAAAGTTATACTATAATATCTACCCTTTATTAATTTAAATAAATACGAGATTTATATTTATTCTACGACGCCGATTTTATTAATTAGGGCTATATTGTTTATATCTTTCTAAATTCGTATTAAACTAGGCGGTTATATTTTTCTAGACGATATATTTAATAAAAATAAAAATATAATAAATTTATAAGTCCCTCTTTAGTAAACCTTTTCGTTTATATTAATTTATAATTAATATATAACCGGATAAAGATTAATATAAATAATATACTTTAAAATTATATCTTTTATAATACGAAAACCCTTTATATATATATACGCGAAAACGGTATTTATCGTAGTAATCGATTTTAGCGCGGAGTAATTAAAATATTATAATCTAGTATCCTCTAATAATATTATAGGTCGATTAGTCCCCGGATTTTACCTATAGATTAAATAAAACCTAGATATTATAAGTCTCGGTTTATTTTTTATTTTTATTTTAAATATTATAAATTTCGTCTTAATCTAATTTCTAATATATTTTAAAAATATAATTATTAATATTTAGGGAGTTATCGATATTCTTTAATAATTATTTATCGACCTAATCTACGTTCTTATTATCGTCGATTATTATTTATTTAATTAACGAAACCCCGTTTATTTAAATAATAACTTATTTATATTTACCTTTAATAATCCTATTATATATTAACGGTATCCGCTTTAAATAGGATATATTAGTATAAAGATTAATATAAATCTTTTATTAATTATTTAGATTTTAGTCTATTTTAATAGTCTTTATTATTCTTATTCTAAAAGAATATCTTATTTTTATTAATTTTTTATTTTCTTTTAGGCTCGCTAAACTATTTTCGTATTTATAATTTTCGCGTATTTAATAACGGCGTCTACTTTTAATAATAGTAAAAGGTGTTTTTTTAATTTTATTATATTAACGTTCCTAGAAAGTTATTCTTCGGTTTTCCTCTTCGGTTATAAACTTAATATACGCCCTCTTTAGCCTCTTCGTAATATAGAATTTCTAAAAGAATTTATTTCGTTAACTATTAATATTAACTATTTATATTAAGTATATAAGATTAATATTTCCGACGATTTATAATTTAATATTAAGCCGAAGTCGTATTTAAATATTAATTAGTCTCGTGTTTCTTCTTTTTTAATTATAGTTTATTATTTATTTAGGCTTTAAATTATTCTTTTCTATAATTTACTAATCGTTATTATAAAGAGTTTAACGATGAAGAAAGGCCGTAGATACTAGTCTAATTATTTATACTAATCTTTATATTATTTAAATTAGGACGTCGATCTAAAATCTTATTTAAGAATTATTAATAATAGGAGTTATATAATATAATAGTGAGTAAATAGGGTTTACTACCGAATTAAATATAATAGTATAAAAACCGATAATTAAATAGTTAAATAGTAAAGGAGTTAAATAATTTAACGAAATTATTTATAAAATAAGTAGTTCGTTAAATCTAGGAATAAAGAAAAAGCGGAGGCGTTTTAAGAATCCGTTATTAACGCGGCGTTAATAACGAATCTAACGAGTAATAATATTATTGAATATAAATAACCTTAATAATCTTTATATATAAATACTACGTAGCTAGCGTATAGTAAATTCTATATTAAATTCTATAATCTACTTTAATTAAGTAGTATACTTTTATTCGAAAAGTTTAACGTATATTAATTAATATTAATTAAAATTATAAATATATATCCTCCTTTATAAAGCGCTCGTTTTACTACGGTAGTATTAAAGAAATAAATACTATTTCTATTAATTTAAGACGTATTTTAGAGACTTAAAATATATTAATATCTACTATTACTCGCGATATAAATAAAGATTAATATAACTAGTAAATATATTAAATAGGTATTTAGGTTTATTTATATTATTAGCTTTACCCGGGAAAAGAGGAAGAGAATAATAAATAATTTCTTTCTTTCTCTAGTAGTCTCTACTTTTTCCCTTCCGCTCTCTTCCCTACTAGAAGAGAAGGGAGCGGGGGTTATTCCCTTCCCTTCCTTTCTTTATTCCGTAGTATAACTATTTCCGAAACTAGACGACTTTTTATTATTTTAAAATCCGGACGTTTCTTTTTCGTTATAGTAATAAGTTTATTAACTTTAAGATTATAACCTTCGTTATATAATTATTAAAGAGATTTTTTCTTTACTTTAAAAAATATCTTTCCGTTTAACTTCCTAATAAGGCCGTCTTTTTTAAATATTTTATCGGTAGGAGTAGGTTAACTAAAAGGATTACGACTACTCGGTGAAGATAACTCCGCCTTTCTAGTATCTTGTTTAACGCTAGGTCTTTTAGAAGTTAAACGTTTTCGGTCTATAGAACTAGTAGTACGTTTATTACCTTCTTTATCGGGGTATATTTTATTCCTTTTTAATTTAATAACGATATCGTTATAAGTATTCGACGAGTCTTAGGTATTTCTAGATAGTAATGGATTATTATTAATTAATAGTATATTACTCGAAACGAGTAGATAGGTTTAAAGATATTTTAAATTAATTTATATATACCGCTTAGCGGAGTAAGAAGTTATTCTAGATATCGCGTAACGAAGTATCGTTAATAATTAACGAAGAATAAATAAGAAGGCTGTAAAATATAGAGACGAAAAGTATATAGGGAAGAGTATAAAGAAATTATTTAAAATATAGTAGAAAATCGATAGATATACTTTTCTATTTATAGGGTAATATAGAGTTATTTAATAATTAAAATAATATCTACTTCTAGCGTCTTAGGTCGTTAGTTATAACGGTATATTTATCTCTTAAAAAGTATTAACTACTTTAGTTTTTAATTAATTCGATCCTCCTTAAACTTAATTATAAAGTTTTATTAATAATTCTTCAATATTAAAACTTCCCTTTTATAACCGGAGGTAATAATATTAACTATTAAATAATACTCTCGTAATATAACGTATTTAAATATAAGTTTAGGAAGAAAGCCTAAAGCGAGAGAAATAAACGAAATATAAAGGCTCGGTACGAATTAGGCTCGAGTATTTTAATTTCTCGAAGAGCGAACCCGACGCACCCGATAAATTTAACGTAAAGAATTTAGTATTAATTTTCGAAGGGGGAGGTTATTTTTAATAAAATAACTAATATTACGTAATAATCGTAATCGACCGCGAATAACTAAACCTTATTACCTACTCTACTAAGATCTCTTCTATTATTTTACTCGATAACGCGTAGACTAAACGATTTAAATTATAATTTCCCTCGGAATTTCGGTTTAAATATCTTTACGGTCGGTATCGGGTTTAAATAAGGAGGGAGATAACCCCTCCTTAACTTTAATAAACCGTAGATCTATATTTAATTAATATAATCGACTAATCCGTAATTAAATAGAATATTTTTTATTTATTTCTTTAGATTTAAGCGACGATTTAAGGATTTATTTAACCGAGTAATTATCTAACGAGAAGAAATCTACCGATAGTAAAATATATTATAAAATCCGTTAATATTACCTTAACCCCTTTATAGCGGCTCGATAATAGGTATATTTAATAAGGAATAAATAATAAAAATTAAGGAGGTTACTTCGAAGAGAAGATTATATAATAGTTTTTAATACTCTATTATCTTTCCTAGGTTTATAACCGGACGGAATATAATTCGGCGTAATAAAGATTATAATCGGTTCTAAATATAATAAAGTAGGTTAACCCTTTTTATATATTATAAATTTACTAGATTATTAAATTATAAGAAATATTTCATTACCTTAATTATATTAAGAGATTCTAAACCGATTTAATTCGATATAATAAATACGATATAAAGAAGGTAGATTATATTATAATAAAGACACTAAAACTTAAAGTACCGGGTACGTCGATATTTAATAATATAATTATATATCGTTAACTAAAAAAAGAGGAGATATTTAATATATTTAATTTAAATCGTTATATAAAGATCTAGGCGAAGTTATAGGCGTAGAAGAGTTTTATCTCTATTCTTTAAATTTTCTTCGAAGACTTTAAATATATCTAAGCCTATATTTATTAAATAAAGAGGTTAGTAAAGGCGCCTTTTAAAAGAACTTTATATACGGCGATAACGCGGAGCTTCTCCGAAATAAATTAAAAAAGTAGTAAATATATTATCTAGGAAGCGGAATCGGTCTTTACTTTTAAATCTAATATTATTTAAAATCGCGTAGCTTTATACTACCGATAAATATTTCTTTATATTATATAATACCTTCGTAAATTATTACTAGGCTCTATAAAGTTAAAGTCTAAACCTAGTAAAAGAAAGATCCGGACGACGAAGGATTTTAATAAATCTATACTATATAAACTAGCCGACTTAACGGAGTAGTTAGGGTTTAAATTAAAGAAGATTAATAATTTAAAAGCGAAATACTTTAGTTATATAAACGGACGGTTACCGTCTAGGTAATCGAAGTTTATATATATCGTTAACGAACTTAAAGAGTATTAAAAGAGAAGATATATATATCCCTTGGACCTAGTATATAAGTAAAATAAGGATTTTCTTTTCCTCGATAATATATATAATATTAATAAAAGTTAAGGGAGTAATATTTAACCCGTTTTTATAAAGAGATCCGTTTATCTAATTTACTTTAATAAACGGGTATCTTATTTAGAACCTAAATTAAATAATTAAAATAAAATAAATAATAATTAAGAGTAAAAACGAGACCCTTTATAAGAAGGTATAAATTAAATATACGTACTTTAAGAGTAAATAAACGTAGAGGAAACGCGAGAGGATCGAGATATAAACGAATAATATAATTATACGGAGTAATTAGGAGATATAAACTATTTATTTAAAAGTCCGCCCCGTTTATAAAGTATTTAGGGAAATTAGGAACTTTAACTAATAAACGATATCGAAGAGCTAGTAATATATAACGTCGAGAAAGAATAAGGTTCGGTAGCGCCTTTTATAATTTTATTAAGTTTTTATTTAAACGAGATCTTACCCGAAGAGGGCCTACTCGAAGAAAGAGCTCTAATTAAAGAAACCTTTCTTCGGCTAATTATTTTAATATTTATAAAAACTATAAAAAAGAACGAAGCCCTTTAAAAACGGTTTAAATTCATCTTTCGCGACGGATATAATTAGATTATAATAAAAGAATACTTTTTCGGTTTATCTCTTTCTATTTCGGTAGAGTTTACGATAGAAAAATACGTAAGGGAGGGACGATATTTATTCGATATAACTCTTTAGTTATTATACCCCTCGGAATACTTTAAAGCTATTATAATAAATAATATATATATTATTCTTCTATTTTTAGTAGGAAGGATTTGTATATTCTTTTAACTCGCCGTATCTACTTCCTAATTAAACGATATCGTTAAATCTTTTAAAAATAATACTAGAAAGAGAGTTATTAACGATAATATCTCTACGGAAGATTAACTACGAAAGAAATAAATTTTATAAAATCCGTCTATATACCTTCACGTCTATTACCGTAATTTAATTTTTAATTAATATTACTCTTATTAATATATACTTTTATCTAACTAATTATATATATATTAATAAATTTATATATAGTATAGACCTAAGGAATAACTCTATAATTATTATTTAAATATAGTAACACGTTAAGCGGTTTAAACCCACCGTTTTAAATACTAGATTTCGATAACTCGTCCGGCTAAGACGACGTAGTTCTTATAATCTCGTAACGTTTTATATTAATATTTGAACTATTTATTCGGGACGATTATTATTATATTTAAAACTTTAATCTCTTTATTTTATATTCCCTAAATTCGAATTTTAATTAAGGTATTTAATACTATATAGATCGTATTACTTCTTTTATTTTTTAAACTCGTTCGTCGAAGTTTATAATCGGCGGGCCTAAGTCCTCTATTAGTCCCTTTAAACGATTCGCTTCGATAGCGAGTTTTCTTAATAATATTCTTTATATCTCTAGTATATATTCTTTTATATCTAATACTTTTAAGATTTCTAGATTTAAAATAGATAGTTTATTAAAATATTTATATTATTTCGTTTAATTTTAAATAGGGAGCTCCTTCCCTTTTTAAATTTCTTTATTTTAAATAACCTACTATTTTCTTCGGGGATAGTTCGTCTTTCTATATTTTATCGCGGGTCTCGGTTCTTTATTTACGTTAAATTTAAAATTTAGGCGTAGTAGGTTACCTTAATATAATAAATATAATTACGACGTACTAGTAGATTATAGTATATCGGATTTATAGAAATAAGTCGCGGATTAAGTTTCTATAACTTTAACTCTAAATATAAATCTCTTAGAGAATATAAATATCTAGATTAATCCGTTCTTTAATAATCGTCGCTTTTTAATAGATTTCTTAATCTTTATTCTCGTATAGTATTTAATCCTAGTACGAGTATCTACTTTTAATATAAGTATCTACTTCTAGTACCGAGTATCCACTTCTAGCTCGAGTATCCACTTCTAATACAAATATTAATATCTTCTTTAGGCTCTAATATCCGTTTTATATCTATATCTTCTTAGTTATAAATATTCTACTAGATTTAACTACTACCTCTCCCTAGTCGGTCTCAAATAAGAGAGGTTTAGTAGTATATAGTTTAGACGTTTATTTATATAACCCTTCTCAAGTACAAGGCCGGTTACTATTCTAATATCGGCGCGGGCCGAAACTCTATAATCTATATATTTTTAATTACGTACCGTTTAGGCCTTTAAAATATAGTTTACGTTTCTAAATTAAACGCGACCGAGTTATAATCGTAATAAATAGCGGGACTCGTTTAATTAAACTATTATCTACTTTTAACCCCCTCTCTAGTATCTATTTTTAACTAGACGAGGAGGGGAGTTAGAACGGAGGGGAGCTATAACTAGATAAATATAAAAACTTAAAAGAATTCGTCGGACGATAATAATAGAAAATTATTTATCGGTCGAAGATAGAAATACTATACCTCTTTCTAAATCTTCCTTTAAATTTAAATAAAATAGAATAATCGAGTATTATAAACTTAAAGCGACGGCCTAGTATATTATCTCTATAACCTCCGAAGCTTAAGCTACTATAGTAAATAATAAAATCCTATAAAATAGATTTACCGCGTACTCCCTACCTTATACCGAGTAAGGGGGGTAAGTGATTTATCTTATTTAACGAATAAAATAATTCTCCGTAGGAAAGAGAAGTAAAAAAACGTAAAATTACTCAAGAGGGAGGAACTCTAAATACGCCGCCTTATCTAGCTAGTTTCTCTTTATTACTCGAGTCTAGGTATCCTCCTAATCGTTATCGCGTTATTCCTCTAGTAGAATTAAAGAAAGTATAGAGATCGATTCTTAATTAAATTAACTAGTCCGAAATAGTATAGGAGGTAGAAGGGAGAGAAAATATTAATATTTATCGAGATATCTTTAAGAAGATTACAAAGTCTTATATTAAGAAATTACTAAAACGAGAAAAATCTAGGAAAGATATAAAGATCGAATTTAATAAACGAGATAAGGATATCGATACCGAGAGTAGGAATAATAGTAATAAAAACGGTAGCGGGGACGGCTTTCGGGATTTCGAGGATAATATATTTTTAGAAAACGAAGAGAGTGGGTATAAAAGCGAGGATTATATAAAAGACGAGATTAATAATAAAAAAGATAACGAAGATAAAAATTAAATAAATAACGAGTCTAAGGTAATTAATAATTAGGTATCGGTCTAGTTAATTAAAGAATATTACTTAACTTATTTAGTCTTTCGAAGAATAATAACTTCTTTTATAAATTGATTAAATAGTTACCTCTCCGCTAATAATATAAAATATCTACTTTTGTAAGGAAATTCTTAGGTTTTATACTTCGCTAACTAGCTATATAGGTAATCTCGGTATTATTATTTATTCGGTATTAATATTCCTATCCCTCTTTAATATGGCTTCTACGTATTTCAAGAGTCTTTCTATCCTCTACTCCTAGACTAACTCTACTCCGAAAGATAATCCTCCCCTCTAGGTTTAATATCCTATATATAGTAATATATTATCAAAGATACCACGATATATATTTATTTAGAGATTAATAGTTCCGCTAAACGAAGTTTAATTTAGATATTTAATATTCTTTATTATTTCCTAACTATATATACTTAAAGAGTATTACACGTGGAAGATAGTATATAGAAAAAACTTATTACTATTTATAGAACTTGACGAGCCTAGCGTAAATATATATACCTTAAATCTTATTAGTATTATTTTATATTTCCTAATACGCTCCGAAAGCCTTCACGTTCGGATTAAATTATTAGTTTTCTAAATCTTTATCCAGCCACGAAAATTCTTCATTGAGATTTACGGTATCTATAGCGCTTATCTATATAGTGTTATTATAACTCTTTCTAGGGAACTTTAATATCTAATAACCCTCCAAAATATTATTAATATATTAATATAAAGAATCGATATCGATATTAAACTCTAGTATCGTCTTTATTAAATATAAACTCTTTACCTCTTTATAAACGTTTAGGTAAAGAAGTCTATTCTTAATCCTCTCTATTATATATTAATTTATTAATCCGTCGAATAACTTTAGGAAGAGTAGGTCTTTATTAAATATAATTATAAAAAGTTAAATTATATCTTTATATTTATCGCCGAGGGAAGTAAGAACCCGTAGGAACGAAAAACCGATTCTTTCGAAGACTATTCACTAATTTCTTAAAGATTCGCCGTTTAATAAAATATCTAGGTCGGCTAGGTAGTAACCGTTAATAAGTTAAATAATATCTTTCGAACTATAAAGAATAAGTTATCTATAATATAATAAAGTAACTAGGGTTAATACGAGTTACTCCGGGTTTTAAAAGTTCTAAAAATCTTTTATAAATTATTAATATAAGTTTATAATATCTATTAAGTTTATTTATTTATTAAGTACTCGGAGAGGCCGATTATAAATATTTAAACTCTAAATAAAGAGTAATAGTATATTATTCTTTAACTTTCGAAGGGATAGATATCGATAATAAATATACTCGCTAGTTACTATTAATATTACCCTTCTATATTTATAATAAGAAGGGTTATAAATATATATAAATAAAATCTACTTTTTTTAAACCTAACCCGTTTAGTATTTAAAACGGAAGATTTTATTAATATTAATAATAATTAAACTCGTCGCTCGTAATAAATTACTAAATATCCCTCTAGAAAGCCGATAGGTAGGAATTCTATTATTTATATACTTTACTCTACTATATCTAGTATACCGATATCTAAATCTTTAATAAATACTTTAGATTTCGATAATATACTATATATTTCCTTCGGATTAAAATTCCTAAACCGATTTATACTAGTAACGCCGACTAGAATTATATATAGAGTAAAGTTATCGCTGTTTATATATTCTTAATCGAGTATATATTATCGATAATCTACTATACCGCCGGAAAGTTTAAATAGGCCTCGGATTAAAGAAATTATTTAAAGTTCTAAATTATATAATATTTTAATCGGTACCTTACGTTCTAATAAAATCTTAAACGAATTTATATAATATTTCTAGAAAAGTTAAAGTAAGTCGGTTTAGTCTTTTATAAAGAGCTTGAGCGCTTTATAGGAGTCGTAACTCCGCTACCGATTTAGATTAAAGAATATAATATATTATATAAAAAATTTACGAATGGATAGATTAGATTCTTAAAGAATATTAATAAAACTAGAAAGCCGAACAGCGAAGAGTTTACTAGAATGTCGTAGGTTAATAGCGCTCTTTTAAGCGGTATCTTTAGGCCGTTCGATCGAGTAAAATTATAATAATATTCCTCGTATCCTCAATAGTATCCGGAGCGGATCCTATTCACAGCGTTACGGAGAAAGCGAGTATAACTCTTCTTGGTCGCCTCCTAAATACTATAGACCAAGATATCTTCCCTTATTAGTGTTATCGGGTTGTAGTCGAAGTATATCTCGTACCCCAAGAAGAAGAGCTATTGGATATATAATATATATATTATAATTTTATAAGCCTTGCCGTCTTCGGTCTTCCTAGTAATATTGATTCCCGGCTCCGAGTTAAGCCACTTTGGATAGCTCGTTTCGATTTAATCGGCTGGAACGCAAATGAGCTTCTACGACTGATTGTACAGGTTCGAATCAAGAGCCGGCCCTAGGAGCTACGAAGATGTGTGAGCTGTGATTTGTTGACAAAGGCCAGGGCATCTTATATCGGCTTGTGGTGAAGTCCTCGAATCCTCTGTCACGCGTGTGACTCGAACATGCCTGAATTCTGACCATGCGGCTCCAGGCTCAGGCGTGGAAGGAGGCGTCGGAGCCGACGTTGCATACATTTTGGGCTGCTAGACAAGGCAAATTCTGGAAAAGAAGGCAACCAATTCTTCTGGATCTATATAAGCAAACGCAGGTATCATTAGACCACTAACGGGAAATAGAGGAGCTCTTCTCCATTAAGGATTTGCTCCCATCTACATTGAGAATGATCTACTGGTTGCAGAGCACATGGGACACGATGGCTTCTCAACTCTAGCCGTGATAGACTCGCCTTATGGCTCCGTTTTCCTCAAGCCTAAAGACCGGATAGGATTCTATGGCTGGCCCCGGGAGGCGCCACATTGAACTAAAAGTCGCGGATCTACAGACCGCCTATCAAAGGGAGGCGATATATTGAACTAAAAGTCGCGAATCTACAGGCCCTTGTCAAAAGGAGGCGCCACATTGAACTAAAAGTCGCGGAATCAATTTGGTCATGCAAGATTCGGTTCAGAGCAAAGGATGGTCTAGCTTGCGGATCGAACCGAGAAAGGCTATTGGTAGGAAAACCTCCATTGCCTCCGTGATCCCCTCTAACCGTATCCTCAAGGCTAAACATGGGCACTGAATATGGTCGAGCCTTCTTCCAAGGTACTTACTATTCAAAAACCTAGCTGGGGAACCATTTCTTTCGTTTTCAAATCTGCTAACTTCAAGAAAAATTGATCTTTATATCAAACTAAATATTGACAACATGGCGGAAACAGACGTCTGGGACACGATCGCGCGCAAGATCGTACCTGCAATAGTCAACATACAGGTGGCCCTACCATACTCTTTCGACACGGCGGAATCAGGTGGAGGTCGTGCGACTGGGTTTGTGGTAGATAAAAGCTTAGGCTTGATCTGCACAAATGCCCACGTTATTACAGGTGCACCACTGTCAGCTCGTGCAACCTTCTTCGAACGGGAAAGTTTCGAGCCCGGTGCAGCAGATGTCAATCTCTCTACCTTTTACACAGATCCTGTCCATGACTTCGCCTTCGTGAGATACAACACGGAAGATTTGAAAGCCGACGACATAGAGCCTGCACAACTCTCATTCGCCCAAGAGGTCAAAGTGTTCCAAGACATTTGCATTATGGGCAATGATGCTGGCCAGGTTATTAGCTTGCTTCCTGGTATAGTCAGCAGGGTCAACCGTAACCCACCGAGCCTTTGGCATCTTTTCAATGACTCAAGTGAGTACCATCGCAAGTTTAAAAATTCCTATGATAACTTATTCGCTAGTGACCCACTATCTCCAAGGATCGGCAGATACCTCAGGAGGTAGCTCAGGTAGTCCTGTGGTCAACAAGAAGGGTGATGTTGTGGGAATGGTATCAGCCGGGTCATTTATCAAGTCCACCGACTTTTATCTTCCTGTCGACAAAATGCGATATGTCTTAGGCTGCCTGAGGGCTGAAGAGCCAGTACGGAGAGGAACTCTCCAGAGCACCTGGCTTGTAAAGACCCGTGCGGAATGTAACGCTCTTGGCGTCACACGGGAGACACTTGATAAGCATTCTTTGGGCAAATCTGGTCTGCTATCTGTAGACCAGATCTTGCCTGAAGGACCATCTCATGGCAAAGTTCAACCAGGGGATATCCTCCTTCAGGCTAACAACTCGAAGTTTGAATCCCTTACTGGTTTTGAGGGTTTGCTGGATCGTACCATAGAGGGGACCATTCAAATCCGAATATGGCGTCATGGTAAAGAACTTGAGTATGATTTACACGTGCAGGACCTGTTCAAGATCACGCCCATTCAAATGGTTGAATGGAGCGGAAACATCTTCCACGATATGCCATTCCTCCCAGCACAGCATTACCGCTCTCCAGTCAAAGGTGTCGTCCTGGCGGATTGCGAGAAGTGGGGCGGTGGAAGGGTAGTGGTTACTGGTATCGAGCATCGTCAGACGCCAGATTTAGATGCTTTCATTCACGTTGTCAGGGACCTTCCAGGTACCTCTTGATTTAAAACCCTGTTGAGCCGAGTACTGATTTGGATTAGACAAAAAAAGAGTCCTGGTTGAGTACCATCACCTAGCAGAAAATCGTACTATACACAACAAAACCATTACCGTTAGCCGCAGTGGCTTGTGTAGGGAGATGATTCTTCGATACCGCCAAAATGATTTCACGTAGGTAACAAAGAGATTTGAACCTCCGCCGCCCCAAACATCTACGATTCCTGAGGCAAGGCAGATCACTTATGCAATGACTGAAAAGAAAGAAGTGGGTCGATTTGGAATTATAAGCTCATGCATGGTTGGTGTGGAAATCAGAGATACCCACTTCGAGCGCGATGCGATAAACGTAACACGGTGTGGGGGCCTAGTGGTCAATGATGTCGACGGCCTGATTGTTATACCTCTCCGACTTTGTCCTTCGGATCTCTTTGAGGTATCCGTGATTATAGAACATTCGTTGGAGCTCCCAGCAGAGGTAATCCGGAGTCACCCACTTGGTTATATGATCATTCATTGCGATCTTACGCAGAGCTCGTAAGCGATCGGTTAAGCCATTTTCAGTGAGATGGAACTCTGTATAGGAAGAGACATTGCCATATACGGACTGGAAATCAATACGCTTCGCGATATTGTGGTAGAGACTAACGTGAAGGATATTGGGCCAGTGAAGATCGACGATGCTCTACTCAATGTTGAGGTCCTCCACCTTGAAAATGGCCCCGAGTGCGGTTTTGGTGCCCTCATCGACGTGAATGGACATCTATAAGGGCTTTGGCTCCCCTTTGATGAAACGACTTATGTGGGGATTCCTTTGTCCTACCTCAAAAAGGATTTCGATGCTCTCCAAAACAGACTCCCGCTATTGGAACCACGAAGACTGCATGCTGAATTAGGTTTGGTCTCAAATCACGAAGCCAGGGTCTATACAGATTCTCATGGTAAGGCTCATGACATTTTCTTGGGTCATCTCTAACGTTCCTTTTAGAAGCAATAGTCAACTTTTCTGGAGCGAAAGTGGTTGAGGTTAAACGCGTTACGTGCGAAAATGAACGACAAGTATTAAAAGCGCGAGACCTGATATTGAAATTGGATGGGGAACAGATCAATCGGATGTCAGATTTGCAAACAATGTTTGTCGAGGAGACTTTGAACTTGACGATTATTCGAGACAAGCAGATACTGGATTGCCGAGTCTCAACGATGAGCGTAGGGCCTAGAACGCATGTAGTGTGGGCATTCGGGGCCGTATGTGAGCCGCCACCGCTCCAAACCCTTCTGATGGCATATGAACGGTATAGCGAAGTCTTCGTGCTCAACACAATGTGCGGAAGTCCAGCACAATCATTCAGTCTCCCATCGTGGCACTTCATTACCAAAGTTAACGGTGTGGCGACGAAAAATTTGGACGCCTTCGTTAGAGAGGTGAGAATGTTGCCAGAAGGTGAATACTGTCAGATCAGCACCGCAGACGATGAAGGCAGGGAATACACGAAAACAATCGTGCCAAACGAGTTCTTCCCCTGCGAAGAAGCCAGGCACAGTAAGGACAAGCCGAACACATGGGATTTCACCAGGGTTCACGGACGATGACCCTACCAAGCTGAGAAGTGTGGGAGAACGTAGGATCTACTTCAGTTGTGGATTTCTGTCGGCTCCGTTGAGCTTCACTTTCGCCGAGACTGTCCTTCTCTTTGGTAAAAGTCTCATCGTTTAGTACTGGGTATTGAGTGGATTGCTTGGTTTGGAAATTCGATTTCTAGTAGCGGTGGGTTCAGAATAGGGAATGATTAGGGCAAAGTCCTTTAAGACGAAGTGAGATTTTCTGGTCATGACAGATAGAAGACAAGAAGCACTTGAGTAAAACGAAGTTCAAGACCTCCATTTATACTGGTTGTTATAAATGGCCACCATGACTGCGCATCTATCTCCCCACGCTAGACCAGAAGGTCGTTCTGTCAATGCCGTCTTGTCAGTCAACGTAGTTGATCTTGCTCTTGATGTCTGAGACGTCTTCAGCGGACGGAGCAACTTCACTGTTCCTTGTGATTGACAACAGCCTCACATCACTATTAACATGTCAGATCTATGCACGATATTTAGGTAGAACAACAAGCTCCACGGTGCGGTTACAAGTCCTTCCATCACTTTGACAGGGATCGTGCGGGTAGGCCTTGAAAAATAAGAGACAAGTCGCACTCACAATACCAAGTCTGAATTAGGCGGGATAAGACCAGGGAAGCCGCTGCAGGTTGGAGAAGGTGGATTAGCAATCCGTTCATTCAGCAGCCATGATAGTTGATATGGAAAGAGCTTACCGATCACCATATGCATAATCACTGGTGAGAAATGTCAACATGCTTCAATGCAAGATGAGCATGACTTAGGGTGTCTACCTCGAGATTGTCAAGATGCTCCTCTCATCGACACTCATCTCCAACACACCAACGTCCCACCCTTTGCAGTCGCTTAGCCTCTTCCTTCAATTATGGTCCTTGATGGCAAGTACCTTTGATAACCTTCCCAACGCCAATGGCAATTTCAAAGACTCCATCTCCACGGCCCTTGGAAGCATCAAATCTACAGGGTATCAGTAGTCCACCTTGGTTATTTGTTGACGCAATTCTCACGACATACTGTTTCCCCCGGTGGTAGTTGGCATTTTTGGACTCTTCGTAGAGATAGCCAGTATATTCAAGTCTAACAGTATCTCCCTTCTCCGGTTTAACAGTACCATTGCCTTGGTTTAGGACAATTCGATCGACACCCATAATTATTGACCGCGGTATCAATCAATGATTTGGAGAAGTGACGTTTGGAACAGATGCAAATCGATGAGAAGCCTCTGGGGACAGGGCGGACGGGCTTGCATATGAATGCAAGGTGAAGTCTTACGGGATGTGGGGTCCAGGATAGCAAAGATCAAATTTCCAAATCGATTTGTAAGAAAACATTAATTTGTCTGCAGACGCAGGCATCGCCGATAGGATTGAGGCTGGGTCCCTGGCAGAATTTGAGCATCGCCAAGTAGATCTTTTGACCCGCAATCAGTTTCAACGGTGCTCCCAAGCTTCAAGGGGAAAACGGAGCCATACTACCCTTGGCGCGGTTCGTCTGTTTCCAAAACGGTACAGTGGAGTGTGAAAACGGTGCAGTAGCGCCTTCCGTTGACAAGGGCCTGATGATGCTTAGTAAGATTCCGCGCACGTGAAGTTGCCGCAAACAAACCTGTGCAAAAAATGGATCAGCCAGCCTTTCAGCAAGCTTGGGGCTATTCAGTGCCCCTATCCAATCAACAGAATCATCTAGTGGCTCAACATGGCGATGACCCGGAGGACTTAAGCCTCACTCTCACAAACTGGTGCGACTATAAGTGGAACGACATTGGATGTAGCCAGATTGCCACCAACGTTCCTAATCAGGCCGTACCTCTATTTAATCCACAGCCTCATTCTAATCCAGAGCCTCACTCCGGCCTGGTTCGTTATTGGTACACAGGATATACAGTATCCTCAAGTTTCGGACAGTCTCCAGATGCCGACCTGCCACTGAGTACGGTTGATACAGAATACCAATTTCTAGCCAATGACCAGAGCTTCCAACAAAACCTCTTGCCCTAGCCACAGCTTAAGTCAACTGCTGAGCTCAATTCTATTCCGATTCCTTATGGCAACACCAACTACGAATCATTATCAGGCTTCGAACAAGCGCTCACTGCCGGCGACGCTCTGGCTACACAACGCCTTGGAGAACCCCATTCCAATCCCCGACAAAAGTCTGGACGATGTATAAGGTGCTGGGCTCTTAGGAAACCGGTAATTCTCTTCATTTAACAGCATCTCAATTAACAACTGACTTCGTAATAGTGCAAGACGGACGGCGGAGAATCTCGCTGTTCATAATATGTCAAATTCGGGCTTCCAATTCAAATCTGCACTCGAGAGCGACTTATTCAGCATAAACCCTTCGAAAAATATACGTTACTCTTAACCTACTACTATTGTAGACTAATAATTCCGCAGGGATAAATAAGACATACGAAGTCCTATTTACAACTATACGGTCGAGTAGGTCGAGTTCTCCAACTACGGTAGATTTACGACACTACCCCAATGGTCCTACTCTAAAGGTCGAATACTACGAATTCCTTACAGCCTATCAAAACCAGACTCGCGTTCTTCAGTAGAACTCATCCGGTTGGCACCCTACGGATACCACTGCCTACTGCCTGACAAATACCAAAGTCGATATATCGTCATACGTACAGGGCTGTGTTGAATTTACTCTAAGTGAAGCGTATACGCTTCGATATCCTATTGCTTTCTTCTTCCACCTCGTATAGTTTTATAAAGACGTAAGTAACCTCTCGATTCGTAAGTCCCGAGCTAATTTATTAAGACACCGATTATCCGATAATATCTAGAGCTATATACGACCCTCCGACTCATAAGGATTATATGGTAATTTTCTAGAAATAAAAGTCTAGGGATAACCGCTATCGAAGATCGAGATTCCGTATAATACGGTATTAAACCCGTACCTCGGATAATATAGAATTAATTAGGCCATTTACTAGAATTAAATATAATCGACCTAGATAGGAAGACTTTAAGGGGCGTTTAAATTTTAATAGAGAAGAGAGAACGACCTATATAGGTAGTAGTAACTCTGGCCGTTTTTCTTCTCCTATATACTCGAGAGATTAATATAGGGAGAAACATTTTTTGGAGCCGTTATATAGACACGGTCTATCCTCCCTTTATATTTCACGATTAGATATTTTTTTAACGATAAAAGCTCGGGTTCTGGATTTACCCGTCGAAGCCAAGAGTCTTTATTAATAAAGCGATCGTCTCTTGTAATTCGCTACTATCGCATTTTCATTATATGATAGGGCGAAAACCATTAGACGTGAACTAGGATAATTAGAAGTTAGTGGATATAGTAGATAAAAACCTAGTTATAGTGAAGTCTATAAAGGTACTTCAAGCTTATGTATTACTCTTGAGTAAATAATAAATATACTTACTACCTCCGGAATCTAACGGATTTATAGAAGAAAAAGGCTTTATTAGTCGGAAGGCCTATAACGTATATAAGGACGGAGACCCGAATAGTATAAACTTCACGATTAACTCTTTAATATTTGGGGGTATAAAAGAAGGTTATAAGGTAAAAGATTTCTCTTAAAAGTAAATAAGCGAATAGTATAGAATAATAGAGATAGAGATCACGATATCAACGCGGATCTATATCTTCCGTAACTAGGGTTTTAAACTCTATACCCGCCCTTCTATATCCTGAGTGAACTCTTTTACCGCCTATATTACTTCGCTATAAACCTCCTCGATAAATCCGTTTCTATTAATCTACGATACGAAGTCAGCTAATATTTTACCCGGGTTCATTATCTATATATTTCCTTGAAATAGCCCTCCGCTACCTTCAAGCGATTCTTTACTTCTGCGTTCCAAACTTTCTTTATAGTGTCTAACTCGTCCCTAACTTTACTTTCTAACTTTCCTATACACCGGAGTATCCCTTTAATTAAGTAGTTAAGAAGTAGAGTATAATTTGTTTTTTGTACCTACCGGATATAAATAGGGTTTTTAATTACGTGGGTAAAACCGACTTTCTCTTCAAACTCAAGAAGTTCTTATATATATTCCGGAAACCCGTATACGAGGCTCTACTTCTTACTTTCCTCTATTCCTTTATTAATCTTCCTCTCAAGTAAGTTGATTTTCAACTCCCTTAAAACCTCGACCTTTTCCTTAAGGTAATCTTTCACGAATTTTATATATAAATACGTTAGATTATTAGACTTTTCACGTAAGATATTATCTAAGAATATATACTAGAACTTAAATTTCTAGTACAGGAGAGCGTATTATATCTTTTTATTAACTCCGTAGGCGCCTATATTATAGTTAGTACCTAGGGCTAGTAAAACGAAAAGAATATACTAATAAAGAAGATAATAGGAATTCGCCGTTTTCGCTTTAAGAAGTGGGCCTGTCTCTCCTACTATAATAATTTTAACCACGCTCTTCCCTTAAGAGATTTGATTTTTGATAATAAATTCTAAAATTCTTTAAGGTCCTCCTCCCCGAATATTCTTTACTCGTATTCGTATGTTTGTACTATATACTTAAACTTGTTCATATTACGTATAAATCGAGATTCTGTTATCTCGTTTTCTTTATACTCTAGTTAGGCGGTCCTAATCTTTATCTCTAAAGTTAAATTAATAGGGTTTAATAGGCTCTAAATATATCGGGTATTAAAGTCTTCTAGTTTAAACTTATACTCTATTATTTATTAATTTATATTAGATAATCCGGAGGAGGTTTATTTATCTTTAATAATATTAATATATATCGGGATATCTCCGGTAACTAATTCTACTATATTATAATATAGTATTAGAAATATATATTTATCGATATCTAAATTATCCTACTATACGTTAACGAATATAATATTAATAGAAATATTAAACGAACTAGAGCGAATATAACTAGAAGTAATAATCGATATATATAAATAACTATACTCTTAGGGTTCTTAATTATTCTCAATTACCTAGTTTATAATAAATACTTAAGAACCTCTATTAAATATAGGAAGAGTAGTAGTAATCTTTCTAATTCGAAATAAACTATTTATATAATACCTAAAAATATTGGAAGAAATATTCGCTAGATACCGCGACTTTAAAGGATAACGGACGGGATATATTTAATTTTAGACGAGTTATTAACGGCTATAAATTTATCCGACCCCGTACGTAGTTTCTATTATTAAGATTATTAATTCTCTTAATAATTCGCTCCCGGTTACCGAGAATATCGACGCTATCCTAATAACTTTATTTGATAACTTTATAACGCGTTAATTAAGGTACTAGTTATAGTAATAAGTAGTATTATTATAATAATTAAATTATTTACTTGGGATATAAAATAAGCTCGTATTACGATTAATATATCGTTCTCTATATATAGTAGTATATTTGTTTAATAGAGAGATATTATCGGCTTTAAAGAATCCCTTATATCTACTCCAAATTTGTAATAACTTCTATTATTTCGATCCGATATAGTATTAACGGTATATGGATTCTTGAGTAGTATATAGCTACTAGTCTCACCTAGTTATAAATCTTATTTTGACTCGGTATTAATATTAACGGGTTTAGAGTTTTTATTAATAATCTTTCTTTACTTTTATTAATAATCTTTATAATCTCCTATTTTTTCTCTTATAGTATTTTAGGCCTAAGACTATTGAGGATATAATAAAGTAATAACGCTAGGAGAAATTATAACCGGTAGTACTCTATAATCTTCTCCGTTAATAACCCTCTTATTAATTAACCTCTATTACGTAGCGAGAGTTATTTTATAACTCTTTCGAGTATCTACTTTAGATTTTTCGTTCAGGATCTATAAATGAATACTCTTAAATATCCAAAAATACGCCGCGTTATTAAATATATACTATACTCTTTTTTATAATTACTTTCCTTCGTTCCCTCCGCGAAGAAATAATAACTATACTATATCTAGAATAATCTCAGTACCCTATTATAGACGCTTTATCGAAGACTATAAATATTATATTTTCACCCGATATCTCGGAACTTTATACCGCTATGAGCGACTTATTAAATAGCGACGTAAATCCTCCGACCCGTCGTAATTATCGATATAAAGGGAGTCTAGAGGTACCCCGAACCGCGAGGAGTAAGAAAACTACTAACCGCTATATAACCTTTTAAGGTACTAGGATTTAATAGTAAATAATAATTTATCTAATTTTTCGTTAACGTCCTAGATCTAGTAGAGTAAGTAATATTAATACTTTAAATAATCGGATTATAAGGTATAGGGGGATAATATCGTTTTACGAGGAACTACCTCACCGATTTAAAATATCTAAAAAATATTAATTAATAATATCGTTAGAACGAGTAATAGAGTTTATAAAAATAAACGGCTTCTTACTATAAAAGCTAGTATATTATAAAGATACTCGCGTAACTAAAATAAAGTTTTTAGAGAAAGTTACTAAGCTCCGTATAAATATAGAAGGTACGTAATAGACTTCGATTATACTCTCGAAGAGAGGTCGAAGACTCGAGTAGATACGGAATCTATTTTATTAAACTACTAGGGTATCGACCTAGGGGACGGGAATATCGAAAATAGTATTTTTTAATATCTCCTATTATAAAAGAGATATTATATTAAGTTTTAAAGAGTATAATCTCGTAGGTTATATACTATATTATATTAAGTATATATTTTATTAATATTAATTACTAAAGTCTCTATACCTAAGACTAGATTATTTATTTAGTAATTTAACGAATTTAACTACTCCTAATAAGATTTAGGAGTATGGATAATAACGTAAATACTCTATAAAAAGCCTACTATTATTGAGTCTAGAATTAATACCTCGGAATAATTTACCGTAAAGATATTCTATAGTTAATTATCCGTTACCCGAACCTATACCCCTATTTTACTTTTCTATATAATTCTAGAAACGTCGTTTTTCGGTAGGTTAATAATCTAGTTCGAGTAATATTATTTTATTTAGACGGGACTATATAAGGTCCCGTAGTTCGTCCCGTATTTATTCGTTTACGAATACTAGGAAATATAAATTCATTATTTAAAAATATGGGTTCAAATTTATTAATAATTAATATAGTCTCCTTCCCGCTAGCTAATCGAGGGATTAATTAATTATCTAGTAATTTTAATAGATTTATTATACTTTTTTTATAAATGAGACGGCCGTACCTACCTACCGTTATAAAGTCTTTCGCGAAATCTCTTAATTTATAATATACTTCGATATAAAATATCTAATTCTAGTTAGAAGGATATATCTCGTTTATTTAGGTAAAAGTATTTATATAATAATTAATATCGATATCTTCCTTTAGGACTTTATTTATTAATTCGCTTACTAGTCTTCGATTATCTAAAACTCTATTAATACTTTATCGGCGGTAGGGATTAATAAACCTATTAAAACTCTATAATTACTAAATTAAGTATATTTCCCACGTCTAGACTTAGTAATTACTTAAACCCCGTACTAGTTATTTTAAATATAGTAGTTACGCGACGATACCGAATCTAGTAGTAATTATTAAGACCTTTCTATAATCGCTAATAAGAATTCCCGTATCGTAGGGTTTATTAAAAATTACTAGACGAAAATTAGACCTCTAAGGCTCGCCTTGATAACGTTCGTAACCGAATTTCGTTAATTTAATATTCTTAATATCTTCCTCCATTAACTCGGAAAATATTTCGTAAGATTTATAATAATTAACGGCGGTACTCTTACCCCGTTACTTAATCAATTTATATAATATATCCTAGGGTTTATAAAAGTTAATAATTATTCTAGGACGTTTATTTAAAATCTTATTTATTTCCTTCCCGGGGCGTTCCCTATAGTACTCGATATAAATATATAATTTCTACGTTAAATCTTTCCTTAATTTTATAAAAAGATTAAGATTAATAATATTTTCTTTATTTTCCTACGAAGTAATTATAAAAGGGTAACTCTATAGGAAAGACTAAAAGTTAATAAAAAGTATTTATATATTTATATACTAACTAGCTCTAATATCTAACGACTTTAGAATATCGATAATTATTTTAATATTACTACGGTACTTCGATATTAAAACTCGCGAGTAACCCCTCCGGAAATTAAAATTCTAGTATAAAATAATAAAGTACTATAAGATAAAGGTAGCGAGAAAGATACTAGTCGAAATATATATATATAAACGTGGTAGCTTCGAGCGCGAGGTAGTATACTTTTAAAGAGTATAGTTAATAGTTTATATTATAGTTTAATGACCGCGTAAAAAAAGCTTATAAGAGAGTAATCGGAAAAACCGTAGCGATTAAAGAATAAGCGCGCTAGTAGCGATTATAGTTTAAGGGAAGATATCAATCTCCGTATTACTTCTAAAAGAATAATAACTTTATTATAAACCCGATTAATTGGCCGGAAGCGCTGAATAATTTCGAGTTTATAACGTTAACTACGTTAACGATAACGTGAAATAGACCGAGAAAAACGGATATAACTCCGGTCGAAGTACGGATCCGCCGGTAATTAATAATTAAAAAGATTTAATATATCGCTAGCGAAGTTTAAATAATAGCCGAAGTACGAAGGTATTATATTAATTAGTAATAAAGTCCCCGTCCGAGTACCTAGCTCTTTAATAGAGGATACTCTAAATATACTATAGAATATATTAACGACTAGGTAAAAAAGGTATAATAATACTTAAACTCGATTATATAGACCGAAGAAACGGTACCGCCGTAGAATATAGGGGTAGAGGAAATACTTTATAAATAATATACTATAAAGTCGAAAAAATCGGACGAAAAAGAATATAACTCTAATTATTAATATTAAACCGAAGATAACTTTAGTAGTAATTACGTATATTTAAGTAATATTCATGACTTTTAGTAGTATAAATTAATTAAATACTACTATTTAAGGTTAAATTATAGTTATTAATTTATATTTAACCGAAAAATATCTAGATCTAGAAATATCTACTTTTAGTATTATCGAGGCGAGGTTTATTATCCGGATCCTTTAATATATATAGCCCGCTTTCAACGTAAAGAATATATATTAAAGGTCAAGTATTATCCGCCGACGAAGGATTCAATTTTAGATATAGTATCTAATTATAACTCTACTAAATACTAACTCAAATCTTTACGGCACGAGATAGTACTATTAATCCGCCACGTTAAATAGATTCGAGCGGGTTAGATATATTATTATATTTATTCTATAACGATTTAACGAAGTAACCGACGCGCTATATATAAGAAATTCCGTAAACGAAATTCAAGTTAGTTTAAAAAAGAGAACGAGCTAGCGTAAATAATAAAAGTAAATATTTATATAATTATTCGTTATAATAATAAATACTATACTTATAAGTTAATCGATCGACCCGGATAACTTTTATTAGAGTAAAATATTATAAGTCTATTCAAAATCACCGTGATATAAACCGTTTATGAATTATATATTAGGTAAACTTTACTCTACTCTCTTTCTACCGATATTTTAAAGACTTTAAAATAATGAATAAAGAGAGAGATAAAGATAACGAGGACGACGAAGAGGGAGAAAAGAGAGGAGGAGGAGAGGATAAAATATAAATAGAAGAAATAGAGCTTAACGGATCTAAGAAAAGTTATATATAAGAGATTAACGAAAAGATCGTTAATTAAAGAAAAGTTTTTATTATCTCTAAACCTCCTATTTTACGGAGATCGTAGGTCGAGGGACTTCGCGTATAAATAGAAATTAGATTCTATAATAAAAGACGTTAAGTTATTATAATTCCGCTCGAAGAGTTTTAAAGTTATAAAAGAACCTTCTAACTTAAACGAGTTCGGAATTATTATCTTTACGGGTTATATTTTCCGTATTATAAAAAAGATAGCGGTGAAATATTCAAGTTAAAGTATAAGTTTTAGACGGAGGGTCCGAATTAAAAATATAAATACTAGAAGAATTTAATCTAACTAGGCCTTAAGGGAGTTAAAGTATATAGTTAATAATTAATTTAAATAATATCTTTTAGCCGTACTATTTCTTGTAGGTTTAAATAATATAGTTATATTTTATTTATATCGTACCTACCCTATATATAGGTATTTGCGCTTTACTAATAATATATAATTCTTCTAGGTATTTATACTAAGGCTCGTAGATAGGAGAATTAAGTTTTTATTTAAAATATAATTATTATATAACCCCTCGAAACCTTTTCCGTATAAGTTAGGTTTTATCTTTACTATAGTCTATCTATAGGAATATTCTAATAATATAATTAAAGACGATAAGTAGGTTAATATCTTCCTTCGAAATTTTCTTTATTAATATCTTTTTAGAGAAGAGAGAAGGAGAGGTTTACGTTATAAATCTTAAACTACTAGTCGCCTAGAGACTATTATTTAATTACTTTAAACCCGATAACTAATTTACCGTTAAAGTTAAATTAATAAAACCTAGGTAGTTAAGTTAAAATAAGTTTATAGGTATAAAAGAGTTTATTTAGATTCCGACCGACGACCCTACCTTTAATAATTAAACGATTATAGGTATAAGTCTAATATAACCGCTAGATTTATTTAATATAATTACTATTATAACTCTTCCTACAAGAGTATTAAAATCTATATTAAAAGGTATTTCTATATTATTAACCGGCGCTTAGGTATTAATATTAATACTCGTTAAATTCTATAATATATCGATTTCGATATTAATAGTCTCTAGGATTTCATCCGCACGATTAAGGAAAGTATATTAACTTGTTCGCTATAAATCCGGAATATTTATATTATAACGACGTATAGTATTAATAGTGTGAAAAACTTTATTCTTTTTATATTCGTAGTATAGTAAATAGGGACAGCGAGGATAAATATATTCTTTATTAATTATATAAATCTAGTATCTATTCTAGATCTCTAGGCGCCTATTATAGATACCCCTTCTAAAGAGTATATTTTGGATCGATATATAACTAGAATTACCCCCGCTAATAACCTAGTTAAAACTAATACTTATATAAATATAAATTAGCTAGTTTATTTTTATTATTATTTATAAATACCCCTTTCGTATTTTTATAGTTTTATAAACTCTACTTTAATAGAGATTTAAGGCTCTATCGGCTTAATAGTATATTTCGTCGCTAGAAAATTATTTAATCCGAAACACGTTCGTAGTTAAAATTAATTAACCTAGTAATTATAGGATAAATCTATAACTATTAACTTTATTCTTCGATTTTATTAATTATAAACTCATTAAGACTCTTTAATAATAATAGTATTTAATATTTTATTCTTTTAAATATATCGGGTACCTTAACTAGAACCTTTAACGATAATATAATTACGAATAATAACGCGTAGGGGTCGGTGAATAATAATTTAAATAAACGTTTTAATAATAATATAAATAATACCTTTAATAATATTATAAATAGAAGTTCTAATACTACCGCGAATTAAACGTTTAAGGAGATCTCTATTATAACGCGGTAAATAAGAGTTACTACGCGAGGAGCGAAAATAAACCTTAAATTACTTTATTTAATCGATAAATTAGGCCTAGCCAATCTTCGTGAGTAGTAATAGTATGAAATCGGTCGAATTATTAATAACGGCCTAGATAAAACGCTTGGATAATTTCATTATATAAATAAAGTTATAATAACCTAGGTATATAAATAATTTTCTATTTTAATTTATCCTAATAAGTAACCTAAAGAATAAAAAGAAAAAATTAATTAGGCGTAATAAAGTAAATAAGAAAATATAAATCCGAAGTAATTAAACTAATTATAATATAGTTTTAAATAACGCCCGAGATAAATTTAATATTTTTATTATTATACTAGACGAAATAAAGAGGCCTAAAGTATCCTATAAAAAGTATTAAAATATAATACTCTTTTAAAGAGTTATTCGCCGGTTTTAAATTAACCCTTTTAATTAAAAAGCGCTCGCTTTTATTAAAAAAGTTAATAACGATATCGAAGCCTATAATACCGAAAAGGGTTATAATTTAAATCGCGGAAAATTTCCTCTAAAATACCTCTAAGATAAATACTAGAATACGTAGATACTAAAGACGATATAAAAAAATACGACTAATCTTAAATAGAAAAAAGAGCTAGCCGCTATTTTTAAAACTCTTTATATCGTAATATAAGAATTCTATAATAAGTATCGCTTTCCTTAGATATGGGTTTAGTAATATATAAATATAAATAAAAAATCTATATAACTTTTAGAGGTAGAAGAGCCCTAGACTAGTTTAAATACTAGTACTAGCGCTGACACTAGCGCTGACACTAGCGCTGACACTAGTACTAGGTCTAATTCTGGGTCTAGGACTAATTCTAGTTCTAGTAATAACGATAATACGGAGATAAGGGATATAAGAGACCCGTCTATTAAAACAAAATCTATTAATAATAGTAATACGGGGATAATTAAAGTTATAAATAAATTTACTTTAAACGATAAACCGATTAAATCTAAATATTAGGTTTTTAAGACTTTCTAGTTTTTAGTCGAGGAGAAGTCGGGATTATATATATAGAAGTCGGCGTAATTATATAGCGATCTAAAACTTAGAGATATCCTATCCGTTAAGAAGCCGACGAAAGAATTTATTACTTAATATAAATACCGGTATAAAAGTATATATTGGATCGCTATATCGTTTAACGATATTATAATATCGGGGGCTAGTTAATATCCTCGTATATTTATTATAATAAAATAAGTAGGAAACTTAAAAGGTACTTTTATATCGCGAAGTAATCTTATTAAAATAACTAACTAGGTACGGGTTAATTAAGATCTCTAAAATTATCTACTATATCGTAAAATAATTGAATTCGAAGGGCGAAAAGTTTTTATAATATTATAAATAAAAACTAGACTCTTTAACGGAGAAATGAAAATAATATAATAAATTAAAAATAACTAATTTAAAGTAGTAAAAGTAACTTAATTTATAGTCGGTTAACTAGGATTTTCTTAACCGGGAATCGTTTAACTAGAAATCGCTTAACTAGGAGTAAACTAGTCAAGATTCGTTCAAATAAATATTACTCAACTAGGTATTACTTAATTATATATTACTTAACTAGGATTCGCTTAACTAAGATTCGTTCAACTAGGTATTACCCAACCAAGTATTACTTAACTAGGATTTATTTAACTAGGGTTTATATAACTAGGTATTATTTAATTAATAGTAAACTAGTTAATAATTCTTTAAATAAAAGTTACCTAAATAGGAGCTACCTAGTTAGGAGTTATTTAACTAGGAGTTATTTAACTAACTCAAATTAATATAATCCCGTCCTCGGTAATTTAGGTAATAATAACTAGCGCGGTCCAATAAACTATTTAATAATATTAATAATAATCGGTACCGGCCGTAACTACGTAGAAAATAGAATATAATAGAAGAGAATTAGAAATAACTAGTCCTCGGTTAATCCGAAAATAATTAACGGAAAAAATTTACTAGTATCAAGATTAGTATTAATATCCGACAATATTAGTAGCTCTAGAATCGATACTAATATTAATATTAAATATTATTAATATTTATTCCGTAATTATAAAAATTAAGGAGAATAAAATTAAGAGTTAGTCGATTTTAATACTCGTTAAAATCGCTCTACAAGCGTTCTCTTATATTATACTATTATTTATACTTTATAATAACGCCTCGCGGCTCTTATTAGTCTCTTCCGAGCGAAATTTTCTAGCGGATACTACCTCTTATTTACTATTTCGTATATTACGTTAAATATTTATTAAAAATTATCTATTATTACTATACCTTGGCTTAATAATATAGAAATACTTTTCTAATAAAACTATACCTCCGCTTATTTAATATAATTTAACGTGGACTATACTCAATTATTAATACCGAGAATAAAAGTCTTTATACTATAAACCTATTATCGTAGATTAACTAAGACTAGTTAAGTATTTAGGTATAAAATTAGTTATAAGATTCTTATCTTAATTCTCGAATAAAGAGAGTAGGTTAGGGAGTTAGGTATAGTTAAGTAAACTAAGAATAAAGTAAAGAAACTAGAAGTAGAGCGGGGGAGTTAGAAATAGAGCGGGGGAGTTAGAAGTAAATTAGAGAAACTAGAGGTAAAACGAGGGAGCTAGAAGTAGATTAAGAGAACTAAGAGTAATTTACACGGAATTTATATTTATTTTAAAAACTATTAGCGAGACTAGAGTAGTAGGAGCCTATATATTATTATTATTATCGAAGCCAAGAGTAGAGGGGGCGGGTATTTATTTTCGGGATTTTTATAATAAATAATTTAATAGATTATTAAATTACTTAAAAAGACTTTTAGGTAACTAAACTTCTTTAAATAAAAAACGAGAGGATTCCTAATATAGTATATAAATTTAATCTTACTAAAAGTCTATAGGAAGTTATAAGTATAGAAATATAAATTTTTGAAATTAGACGCAAACTCTACTAACTAACTATAATAGTATTTATTATATTTATACTCATACTTGCCCGCTTATAAATGAGTACTAGATTTACTATCCGAGGTACTTTTCCTTGGAGGTATAGGCTAGCTCCGATTTTATTTAATCTAAAGTTATAAAAATCTTATTTATTTCTTTATAATATTTGTTTATATTACTCTTAGATTCCTCGGCTATAATTTTCTACTTACTAATATATTTTTCGAGTTTTCCATTATTTATTTATAGTTAATAGATAGTAACTTTTAATTTACTAGTTTCTAATTTAGTTACTCGTTTTCTTTCCGACTCTATAGTAACCCGATATTCTTATTTACTAATTTCGCGAGTTAATTTAATATTATCTTAATATAAATCGTTAATCTTTATAATAAAACTAACTTCCGGTTTAGTAAATTCTAGAAACTTATTAGGCGGTTAACTAAATATCGAATTAATAAAGATAAGTAGCGCGTATAGATTCTTCCCTATTTTATACCGGAAGTTTTAATTAAAACGGGGCCTTCTAGATAATTATAAACGATTTACCGACACTATTATATAAATCCTTAAACTGGCTAATCGAAAGATTATTTAGATTTTTCGAGAATAGATACTCTTTTTCGTCCATTTTTTCCTATATATAAAGATTATCCGCGTTGATTTTAAGCCGTACCTACGATACTTTTATTACGATTCCGAGCCTTCTATCTAAACTCGTATTAATAACGCCTAATTATAAAAAATAATAACTTTTATAAATATATATTAATAGTTCCCCTCTATATTTCTTATTCTATTCCGTTTACTTTATATTATTAAATCGACGAGAGGTTATTATTTTCTGGATCTTTAATAGAGTAAATTAATTAGAATATCCAAAGGAGATATTTATACTACGGAATAAGGAAGGGAAGGGAAGGGAATAATCCTTACTCCCTTCTCTTTTAATAGAGAAAGGAGCGGAAGGGAAGGAGTAGAAATTATTAAGAAAAAAAAAGAATTACCTATTATTCCCTTCCTCCCTTCCCGGGTAGGGTTAATAATATAAATAAACCTAAATACCTACCTAATATATTTATTAATTATATTAATCTTTATTTATATCGCGAGTAATAGTAAATATTAATATATTTTAAATCTCTAAAATACGTCTTAAATTAATAGAAAGAGTATTTATTTCTTTAATACTATTATAATAAAACGAGCGCTTTATAAAGAAGGATATATACCTATAATTTTAATTAATATTAATTAATATACGTTAAATTTTTCGAATAAAAGTATACTATTTAATTAAAATAAATTATAGAATTTAATATAGAATTTACTATACGCTAGCTACGTAGTATTTATATATAGAAATTACTAAGGTTATTTATATTAAATAACGTTATTACCCGTTAGATCCGTTACTAGCGCCGCGCTAACAACGGATTTTTAAAACGCCTCCGTTTTTCCTTTATTCCTAGATTTAACGAACTATCTATTTTATAAATAACTTTATTAAATTATTTAACTCCTTTATTATTTAATTATTTAATCGTCGGTTTTTATACTATTATACTTGATTCGGTAGTAAACCCTATTCACTCACTACTATATTATATAACTCTTATTATTAATAATTCTTAAATAAGATTTTAGATCGACGTCTTAATTTAAATAATATAAAGATTAATATAAATAATTAAACTAATATTTACGGTCTTTCTTTATTATTAAACTCTTTATTATAATAATTAATAGGTTATAGAGAAGAATAATCTAAAATTTAAATAAATAATAAACTATAGTTAAAGAAGAAGAAACGCGAGATTAATTAATATCTAGATATAACTTCGGTTTAATATTAAACTATAAGTTATCGGAAACGTTAATCTTATATATTTAATATAAATAATTAATACTAATAGTTAACGAAATAAATCCTCTCGGAAATTCTATATTACGAAGAGGTTAAAGAGGGCGTATATTAAGTTTATAACTAAAAAGAAAAACCGAAGAATAATTTTCTAGGAACGCTAATATAATAAAATTAAGAAAATATCTTTCGTTATTATTAGAGGTAGACGTCGTTATTAAATACGCGAAAATTATAAATACGAAAATAGTTTAGCGAGCCTAAAAAAAAGTGAAAATTTAATAAAAATAGGATATTCTTTTAGAATAGGAATAATAGAGACTATTAAAATAAACTAAGATCTAAATAATAAATAAAAGGTTTATATTAATTTTTATATTAATATATCCTATTTAAAGCGGATATCGTTAATATATAATAAAATTATTAAGAGTAAATATAAGTAGGTTATTACCTAGATAAACGAGGTTTCGTTAATTAAATAAATAATAATCGACGATAATAAGGACGTAAATTAAGTTAATAAATAACTATTAAAGAATATTAATAACTTTTTAGATATTAATAATTATATTTTTAAAATACGTTAGAAATTAAATTAAAACGAAATTTATAATATTTAAAGCGAAAATAAAAAGTAAACCGAGGCTAGTAATATTTAAATTTTATTTAATTTATAAATAAAATTCGGGGACCGATCGGCCTATAATATTATTAAAGAATATTAGATTATAATATTTAAATTACTCCGCGCTAAAGTCGATTACTATAATAAATACCGTCTTCGCGTATATATATATAAAGGGTTTTTATATTATAAAAGATATAATCTTAAAGTATATTATTTATATTAATCTTTATCCGGTTATATATTAATTATAAATTAATATAAACGAAAAGACTTATTAAAGAAGGATTTATAAATTTATTATATTTTTACTTTTACCGAATCTACCGTTTAAAAGAATATAACCGCCTAATTTAATATAAATCTAGAAAGATATAGGCGGTATAATTTTAATTAATAAAATCAGCGTTATAAAATAAATATAAGTCTCGTATTTATTTAAATTAATAAAGGGTAGATTATAATATTAGGACTTTATTATTTTTACCCCGATAATTATAAATACGAAAATATAACTAAAGACCGAATAAAAATACGAAAAAGGCGCGGAAAATATTTAGGATAATATTAAGGCCGGAGTATATTTAAGTTATAAAAAAAGCGAAGGATATTATTCGATCTAGAGATTAAAAGAAGATTTCGAAGGGGATAATATAAATTATTAAATTAAGAGTATTTTTAAGGCCCCCTTTAAATTAAAAAGAGGTCGTATTATCGAATAAAGTTCTAAATATAAACGTAAAGGGTATATCTAATTATATACCTTAATATTTAATATAACTAGTTTATAAAGTTTCTAGTCGTAATTATATTAATCTTTATATTAACTTTATTAAATTTATATTATATATCTTTACTCTTTATATCTCTTTTAATTTCTTTTATACTTCGAAGCCCCGCTCGTCTTTTTATAACCTCTTAAAGATTTTAGGATGAAATTAAATTCCTTTTATAATTTTAATAAAATTTATTTATTTTCTTATTTATCCTTTAACTCTTTAAATTTATTAATTACCTCCGGTTTAAAGAATAATCTTATATTCGATTTCTTCCTTTTTATTAAATAGCTAGACGTAGAGTCTTAAATAAAATATATATATTTCGAATTACTCCCGTTTATTTAATACCCGGAAATTTTAATTTTTAAATTATTTTCCCGAGTCTTTTTATTATTAATACGGTTTTTATATATAGTTATATTACTTTATAAACTCTTACCTAGGGGCTAGATTCTTTAACTCTTCTTTAATTATAAATTAAATTAATAATTAAGACTAAAGATTCTTTACTTCTCTTATTCTTATTATTAAATTCTAAGATAATAACTTTATTTATAAAATTATTATACCCGCCTTTATCTTCGTTATTTATAAAATTATTATTATTCTTTATTATAGCCTCGTCCCGCTTTTATACTTTTATTTCATATTTTTTAAAAGTTATTATTTCTTTATAATTTAAATTTTATTAAAATATTATTATTTCGTTTTCTTTAAATTAAAAGCGATTAAGGACTATAAAAGTTAAAAATATCTCGGGATTATAAAATTTTTAAACTACGTATAATTAGATAATAATATTAAATACTCGCTCGTATTTAACGCCCGTATAAAATACGGTTAAGATATCGCGGGTCGTATAAAAAAAATTAAATATTAATAAAAAGTCCTTCTATTTATTAAGTATAAATTTATCGTTATTATTATTAAACGTTATATATAATTAATAGGTATATTTATCGATATAAAAATTAATATAAATAAAAGATTTACTCGCTTCCCGGTACTTTCGAAATTCTTTACTCCGACTTTTCGGGTTTAATAATACCTTATTTTTATCCTTAATTAAATATTTAAGATTATTTACCTCGATATTTTTTTTAATATAAATTTTCTTTTATTAAATAATTTACGGGCGCTAGTCGAATTACTCTTTAAATTATTTTTATTTAGTCTCTTTATTCTATCTTTAATCTTTAAATATAATTATTTTTCGAATTAATTTTAAAAGAGTTATTATATTATATAACCCGCCTAAAGTTAATTAAATCTAAGAATAATATTAATTAAATTTATCCTACGTCTTTTTTAAACTCTTTAATATAAACCTCTTTTAAGGTGTAATCTTTTTCGTAAATTTTTCTTCTTTACTTTTAAGATAATTAAATAAAGTATTATAAACCGAAAAAGTTATATAAATAATCGGCGTACGTAATATACCTATCGTTTATATATATTAATAAAACGGTTTATAAAGTTCGATAAGATATTTTATTTAAATTTATTTATCCTCGTTTAATTATAATTATTTCGTTTATTTATAGAAAAACTTTTTTAACGCCGGCCTTAACTTTAAAGCGCGGATTAATATATAATAAATTAAATCTTATTTAATCGCTACGTCCTAGAAGAGCTTTAGCGTTATAAATTTATTTCGATATTTCTTATCGTATATCTCTTATACCTAATTCGGCCCGGTTAATTAATACTTCTTATTATTTAACCGCTTTTAAATATCCTAAAAGTACTCGTATTATTAATTATTTTTATTAAAATAGGTAGAGACTTTATGAATTTATATCCCCCGGTATTAATATAGAAATAAATATCGGTATAATAATTAATATATTATTTAAAATACGGAAGTACCTTTATTAAAATAAACGGGACTTTAAGTTCTTTCCTTATTTTAGAAAGTTTTTATTTATTTATTTTATCGTCTTAATTTTTCTAAAAATCTTTATTTATTAATAAAATTTTAATTATTTTAAGAAGTTCCTTTAAGCTTAATTAAATAATATATAAAAAATATAAGACGCGGTAGACTCCGGTATTCATAAAAGTATTTTAATTATTATAAAAATCGCGGATCTTATTTTTTATTTCCTTTTTTATAGTTAAAGATTAGGTCTTTTCCTCCGGTAATATAATTTCGAGGGCCTAATATATATTATTATTATTAAAAACGTTATCCGTAATAATTAATATTATCCGATCCTTTAATTTATAACGATAAATAATAATATTTAGGTACGAGATTAAATTAATATTATTATATTTTCCCTTTATATATTTAAAAGCTAGGAGTACCTCGTAGTATTATTATTACTAATTAATAAAGTACGTATTTATAATTATATAACTTTATCGGTTCTTAAAAGATTATAAGTCTAGTATTATAATAACTTTTATACTATTATTAAATAAATTCCGAAGGAGTTAATCTTAAATATTATTATACTTCTTTATAATATAATTTTTAATTATAAATATAAAAGGGAGAATAATTAATAAATTCGCGTATTTAAATACTCGTTATATATTAATATTATTAATAAATCGTAAGGAGAGCCTAAACCCGATAATTATTTATATAAATAATTTAAGAAAATCTTTAAATATTATTTCTCGGTCGTTAAATTATAGTATATTAACCTTTCTTTTACTTCTTTATAATTAAAATAATAAATATTTATATTAATTTTTATACCTATATACTAAGCGGGTTAAAATATATTTAATCTTTAAAAAATAATATAGTCTAGATTAATTTTATACCTAAATTTAAAGTTTTCCTTTTATATTAATTTAATATAAAATACGTTTTTATATTATTTTAAATATTGATCCTCGTAATTATTCGATTATATTTTTTATAAATATTTCTCGGCTCCTTTATACCTACTATAATATTATTATAAAAGAATTTTTATTTTAGAGCCAATTTAGGCGACGTTTAAAAGAAATTAAATATATGACCCTTATATTTCTAGTTCTCTTATTTAATCTTTTAGGTATAATACTACTTTTATTTATAAAATTATTCGAGAAAGACGGTAGTTATTTCTATTATATATATATAATAGTATTTATCGGAACCTTTAATTATTAAGCTCTTTATAAAAGAATTATTTTAAGTAATTAAATTAAAAATAAAAGAATATTAATTATTAGGTTTAGAATTATTAATAGCGAAGTTATTACTTTAAGATATTTTAAATATATATTTTAAAAATTAGTAAAGAAAGTAGGAAAATAAAAGAAATTATTAATTTTTTTATAATTATATAATTTATAAAGGTACGTTATATATAGTAGTAATAATTTAACGATATTAATACCTAATAAAAGAATTATAAAGATAGATTTATATTTATTTTATATATTTTAAATTAATATCCCGCTAAAAAATAATTTTAAATATATAATAAATTAATATTCTAACCCTCCTTTAAATATTCCTTTTAAGATTTAATTAAATCTTTATTAATTTAAATTAATAATTATACCTTTAATTATTAATAAAAGTATAACCGATATTAACTTTAAATTATTTAATAGTTTTAATAATAATACGAGAGCTAGTTAAAGCCCTTAATTATTAAAAATATAACGGAATCTAAAGATAACGAGGAAAATATCTAATATATGAAAAATATATATAAGGAAACTCCGGGTAAAGAAAATCGCGGTATAAAATAAATAATTAAAGAGCGGTAGTTAATAGGACTTTTATAATTAAATTATTATTTAATTTAACTCTTTAATTATTATTTTATAAGAAATTAGGCTTTTTTAAAAAATTACCGATCTTTTAATCCTAAAGCTACCCTTTACGCGCTTTATATACGAAATTATATATATCTTTTATAAACGTTATTTTCGTATATAGGTTATAAGTTTAAATATATTATAAAAGGCCTTAGAGGCGATATTAATTAAAAAACTCGTAAATAAATAATTTAATATTATTTTTATAAATATATAGTATTAATTTTAATCGTAGTAATTAATCTTTATATAATTTATAATAAGTGGATTATTATAGCCCCGAAGGATATATAGTTTATACGACGATTAAAGATTATATATACTAAATAAGAATATATTATAATTAATATCCGAAGGTTAACGCTTTATTATATTTATCCTAATATTTATATTAATTAAACTAGTACCGTTATTTTTACTACGAAAGTTAGACTTAATTATAAAATTTTAATTCTATTTTAAAATAATCTATTAATCGTTTATAACTACTACGATTAATATTATAATTTATTAATACGAGATAGAATAAAAGATTATCTTAATATAAAAGTTATTATTAAAAGAGTATAATTTTTTATTTTAGGATTAAAATAAATAATAGTTAAAGATCCCGCTTTTAGCGCCGTAAATCCGATTATTCTATTTATTTATAACCTCGCTTTCCCTTATACCGAAATTATATTAATTATATTATTAGAAAAGTACTTATTTTAATTTAAAATACCGTATAGTATATTTATATATATAAGGCCGGTATATTTAATTATTAATAAATTAATTAGTCGTAATTTTCTCTACGTTTATCTATACTTTAATCTTTATAAATAAAGTGAAATTAAATAAAAATAAGTTATAAATTAATAAGATATTAAATTATTATAATCGTATAATCGTTAGCGCTTTAAATACTAAATAAATATATTAAGATAAAGATTAAAATAAATAATATTAATTTAATTTATAAAAAATAACTCCTTAACTCCTAAATTATAGAGTAATTAATCTACTATATAAGGGGGTAAAATTACTAGAATATAAATTAAAATTAATAATATTAATAAAGTTTATAATAATCGCCTAAATATTAGGGTTTTAGAATAAAAAATATATAAAATAACCCTAACCTTCTAATAAATCTTACGGTATAAATATAAGGATAATTAATATTAATAAAATATATAAATTATAGTTATTCGGTTTTATCTAAAAATAATTCGACCTCGATATTATCGTTAATACGAATTACTACCCGTAGTCCGAAGGTTAATAATATATATTTAATTAATTCTCTTAGCTTATCTATTAAGAAATAAAAGATATAATTTAATCGATATTTTTTTTAATAAAATCTACCTATATTTAAAAATAAAATAAAAAATAATAAATATAACTCGGGTAAAAACGTTATAATTAAAGATAACGATAGTACTAGCGATAATAATAATACGACCGTCGATAACGATAACGGCGTAATAAGGTTAAAAATATATAAATATTATAAAGATAATAATTATATATACGAATAAACTAAGGATAATCCCTAATATAAACGAATATACTAAGAATACTAATATAATAGTATCGAATATATCGTCGAAAGATAGGATTAAAAAGAGGTTATATTTCTTTATTATCTTTATCCGGCCGATTCTTCGAATAATATTTAAATTTAATTAGTAATACCCGAGATCCCGGAAAACTACTAAAAGAATAACGATTAAAATAAAGATTAAAATAATTCGGCCTTAAATAATTAAAATAAATCTAAATTCGAGGGTATTAAATTATATATAAATTATATAAAAGAATATATCTTATACTTTTATTTAATAAAAGTTAATTCTATCTTCGGAGGGTATAAGAATTATTAATAAAATAAACTAAATTACTTTTTATTCGATTACTCTTATTCTAATTAAGATAAAGAAAATTTAATAATATAAAAGGATATTTAAGACCCTTCCGATTAAGATAAAAATTAAAATAAAACCCGTAGTAATAAATATATAAAGTAGATCCTTTATATTAATAAAAATAATCTACCGAAATTTAATACGGGCGAAATACCTCTCGATCGTTTAAAGGGTATTATTAAGGAAATATATACTATTTATTAATAAATCTTTAGGAATTTAAAATTAGGTTAGAAAATAATAAAAGAAAAAAAGAAAACGAGTAAAGTATAAAAGATTAAAGTTATAATTAAAAATAAAGATTCGTTATTTTATTATATATCCTAGCTTTATTTTAATCTTTATATTAATCCGTTATTATAAAAATTTCTTCGAGATACGGATATTCTTCGGGAAAAATTAGAGTAAAATAAAATAATAAATAATCTACCTTAATCTAAACTTTATCGTAATAATTTTATTAATATTATATAATTTATTAAGGTCTTAAAGTATAGAATCCTATATATAAAAGTATTAAGAGTATTTAAGTTTATAAGCTTTTCCCTTATACTAAATATATTATAAATTCTATATTAATTTCTAGATATTAATACTAGCTACGGCTTTATCTTAAGGCTTTTTAATTATTAATTAGATCCTTATAAGAATATAGGCGGTTAAAACTTTATTTAAATCTTTATTTAAAGGCCGCGCTTAAGCCTTAAAAAAAAAGGGGAAAGAATAAATTATATTCTTATCTCTACCTAATAACGTATAAAGCCGGGTAGTAAATTTTATATTATTATTAATTACCTTTATTTTAATTAAAGTATTAATCTTTATTAACGAAAATACTCCGGGAAATTAAAAAATATTAAAAAACTTTCGATTTATTAATTCTAAAAATACTCTTTTTATATCTAGTCCGTAAAATCTATTACTAAAACCTTCTTAAAGATATACGATTTTAGAATAATATATTTAACACTTTATAAAAAGTTATAAAAAATTATTTAATATATATATTTTTTAATAAATTTATTCTTTATATTATCCCTAGATAAACTAAAGTCTAATTTATTTAATAATTAATTTATATATTATATATAATAAGCGTATTATTCTTTAGGCGAAGAATATTAAATTATTAAAAACTTTAACGAAAATATTAGGCGGGTAAATAAATATTAATAATTAAAATAAAAAAGAGTTTCGTTAGGAGATAAAATCTTAATTAAAGATTAATATAAAGATTAATATAAAGCGTTTAGGTAGTAGATTCCGATAGGGATTAATTAATAAATAAATATTTACAATTTTATCGTAAAATAATTTAATTAATTATTTAATTATAGTACGAATAATTAATTTATATATTAATATATTACGATATTAAAGCTCGTAGAAAGATAAAGATTTTTAATAAAAATATATAACTTCGAAAAATTAATTAAAATAAATAATAATTAAGAAATCCCGTTTTTAACGTTATAAATCCGATTATTTTTATTATTTTTTACTTTACTTTCCCTTATACCTAAATTATATTAACTACGATATTAGAAAAATATTAATCTTAATTCGAAATTACGTTTAGTATATTATATATATAAAGATTAGTATAATTAGTTACTAATAACCTAATTAATTATTATTATCTTAATATTTATCCCTATATTTATCTCTCTAGGTAAGTTCGATTTAAACTAAATATTACTATTATTTAATAACGTATCTAGTTATTATAGTTATAGTATTATAAATTTAATTATTATTTAGTATAACTATTAAAATAAAGATTAGGATAAATAATATTAATTCGATCGATAGAAAATACCTCCTATATTTCCTCTCGAAGTTAAATAAATAAAGTCGTTACTCTTAATACTATTATTAATAGTATTAATTATACGTATTTAATATAGTAAATACCTCCTCTTTAGGGTAATAAATCTTAAAACTAATTAAATATATAAATAATATCGCCGAGATAAGTTTTAGGACGATAAATATTAATTATATACTTTAAATATAGTAATCTCGGAGTTATAAATCTCCTAAATTAGGATCCGAAAACTAATTCCTTATAATATCGGATATATTTAAAATAAACGTAAAATTACCGGGATAAAAATTAAAATAAATTATATTAATCGAATTTATTAAATATAATCGTTTAAATTATAAACTTTTTATTCGGGACTAGGCCTTATAATAAATTCTTAATTATAAATAAAATTATTAATATAAATCTTAAAATAAACTATATTTACGAAATATATAAAATATAATAAACCGTACCTTAATTACTAGAAATCGGAGGGATAAAATATAATATTTTTAATTTTATTTATAAAAATCGCCTTTAAATACCTTTTAGAGGTTAATAAAATTAAAAACCCCTTAATTCGCTATTTATATTATATACTTTATTAATATCCTACGAAATAATATAAAATAATAATCGGTATATTCGTAAAAACTAGCTTAATAATAATAATGATTTAGAATTAAATCAGTTTTATATAGAATATAAGCGTCGAGTTATTTATTATTTATATTTATATAATAACCCTAATTTAATTAAAGCGTATTAATACTATAAATAGAATAAACTCTTTTATACTCTCGAAGATAAGAATAAAAAGGAGGGGTATATAAAGAATAAAGAAATATTAATACCACTAAAGAATTTAAATAAGAAAAGAAAATCGGTATTATAAAAAGAATTAAACGAATTAAATTAAATTAATCTTATAATACTAGAAGTAAATTAAGATAAAGATAAGGATAATCCTAATAATTAAAGTAATTTAGATTTAAAGTCGTATATATTATATTTAAACTGGAATTTAATATACGCTTATAATTTATCTAAAGAAGTATATAGAAATTATATAAATAAAGAATTCGAATATCTTTTCTAAAACTCGGAAATCTACTCGGATATAAATAAGGATCCGTTACCGCCGAATATAATATTAAATATTAATATAATACCTTTTAATACTCGTCGATAATTTAAAAATAATATTAAATTAGAATTTAATACCCCGATTACTCGTTAAATAAAAGGTTAATAAATAATAAAAAATAAAGAGCCTATAAGAGAAAAGAATACTAAAGATATAACTAAAAATAAATATTTACTATTTTATTATATATCCTAATTTTATCTTAATCTTTATATTAATTTATAAATCTAGATATAATTATTAATAAACACGACCGGCCTTAAAGGAATTTAAAGACCCCGTAAAATAATAAATATATTACCTCCCTTCCGGCTTTATCGTAATCTTTATATTAATTTCTAATTATTTATAAAGTCTTTAAAATATAGAAATTTAAGTTTAAAAATAAATTTAAAATTAAATTTAAAAATAAACCTAAAGATAAATCTAAACTTATAAATATAATTAAAAATAATACGTATTTTCCCCTCTATAATTTTATATAAGTAATATATTAATATATATAAATAAATAAAGGAAAAGACGTCTAGTTAATTTAAATAACTCTATAAAATAACGGGGAGGGCTCGAGTATTAATTCTTTATTAACTTAACCTCTACCTAATAATAAAACTATTATAAAATTAATATTTAATAAATTTTTATATAAAGCCGCTTTTTATATCCTTAAGGCTAAACGGGAAAAAAGGGTGAAAATAAATTAAATTCTTATATCTACCCGACGATGTATAAAGCCGGGTAGTAAATTTTATATTATCTTTAACTACCTTAATCTTAATTAAAATATTAATCTTTATTAACGAAAATACTCCAGGAAATTAAAAGATATTAGAAGATTTTCGATTTATTAATTCTAAAAGTACTCTTTTCGTATTTAGTCTATAAAATTTATTACTAAAACTTTCTTAAAGATATACGATTTTAAAATAATATATTTAATATTTTATAAAAGACTATAAAAGGTTATTTAATATATATATTCTTTAATAAATTTATTTCCTATATTATCCCTATATAGACTATAATTTAAATTATTTAATAATTAATTTATATATTATATATAGTAAACGTATTACTTTATAGGTAAAGGATATTAAATTTTTAAAAACTTTAATAAAAATATTAGGCGGGTAAATAAATATTAATAATTAAAACGAGAAGGGGTATTATTAAAGAATAAGATTTTAATAAAAACTTAATATAAAAATTAATATAATTTTATATATAGAGGATACCGATTAAAGATTAATATATAAATAACTATAATTCGTCGTTTTAAAATATTATAATATATATTATTACTTAGATCGAGGGTAGTATAAAAATTAATCTATTTAATTATACTATTAAATCTTAATATACTTTATTTATATTACCGTTATTATAATAACCTTAAAGATACGCGTAGATATAACTTATTAATAGGAATAATAATTAATATAATTAATAAAACACTATTAGCGACCTTAAAGATATTTATTATTTATATTAATTATTATCCTAATTAATAAAATATATATACGCGTATATATAAATTATATAAGGCTAGCCTTATTAAAAAAGGAGGAAAGAAATAATAAGGAATCCCTTCCCTTCTCTAGATTAAGGAAAGGAATAATTTTAAATTTATCTCTTCCCTTCCCTTCCCCTTTCTTTAAAGAAAGGAAGGGAAGGGAAAATAATCCCTACCCTATTCCGTAATATAGAGATACTAGTTATTATAGGTATGAATAGAGGCTGGATCGGATACTAAGAGCTTTTAACTATTTATAAAACTCTAGTTTTAATACTCTTTCCTAGGGAGCTAAATTTAGAGGCCTAGATCGAGGGGATAAAAGTGAATATATAGATTTTTATATCGATTAAAGAATTATTTTAATTTATACTAAAGCCTTATTATTATCACGAATCGACTATAGGCTTAGTAGATTTACTCTAAGAGTATATTTTAGGGCCTAGTAATTTATTTATAAATTAAAGAAAAGATATTAAAAACGTACTAAAGCGGTATTAGATTAATACTAAAGTTATTTTATATAAACTATTTATAGGCCTAGACGATTTATAACTAAGATTAACCTCGTTACTAATCCTAGAAATAATTAGGTATATATTATTACTTATACCGGTCGAGTATAGAAATTATAAAGTCCTAGTTTCTAATCCTATACCCGTCTCTAAACTAGAAATATTAGGGGAAAGGCGGTATATCCTTAAGAAAGAGTTTCCAAACCTATTATAACTATAATTAATCGTAGTATTCCGTCTCTAATCCTCTTCGTTCCCTCTCTAGATATTATTATCTTATTAATACGTAATGAATAAACCTAGGATTCGAGCGACGGCGGCTACCGAATTTAGAACTAGGATATAAAATATTATACGTATTTAACCTAGTTACGAAGTAGTTAAGATAGAATTTATCTAAGTTTTCCCCTCTTTCTACTTTATAACTACTATTTATTCTTTCCCGTTATATTTATATAACGTAAAGATCTCGCGTTAAATTAAATTTTTTGAAAATAATAATCCGATAAATACTCCGTACGTATATCGGATTATAATAAAATAAAATAATATATATTATCTACTTAAGATAGTCGCTTTACTTTTCTATTAATACTAATAATCTTATTATATCTAAATCGTCCGAGTATATAATTACGATATTATTAAAATAGATACCTTCCTTCTAGATAACCGTTACTAGTAGAAAATAATTTTTTTAAATTAAGTAGTATTAAAATCTCTAGATTATTAAGGATAGTTTTAATATTTACGACTAACCTAGAGTTAAAGCGGACTTCTTTAGTAACTTAATCGAAATTATATAGTTTAAAATAAAAGAAGAATAATTAAGGTAATTCCTCGCTCTAAATAGTAAAATCTCCCGATATATTACTAGGCTAAAGTATTAGATAATTCTCTTTACCTCCCTTTCTTTAGGAACCGTAGTAATAATTTTCTAAATTATAATTTATAAAAACGGGGTTAATATATTAATACTCTATTTTATCGAGTTATTCCTAACTTTAAAATATTAAATCCTATACTCGAGTATATTTATATTATACTAAACGAAGCCGAAAATAAAAGATCCTAGATACGTTTAGAGCGGATAATAATAATAAGTTCTATATAATAATATCCTATACCTCTTAGGCCGGTTTATTCGAGAAAGGTATTAAAGTAAAACTATTAAGATAAATTATAAAGAGATAAATCGAATAAGGTTATAACGTAAAGAGGGGTCGCCTCGACTTTATATATATTATTAATAATTAATACGAGTAGTAACTAATAATAGATACTTTAACTAGAAGTCGATATTATATCTAGAAATAAATACCCTAGCCAGAAGTTAATACTATATATATATTATATATATAGACGAGAAGCTTAAGTATTCGATAAATATAATATATTTAATTTTTATCTTATTTAGCCTAGTTAAAACCGGGGTTATATACGAAATCTCTTATCCCGTTTTATATAAATCGATAAAGTATACCTTAGGCTCTAAGTTACTTTAAAGATTATAGTAGTCTCGTATAACTAATTTTTTGATTACGAATATAGAATTATCTTATATTATAATAGGGGAATAGTAGGCTACGAGATAAACTCGTTAAATAATCTCGGGTCGATCGATAAGGAAAGATCGGAGTTAACTAATAATACCGGCGTTAGGTTATCGAGTACGGTCTCGTCTAAAGTCTAATTAAATATCGAAAATAGATTTTCTAAACTAGTAAAAAATACTACGGATAGACTTCGTTTCTTTTAATTTATTAATAAGTCGATTAAAGGAAGATAGTAATTTTAAATAAAGTTATTTTTCTCTTCTAATCCTACTAGTCCTAAAGGAACGAGAACGTCGACTAGATCGAGTATTAACGAGTTTATAATTTTATTAATATACTCGTAAGGACTTTCCTCGTTTAGGAGGTTATAATAATACTTTAATTTAACGCCCGTACCGGGGAAAGCCTTCGTATTTGAAGAAAACTAACGTATTAAACGGCGCCTTTTAATCGGATCGAGTTTAATATATTTAACGTAGTATATATCTTAATAGTAATACTAAAGATCTTAAATAAAATCGAAAGATAGTATATAATAAGGATCTAGATATAGGACTACTTTACTTTTACCTACTTTTATAACTCGGTTATATTTATCTTTTAATTACTAGAAATATTCTTATAAATACTCTTTCCAGCTCTATTTAATAAGGAATTAATAAAAATATTTCGATAACGAGAGGTTTAAATCGAAGAGATAAAAGAGATATTACCTAACGGTAGCGAGGGTCCGGCGGAAAATAAATAAATTCTATTAAACTAAAAGTATTTCGAGGTCGGTAAAGTAATATTAATAATATTTAAATTATCCGGCCCTATTAATAATTTATTCGTCGTATTAAAAATAAAACTCGGTAAAGTCGTATTCCCTTTCTAACTCGCCTTTATAATAATAATAAATATATTCCTACCTATTACTAATATTAATACTATAGAATCGAAGGATTTTTAGTTAGCTAGTCTATAATAACCGAGTATATAGGAAATTAGAAAAGAGAAATAAACGAACCGATTTATATCCCGCGTATATTAAGGTATAAAGTAATAATTATTTTTAAATCGTAAATTTAAACGATAAACTACCCGCGGATTTTCCTCGTATAGTATAATTATACCCTAAAGTACGCTACGGCCCTATATACTATAGAGGGGAATATTAAAGAAGAGTAAAAATATTAACCGATTACGTAGCGGATTTAAACGGCGAATATAATTAAAATAATTTAATAGACTCGCGACTTAAAGTACTTTATCCTTTATATTTAAAATAATTTTACGTCGTTAAATCTACTATTATTTAGAGAGCTCCTCGGATACGATTTAGTATTTCTATTAATAAAGTTCCTCTCGTCGAGTTTAAACTAGTTAGGTTTTATCTTTTAATATAATACCCCGGAGTTTCTCCCCTAATATTTCGATCTCTTTATTAATAAAAACGAAGTCGGTATAATTATCTAGGTTAGTTTCTATTTTCGCGGGTAGCGATTATAATAACTAGGGATAATAATAGAGTAATAATCCGCGAAATCCTTTAAAATAGACGGTGCGATATTTCTTATTCTAGTAATTTATTATCCCGTCTATAATACTTAACTCAGGCGCGTATAAGCCGAAGAAAGTATCTAGGTTATTATAACCGGCGAATTTCATCCTTTCAGCGATCGAGTAATTATTATCTTTAACCGAGTTAGTATTTTAACGGTTATATTTCGTCTTTAAAAACTTATTATCGGCTTTAATAAGAGTTTCCCTTCGAATATTATATATCCTAATATTTTCCTCGTACTTAGCGCGATACTCTAGATTTATTATCCGATTATTAAACGAGCCCGCTCTATAGATCTTTCTTATAAATCTATCCGTAGATATTATTTAAAAGAAAAGTATACGAAATATATCCCTCTTAGTTCGAAGGTAGTATAAAGACTTATTCGTAAATAAAAGAATTACTTCGATCTTTTTAAAAATCCCGTAGTCCTAAAAGGTACGATCCGCTAAGGCGATTACTAGTAAAAGTAGTACTAAATTCGTAAATAACGACTCTATATCTTTATATATATTATACTATAACCTAGAATTATATCGGAATAATTAGTAAAGATTACTCTTAATTATAATCTCGAAGATTTAGATAGTAAAGTAACTTTTTATATAATATCTTCGAAAAGCCTTTTACGTCTTTTATAACTCGTATATTAATTTCCGCCTCTCCTTTTTTATTCTTAAAGATAACGAAATCGATTATTTACTCGAAGTATAAATACGATCCCTAATAACTTTCTAGATCGGTAGTACTTTAGAGGATTATTTTATTTACTTTATATAATAGTCTACGGCCGGAGCCTCTACGTATATTAAATTTAAAATACTCGCTTACTCGCGCCGACGAGTAGATAAATAGTATATAAATAGTGTAGTCCTATATAAGGATCCGTTTATATCTATATTAATACTAATCTTTTATCTATATATATTTAATTACGATAACGAAATAGTTTATTATTATAAAGTACCGAGTTCGCCGAGTTATTAAAAACTTAAACTTCTTACGTAACTCGGTTTATATATACTAGTAAAATAATTAAACTCTATATATAAAGAGGAAGAGTAAATCGAAGATCGGGTACGAATAAAATATATAGATTCCGATATATTAGGAGGGATCTTATCGTTACTAGGCCGCCGCTTTTAACCGGCGCCAAAGTCTATTTATTTCTAAAGTATATAATATATAAACGATTCCTTCTTACCGGTATAATAGCCGTGTATAATACCCTCTATAAAGTATTTTATTATTTTTAACTAGTAAAAGTTAGCGCTAGGGTTTCTCCTTTTATATCTATTCTAGTAAAACGAGATATAGTTAATAAGGATTTTATCGGACTTCGTAGTAATAAGAAAAAATAAGAGATTTACTCGTTTTAAAAGACTAATATTCGATTATAATTAATTTTAATACCGGACTCAAAGTATTTAGAGACCGTATCGTTATCGATATTAATTTTATCTAGAGACTTTAGGTTATTTAATTCCGTATTATTAAAGAACTACGCCGTCGTCCTCTTTTTCTTCGTTATTAGAGACGAGGTTAAAGGGGAAATTATAACTAGATAAAACTACTTTAATTATTAAAACGTATAAAGTAAAGATAGAAAGAGGTAGTATTATATAGAGTAGATATAAAATAATAACGTAGACAGTATCGTATTTAATATATAGATAAATTATTATAGGTCGTAAATAATTAGGAGTAAAGAGAAAAAGTAAGAGCGAAAGAGTAAAAGAGTAAAAGTAGAAGATAATATAGTAGGTAATTAGTAGAGTTATAACTAACTCCTCTTTAATTAATATCCAAAATAAGTTAAATATACTCTCGTTTAAATTTATAAAAACGTAATTATAATTAAAGAGTAGGAAGGGGCTAAGAGGGAGTATAGAGAAGTAATAAAAAAATATAAAGAAATATAGAGGAGTAATAAAGAAATAGAGGAGAGTAATAAAGGAGTATAAAAAAGTAACGAAGAAGTATATTAACGAAACGAGCGTTAACGCGCGATTAGAGCCGCGACGCCTAAATTAATAACTAATCACGTATTAGCCTAGGTTCGGGGAAGTTATATATATATATATATATAATTTCCCCGAACCTAGGTTAATACGTAATTACTAGTTAATTAAGATACCGCCGCTTTACTCTCCCGTTAATATTTATTTCGTCGATATACTCCCCTTTTACTTCTTTATACTTTTTTATTATTTTCCCCTACTCCCTCGTTATTTCTTTATACTTTCTCTCTACTCCTCTATACTCCCCCTTAACTACTTCCTACTTTTTAATTACTATTACGTTTTTACAAGTTTAAAGAATTCGCCTTAATTAAAAAAAAAAAAAAAAAAAAAAACTCCTAAATAACTAGAACGATCCGACCTCTAATTACGGTAAGTTTTTCCCTTCCCTTAAATAGAAGTATGGCTATAATAGTTATTGTAATAATAAAGATAAAGTTAATTAAATATTTAATTCGAAATAATATAGAAAGAGGAAGGGCCGGTTACCCGGATTTTTATTAGTATATAAATAGGATAGGGGACGACTAGCTTAGAGGAGAATCTTTTCACTTCTTAACGACCTCTCAGTTAACGGATATTCGTAGAAACCTAACTATACAATACCTAGATCCATTATTATCTATTGAATTATATAAGTTTTATAATACCTCTCTGAATAATAATTAGTCCTTATATAGAAAACTCATTCGTTTAATATATTATATAGGATAAATTATTGAAGAGATATATAACCCCTTAGTTATTAAAGAAGCTCTAATCTCTTAGATAGATTAAATATATCTTACCTACTTCTATAATTCTTTATTATTTATAATATTTACCGTGTCTAGCTCTACCGAAGTGAAGTACGTTACTCTATAACAACACATTTAGCCCCGAGGTACCAAGATTTACCACGCCGAGCACTCACAGACAGATAAGGCCTAACTGTCTTTAGTGGACCGTGACCTTAAATTGTACTATATATTACAGAAGAATTCCCCACGGAGCTTGTAAGACAGCTACAGAGCTATTAGAAGGAGAGATAGTTACAAATAGAGGTCTTGAAGAGATGAGCCTCACCGATAAAGGTGAGTAGAGATCTGGTTCAGCGGGTAAAGACTTTGAAGATACCTTTAAAAATCGAGATACAGCTGTAATTACTAACGAAGTCGAAAAATCTATAGATGAAGAATATGAAGACTCTAACAACGAGGCCGTTGGGAATAAGATTGTTTCAGGCTCTCCAAAAACAAATTATAGGCTTCTGAAAGAAAAATCGGTTAGTGTAATTATAATTAAATTTAAGCACAGTTCTGCTGATATCAATCGATTTGTAGCTGAAAATACGGTTTCAAGGACAATTTGAACGAGATTGGACTCTACCAACACCATTCGATGTCTTTTTGAGCAAACAGAAACCATATCCTGTCACATACCTAAAGAAATTGTACGAGCATGTCATTGTGCATCGTTCTTTGGAGTATATTCTTGAAAAGATACCGAAAACAGGGCCATGGGTACACGACGCCATACCTCAATTCGGGGGAAAAGAAGGACAAAAATGCCTTTTAGCGCTAGGCTTTTGCCCACAATATCGCGAGGACAGTTGGAGACTAAAGGATGTCCCTCAATCTCTGGCAAATCAGATTTCGTTTGGGGACGCCTTTACTATTGCGATACGAAAGCTCTTTCCCACAGCAATATTCCTTTTCTCACGAAAAGAATGTCGTAAGACAAAATCTAGGGATTAGTAGTAATTAGTATCTATGAGACCTGACTGATAAGTAGTGTAGATCGTGTATACTAAGGATGTCTTGAACTTTCGCACAGGGAAGCACCATACCTATTTTGGGCGACTCGTTTGGAAACACTCATTGCTGAGGAAATCTTCAAGATTCAATTCGAAGCATGTGCTGCATTTTCGAGTGGATCACACGATATTGCCAAAAACCTGGGTATGAAAGTCTTTGAGATCAAGGATCCTGGCCACATCGGTAGAGACAAGAGGTCGCCTTGGGTATCACGAATCACAATGGAAGCGATTTCACAAGAGATTTCAGAAATTGACGGACGCAGTCCAGAAAGTGTACGAACTTCTTCGAACTGTCTTCCACACTGGTAAGATTCTTGCCTTCTTTAGAGATAACGCCGTCTTTTATGCTAACAATGTTTTAGCCCGTCCGGGTTGGAACCTTCCAGAATGGAGGCAAGAAGCTCCAATTTCGTTTCGGCGAATTGCTAGACTCAAAGCAATCGAGAAATCTCTTGATGATACTACCAAGAAGACCAAGTACGAGGGAGGCGTTGAGTCAGAACCAGCAACAGACCCATGGCAGCTCACATTCCAGAGATGCGAAGAGTCACGTAAAAAACGCAATGAGCATGTCAGGGCCAATTATGATGGCCTTGACATCGACGCAAGGAATTCAAAGATCGAGTGGCAGAAGGACTACCGTCGACGACACGGAGAGGAGAGCAATAGGAAGAGACGGGAAAACCGAGTGAAAGAACGCGATGCCGCAGGTGCAAAGAAAGAGAAAGGGAAGCCTCGGGGATCGTATTCCAAATCAGCAAAAGACTTTCGAGAACTTAAAGCTACTCAAGAACAACAACAACAACAACAACAACAACAACAACAACAACAACAACAACAACAACAACAACAACAACAACAACAACAACAACAACAACAACAACAACAACAACAGTCATGAGTAGGAAAGAGAGTCATGTTGCAAGGTATCTTAATGTCACGAACGCCTGCTAGCAAAGCCTCAGAGCATGGCTGCAGCGACTACCCCTACAGGGCGCCTGCGTGGCCGTAGGCGGTCTTACCTTAGATAGTCGTCGGGTAGCGACGCCTGCCGACGTAGCTGGATTCAACCATCTTCTCCAAATGCTTGTTTTCGCCTTTGGCCTCGCACTTAGGAAGTTATTTCGGCGTGTCAGATCCTGCTACCCTCGGGACTTGCAAGCCTCCAATTGTTGCTCAGGACTCCGGGGCGTAGGTAGCGACTCTCGGCACCGGATCAGTTCGCTACCCCTCCAGCCCTCTTACCCCCGTTCATAGTAGAGAGTAATGGGTAAGTAAACAAACAAAAATGCATAGTGCGCTAATTCGGGGTGACCTCGGAATTACTGCACCCACTGGTGCCCTGGCGAAAAGAGAGCCAAAAGATTAATTGTATTGGCCGGGAATCGAACCCGGGCCCAGTATATGGCAAACACTGATTGTACCACTCAACCACCAATACTTCTATGAAATAATTGCAGAAAATATCAACTATATTGCAAATAATTCAACTATCTTCATCGCAGACTCACCTTCAACCGATGTCAAATACCCAAACCCTGCGAAAACTAGCCTTGTTGCGCGATTTTAGGGCAGCCATTATCCTACTGGAGGAGTAAAGTCAGACCCTACTTTAATCCATATAGATGTCATCAGTTTGTTGTGACTAAAATGGCTATGGCCCGGGCAAATTCCACTAAGCCACACGCAGCTACAGTTACTTTCTATTGTGGAAGCGTTGTGGGTGCGAAATGTATCCATCGTGCGTATTTTACCAGCTACGTACCTCGACCTATATTAAGGAACGCCTGCCCAAACCTTCACGCTCTTTGCGCACCTTATTACCCAATTCGGGTGGTAAGGCAGTAAGCTGTAAACTGAGCTTGGAGTATTTTCCTGTCCTCGTTACCAGCCAAGAACAATTCAGCGAAGCGATTGTAAACCGTCAAAACTAATCGAGCTGCGACACCTCCTGTTAGCCGATTTGCGGTGTCTTTTATTTCCAAGGGGCCACTACTATACCTAGTATTTAGTATATCCGGGGATCTCCGTTCCCTAGTACTATTCGGTAGTAGTAGTAAATAGAGACGCGAGGAGTAGATAAACAAGATATTAAGGCTAAATTAAACCGTCGCGTTCCTATCTTCTTATATATTTTATTATTACTAGCTCTACCCCTCTCTTCCTATATACTAACGTCGCTATTAACTCCGCTCTTAATAGTAATTCTAATCTTAGTAATAATCCCGTCTTTAATAGAAATTAAAGAGGAGGACTATATATAAGAGTAGGATACCTATAAAGATCTCCTAGTAAAGCGGGAGTAGGCGGAGGAAAAAAGTTATAAATAACCTCCGCTAGTTTAAGGCTTCGCCGATTAACCGCCCTAATATAAAGATACCGCCGGCGAGAAGTACTAGGATATTAAAGAAAAATTAGTTTAACAAGATATTAAAAGCGACGACGAGGTAATTCTATAAAAGAATAAAGAGTATAGACTATAAAAAGGTAAAGTAATAATAAAGTAAATAAAACGGGCGTTAAACCTAGTTTTAACGATAATTATATAAAAATAATAACGATAAATAGCGATAATAATATAAATTTCACTTTATTTCTATATTAACTTTTATTTATAGCGGAGTTTTTACTCTATAGTAATAATATACTTTATAGTATTATAGCGGAGCTTTTACTATAATAATAATATATTTTTATAATATTATAACGGAGTTTTTATATTACGATCTTTAATTCGTAATAAATACTATACCTACTATAGTATTAACGGGTATATTTATTATATTTATATTAATAAATATCGCGAGTAGGGTATATTTACTATACTTTTAGTCGTGAGTATATAAAGTATATTACTCTTAATACGATTTCCTTCTATTATATAAACTACGTATTTTCTTAATAAATAGAAAATTCGTATTTAATTTCCCTTAAAACTTTTAATTCTAAATTCTAAATATAAATATTTATTAAACTATTAATTAAGTTTATTAAATTTATTAAATTTATTTAGTTTTATTTTATATTAATACGAAGCCTATTATCCTTTAATCCTTATATCGGTAAAGCGGGAGACTATACGAGAAGAGTCGAGGTATTAAATACGTATTTTACCGGCTTTAGGCGGAAAAATAACGAAAAGATAATATTTAAAAAAAAAAAAAAAAAAAAAAATTTAATAAAAAACCTAAAAATAGTAACTTCGGATTTAAGATTTTAAATCCGTGATTTTCTACTAGCGCCGGGTAGTTTATTAAGGCTATATAAAGCGCTATAACTATATTAATTTAATTTAGATTTTAAATTACGTTAATTTATAAAAATTATATACGCGCGTAATACCCCCTAAGCTAGCGCGGTATTATAGACTATATAATTCACTTATAACTATATATATTTAATTATCTACTAGTATTATTTAGACTAGTTTATTCCTATTTATTTAAATTCATTTAAAATAAATCGAGGTATTAAATACGTATTTAGATACTTTAGACGAAAGTAGGTATTAAATCGATCTCTAGGGCTAGTATATGAGCTAAATAAATCTAAGCGCCTTTTCCGTCTTTTTCGATAAAATACGGGCTTACCGCTTTACCGATATAATACTCTTTTCTACGAGTACTAATATAAATCCTATCGATATTATATTAAAGTATTAAACGGAGAGTTTTAATATTTTAAATATCCTTAAAATAAATACTTTAGGATTAATAAAAGTCTTAATTTTAAATATCTAAAATAGTATTAAAAAACGTAATATTATAAAAGAAGAAGACTATATTAAAGTTATTTACTTAAATTATTATTATAAAGAGCGCGAGAAGTTTAACGATTAATTATTATAACTCTAACTATTCTTTATATTCAACGAGAATATTATATTAATTATTAAATAAATAACCTTTATAATAACTTATATAAAAAGTAATATTTAGAAATAGATTAAATTATTCTTAAAATACTATATAGAAGTCGTAAATAATATTAATAACTTACTAATAAAGTTTTAGATAAAGAATTTCTCTAGGTTTAAAACCGAAATTCGCTATATATTTAGACTATTTAATAAAAGTAGTATAATAATTTATATTATTTAGTATTTAGTATAACGAAGGTCTACGTCCGATTATTTAGTATAGTTTTAATATTATATAATATTTACGGACTAAAACGATACTACTCTTATAATAATATATCGATAAGAATTAAAAAATAATATAAAAAACGAATTTATATAAATGGGAACCGTTATAAAAGACTTTAATATACTCGTAGAATAAGTAATTAAAATTAATAATAAGTTATACGAACGTATAATAGAGAAACGTTATAACGGAGGAGTTAACGGATAAGGACGTTTAAGAGTTTATAATAATAAATATAACTCGACTAATTATTACCGTTATAAGAAACTTAACCTATATAGTTATATATTAATAAAACTCGATTTTATTAAAAAGAGACTTATAAAAGAATTTTAAAAAAGGGGTAAATAATAATAAAGAAGTAAAAAAATAATAAATTATTATAATTATAATAAGCCGGGTATAAAGTAATAGTATATTATATACGCCTACGCCCTATTAAAGGCGCTAGTATATTATATATACCTACGCTCCGCTACTTTTATAATATTATTATTTATCGATACGGGGTTCTAGCTTTAGTATCGCGGGGTTCTAACTCTTAATAATTTTATATCGAGTTAATATTCCCCCGTTTTATTAGAATCTTTAGAGATTAATTTTATTATTAAATCTAGGATTTAAAAACTACTTAATAATAAACCCCGTAATTACTTTACGTCTTTTATATTATTATTAAACTACTAGCTTTATATTAATAGTTTTAAATATTATAGTTTTAATCTCTTAAATCTTTTTAAAGAAAAGACTTATTATTATTATAATATCGGGTTTAACCTCGGGATATCTAGAAGAATTTAATAATAATAATATCGATTAAACCCCCTCCGACGACCCCTATTATAAAGATAATAACGAATTCGAAGGTATTACTATTACGATTCTTAGGTCGTGATAAATACTACGCCTACTACGGTATTAACAAGTATATTTACTATATTTATACTAGTAAATATCGCGAGCAAGGTATACTCACTATATTTATATTCGCGAGTATACCGAGTATATTACTTTTAGCACGGTTTCCTTTTATTATATAAACTATATATTTTCTTAATAGATAGGAGCTTCGTATTTAACTTCCCTTAAAATTTTTAATTATAAATTCTAAATATAAACGTTTATTAAATTATAATTAAGTTTATTAAATTTATCTAGTTTTATTTTATATTAATACGAAGCCTATTATCCTTTAATTCTTAATACTCCTCTTTATAAATATTAACCTAGGTCTTATTAATATTATATTACGATATTAAACGGAGAGTCTTAATATTTTAAATACCTTTAAGATAAGTATTTTAAAATTAATAAAGACCTTAGCCCTAAATACCTAAAACGATATTAAAAGACGTAATATTATAGAAAAAGAGGACTATATTAAGGTTACCCGACTAGATTATTATTATAAAAAGCGCGAGAAGTTTAATAACTAGCTATTATAACTCTAGCTATTCTTTATATTTAACGAGAATACGATACTAGTTATTAAATAAATAATCTTTATAATAACTTATATAAGAGGTAATATATAGAAATAGGTTAAATTATTCCTAAAGCGCTATATAGAAGTAGTAAATAATATCGATAATTTATTAATAAAGTTTTAGATAGAGAACTTCTTTAGGTTTAAAGCCGAGATTCGCTATATATTTTAATTATCTAACGAAAGTAATATAATAATTCGTATTATTTAATATTTAATATAACGAAGGTCTATATCCGATTACTCGGTATAATTTTAATATTATATAATATTTACGGACTAGGACGATACTACTTTTATAATAATATATTAATAAGGACTAAAAGATAATATAAAAGATAAATTTATATAAATAGGAGCTATTATAAAGGACCTCGATATACTTATAAAATAAATAATTAAAATTAACGATAAGTTATATAAACGCGTAATAGAGAAATATTATAACGGAGGAGTTAACGGATAAGGATATTTAGGAGTTTATAGTAACGAATATAATTCGGTTAACCGTTACCGTTATAAAAAACCTAAACCGTATAATTATATATTAATAAAACTCGATTTTATTAAAAAGAGACTTATAAGAGGATTCTAGAAAAAAAATAAAAAAATAAAGAGGTAAAAAAGTAATAAATTATTATAATTATAATAAACCGGGCTATATCGCTAGGAACTATCGTTCGAAAAATATAATAAATCGATAATAATTAAATATAGTTAAGAAAGAGATATTAAATAACGTAACCGGGTCCCCTAAAGATTTAATATAAAATAATTCTATTTTAAATAATTTATTTAAGAAGTAAAAGGAGATTAAAAAAGAGATTATTTAAAAAATTCGAGAGTTCGAAGAACTAGATAATAATAATAATAAAACTCTAAAAGAAGATTTAAAGGAAGGATAAAAATAAAAATAAAATATAATAAAATCTAAAGAATAACTTCAGGTAGTAGATTATCTTAATAACTCTAAAACTTAATTTATTATATTAAAAGAAAAACCCGAAGACGAGAAGAAAGAAAAAAAATAAACCTCTAGAATTAATTATACCCATAATAAATATTATCTACGATATAGGGAAATATACTAGTTAGTATATACGAGCGAATATTATAAATACTATTACGATAACTTAAAAGAGCGAAAGTATATCGTAAAACTAAAATATAATTATAGTTAATAAAATAATTACTCGAAAGATAATTATCCGTAGTATTTAATAAAGAAAAGGGAGAATTAGGTCTTCCTAGGCCACGATAAAGAATAATAATTATAGTTATAAAACTAGATAGGATATAATAAGAAAACGAAATATTATAATTAAAATAAATAATACTATTACTTAGCTAAAGATTACGAGAGGTATTTTAAATCTAAAGAATACTACGAATTCTTATCTTCGTCGGGAAAAAACTAGTCCTTTATATTAAAGAGAAATATAAGGAGATTAATATATTAACTTTAGAATAATATTTATATTTAGTTTAATACGGTATATATATATAAATACTAGTAAAAGTTAACGGATATAGGGTCGTTATAATAATAGATTTAGGAGTAATTAATAACTTTATATCTCGAACCGTAACTTAAATAATTAACTTATTAATTTAAGAAAAAAAGGAATAATATAAACTTTAATTAATTAACGGGTCGAAACTATTAATAAAGAGAATAAATAAGGAAATATTCCCGTTATTAATTATTATTTAACGTTATTATAAGGGGATTACCTTCGATATAATAGGAATAATTATTTATTATATTATTTTAAGGATACCTTAATTAAAGAAATATAATTTAATAATAAATTAAAAGAGAGGAGTATTTATATTTCCGTATATTAAAGACGTCGTTAATATAATATTTATATACTTATAAAGGATAACTATAAATAAGAAATCGAATCGTAGCCCGGTCGAAACTTATAATATTTTATTTTCGTATAAAGATAACTTTATAAAAGGATTTAATTCGATATATACTAACTAAAGAGGTTAATAGGGCGAATAAATTAAAGTTTCTAAAAATAAAAACGAACCTTTTAATATCCCTAAAAAGTATTAATAATAAAAGTACCTCTTTTAGAAAGAGATACCTATAAAAGTATTACTTAAATATTAACTATAGGATTATAAAATCGAACTCGAATTTAAGAAAATATTAATATTTAGACCTATTTATACTTTATTAGAAAAAGAACTCGGAGTATTTCGCGGGTATATCGACGAGAATCTTAAAAAAGAATTTATTCGAGAATCTAAATTACTAATAAGTTATTTAATCCTTTTCGTAATAAAAAAGAATAGAAGTCTATAATTTTATATAAATTATTAAAAGTTAAATAATATTATAATAAAGAATTAGTACCCTTTATTAAATATTAACGAGTTATAGGATCGGCTTATAATAATAAAAATCTTTATATAACTAGATCTTCGAGGCGCGTATAATTTAATTCGAATAAAAAAAGATAAAGAGTAGAAGACTACCTTTAGAATTAAATACGGTTATCACGAATATTTAATAATACCCTTCGTATTTATTAACGCACTAGTAACCTACTAAATATTAATTAATAATATTATACGAGTATACCTAGATATAACGGTAATTATATACCTCGATAATATATTAATCTACTCTACTAATAAGGAAGAATATATTTAATATATATAAAATATCCTAATTTATTTATTACTAGCTAGACTTCTTCTTAAACTAAAGAAGTACGAATTTTATAAAAAATCGGTTAAATTCTTTAAATTTATAATTAATACTAGAGGTATTTATATAAGCCTTAAAAAGATTAAGAGTATTAAGGAATAATCTATATTATATAATATTAAGATAGTATAGAGCTTCTTAAGATTTACGAATTTTAATAGAAGGTTTATTAAGGATTATTCTAAAAAGGCCTTACTATTAACGGATATTATAAAGAAAGATATTACTTTCTAATAAAGGAAAGAATAATAATTATCTTTCGAGGTATTTAAAGAGGCCTACGAGAAACCGCCGGTATTATATTCCTTTCGAAATAACGAACTAGCCCGAATTAAAACCGACGCTTTTAACTTAATAATAGGCGCTTATATACTCTAGTAGAAAAACGATAAATAATACCCTATTATATATTATTCCAGAAAAATATCATTAGTAGAATAAAATTATAATATCTATAATAAGGAATTATTAATAGTAATATCCGTATTAGAATAATAGTGGGTATATATAGAAAGTTATTTAAACTTTACTATCTTTATAGACTATAAAAATCTTCTTAATTTTACAATAATAAAATAATTAAATCGAAGATAAATTAAATAATTAAAATTATTAAGATAATATAAATTTAAGATCTTTTATACCTTAAGAAAAGATAACGGTTATACCGATATATTTAATAGGCGAGAAGATTATATAAAGGATAAGAACGTAATAATATAACTAGTCCTTATTTAATAATAGGATAGATCGCTAGTCCTAGTATAATAACTAGTAACGACGCTATATATCTTTATTCCCGGAATTATAAATAGTATTTAGAAAGAATATAAAAACGATACTTTAACTACTATATTAAGAAGTTAGTAATTATAGGCTAAATTATTAAAATATAATAAAAAGACTTATCTTCTTAAAGGATATCTTAAAGAAATTATTCGTAATTATTATAATAATCCGGCTTAAAGATACCCTAGAGTTATTAAGATTATAAAACTTATTTATAAAAAATATAACGCGCTAGGACTAAAGTCGCACGTCGAGAAATATATTAAGAAATATATCGAATACTAGTAGAATAAGTTTATAAAGTATATTAAATACGGTTAAATTTAGTTCGCCCTAGTACCGGTAATATTATAGAACGATATTATAATAGATTTCGTTATTAAATTATTAAAATCAAAGGACCTTATTATATCGGAAATCTTTAACTTTATAATAATAATTTATAATAAACTTAATAAATACGCTATAATAATACCTATTAAAGAAATTTATAAAGCCGAATAAATCGCCTTCGTATTATTAAATCGATTTATTAGGGATTATAGAATACTTAAATCAATTATTTTTAACCGAGATAAATAGTTTACCTTTAATTATTAAAAGATACTAATTAATACTATCGGAACTAAATTACGAATATTAACTATATATTACCCATAGACGGATAGGTAAATAAAGTGGATAAACTAAATAATAAAGATATATTATAATATTACGTAAATAAGAAATAAAATAATTAAATAAAATTTCTACCTATAATTTAACTAGCGTTTAATAATATATAGTTTAATACTATAAAACTTATACTATTTTTCGTAAATTACGGTAGATATATAAATACGTTTTTATACCCGAGATAAGGACTAAACGCCTAGAAAGTACTAATTTATATAGTTAATATAAAGACGTTATATAAGGAGATATAAACCTAGATCGAATTAACGAATACTCGAACTAAATTAATAGTCGATAAATATCGAAAAGAGTATCCTTAGTTAAAGGAGGGGGATAAAATATATCTCTTAATAAAAAATATAATAAATAAAAGACTAAATAAGAAACTAGATTATATTAAAATCGGATTATTTTCGATTAAGAAGAGTAAAGGACTAGTTAATTATAAATTAAACTTTCTAGCCGACGCTAAAATATATTTAATATTTTATATCTCTCGATTAGAGTTAACGGACTCTAAGATACCTTTATAAAATATTTTTTATTTTTAAACTAAAGAAGAAACGGAGTTCGAGGTAGAAAAAATTCTAGACGAAAAAGATTAAAACTACCTCGTTAAATAAAAAGAATATAATAAAGTAAAGAATATATAAAAGCCTAGTATTAATTTTATAAATTATCGATAACTCCTTTAGGAGTTTTATTAGAATTATAAAAAAAATAGGCGATACCTAATTAATTAAAACTAGTAGGTATCTAGAACTATTTAAAAAAAAAATCGAACGGGAGATCATTAGACGATATCTTTATAATCTTAATAATTTATTATTTATCCTCCTCTAGTTCTATAATATTCCTTTACTCGGTAATTATTAATCCTTCTTCCTTATTTTTTAGGTACTCGAGTTATCGTTTAAAATAACCTATTTAAGTATATTATTTAGTTAATTAAATACGAGCTTCGCGAACTTCCTTTTATATTTATAAACGTTTATTACGAATTCTCTTTAACGTTAATAAAGAAATAGCGAGATCGTAATCTCGTCCTAAGCGAATATATTTTATATATTTCTTTAATAACTCCCCGATAAGATACGCCTTCGATCCTTTTACGTAACTCTAACACGGATATATTATAGCGCTAATATTTCTTAAGTTATTTAATAGTTCCTTTTTACGGGATATTAAATTACGAAGGTTAACTCTACGAGGTAGTATAATAACGAAATTAAGAAATTTTCGGGACTAAAGTTTAACGGGAGAGAGGATAATATTATAATTCTTAAATCGTAATAGGTACTACGCCTACTATAGTACTAATAAGTATATTTACTATATTTATACTAATAAGTATCGCGAGTAAAGTATATTTACTATATTTATAATCGCGAGTATACCGAGTATATTACTCTTAATACGGTTTCCTTTTATTATATAAACTACGTACTTTCCTAATAAATAGGAGCTTTATATTTAACTTCCTTTAAGACTTTTAATTATAGATTCTAAATATAGACGTTTATTAAACTATTAATTAAGTTTATTAAATTTATCTAGTTTTATCTTATATTAATACGAAGCCTATTATCCTTTAATCCTTAATACTCCTCTCTACGAGTACTAACCTAGGTTCTATCGACGTTATATTATAGTATTAAACGGAGAGCCTTAATAATTACTACCCCCGAAGAGACTTTAAATATATAATTTAAAATTACTAAAGAAAAAAACCGTCGCCTTAAATAATAATAAAAATTAGGGGTATTATAAACTTAAAATTAAAAACTATATAATCCTATTATTTCTACGCCCGCTAGCGGAGCGCTAGTAGAATCTACTATTTATAGTAGAGGTCCCCTAATTATTACGCCTACCGGTGAAATAATAATAAATTTAATTATATTTAATAGAGATATCTTTATTAGGGCGAAAATACTACGCCTTAATAAAATACGTTCTTATAAAGATATAAATGAAAATGAATATTTATACTAGTTCCGCGACGTAAATATTAAATTTTTAATTAATTTTAAATATTTTACTACCGATTATTTAAAAATCGTATATTATATAAACTCGTTAAAAGATAACTCTTTAACGTAGTAGTATAAATACTACGATTTATATAGTTTAGCTAGTATTACGTTTAGTTTTTTTTAAAAATTTCTTCTTAATTTAATAACCGATTTAATTAACCGTCGTTTTCTTATTTATAAAAAATAAAAGGAAGTTAAATAATAACCTTATTAAAAGATATTATTATTTAAGGCCTATTTTAAAGAAATAAAGACCTAACTATCTTTATTTTCGGAGGAGTATAGGGTAAATTTCTTTTTAACTAAATTTAAATTTAAATTTAAAAATAAAATTCTTAATACTAGTAATATCTTTATTTAAAGGGAATAAATTCTTATCTAGGCTATTATATAAGAAAAGAATTTAGAGTATATATAATTAATAAATAGTCTTAATTTTAATTCGGGTTCCTAGTTAAAGAATTCTAATAAAGGAAAATTTATAATAGACCGAATTATTAAACTTAACGCCGGCGATAATACTAAATAAACGTATTTAAAAAAGAAGGATAATAAGTATAAAGTTAATACTACTAATTCTTTCTATAATAAAATTATTTATTATTATTATAAAGTAGAAGGTTATATTAAATTTAAATATCCCGATATAAATAAACTAGTTATAAACGTCGGCGCGGTATTAATAAAAAACGATTAAATCTAATTTACGCCTCGGAAGAAGGGTAAAAAAAATAATTAATAGAGATATACTCTTCTATTTTTTTTAAAGATTAGATTACCCTCTAAAATAAAATTAAATAACTTATTATTTTAATTAACTCTAAAGCGTAGATTAATTTAATTTTATAACGGTTCGTCGTTAAAAATAATTTAAAATTTTATAACGCTATTTTACCGTTAGTTAAAGTAATTAGCGGGTAAAGTATATATTATTATAATATATATTAATTAAATTATTAAATAGTCGATAATTAAGGTTAAAGGCGTAAATATAATACTTTATTCTACGTTATAAACTTTAAAAGTTTAGACGTTATTTTAGATATATTTAAATTACTTTAATTAAAGATATTAATTAATTCTAAAGCGGACTAATAGCGATTTAAAATTAATTCTAGTAATTTATAAATTAAGGAACCGGTTAAATTTACTAATAATTTTAAAAATAAACCGAATATATTCGCGGTCGTATATACTATAATAATATAAAGTAAATAAAAAGAACTTCCTAACCTAAAGATTTTTAAGGAACTTATAAGGTTTTATAATATTTTTTTTAATAAGAAAACGAGTACCTTATTTATTTTTAAATAAAGGGATTATATTATTAAAATAAAAATTAATAAGGAACCGTCTTATAGGCCTCTTTATAATTTATCTTAAACTAAATTATCGGAGCTACGATATTATTTAGAATCCTTATTTTATAAGGACTAGATCCGTTATTTAATATCTTTAATTAAAATATTTATTTTTTTTATACCTAAAAAGAATAGTAGGCTACGTCTCTACGTAGATTATTAAAGTTTAAATATAATAATTATTAAGAATCGATACCCGTTACTTTTAATTACCGAGATATTAGACCGTTTATACGATTCTAAAATCTTTATAAAATTAGATTTTAAGGATACTTATTATAGGATCTAGATTAAGAAAGATAATAAATAAAAAATTATTTTCCGAACTCGCTATAGTTATTTCGAATATTTAGTTATACCTTTTAGGCTCGCTAACGTACCGGCGATATTTTAAATTTATATTAATTATACGTTTATAAATTTAGTAAATATAACGTATATAATATATCTAGATAATATCCTAATTTATAGTATTAATCCGGCGGAATATTAACGGTATATTAAATAAATATTTAAACGATTATATTAGTTCTAGTTATTAGTTAACTTTAAGAAATATTAATTTAATACCGAAATAATCGAGTTTTTAAATTTTATTATATTTATTAATAAAATAAATATAGACCTAGAACGCGTTAGGATTATTAAGGAATAATTTTAATTAAAAACTTATTAAGAGGTATAAATCTTTTTAAGTTTTATTAACTTTTATAAATAGTTTATTTATAGTTATTTTAGTATAACTACGCCGTTTATTAATTTATTTAAAGATAGTAAAGTAAATAAGAAAGTAGATCCGTTAAAATAAATAGACGGCGCTACGGAAATATTTTAAATCTTACGAGATATATTCGTAAACGCGCCTTTTCTGCGTTATTATAATCTAATTAAATAATTACGTATAGAGACGGATATTTCTAACTTTAGTTTTAACTTTATATTATTATAATAAAATAAAGATAATTATTAATACTTTATAATATTCTAGTTACGGAAATTAAATCCCCTAGAATAAAATTATAAGACCTATAATTAAGAATTACTCGTTATTATAATAGTAATAAAATAGTAATAATACTACCTAGAAGGTAACCTCTATTATATTAAAATCTAAATTAATTATAATAACCTAAAGGGTTTTATAAAATAAAATAAACTAAATTTTAGATAGGCTCGTTAAATATTTAAATTAATTATTTATAACTTTAAGATCTTTTATCGGGCTAAAAAATTAAATCTTATTAATATATTATCGCGGCGCTTTAATTATAAAGGAGTATCGCCGTTAAATATTAAATTATTATTAATACTTTAGAATAAACTTACTCTTTAGACTAGTAGTTAATTATCGGAAGAAAATAAAAAAGTAAAGATAATTATAACTTTTATTTTTTAAATTATAGAGTTAAAAGTAGTAATTTTAAAACGGGATATTATAGTAGTATTTAAAATTATATACGATAATCTTAAAAGGTCTATTAAAACGCTGATTCGGGAATTATAAATTTATAATAATTAAATAAACTCTTTTCGAACTAAAGCGAATATATTAAAGAACCGCCGTTATATAAAGAATAAGGTATAAGTTATAGACTTTAAAAAATTATTAAAATATAACGGTCGCTTTTATATACTAAGAAATAAAACTCTAAAGGAAGAGTTTATAAAGAGGTATTATAATAATCCTCTAATAGGCTACTTTAGTATTATAAAATTATATAAATTATTTACCCGAAAATTCTTCTAGGAGGGTAGCTTAAAGTAAATTATAAATTATATTAAAATTTATAATATATATTAACGGACGAAGGCGCCGCGATATTATTTATATAACGAATTAAATTCGCTTCCTATTATTATTTAATCTTAGAAAGAGATTTTTATAGATTTTATAATTAATTTACCGCCTAGTAAATATAGAAGTATTATTTATAATACTATCTTTATCGTTATAAATCGATTTATTAAAATAATTAGGTATATATTTATAATAGTTAAAATTAATACCGTTTAATTAACGGAAATATTTTATTTTAAAATTATTTACCGTTATAATATACCTAATAGTATTATTAACGATAGAGGCTCTATTTTTACGAGCGCCTTTTAATCGGTTATATATTTTTATTCGAAAATTAAATAATATTTAAATACTATCTTTTACCCTTAAACGAATAAATAAATAAAGTATTAAAATTAGGTATTAAAATATTATTTACGTATATTTATTAATAATAAATAAATTAATTAAGCTAGATTACTACCTATAGTAGAATTCTTAATAAATAATAATTAAAGTACCGCCGTTGGAACGACGTCGTTTTTTTATATATATAGTTATTATCCTGAAATCCGCTAGGAGGTCGAGGACGATTCTAGGGAAGAAAAAGTACTAACTATAAATAATAAAGTATAATAATTATAAACTTTAAAGAATAAAACTACGGAGCGTTTTTAAAGCGCTACCGAGTACTAAACTAAATAATATAATAAAATATATAAACTATAAAGTTATAAGATTAGTAATTTAGTTATATTAATAATAAAGAACCTAAAGTAAAAGCGCTTAAATAAGAAATTATCCTATAAGTTTATAAGATCCTTTAGGATTATTAATAAAATAAGAGTATAAATTTACTATTTACTACTACCTTTTATATATAGAATCTATAATATTTTTTATATATTATTATTTAAATTATATTATCTTCGCGATTATATTAATACGACGGAATCTTTTATATAAACCCCCGAACTTATTAATAATAATAAGTTATAGGAGGTAGAAGAGGTAATTAATAAAGTTAAGAATAAAAAAGATATTTAATATAAAGTTAAATAAACTAGTTAAGGGGAAGAATATAATTAATAATTATTAAACGAAGAGTTTACTAGTACTAGTAAATTAATTAAAACCTTTAAATAGGCGGGTAGTAAATATAAATATATAAATATAATTAAAGAGGTTATCTAGTTATATAAAATAATAAAACGGAGTAAACGGAGCCGATATTAAAAGTAAATATTATTATTTTTATATTAATATTTATATAACGGATATTCTCCTTTATATTTATAATCTTATTATACGGTTTTAGAGTATAACTAAATTTAATTTATTATTAAACTATTTATATATAATAACGATAAGATATCGTATTTATAAAAATACTTTTATTTTAGATATAATCTATATAGACGCCTAGAAAATATTATTAAATAAAATATTTAGGTAAATTTAACTAGCGCCGATTTAAGAAAAAAAAAATTCACTATCGCTATTATATCGCACGAAAGATTTAATTATTATCGGAATTATTAGAAGAAGATATAATTTTCTTAATATAATTCTTAAAGATATTATCTTCCTTAGGACTCTCTAGGTCCCGTTTATATTAACGAAAACTTTTAATCTTTTCTTCGAGAATTTTATTTATCGCTTTTAATTTCTTAATATACTAGTTCGCCGCCGTTAATTAATTCTATAGGTTAATAATTATAGTAGAGGTTTACCTATTAATTATTATCGTTTTATTATATACTTTATATTACTAGGTAATTCCTTTATTTATTAAATTATATTTACGTTCTTCTTCGGGAGTCTTATTATTAATACGGGTATATTAATATATAAACCTCTTTACCTTCCTTCGGAAAGATTTAAGGATTTATTATTATTAATATATACTACTTTAGAGTTTACGGTTATAACTTACTTTTATACAATAGTCGATTCCGTAGTAATTAATATAATAGAGTATATAAAGAGGGGACGTACCTCGAATATAATTATTATTAAACTAGTAGAAATAGACCCGGTAAAGAAACTACGAAGTATAATAAATTACTATTATAATTAGTATTACGTAGTCGCGCCGATAGAGGACTAGTTATATTTACTAGTATATTTATAACTAAAATAATTAGTATAAATAAATTAATACTATCGATAAATAAAAGTTACTTATAGAGTTAGAAGAAAATTATATATAACGAGAGTATTATTTATATATTAGTTATAATCCTAGAATATTATTATAAAGCTAGAGTAATAATATATAAGAAAAGCTAAAGGAGTTACGAAGAGAGAAAATAAATAAACGAGCGAGTTTATTTTAATAATAAATCATCGCGCTAAATACTTTATCGTTATAATATATTAATACGCGCCTCCGCTCCGCTACCTCGCTCTTATTAATAGATATAACCGTTATTATAATAGTTATATTATTACTAATCTCCCGGTATAATATTAAGGCTATACCGTTTATATATAATACTTTACTATTAGTGTCTTTTATAGTATAATAAAAATATATAATAAGAGTAGCTACCGCTATTCCGTTACTAGTACTATAAATACTATAGGAATAATCTAATATACTATGTTTACTATAAATACTATAAGCGCTATAGGAACGATAATATATACTATTTCGCTCCGTTATTATTATATATAATAATACTATAGAGACGAAAGAAATATTATTTAGTTAACTACTATTACTATATATTAACACTATAGGGATAACTTTATGAATATATTATTTATTTACTACTAGTACTATTATATAATAAAGGTAATTTAGTAGTATTACCCTTCCATTACTAATACTATATAATAATATTATAAGAAATAGTTTCGTATCGCTCCGCGACTAATACTATATATTAGTGTTATAGGACCGATAATATAAACTAGAAAATTCTTTTCCTTTATTTCTCTTAAGGGGTTTAAAGATTTTTTAATAAACTTCGTAATTTAACTAAATACTATTCCGTAACTAATACTATAAATATTGAAGAATTAAGTATATAACCTTGTATTTAGGTTACTATATAATAACGTCGTTATATTAAATAACTTTTTTCCCTTATTTCTCTTAGGGGGTTTAAAGATTTTTTAATAAATATCTCTTAATTAAAGTATTTAAATACCTAGAGACTAAGGCCTAAAAAAGAAAATAATTATAAAGTAATAATATATTATATACGCCTACGCCCCGCTAAAGGCGTTAGTATATTATATACACCTACGCTCCGCTACCTCTATAATATTATTATTTATTAATACGGGGTTCTAGTCTTAGTATCGCGAGGCTCTAACTTTTAATAATTTTATATTAAATTAATATTCCCCCGTTTTATTAGAATCCTTAGAGATTAGTTTTATTATTAAATCTAGGATTTAAAAACTACTTAATAATAAATCTTATAACTATTTTACGTCTTTTATATTATTACTAAGCCGCTAGCTCTATACTAGCGGCCTTAGGTATTATACCGGGCTATATCGCTAGGAACTATTATTCGAAAAATATAATAAATCGATAATAATTAAATATATTTAAGAAGAAGATACTAGATAATATAATTAGGTCCCCTAAAGATTTAGTATAAAATAATACTATTTTTAACGATTTATTTAAAAAGTAAAGAGAGATTAAAGAAAAAATTACCTAAAGAATTCGAGAACTCGAAGAATTAAATAATAATAATAATAAAACTCTAAAGGAAGATTTAGAGGAAGGATAAAAATAAGAATAAAATATAATAAATTTTAAAGGATAACTTTAGGTAGTAAACTACCTCGATAATTTTAAAATCTAATTTATTATATTAAAAAAGAAACCCGAAGATAAGAAGAAGGAAAAAAAATAACCCTCTAAAATTAATTATACTTATAATAAACACTACCCACGATATAAAGAGATATATTAATTAATATATTTAAGCGAATACTATAAATACTATTACGATAATTTAGGAGAGCGAAAGTATATCGTAGAACTAAGATTTAATTATAGTTAATAGAATAACTACTTAAAAGATAACTATCCGTAGTATTTAATTAAGAAAAGGGAGAATTAAGTCTTCCTAGGCTACGATAAAGAATAATAGTTATAGTTACGAAACTAGATAGGGTATAATAAAAAAACGAAATATTATAATTAAGACGAATAATACTATTATTTAATCGAAGATTATAAGAAGTACTTCGAGTTTAAAAAGTATTATAAATTTTTATTTTCGTCGGGAAAAGACTAGTCCCTTATATTAAAAGAAAATATAAGGAGATTAACGTACTAGCCTTAGAATAATATATATATTTAATTTAATACGGTATATATATACGGATACCGGTAAGAGTTAATAGATATAAAGTCGTTATAATAATAGATTTAGGAGTAACTAGTAACTTTATATCTCGAATAATAATTTAAGTAATTAACTTATTAACTCGAGAAAAGAAGAAATAATATAAACTTTAATTAACCGACGGGTTAAAGTTATTAATAAGAAAAGTAAATAAAGAAACATTCCTACTACTAGTTATTATTTAATACTACTATAAGAAAATAACCTTCGATATAATAAAAATAACTATTTATTATATTATTCTAGGAATATTTTAATTAAAGAAATATAATTTAATAATCGATTAAAAGAGAGGAGTATTTATATTTCCGTATATTAAAAACGTCGTTAATATAATATTTATACGTTTATAGAAGATAGTTATAAATAAAAAATCGAACTATAACCTAGTCGAAGCCTATAATACTTTATCTTCGTATAAAAATAACTTTATAAAAGGATCCGACTCGATATATATTAGTTAAAAAGGTTAGTAGGGCGAATAAATTAAAATTTCGAAAAATAAAAACGAACTTTTTAATATTCTTAAAGAGTATTAATAATAAAAGTATCTTTTTTAAGAAGAGATAACTATAAAAGTATTATCTAAATATTAGTTATAGGATTATAAAATCGAACTCGAACTAAATAAAGTACCGATATTTAGATTTATTTATATTTTATTAGAAAAAGAACTCGGAGTACTTCGCGGGTATATTAATAAGAATCTTAAAAAAGAATTTATTCGAGAATCTAAATTACTAGTAAGTTACCTAATCCTCTTTATAATAAAGAAGGATAAAAGTCTATAACTTTACGTAGATTATCGAAAATTAAATAATATTATAATAAAGAATCGATACCCTCTACTAAATATTAACGAGTTATAGGATTAGTTTATAATAATAAAAATCTTTATATAACTAGATCTTCGAGGCGTATATAATTTAATTCGAATAAAAAAAAGCGAAGAGTAGAAGACTACCTTTAGAATTAAATATAATTATTATAAATACCTAGTAATACCCTTCGGATTTATTAATATACTAGTAACTTATTAAATATTAATTAATAATATTATATAAATATACCTAAATATAACGATAATTATATACCTCGATAATATCTTGATTTACTCTATTAATAAGGAAGAATATATTTAATATATATAAAATATCCTAATTTATTTATTATTAACTAGACTTCTCTTTAAACTAAAGAAATACGAGTTTTATAAAGAATTAATTAAATTCCTTAAATTTATAATTAATATTAAAGGTATTTATATAAACCTTAAAAAGATTAAAAGTATTAAGGAATAACCTATACTATATAATATTAAGATAATATAGAGTTTCTTAGGATTTACGAACTTTAATAAAAAGTTTATTAAAGATTACTCTAAGAAGGTTTTATTATTAACGGATATTATAAAAAAAAAAATCGCTTTCTAATAAAGGAAGGAATAATAATAATCTTTTAAAAAATTTAAAAAGATTTATAAAAAGCCGCCGGTACTATATTCTTTTCGAAGTAATAAACTAGCTCGAATTAAAACCGACGCTTCGGATCTAGTAATAAACGCTTATATACTTTAATAGAGAGAAGATAAGTAGTATCCTATTATATATTATTCTAGGAAAATATTATTAATAAAATAGAACTATAATATCTACGATAAGGAATTACTAGTAATAATATCTATATTAGAGTAATAGAGAGTATATATAAAAAACTATTTAAATCTTACTATTTTTATAGACTATAAAAATTTTCTTAACTTTATAACAATAAAATAATTAAATTAAAGATAAATTAAATAGTTAGAATTATTAGAATAATATAATTTTAAGATTTTCTATACCCTAAGAAAAAATAATAATCGTATTAATATATTTAATAGGCGAGAAGACTATATAAAGAATAAAAATATAGTAATATAACCGATCCTTATTTAGTAATAGGATAGATCGCTAATTCTAGTATAATAACTAGTAGTAATACTATATATCTTTATTCCCGAAATTATAAATAGTATCCGGAAGGAATATAAAAATAATATTTTAACTCCTACGCTAAAAAATTAATAATTATAAGTTAAACTATTAAAATATAATAAAAAGATTTATCTTCCTAAAGAATATCTTAAAGAAATTATTCGCGATTATTATAATAATTTAGTTTAAGGATACCCTAGAGTTACTAAAACTATAGAATTTATTTATAAAGAATACGACGCGCTAGGACTAAGGTCGTACGTCGAGAAATATATTAAAAAATATATCGAATACTAGTAGAATAAATCTATAAAGTATATTAAATATAGTTAAATCTAGTTCGCCCTAGTACCGGAAATACTATAAAACGATATTATAATAAATTTCATTATTAAGTTACTAAAATTAAAGAACTCTATTATATCGGAAATCTTTAACTTAATTATAATAATCTATAATAAATTTAATAAATACGCGATAATAATATTAATTAAAGAAATTTATAAGGCCGAATAAATCGCCTTTATATTACTAGATCGATTTATTAAAGATTATAAAATACCTAAGTTGATTACTTTTAACCGAGATAAATAATTCACCTTTAATTACTAGAAGATATTAATTATTACTATTAGAATTAAGTTACGAATATCGACTATATATTATTTATAAATAAATAAATAAATAAAAAGGACTAACTAAATAATAGAGACCTATTTATAATATTACGTAAATAAGAAATAAAATAATTAGGTAAGGCTTCTATCTATAATTTAATTAATATTTAATAACGCGTAGTCTAATATAACGAAATTTACGCTATTTTTTACGAATTATAAAAGATATATTAATATATTCCTAGAGTCTAAATAAAGGCCAGACGCGTAGAAAGTACTAGTTTATTTAATTAATATAAAGATATTATACGGGGAGATATAAACCTAAATTAAATTAATAAATACTCGAATAAAGATATCGATTAATAAATATCGAAAAAAGTGTCCTTAATTAAAGAAGGGGGATAAAATATATTTTTTAATAAAAAATATAATAAATAAAAAACTAAATAAGAAATTAAATTATATTAAAATTAGATTATTTTCGATTAAGAAGAGTAAAGGACTAGTTAACTATAAACTAAATCTTTTAGTCGACGTTAAAATATATTTAATACTCTATATCTCTCGACTAAAGCTAGTAAATTTTAAAATACTCTTATAAGATACTTTTTATTTTTATATTAAAAAAGAAATAAAATTCGAGGTAGAAAGAATCCTAGAATTTAATTATATAAATTAAAAATATCTTATTAAATAGAAAGGATATAATGAATTAGAAAATATATAAGAATTAAATACGAATTTTATAAATTACTAGTAACTCCTTTAAGAGTTCCGCTAGAATTAAAAAAATAATAAATAATATTTAACTAGTTAAAATTAATAAGAAGTTAGAACTATTTAAGGGAAATAATAAAAAAAAGATCGCTAGATAATATTCTTATAATATCGGCTATTTATTATTCGTTCTCCTTTAGGTCTAAAATATTTCTTTATTTAATAACTATTAACTCTTCTTCTTTATTCTCTAGGTATTTAAATTATCGCTTAAAACAATTTACTCGAGTATACTACTCGGCTAGTTTAACGCGAGCTTTACGAACTTCCTTTTATATTTTTAAATACTTATTACGAATTCTTTTTAATATTAACGGAGAAATAATAAGGTCGTAATCTCGCCCTAGACGAATATATTCGATATACTTTTTAAATAACTCTTTAATAAAGTATATCTTTAAACCTTTTATATAACTTTAATATAAATATATTACGATATTAATATTTTTTAAATTACTTAATAATTCCTTCCTATAGGATATTAAATTACGGAGGTTAACTTTACGAGATATTATAATAATAAGATTAAATAAAACTTTCGGGACTAAAACTTAACGGGAGAAAAAATAATATTACGACTTTTAATTTATAATAAATACTATACCTACTACGATATTAACGGGTATATTTACTATATTTATACTAATAAATATCGCGAGTAGAGTATATTTACTATATTTATAATCGCGAGTATATAAAGTATATTACTCTTAACACGATTTCCTTTTATTATATAAACTATGTATTTTCTTAATAGATAAGAGCTTTATATTTAACTTCCCTTAAAACTTTTAATTATAGATTTTAAATATAAATATTTATTAAATTATTAATTAAGTTTATTAAATTTATTTAATTTTATTTTATATTAATACGAAGTCTATTATTCTTTAATTCTTAATATTTCTTTCTACGAGTATTAACCTAGGTTTTATCAATATTATATTAAAATATTAAACGGAGAGTTTTAATATTTTACCCTATAGCGATAGTATATCTTTATAGTATTATAGCGGAGTTTTTACTCTATAGCGATAGTATACCTCTTTATATTATAGTAGAGTTTTTACTATAGCGATAGTATACCCCTATAGTATTATAGCGGAGCTTTTACCCTATAGTATCATGGCGGAGCTCTTGCCCCATGACGACAGTATATCTTTATAGTATCATGGCGGAGCTCTTACCTTATGACGATAGTATACCTCTATGGCGATGCATAAACCTTAGAGCGACGCGTATAATTCTATAGCAACCGGTCTCCGGCTGTTACTATAGGCGTTATATACTAATTTCGGGAGAAATCTAGCTTGGGGGCATACAGGAAGTTATTGCATACTAAATACTAGCTGCCCTTTAGAAATAAAAACGACCCGATTTACTCTCTAAAGTTCAATGGAATTACATGTTTCAGCCTAGTTTTACCGCAGACCTCCTTATCTGATAACTTCTAACTCTTTCTCCACAACATTTAAAACACTTCGTGCCGGAACATTTCACCAATCCACAGCCCGCCTGGAACTCTGCGTGGTTGATAGGAGATATATGATGTCTTTGTGTTTAAATAAGCAGCGGACATGGTTTTCTTTCGGTTGAGAATGAGATGTTGCAGTGATTCAGTCAAGCCTGCTGTGTTTCTGGACTAGTTGTCGCAAATGGATATATATACTGGGTTTTCTTCCTCGAACCTGTGAATTTTTCTGTCCATTCTCCTCCTGTTTCAAGTCAAACAATACAACAGACTTGAGTCAACCTCCAACACTTGAGTAACTCTTCCTCATATATATAAATAAATCGATATCATGCCGCTACTTCAAATATCCTGGGTTCGATACCAGAATCCTTCGTGCTTCATACCTCTGTTCGACATCTTTTGAGCTCAGACTCTCACTGATTGCCTTTGAGCTGTCGGCTGATTTTTTCTACAAGAGGTCTGTGTCTCTCACACATCTCCAACGGCGACTCCAAAACTCGTCGCTCAGAACTGGGCGCACTGCTGCAGATAGTCTCCCGTCATCGACACTACCGCGACTTCTAGGCAGCAGGAGGCTGAGCCAGGCAGCAGTGCTGACGAACGTCATAAATAACGCGAGCAGCTATAGCCGGGTACAGGGCAGCCAATTCAGGCTCCAATGTGCTGCGCCCCTGGACTGCCCCATAGTGCTCCCTCTTGCTCCCTCAGTACTCCCCTACTGCTCCCCTACTGCTCCCCTACTGCTCCCCTACTGCTCCCCTACTGCTCCTTCGCTGCTCCCTCTAAAGCGGCCCTGCTCCCTTTCCCGATCGAAAACGATAATTTCCAATTCTATGTTCGGGGTGTATATAATATATATATATATAGTAGCCCCAAACTTAGGCTAGAATATAACCTATCGCTGACTGAGGTACCGCCGCTTTGCTCCCGCGCTAAGGCCTTTTTCGTGTCACCTCCTCCATGTCTGCTCCCCCATGCCCCCTCTCTGCTCCCCTGTGCCCCCTCTCTGCTCCCTTATACTCCCTCTCTGCTCCTCTGTGCTTCCCCTCTGCTCTCGTGTGTTCCCCCTCAGCCCGTTCCTATCGCCTCGCTCGTATTGGATCCTGATCAGAGAGAAGCCGATTGTTTTCTTTGGTGCCTGTTCAGGTCATAGGATGCCCGGAGCGCCAGCTCGGCGATGCCTTGGCATAGGTCACGTGACCTTCAAGGAGCTTAGGTGAAGGCGGCTAATAATCTGGCAAACCACCAAGAAGTGGGGTAGCTCTTGGCAATAGGGTCAGGGCCTGGGGAGTCAACCCTTGGGGGGGCTCCCCAATAGTAGTCATCTCTGGCAAAGTTCTCTCTTCAATCCAGGGGTCTGGCAGTCTATCAAAAATTCCCAGACTCAGTTACCTTATCCCCCAAGTTCACGCTGTCTCCAAACCATGAACCCTCAACTCAAACAGCCGAAAATCCGCCCCGGACTTCCCGAGCCTCGCGCACCAGCAGATCGTCCATTCAACGCAATCCGCTCATATCTAGAAGACGAAGCCACTCTCGCGGAGACGGTGGATCGGCTCGCCGATCCAATCGACTCATACTATGAACGCGAATTTGACGATCTTGTAGACCAGTCCCTCTATTTCACATGGGAAACATTTAATGGCATTATGGTCCAAATTCACCATGAGAACTCTGCGTGGCATACCAAGCTAGCAGGAATACTCATAGGACTTTCGGAACGACCATCACCATCCCACGAGGCTAGGACAGTGGGAAAGGCATTGAGCAACATCTTGTGGGCTGATCTTCCCTACTACGCCCCAGAGTTCCTGGGTGGCTGGGGAGATGCTGCCAGTAACGCCCACGCTGAATTGGCACTAAACGGACGACTCGACTCAGATTTTGCTCCTGACTATGACTCGCTAAGAGAACAATGGACTCGATGCAATGCTTTTGTTGCTAGGCTAGCGACCAAGCAATGCAAAGCGCTCGACTACGAGGCGTATGCTGTTCATACAATGCGTGCTGCACTAGAAGAGGAATTGCATGCAGATGAGCTTTGGATGAATGTGCCTGGTGCCGTGGTGTGGATGCTTTACGCAGGAGACTTCATTTTTAAAAGTCAGCGGGAGTGGGGGCCTGCACCTGAGGGAGGGGTGCCAGGACATCAGGGTGTGGCTCACGGTGGAACGCTTTGGCTGGGGAAGACAGCCTTTTGTATAGAGCGGTGGAATTTTTGGAGGGAGAGGTTCGGGGCGATCGTGGAAAGAGAGGATGTTGATGATGATACCAGATCTTGGGCTGAGAGAGCGAAGAGGAAGATGGAGGAAATTCAGATTGCTCCTTGATAGCACATAGCGTCTTCGTAAACCTTACTTCTCTATCACCCTCCCTCCTTCTCTGTAGTCTCTAAGTCTTCAAGTAGATAAAATTCAGGATCATTTAGGTGTGACGTCTAAAGATACCTTAGTAGCTATAATTTACTAATCTTTACGTTATACTTGAACGGTCCATGACGAATCTTACGAAGTCGACTGATCCCACCATCTCACTCAGGATTTACCAATGTTGACCCTGCTCTTCCAGTCAATGTGGACTGCACGAGAACATGGAACACATCTGTCTCGAGAATTGGTGTCAATTCACTGGCCCCCGAGATGGGCTTTTAACATCAGTGTGAAAGTCTTGATAGCCTCGTTGAATTGATTATAGGAGCCGCAACGAATCTAATCAATTGCAAGCGTTTCCTCCTGTTGCCATGAATCTCATCGCATTCATTGAATTGCCTATTTTGTCGGCACCCACTTCATGTCGACAGAGCCTACAAGAGGCTCATAGAATGTCCCACCGTCCCCGAGCTGTCTGCCTGGATCCGTAGGCCTATCACCTCCCGGGGTGCAACCTTGTGCGATATACTGTAGATACCAGTTCTTCGTCTATGGGCCAGCTATCGATCTTGTCATTCTGAAATTTCACTGTCAAAAATGTCAGCGGACCTTGAGAGATTCCTCCATAATCGATCCATTACCATAGAGCTCGACATTCCAATGGCCTGATCTATAACCCGCAACGTTTCCGTCATCTATCTTGTTGCCTTTCGTCACTTCTTGGCCGGCGTGAGCGCTGCACCACTTGGCCGCTGCGAGAGAACAGTCACTCCAGTCGACGTAGTAACCGTCGGTGAAGTCGCAGAGTCTTCCATCTCCGCCACTCCGTGGCTGAAGGCCGGCGTACGCGTTGGAGCGGTCGGCAAGTGCGTGGGAAGCGGAGGTGATAGTGACTAGTACGAGTAAAGTAGGAAATTTCATTGTGCGCGTGCTTTTTAGGTCACTGGATGGAGATACAACAACGGATCGAGTCAAATGGGACGGCTTCTGGGACACCGAACATGGCTCGAATTCTTAAGAGCAGAGGGCATCTTATGAGCATGGATGCGGTTTCAGATGTACATCACGAATTTGGAAGCTAGCGCCTCGGTGCTGCAGGGAACGACGAAACAAGTCCTTCTCACTGCCAGCAAGGAGGATTCAGGCACTGCCTTCAAGGAGGATCCTGGCACTGCGTCTACATACCGTAGCTCGTTGTGATAACGCCAAGAACACCAAATGTGACTTTGTGATAAAACGAAAGGTCGACAAGCAACGAGCGTTTTCCACGTCTGAGAAGAATTTCTTCGTCGCAATCCTTCGAAACCTGAAAATTGCAGCTGAATTTCGGGGCCGCCCCTAATCATCGGGCGCTTCGAGGTAGATATGTAAGATTTCAACATTAATATACGATTTTCTTGACGTGAGAGCTTTCGCTTACTCACGCGTTTTCGACACTACTGCTTTCTCTCACCGAAACATATCGAGCTTACTCTACGATCGTCAAAAGGAGATCGCTCAATATCATCGGTGGCTTTCCCGACGAGTCAAGACTATTGTAAATTATGAACTTGGAGCAGACATAATCCTGTAGCCCGCTACGGTATTTTTAGGGCTTACTCGTGTGACTTATTTTCGGCGCTAAACAAGGTTTCCGACCGGCGTTTCATAGGACAACATCAGCAACGAAGGATTCAGAGGCGGCACCATGAAACCTGAAAGGCGGACTTGGCGCTCCTACGCCTCATGGCTGAAGCTCCGCTAGTGGTGATGGCTGCTGAGACCGGGCTGCAGCACTCTCAGACGGGTTGTCATTACGAACAGTGGGGCACACACCATGCCCTGGCAAACAACATCTGGAACAACATAAAATTTCGTGGGATATGCTTGCTCTTGGTTGCCCTAGACAATCCACTCAGGAATTCATATTTGTCTAGGCGCCGACGGGAGTACCTAACAAGGTCTCAGCTGGGCTGACAACATTTGGGATTACAGAGGCCTGCTAAGTAGCTCCTGCATGCTCTGAGGTCCAATAACCTTCTGAGATACTCTCCCATCGAGGAATAGCTTCGAGCTCAAAGATTGTGTTGCCAAACGTGGGGACTTTTTAATGGAGGCACCGTGGGATTCTGTACATTTGCAACGGACTGCATCTTTCTGCTTCGCCTCCAAAGAGCAGTAGGATTCCGATGCCACTTTGTGTGTGAAATTGTGGTCAGTCCTTCACATGATGCTGCTGGACGGAGTCGAGTCAAAGTACGCGCCCCTGCAGGCTATGCTATGTCTGAAACGGCTCGAATGGATATTTGATTGATGGCTAGCCCCACCATGGCATATATGTGAAGACAATTTCCTGGTGCAGTGCTTCTTCGTAATAAGGTCTCCTTCTCTTCCTCGGACCATGGCACACAATCTAGTCGAATACCTAATTTTCGGACTATACGTCAAATGCGTTGCGGCTATCCCAGTCACTGATGTTGCCAGCAACATTCGTGCCACCGTTGGGTTTCCAACCGCAGCACCCACCAAAACACCCAATACGCTTAGCACCGGCCTCTATTCGAATACTACAACCTCTCAATTTACGCCCTGGACAAATTGCACGACCGAAGGAATATACCAATGTCTAGGCAGCAACATATTCCAGCAGTGCCGATATGGGCGTTGGTCTGTCGCTGGTAGTGTCACTGTCGAAGAGGAATGTAATTTCCACGGCGAGATCGAGGACATGTTTCCAACTCCTCCTGGGCTGCTTATCGAAATCGTACGTTCTCATCTCCTGGTTATTATCTTTCATTTCCTTTTGGGGACACAACACTTTTTTCGATAAATACCCTGCCATTAAAAAAGTAATGTTACGTTGTCATTTCGGGTTCGTTGCTCCTTAATTTGTACCCATTCCCAAGTTCTAAGCCTTGGGGTCATCGCGCGGGGATATACACTCGATCTGGGTCTTAAAGTCGTTTTCGGACGATTTCTTGCTTAAAAAAATGCGTTACCGGCCATGTTCTGTCCTTAGTGAGTATCACTGACGCCGAGACTATACAGAAAGTCGAAGTCTCGATCAATGAGACCGTCACTTATAATGGGACTAATGGAGCTCCGTTAGAAGTACAATTTGCCTCGTCAACGAAGACGGAAGTCTCAATAGCATCGCTCCAGGGTCTTCCGACAGGAACTCCAATCACTACGGGCGATAAACGCGCTTTAGAAGACCGATCGGCTAATTCACTTGTGGCCGAGCCAAGAAGTCCTAATGACATTTGCTTCGTAAGTTCTTAGCTACGCACATCGCTTTCACCCGACTTATCCTTCGCCAGGGTAAACGCCAATTAGTACCAACACCTTCCTTTGTCCTCTGCGGCCCCGACATCAACCGTGCGAATATCTATCTCGACACCGAAATCAACCGTGCCGTGGCCAGAGGTACTGCCGCCCGGATGTACTCCAACGGCGGCTTCCCCAAATCTTTTGGGAATTATGAGGGTAATATCTTTACAAACGGCTGTCGGGGACCGCTATATGAGTACCCTCTGGTGAGTCAGGGCACGTTTGGCCAGAATGGCCGTTGGGCGCGTGGGAAGGACCGCGTCATTTTCAACGCATGTGGCCAATTGTGTGCAGTAGTAACGCATGTGGGTGCGCTCGGGAATTCTTTCAGGAATTGTCAGTATCATTAAAAAGGTCTTATACTGGCTTGAATGTTCCTTGATATCTTGCATAATACGAGGCCATGTTTTAAAGTATTGGAAATAAGCTAGAAGGGTTCACCCCTAACTGCTCGCACCCCCTAACCGCTCGTCCCGGAGGGCTGAAGCCTGGAAGTCCTTTAGGCCCCTAAAGAACGCCCTAGAAATTCGCCCTCCGGGCAACAATTCGGGAAGTTGCAGGGACCATTCTTGTCGCGAAAGTAATCAGGACTAGGGGCGTCTCTAGGCGGGTTCCAGGCACCAGCCCTACGGGTGAGCGGTTAGGGCAGTTAGGGGTTGAACCCTTCTACAACATCATTCTCTGAGCTGACTCGACGAAAAACCGCAGCGTCAATCCGTCTCGGTTTCCATTATCCATGCACAGTCTATTGGGCAATTACGAGTGTACTCGTTAGCCCTACTGCTGGGGAGATTGTAATAAGCAGCTACCCATTGTAATCATTCATAGCAGGCCCATCCAAGCAAGTGTGACTGTCTGAGGCTTACGTCCCCTCTTAAGTGTTTCCGTTAGCGCCCCTCATCCTTCTGTGTCTCAAACTTCGCCTTCGCAAACACTTTACTTGGACTGTGATTTAGCAATTCGGAAACGCGGGCACATCCTGAACATGTCGGGGCCCATGGATCAAATATGCCTCGCAGACCGGGCGTTTGCGCCTTACGCCCTGCGGATGGATTGCCTACTTCGCCACCCCCCAATACTGCTGGCCTCGTTCCTGACACTCTGGAATAGGCTAAAGGAGACTCATGACAATTAATCGATCCAATCAATACTTTGCTGTTGTAGACATAGGTGTGGTCGTTTTCACCGGTCAGGAAGGCATCCGCCAATCGCCATGGGCCTGGAGAGCAGGACAGCGGCCACAGCCCCGCATGGTGGTTATTTGGATTAATCTTGCATTGTTCGATAACACGAGTAAGGTATATTTGGCAATTTGACGTCTAGATGCCAGCACCTAGGAGGCTCGATACAGCGTTTCTGCTACTGCCAAGTTTGCATTGGGTAGGGTGAGAGGCTCCAATCGCTGTTTTACCAGCGCATGAAGTGCACATCATCCTGCAAAACATAGATGCAGCGCCTACAACTCTAGGGACGCGTTACCGCCAGCTCATCGATGCTCTCGATTGGCACTCAATTGGTAATCAAACGTGTACGTGTCGTGTCATTGAGCAAGCCAGCTCATGGATCGCAAACTAAAACGTTGGCTTCATGCAGCCCTCTTGCCCGCTTCGCCCCAGGCGAAGCCACGATAAGTGGAGGGGTCAAGCTCGCCCTGTTTCTGCGAAACGACCCTTTTGAATTACTACACTTCTCTAAATCATACAAAGAATGCCCTTGTACTCGGGCGCAGCCTAGAATTTATCCAAGCAACCTTCACACCCTCTTGTGTCTGCTATCCCAGCATAAAATCAGGCAACTTCCTTTAACCCACCTGGGCCCTTCTCTCATTAATCCTTCGCTCTGTTTCAACAGCCCGATTGTCACTAAAAACAACTACATTGTTGCCTTGTTCTCTTCAATCTTTACAAGGGTAACCTCGATTGCTTATAAGTAAAAAGGCTGCCGGCACCGCCTCGCTCAAATTCTTCTAACACCCTTCCTTTATTCTCACCTGACCCATTATCCTTGTGTAAGGCATACTCGAGATCATTCAAACATTAACGCCTTCGTTTGCTGTACACAACTAGGATCACCATGAGTCAGTATCACAATCCTCCGACAGCACCCTTCCCTCCTTCCAGGATGAATGCCGGCATGGCGGACCTGGAAGAGCGATTTGAACGCTTTGATATCGTCGAACCCAATTCCGCTGGTCGCGACAGGCACAATGCCACCTACACCGACGGTCGACCATCAGCTCGTCCTAAGCTTCCTGCCAGCCGCTCTTCCGGCAAAGAGCCTGTCCATTATGAAGAGTACACCTTCACGAAGGAGCCGGCTTTGCGCCCTGGGCAGCCGGAAGCCTGGGCAATAAGCAGGAAGACATTGATACCAGGGAAACAGAGCGATTTGCGGGAACAGGTAAAGAGCAGTCAATCGGGATGGGGGGCAATTTCACCAGCGAGGCAGCTCCAGGCTCCCGAGATGAAGGGCAACAAGCGACGACAGGTCGAAGAGCTGCTTGAGCGCCGGACAAGGATGGACGACCCTAGACTATTCGAATATGTGCTCGCCTCACTCAATCTGGACAAACGTGGCAAGAGTCAAGAGACTTCAGCAATGCACGTGATCATCAGACGACAGCTCCGCTCGGGGATCCGCTATGATTCGTCCATGATCATCAACCCGCCTTGGCCCAGCGTAGGAAGCGAAGTCGTCGCTTTGGAAGCTCTGCATGGTCTCAAGAAACCAGGCCAGGGCTCGTTCAAAGGTCCTCATCCTGGCCAACCTGCCCAAGGAGCTTTCCAATTCCCTGGCCATTTTCAGCAGCCGCAAGTTCATCAGCAACCCCAGGTCCATCAGCGGCCGCAATTCCATCAGCAACAAGTCCCTCAGCAACAGAATCATGGTGGCCATCCTGGAATACAAAATATCGATGACAGCTTCTTTCCCAAACAGCAAGTTCCCCCTCGTGGTGGGCAGCAGCACCAGGGCGAGTCTAAAGGACCCCCAGTCTTCGCAGATGCAGGCTTTGGCGAGCATCTCTTTGGAGACAAGGGCAAGAAGGGCAATGATAACAGTAAGAAGGGCAACACCGCCAAGATCTTCCACGTACGTGGATCTCAGAAGGACCGCCCAGTATTCTCCGAAACCTCGTCAATGTTGGATGAAGTGGTCCAAATCCTTTCTGATGACGGTGATGATTACGGCTTCGATCACAAGAAGAAGAAATCCAAAGAAAGAAAAAAGAAAGGCTCGAAATCTGACTCACACAAGTCACATGAGAAGCTACGAGGAGGCCCTTCGGAGTCTGAATCTTTAGACAGCAGCGATGACGAGGTTGACGCTTACTACTCCGACCACAAGAGCAAGAAGTCCAAAGACGACAAGAAAGACAACAAGACGAAAGGCTCTAAGAGTGACTCGCATCAAACTCAGAAGAAGCGCCGAAACTCCTCGGAGTCTTCTTCGTTCACAGACAATAGCGAAGGCTGGTCTAGGGTCAGCGGAGACAGCTTCCCTTCATCAGTCTCTACTGGAGGCCGCAGCTCCAAGAAAGAAAAAGAGTACTTCGCAGACACCCGCAGCCATAAGTCAGACAGTCGCGCTCGTCATGATCACGGGTCTAAGCCAAAAGGCCATCGCCAACATACCCGCGACTCTCGTCACTACAGGCAACAGACCCCAACCTCAGTCTCATCACGTCGACCCGCAAGTGTCCGCTACTCCGACGAAGACGTCACCATCGAGCCTGGAAACAGCTCTCGCCGACTTCGCGACTCTCAATCGAGCTACGTTGGAAAACTCCATGCTCATCGACGTGGAATGAGCTATGATGACAACGTCTCCGTCGATCACGATTCTCGGAGTTCAACCACTTCCGGCCGTCGCGGTCTTATCTATCCGAAGAGAATCTCAAACAGAGCGTTTAGCCCGGATCCCTATGATTATGGGCACGAGAGAGAACAGGAAGAGCTCGAGTTCCAGAGGCGGGTTGGAGAGGAGTTGGATCGAAGAGATCGGAAAGCGAAGATGGAGAGACGAGTTTGGGATGAGGTGGCGAGGAAAGAGGAGGAGAGGAGGCTGAGGGAGAGGATCGAAGAGGATATGAGGAGGGAGAGGGTGGCTAGAGAGCCGACTTATGGGTTTTCGGCGCCACGAAGGGGAACGGTTTATAATGATGCACCACTGCGAAGAGCGCCGCCGGCCTACTACCCTGAAGAGTACTGATGACTTCGCTTGCGCCGTGGTTTTCGTCTTACGAGTCTTCTGTTTTGATGGCTTAGGCTTGGTCCTCTGCCAGCGTTTGGGTCTGGGTATTTGACGAGTTATGATACCAGGAGGTTTGACTTGATGTCTGGATACAAAATATCACTGGGTTTCGACAGCACCAGCGTGCCAGCTATGTCCTATGTTTAAAGCAATGGGATAATGTTCTATGAGGAACGGCCTGTATGATATCTATAGCTTCTCTACTACACGCTTGCTAAAGTGAACAATTGATCAAAATCGTTCCCACTAACGTCTTCAATGCCCTTGCTACCTCCCATCGCTCTTGTTGCTCTAGCTGAACAAATAAACTCCCAGTCGCAACAGTGGAAATCTCCCCGCCGAGACCGCCGCGCCGAATATCGCCGGCCTGCCCCACCAAAGCAGAACATCCTCATATTTCTCACAACAGAATTCATTTCAACCAATCGCCGTGATCCTTTCTTACAGCCCTTTTCCAATCCGAACCTACACACCTCCAGCCCTTCATATCAACAGTCAACCGTAACCATGGTACGCCAATTCTTCGTCGGTGGGAACTTCAAGATGTCAGTCCACCACAGCTTCGCAGACATCTACTCCAATTGACTCCGCTCGACAGGAATGGCACAATCAAGTCTATCACAGATATAGTTCACAACCTCAACAACGCCCCTCTAGACCCCAAGACCGGTACGCCGCCATATCTTCCTTGACTCCCCAGTCCCAGTCCCAGTCCCAGTCCCCAGCAACCCCTACCCTTCTCTACATCAATTTTCGCACCTTTACTGACCCCGCTTCCCACAAACAGAAGTCGTCGTCGCACCTCCGGGCCTCTTCCTACTCCTGGTCCGCGAACACCTGAAGTCTGAGATTGAAGTTTGTAGCCAGAATGTGTTTGATAAGCCGAACGGAGCTTTTACGGGCGAGATTAGCGCGGAGCAGTTGAGTGATAGTAAGATTGGGTGGGCGCTATGTGGACATTCGGAGAGGAGGGTTATTTTGAAGGAAGATGATGGGGTGAGTGTGTTTTCGCAATTTGAGTGGGGAGAAGGTGAGGGATTGGAGTGCAATCGGTGGTAGATTGGAGGTGTAGTATTAAGAGGAAATAATCCAGGGATACGATTATTCGGGTGGGTGAGGCTTTCATGTCTATATGCTTACCAGTTTCGTTGCATAGTTTGTGGCGAGTAAGACAATGGCAGCACTCGATGGCGGCCTGGGCGTTATCCTCTGCTGCGGCGAAACCCTCGAACAACGCGAAGCTAATAAAACTATCGATGTGGTGACCACACAGCTTAAAGCCATCGCCGAGAAAACAAAAGATTGGTCCAAGATCGTTGTGGCCTACGAACCTGTGTGGGCTATTGGGACGGGGAAGGTTGCGAGCACGGAACAGGCGCAGGAGGTGCATGCTGCGATAAGGAAGTGGTTGGGGGAGAGCGTGTCGAAGGAGGCAGCGGAGAAGACGAGGATTATTTATGGGGGGAGTGTGAGTGAGAAGAATTGTAAGGAGTTGGCGAAGCAGGCGGATATTGATGGGTTTCTTGTTGGTGGGGCGAGTTTGAAACCTGCTTGTGAGTATTCCCATCTTCACGGGGCGGTTGCATTGAGCGAGGAGTTGTGTGCTGACAGAGACTGCAGTCGTGGATATCATCAACTCAAAGCAATAGAACATAGTCTTTTAGTAGAGCCTCTCGAGAAGGGAAACAATAGATTGGACAAAGCCCCCAACGAATGCCATTGCCACCTATGTACAACCCAAACGCCCAACAGTATGCTTTTCCGTCTTCTGTACTTTGATGTACAATCTCACGACACAAGCCTATCCCCAACAATCTCCTTGTTTCCCCCATGAAAAGGATCCCAAATCCCCCTCACCCCCTCATTCAGACTCCCCACCACCCTCCCGCCCTTCCCTCTTCTAACCTTCTCCCCATTCGCATCCCTCAATAATTCCACCTTTTTTAAGATCTGCTCTTTCTCCAGATTCCGGACGCAAATCACTTTTTCCCGTCCGTTGATGTAGACGCCACGGATGATGGGGTGATTGGAAGGGCGCGGCGAGATGTGGATTTGGATCGAGGGGTTTTGGGAAGCGAAGAGGGGGAAGAGGGGGGAGCGGAGGAATGTGCTGTTGTAGCGATTAGCTTCTAAAGGACATAAGAGTCGTGGAAGGATCTAGATGTAGATCGAGGATTTGTATGCGGTACTGTTGCAGAGAGACAGGGTTTGGATGGATTTTTATGGTGGATCGAGGACGTACTTCATGCCCTTTGAACTCCCCCAGTTGTCGCAGTAGTGGAAGTCGAGACGCTTGCACTGGAGGATGAAGGCGCCGACGCCGTTCTATCGATATATTAGGATAGGCAATGGATTGAACAGGGCTGGAATGAAGTAGGGAGACGTACTCGCGCTGTTGAGGCTCTACGTATAGCCTGTACAGGCATTGCTTCTGCGCTATCCTCGAGGTAGCATGCTTAGGAGAGATGATGGTGGAGCTTCGACTGTGAAGGGGCCTTGAAGGTCACTGACGAAAAACCTTGACGCCAAGATATCGTTAATCTGCACCGAGCTACCAGAAGCCTGAATTCGTAAAGGACCGCTACCGCTACTTGAGCCGTGTAAATCTTGTGGGTCCAACAATGAACTTTTTGCCCTCGAAAACCTTTAGCTTCGAGCCTCTCTAGGAATACGACCATAAGCTTAAAGCTTATATAGTTGCCTGATAAAATCTAGTTCAGATAATTTGCTAAAACTCCACCACAGAGTAAATTACCGTAAGAATTTTCGTTGTTGATTCATCTTCAGTCTCGTGAGAACAGTTTTTCGAATTGGTGCAAGCCCCCTTCCCGCCAAGAAATGTCCTATACCAACATCATAAGTGAAGGACTCCAGGCTGACGAAGGCCAGCCAATTTAATTCACACCAAGTGGACCAGATCACTGCACTTTTTAGTCCCTTTACGTCCTATCTTGACAGGATTCGATAGGTTCGAAATCCAAGCACAGCAGTGCCAGTGTCTTGAGAGATGGTCCACAGCGTAAGCGTACTGGAAGGCCAGATCTTGATAATGACGGCTCTCGTACTCAGTACTCTGTTCCGCCCAGAGAAATCGCACGACGATGTGAATGCCTACCAGAAATCAAGGACTCTTCTCCTATTAAGTTCTTTGACGATGAGGTTGAAAGTTTCTATTATAGAGATGCTGTCGATATGCCAGGTAGAAGCACACGAGATCGGCAGATTCAAGTTATTGGTGTCCTACCGATTTTTGGGTCACTTTGAGGCTGTGGATTATCCTCCTTTATCGTATGATCAGTAGTATCCTCGAGTGTAAGCAACTTTATCAACGCAGAGCAAAGCACGTCATTTCCTCTAGGGGCTTGAAACCAATATGCAAGCTACCATCAGGTCGAAAGAATCGCGGAGCCCTTAGCTATCTATTGTCCACGATTACACATTCGAGAAAGGTCACTACGCGAGAGAATTTTACAGCCTCTCGGGAACGGCCACATCAAGTGCCGAAGCTTGCAGATGGCTGACAGCATTTGGAAAGATTTACTGCTGTTTTCCCAGGATAGTCCATCATGGAGTGCCACATCGTCGAATTATTCCTGGAGAACCACTGCTTTTCCGAACAAACTCAAAATAATAGACTACTAAACTCCCACTATCGACTGCCTGTTCTTCGAAAGCATTGACTATAATGATTCAAAGGACACGAGAGGGCCACTCGGAATACGGTAAAAGCTAGGTGGACGTCGAACACAATTCGAAAGCAACCATCCATGTCAGTCATTACCGCAGAGCGTGCCATGATGGAATATACCGCTGACACCAGAAGACTTCCTCATGTGACGTCTATGATCATTCAGACAAAACTTCGCACCACAGTCGAAGGACAGGAAACGCTTCCCAAAGCAAATTCGTAGACCAGACTGAGAAGAACCTGGATACCAAGCCAATTTCCTGGTGGACAGACATCCTCAAATCCCACGGAAATACTATCTACGCCTGCATACGGGCCGCTCGCTTTTTCGGCGGCGGCGACAAAAACCCAGGACCCAATCCCGGTCCAGGCGAGTTATTGGGGTCTACACCGTCATCTGGCCCTCCAACATCATCCGACGAATCGTCTGCAGGCGCCGAGGTTACACTAATGGGAGGTGCGGTAGTGCCAGTAATAGGGGGCAGGGCAATTGCAGAAGTTACTGGTGGTGCTGTCGGCGAAGAAGGTGGTGGTGGTGTATTAGAGAGGCTGGTAGCTTGAGACACGGGCCCGAAAATGCCAGAAACGCCAGCCAATGCGCCGAGTCCACTTTTGGCAACCATGGCAGCGTTCGAGTAATCGGGTGGTGCAATGTTGGAAAGGGTTGGGTAAGGCCAGGTCTGAGTCTCGGATCCTGTGACCTGCACACTCGAAGACATCGCCGACGGCGACTACACAGTCGCAGATGTGGGCGGTAACGAGGTGTTTGGTGGCTGGGAAGCTTGTGTGCTCGAGGGAGGTGCACTCGATGGAGGAGCACTCGTCGGAGGAACCCTCTGATCGTTATTACTATCAGGATTTGAATCTGGGTTTCCTGAACCAGGACCGGGTAGACCTCCTCCAGGCAAGACTCCTCCAGGCAAATCTCGAACTGAGCTACCACCCGTGCCTCCAGATGAGCTACCATCGTTACCACTATTCACACATGAGGTTGAAGCTGGCGCATTTGCTGAGGTCTGCGTCACTGTGGCCGCTATAGCCGATATGAGACCAGGTGGCGGTCCGCCTTCACCGTTGCCCGTATAGCCCGTGGCTCCTCCCCTCGTACCTCCAATTTGGACAGGATTTGTGATCGCAGCTTCCGACGTGAGTCCCGGTGGCGGCCCGCCTTCACCATTGACAGCTAAGCCCGCGGCTCCTCCGCCAGCACCGCCTGTAGCTTCCGGATCGGTGCCTTGAGAGTCGATGCGGCTTGTAAGAGCTGCGAAGAAGATGAAAATTTCGCCCAGATTCCATAGTCTTTCCCACACCCTAACCCAGCTAGTCTTTTTCGGATTCTCCTTCGGCGCCTTTGCAAGCGGCCTAATCTTGCTATGGGCCTGAATCGGAACCTTCTTCGGCGAGAAGGAAGCTCAGAATATCCACAGCGTCATGTCTTTTGGTCGGGGCATAGGCAATATTGCGTCTGTGCCATTGGTGTGGCTTTGCTGCAGACGGGTGCTCAGCTGGTGGACCGTCATGCGTACGCTATTGGGAAATATTAAAGTGTTGTGCTGTATGTAGGTATTTGTATGGCGTTCTCGGTGCTGCTGGGTGGTATGGGGTTCTTTGCTGTTGCGTATGAGGAGAGGACGCAGAGGCGGAGAATGGGAGCGCTTGCTGGACTTTCCGCGGGACAGGACGACTTACCTGCGGACTCTGTGACGGCTGATGTAAAGCCGGTGTGAATATGGCTTTGGAAAGCGACCTTTCGGTCAAGAATGTGGGTGTCGACGTCTACGAACAGCTTGCCACGGTCGTTGAAACCAGCCATAAGAACTCACAGAGGCGAAGAGCGGACGATCAAGTTGGGCTCGCTAAGGACATTCCGGGTGCCCCTCATGGGCCGTACAATTATCGAGTTGCTCTAGATAGGTTGGTTATGGTCCTTATCCCGAAGCGTGGGAGGAATTAAAAGACATCGAGGAGACGGCGGTGAGCATTTGGTAGGAAGACCTCTCAGCGAGTTTGATTATACTCCGAGACTATGAGGATTTTAGACGCAGCGTGCATGCCGCTCTACAGGCGGTATGCTCGGCAGGAGGCAGTCGAGGAAGCCAGGGGCGTTGGCGACTTCCTGGCCTCGTTTGACTGAATATACCAATCTGAGATTTACTGGAGGCAATCAAGGATTAGGATGGAACCTAGGTAGTCAAAGAGGTAACGAGAAATCCGAGACACATACCTTAACTTCCGATCAGAATCAAATCTTGTTGCCAACAACATTGCATCTACTTATCAGCGCTGAAAAGAAACTGTGCATGGTTGAGAATTACTATCATACAAGCTTAATGAAGCTGGAATTCGCGAAGCACGTTGAATTTCAGAATGTGTGCTTCAACAGAGAAAAGGTACGGTGAAAGTGGCAATTGAGAAACAAGCCTAAAATTGCTCAACAAAACGGGAAAGTGAACGCTGCTGCTCGATAGATTACAGAATTGATGTTGTCTTGCTCGAGGCTCAATATCTTTCTCTATATTGACCCCAACCGCCTCGCCGAATGGGCTAAGCCCGCGCTAGGCGTCGAAGAAGATAAGTCGCAGAGCTGGCTGACAGAACTGCAAACTGGCACCCGGTTTCTGCGGTCCGGCTAGAAGGCAAATCAATATGCTCCCCTATTCCGATTCCTCACCCTTGCGCCACTGTTTCAACTCCTCTGACGATCGTTCATGGCGCTCTTACCTCAGCATGGGTGACACTATCTGAGCACATCCTCAGCCGAGCCTATAGGGCGCATATCAGGTTAGTAACATGCTCGCGCATTCCGTCCGCCTCGTTGATCCCCTACCAGACTCCTGGGCTTCCTTTTCGGGGAATAAGTTAGATCCTTTACCTTTCAATCATGTCCCGCTTGCACGGTCAGCGGCACCACTGCAATGCATGCGATGACTCAGCGCCCACTTTTTCCCCCGAGGCTGCCTCCCTTTAGCCTGACTGAGCATGACTAACGCGTACATCCTAAACTTACCTGACGTTTTACTCAGCAAATACGCTGCTTCTCTTCGCACGCGGTTGTGTAGCAAGAAATACGTACTATTGCAGAATCAAGCAACGTGTTGGGTCTGGGCTTTGGAGATTTCGACGATACATGGCATTCAGCGTCGTCCCCAACCCTAAGGCTTGACCGCAGTACGCCGTAAAACAAAGGCGTTATTGGGTCTGGATATTGAAGGCTTCACCCCCCGCAGGATAGCAACAGTGTTTCTATAGTCAACTAATTATTTAGAAAATTATCAGTTAATTGGTTCAGTTTGCTCTTTTTTCCCTTGATAGTTACTTAGACTAAGGTCCCGACTGACTTCTTTTAGTCAATTTATACCCTATGATAGTTAGTTAATACTGATAGGTTTGGCAGTTTTTAACAAGGCTGAGAATCTTTTTGCCGATAGGCGCAGCTAGGGCCGACTGCCTTACCTATTCGGGTAAAGTAGTACCTGAACAGGCTTAGCGCCAGTGTATCTCTGCGTAAATGTTTGGAAATCATCAAATTTTGCGCGCCATGCTAGTACGCGTTGTTCCATCAACATATCATGAAGCTTTATACATGGGAACCTTATTTATGTCTACAACACGCTTGGTATACCGGTTTATATAAGTTTCAATGGTGTTGCTGTCGTATAGTCGCCGCCGCTACTAGGGAGGAATTATCTCAATGCAAGTTATGAACGGTTTTTATGAATTTTATGCAAATTATCAAATTATTGGTCAGAATCAGCGTCAACTAGCCTTACTTTAGGTCGGTAATTGGGTGTAGTTAGTTTGGGGTCAAAAGTGAATTATTGGGAACATTGGATAGTGTTAGGCTGGTAGCCTAGAATATGGCTAGTAATGTGAAAGCAAGTATGAAAGCCTATGGATAGTCTCTGTTGTATGGTAGAAGAACTAATCTCTAAAGAACTTTGAGGGTTGTCCCCTTGCGACCCCTAAACTGAGATCATAGCGTATAACATAAGTGGCTTACAGGCCATAAACGCTATCACGTAAGTATGTCGCATGAAACCCGCAGGGATGGTGCGGCCTGAGCGCTTGTGAAGTCTTCGTATGGCATAGCAGATACAAAAAAGAGTCTCGGATGGGCGGTACAGAGATTAAGCATATTTGCTATAATAGCATTCTCCTGTCTTCCTCAAATTCGTGGTCTCTATCCCTCGAGCTCTTCTCTGCATTAACGCTGTGTTCTGTACTCTTGCAACTACCGCTTATGTGCTTCGCTTTGTTAACAATATGTCGAGAGCTAGAAAAGGATTGCTACCGTAGGGGTTTTTCATCATCACCGATTCTTTGGTCTTCGCGGCGACGGTATCCTTCCGGTCACGTTCCTTTCTGCCTATCGCCGGCTAAGAGACAGATAGATATTGGTGAACTTGAATGGTGCTTTCCGTATCGGTTGTAAGTTGGTTCGCTGACGAGGTCTTGTACCATCCTGACGGTAAAAGCCATTGTTTTCGGCAGCGTCGGATGGAATACTGATCAATTGACTCTAGACCAGATCGAATGGGCCCTTAAGGTGTGTTGTCCTCACGACACTTAATATGTTTGCTGACGTAGTCCTATGTTCGATAAAGGCGCTTTTTGTTGAAGAGCTTGCATGGACGATCTCACTCTGCCTTCTCAAGTTTGCCCTAATCATCTTATACTGGCGTATATTTATATCCAACACAGGAATGAAAAACGCGCGATCGATACAAATGATTGCCTTCACCGCTGTTTCCGGACTTCTAATAGGATCTATCGTATACTACCTTACACAATGTAAGCCTCTACGAGCGGCTTGGACGCCAAAACTTGGTCACTGCCGGGCCCCGCGTGCGGGCTGGCTTGGAACTGGCATAGCAAACCTCATCACCGACGTCGTGATTTTTAGCGTCCCTGTTGTGTGGCTTGCGGATTTGCGGATGAGCTTGCACAATAAGATTACAGTGGGTATCCAGCTGTTCCTAGGGGCAGTGTGAGTAATGTGTTTTTTCCCCGAGCCGAGTAGTGCACCAAGCTTAACAGAATATTCAGCGTCTCGATCATTAGCTTTACCCGCATTATCGTCCTCGTCAAAGCGGATCCCAACAATATCACTGGCTCGGTAGTAAGACCTGATATCTTCAGCTGTATAGAGCTGACGATGGCTATCGTGTTTGCGTCGGTGGCTGGTGTAGCTGGCAGAGAAGCAATCAGCAGCTTTGTGGATAGATTTGTTGTTCCCAGAGCGACGAAGCGAGGTGGAGGATACCGCACAAGCGATGTTGGGCAGTCTAGATCTGGCTCCCGCGGATTCCGTATGGTCGGTTCTCGAGATTGGGTAAAGACCGGTACATCGATTGACGAGTCTTTAGTAAGGACAGTAGAGCAAATTCGTGAGGGCTGATTGGGTCTTAGTTCGTGGTGTTATATGTATTGAGGTGGCTGTGGATAGGAGAAAAGGTTGGAGGAAGGTGGAAGACTTGAGACTCACTTCCCACACTTGCCTGTGTAACCAAGTGATGAATCATCCGTTTTTCATACCACTCCAACGCCACCTTGGTTGATAATCCAGCTCAATTGCATAACAGTCACCCTCCAATGTTATCCATGCCTTGTGTTTCCCCAAGCCCCCAAGCCCCCAACCCCTTGGCTCTGCCATTTCAGGCCTTACTAGCTCATACGAGAGGACCATCGACCACAAGTAAGCGCAAAGATATCTATCATTTCAATAGGGTCTACTCGTACAGGCTGTTGATCCACATGTCTGGAAGAACCATAGGGCTTTTTTGATTCCGGACCGTAAGATACTGAATATTGAATATTGGATCCATATAATCTGTATACCTCGAATAAGCATAGTGGTCCGGTCTAGATTAGAGATTAACGATATAGAGCCAACATATATTCCGGACCGGACTCAAATTTACATCCTTAGAGTACAGCCAAGGAATTAGCTTCAAAAAGCTCCAGTAAGACGCGACTCCTGTCCATTCTCAAGTTCAACTCCAAACATCCTCACTATTCATTCTCCACCTCCACCTTTAATATCACCCTCCAAACATGACACACAAACTTCCCCCTAACCTCCTAGCCCTCTTCGCCGCCCGTCCAGCCCTCCGCTACCTTCCCCCGTCCGATCACGCCGCCGAAGAGCGCACGACCGCTAACATCGGTGGCGTCGCGCAATATTTAACGACGTTGAATAAATATGCAGAGGAAGTGCCATATGAGCCGACGGAGAGCTGGTTGCAGCGGAAGGATCGATTGAAGTTGGAGAAAAAGGAGAGGCAGGAGAGGTTGATTACTGAAGGTGAGAGATCGCTGAGGATGCGATGTCGGATCCCACACTGCAATATTTCTGATGCATAGCTGACTGGAGTATATATAAAGAGAGGGAAGAGGATCCGAATGTCCGGGGAGATGCTTTCAAAACGTTGTTCGTGGCGCGCCTGAGCTATGATACTACGGAGAAGGATTTGGAGAGGGAGTTTGGGAGGTTTGGGCCTATCGAGAGGGTGCGTTACATGCTGTGCTTGAAACTCGAGATCTCTGGAGATCTTGTTGAAGCCTCTGCGGTCAAGCACTAATTACGATTGCTAGATACGCATCGTCACAGATAGCGCCGAGGGCCAAGGAGACGACGAGACGAAGCCTAAGAAGAAAAAGAAAACTCATCGAGGATATGCTTTTGTGGTATACGAGCGCGAAAAAGATATGAAGGGTACTGCTGCCATCCCCCCTCCCCTCGGAAAGTCGTTTGACTTGGTAGAGGTTGGTACTGTTGACTGACACGGGGGCTGTGCCTTCTGATTGATATAGCTGCCTACAAAGAAACCGATGGTATACGTATCAAGGATCGTCGCGTGCTGGTTGATGTCGAGCGTGGTCGTACTGTTAAAGGATGGAGACCTCGTCGCCTGGGTGGAGGACTCGGTGGCCGTGGATATACCAAAGCAATGCCAGCTCGACCTATAGGTGCGCCAGGAGGCTTCTCTGCGCCAGCTGGACCTGGAGGTTTCGGTGGTGGATTCCGTGGCGGCTTCGGGGGGGCTCCACGTGGTGGAGGGTTTCGAGGAGGATTCCGAGGTGGTGATCGACCTGACTTCCGTGGAGGACGAGGCGGCATCGGATATCAAGGTGGCGGTGGCTTTGGTGGAAGAGGTGGGTATGGTGGTGGTCCGCCCAATGGCTATGGTAATAGCCCAGCACCACCCCCTAATGCACCTTCTGGTCCTGGAGGAAGAGGCGGCTTTGGTGGTGGGTACGGTGGCTCTCCTGTCAACGGTGGAATGAACGGCTCAGCTCCCCATATGGATGGACCAGGCGGTCGTGGTGGGTACGGAGGTGAACCAAGACGCAATGACTATGACGACAGATCTTCCTACCGTGGTGGTGGAGGCGGTGGAGGTATCACTGGAAGCAACCGTGAGCCGGTAAGACCAAGAGATGCTGGAGGGTACGGCGACAGAGGGTATGGCGACCGAGATCGAGATCGAGGCTATGGACAGCGTGACGACAGCCGAAAGAGACCGCACGAGAGTGATGGATACGATAATCCTCGCAAACGAAAGTATTAGTCGCAAGACTACATCTGGGTTTGTTGGGTGGGTCCCCTCGATTTCAGCATTTCAGCTTCAGCACTTTTTCTTCCCTTCGTTGGGGTAAGGCGTGGCATCTTCATCTCACACAGCTTCGACTTCGCCATGGGTAAGCGGAGTTTCACACAACACCTTCAACAACTCGCAGCACCGGCAAAACATTTTCTACAGCACCCGAGCTTTTCTTTCCCGCAACAGCACCCAAGGACGCTTACACAAAGGTATTATTCAAGGGATCCGGTCGTTCGACTTCTTTACGCTCTCGAGGCTCGGAAAGGGGGTATTCGGAGGCCAGACCAGCACTTCTAACTTGTCTTTTTTGCAATCATATTGCCTGCGGTAGGTGTGTACATAATGTGTGACGGTGCATTTGCACTCTAGGTAAGGTCGGGTAAGATCGTCTGGCCTTCCAGACGTCTTCCTTACTGACCCTGATGTTTGATAGATTCTCGCAGCCTGTGTCACTAGCGAGTGTTGCCTTTTGAGGGTATAGCAAATCAAAAGCGGCCTTATGTCCCAGCTTTTCCGTAGCGTTCAGCAATAGTCTATGCTGTAGCAGAGCACCATGTCCACCAACGCCATCGCTAAGCAATCGTGCGCATGACTTCGTAACAGCGTCACAAACAACTTCTCACAACTCAACCTCCTCCGCATTTCCCACCTCATCGTCACCATCAACATCCATTCCTTCCTCAACCTTCTCCTCCCCTCCTTCCTCCAAAACCACAACCTTCCCGGTATCTCTCTCCCAATACGCCTCAACCCCAACCCTGAACTCCGCCAGTGCAACCCCAAACAACTTCAACAACGAAGTCTGCCCACTCCCCAACACCTCCCCCTTCCTACAAACCGTAAAACCCCCCTCACTATCCAACTCGACCCTCGCCTTCACCAACCGCGTCGGCACCCCCAATTTCCGCAAACTCGGCTCAATCGAATGCGCCAACGGGACGTCCTCCTCGATGGGTATCTCGCCGCCGCGGCTGTAGAGGGTGCCGGAGGGTAGAGCGAATGTTCGAGAGGCGGTGGTGCCGGAGCGGGCGTAGTCGGCTGGGGTGAAGGATGCGAAGTGCGCGAGTATTTCTGTTGGAGATCTGGGCGAAAATAATAGACCTACTGAGCCGTGGAGGTGGGGGGAGAGGAGGGATGTGCCGATGTGGGGTTCGCTGGCGGGAGTGAGGCCGAGGGCGACGGCCATTACTTTCGTTTTGCCGAAGAAGAGGCTACGGGGAATGAGCGTCAGCGAGCCAGAACTGCTCTTCTTTTATAGAGATGGGAGGCAGAAAAGTAAACTTAGGGAATGGGGAAATGGAGGCATACCGGCTATCAGATAACTGCGTCCGCACATCTTTGAGGTAGGTATTTCGCATGTTATGCACGCTGAAGACGTAGATGTAGGGGTATTTGGGAATGCATTCTTGGATGTTGGCGTAGAGGCGGAGAGTTAGTTCTTTGCCCTTTTTTTGGGTCTTGGACATGTGCACAATCTTTGCGCGCTTGGATTTCGGCATTGTGAGAAGACTTTTTGCAAATGAGGTTATAGAAGAAGTTATTTACCTCCCGGTGTTCGTGCTTGCCAAGTCGGAGAGGCTTACGTAACAGTATTGTTTTTCCCGCGTCCTCGGACAAAACACGACTTACTAAAACACTACTTACCAAAATACACAACCTATCAAAATGGATAGACCCAATCCTCAGCTATTAGCACAGCATTTCAGATCTTGTGCCCAGGAAGTTGAGAAACTCGATAATCTTCCGGCTTTCAATCAAGGACAGCCTCTTCTTGCTGCCATTCAACGGATCGAAGTCGCAATGACGGCGATTAGCACAGATGTGACAGCTCTCCGCACAGATGTGACAGCTCTCCGCACAGATATGACGGCTCTCCGCACAGATATGACAGCTCTCGGAGGCCGTTTCGATACTCTTCAACTTCAAGTCACCGCGGAGTAAGATCCACATTGTATTCTCAATGCCTTTTGTGCTAATTATGTGGATAGGTCACAGAATCAGATCGCTCGGCTATTCAATTCTCATATCACAACCTCAACGCATGACTTTCAACCTATTCGAACTGCACAGAATGAAGTTCCTACGGAATTTCCACGTAATGGGAATACACTTGCTGCAATGTCTGGTACGTTTTCAATTTGATTAAAGTATTGCAAAGTTCACAATTACTTAGGTGCCAATCTTGCACGTCTCTTGTCTGCATACGGAGTGGAACCGCAACGACCGATTGAGTCAAGGAGGCATCAGCTGAAGCAGGTTATTGGGATTGTTTATCAAGTATGAATTCCAGACATCAAAGTTGCTAGATTAATATGATTTGTTCTATTACTAGCAGACAAAGGTCCTGTACATTAGCTAGTGTTTGTATGTCCGAAAAGAGCTGTTGAAACACCACAACTTGTTTTCTCTATGTAAATTAATTGTGAAGTTTTGTGCCTCGAACTTTTATAATATTCCGGTTTGTAGGGCTGAGCGAGCGCCAAGTTTTCGTTCTCCGCGACGAAAATGAGGCCTCAAGCGTGCTCATCCGTCAATCTATCAGCATAGCAAGATTCATGGTTGGTTCGCTTCCGCTGGCTTCACCTGCGAAGCTAAGAATCTCAGTACGATGATCTTGCGGAAGTCTTGAGTCCTTGACCCAATATGCTTGGGTTCATGGAATATGTCCAGAATGCCTTCCACGAAGCGTCGCGCTGGGATAGAGATAACTCATATGGCACCTTGACAAGCACATCGCGAAGTAGCAAATGTCGCTTTACTGGCACCTGATACCTTACTAATCTTTGGCAGATCTCCTTGACTTCTCGACGCCCAATGGCCTCCGCTTTCACGTCTCCTCGCTCTCCTCTCCCAATTTCGCAACTTCATACACTCTTGGTAGCGTTGGCCTTGTAGACGGCTCAGTCTCGTACCTCTACTCGTCTCTCTCCTTAGGAGCACTCGCATCGAAGAGCAGTGCAATCGATCTGCACCATCTCATCCCTGGCTACCGCCAGTTGCAAGATCTACGACAGTCAGATGATCCAGAATGGTGGGAGATATGGCACCAAGGCAAGCGAGTAGACCGAAGAGAGGCATTACTCTACGGCCGTCTCTTCCTGCCCAATTCGACCCTCGAAGCTCTCTACCTCCGCCGCCTGACTCCCCGGACTCAGGTCAAAGTGTCATGCGTCAGCGACTCCCGCCTGCCAAATGGCGGTACAATACTTGCACATCTTCAGCACGATGCCGCGAGACACAATACCGAGTATATCTTCAGCACAGATAGTGCCCTATTTGGTGTGCGTGGATTGTACAATTTTGGACCGGATCGATCACCTGCTCACCCTCCGTTCGAAGGTTCGCCTGATCCGACGATAGCCACTGCGAATGAAGCAACGGCTTATACTCCTCTACAACCGCATGGTCGCTTCTCAGCAGGTGGGGAGATCTATTACGGTCTGCTCAATAAGTCTGGCGGTATCTCGACTGGATTACGATTTGCGACTCTGCCGTCTCACACTGGGTTTCCGTATACCATGACTTTAACCTTGAATCCTCTCATGGGTAATTTGAGTAGCACTTACTCTGTTCTTGCTTCACCGCTGCTAACTCTAAGTTCACGCTTTGACTTCAACGTTTACTCGTATGAAAGTGAATTGCAGGTCGGGACCGAGCTATGGCGGCGAAAGTCAGAGCCAATAGCACAGGATTTAGCTTGGGCACGGCAGAAGATGAGTCTACCAGACCTTGAAAGTTCACCCTGGAGCAAAAATGCGCGAGAAGACATGGCCGGATGCCTCAAAGCTCGTCTTGATCAAAAAGGAGGCTTGGGTGTGCTTTGGGAGGGAAGGGTCAAGGAGCTATTGTACAGCTGCGGTATGACCGTTGACCTCAGAGGTGGTGAAAACATGGTCAGGGGATTCGGAGTGGAAGTGCAATACTCATCCTGACGAATAAAATACAATCATCCCTTCAATACCACGATTTTGCCGGGCTTGGTGCCAGAATAAGTGACTGTCTCGGACGCCAGTGCAATCACCCAAGGCCTAGACGCCCACGGTCTGAACAACGAATTAAATATATAACTTCTTAAGAGCTACCGGTCGTCTAGTCATGAGTCACCTTGAGTGCTGATGGATAAATCCTTGGCTCTTCTGCATTTGTGCTCTACGAGTTTCGGGCTCCATCAGCCTCCACGACTGCCACTCATCTTGGCTCGCACACATGCGGCGAAAGCGGCATTTGTGTCTGCAACACCAGGCCCACCTGCGATTGTGTCGAGAGTTCTCTTTTTCATACTCATGTGGCGACCCACAATACAAGTTACGCCCCTGGCTGGTGTGTTGTGCATTAGCAAAAGTAACAGAAGAACGAGTTGAATAATGGGCCGAATGGCGAACATGTTGGGCCGAAGTACAGGCTTGATGTTAGTCTTCGAGATACGAATGGGGACGAGATTGCGGAGACGCCGTGGACGGCGATCGGTATGCCTTCCCTGAGACACCGGTCTCGCCGCATTGCTTGCTGTACAGGGCGACTGACCACTTATAGCGGATCATACTGGCTTTGAAATCACTAACAAGTTACCAGCCGTATTCATCGTCACACCAGGAGGCGTCGATAGCGATAGGGTTGCATTCGCCTACAACAATGGAAAATTCGGACAGTGCTGGCAAGAGCCATTACAGCACGTCAGGCAATTACGATCAGGGGCTACGGCAGGGTGATACTGGCTTTACTTGCTAAATCCCCTGTGCTCCAAAACGAGTCTGGAATGTTCGAGTTCCCCTCTATCCCATGTGTGTGCTGCAATCTTAGGGCTTTACAGCCTTTGGCTTTGCCAATTGTCTAGACAGCTGACCTGTCTCCCAAATATCGAGCATGATCAATCTGTACTAGATGTTGGGAAGTGCACATAAAGTCCCCACAAGTGCCAAAAACCACTGCACAACTGGGTCTTTTGACGTGCATTCCTGATTTGATTCTCCTTGAGTTCTAGGCAATTTGGTCAGATCTCAGTAGCCAGCCATTGCAGAAAACTTAGTATTGCCCGGACTGACTACAAAAACATATATACCGGGTCTTGAGGATTAGACCGAGTAAGAAAAACACCAAAACTGGTAAGGTCCGCGTTCAAGTTTTTTACAAACTCCAGCTCACGTTCATTTCGACGCATTCAGATACCTCTACGCTCAAACCACTTTCTCAACGAAGACTGCCAAAGAGCATACCACTAAGCAAGATGGCTCCTAATGGCGATCGGTCAGCGAGTAATGAGGCTGGTATGTCTTGAACACGTCTCCACAATAGCTCTCACAAGACCTATGCCCACTCTCCACCCCTCTTCCAGCTTACAAAGACAGATCTTGTACTGACATTACACGCAGTATCGGGCTACAACGTATTTGTCTTGGCACTCTTCCTCGCTCTAGTCCTTACTTCAACTACACCTGGCAACGCTCCTCGGCGCTCGAATGGCACACCAGAAGCGTCTTCAAGCCGAGCCACAGGCTCGAGTACAGATGTCTCGAGCTCCGTAAGTATCTATTTAATGTAAGCAACACAGGAAGCGCTAACAATTTAGACCCAAGCCGACATCATGTTTCCCACCCACCCAGATCCAACACTCCCAGAAAAAGACCGAAAGAGGTGGAAAAAACTCTTCTTTGGTAGGTTGAGTCAAGCACCTATGCCTTGCTTCACTCGAAGCGTCTACTAACAGCGTCCTCATCCATTTAGAATTGTCAACTATCGAAACCCACCGAGCGAACCCTCCTAACGCGAGCGAAGAACAGGAAACAGCCGCTTGGAATAGGGACATCGCAAATACCACACGCGAAGGCCACAAGTTCGCCAAGTATCGAAAGAATTGCCTCCGCTCCCGGTATGTTATTCAGACCTCTCATTCCACATTCCTTCCGCTACCAGAGAGTCGTGTCACCTTACTTACACTCGTCTAACAGCGAGACCAATATTCGCGAGATTCTGCGAAAGATGATGGTCTCAGTTGGAGATACGCGTGGTGGTGGGAAGAAGAAGACTGAGGTAAAGAAGGGTGGTGGTGCGTCGGCTGCGCCGAAAGAGGGTGGAGGCAAGAAGAGGAAGCGAGCAAACGACGATGAGGGGAAGAAGGATAATGATGAGGGATATAGGGAGCGCGAGGGAGATAAGGAAGGTGAGGGCAACAAGGATAGTGAGGGTAACAATGGTGAAGCAAACGAGGACAATGCTGAGAACGAGGGCAACACTGAGGACGAGGACAACGCTGAAGACGATCCGAATCTCTCTACGGTCGCAAATGGCAAGCGCCCCACTCATGGCCCCAAGAAGCCTCGTGGAGGTGGGCGTGGCGGACGTGGGCATAGGGACTACGGTGATCCGCCTCCAGGTGCTGGTATGATGAGCTGATTTGGGAGTTTGAATTGGATAGTAAAAGGTGATAGCATGCATAGTAGGACAACGCAGATGATCATCCAAGTTGATGGACTATGACCGTCTCTCTGCTTGAAAATGGTCACTGGCTGAAAGCTCTCTTGGCCAACAAACAACCACTATCACAAACACAAACATGGCCTCACTTCTCTGTAATATATGCATCCCTCTCTCCCACCATCCCCCATATCAGAAACCACAACGATCCAACCTTCCACGCCTGATCTCTCTCCCCACTCGTGGCTTTCACAGCCAACTTTCCAGCCACACCCACCACCCACCTCCACAGCCTTCCACCTCATCACCTCCCCCAAAGCACCAGCCCAGTATCGATCATCCGCAGCCCCAACAGCAGCAGCAGCCCACGCGACCCAAACCCCCCAGTACGAACACCTCCCTGGGTGACAGACAGTACATCATCCTCCCTCCACTCTCTCCAATATCACAACCCAGCCATGTCATGACTTCTCGATCCACCAACCCTCCAGCCATTTGACTAACCTGCCCCTCCCAAAACCAATTTCGACAAAGATGCGAGTTTAACTGCTCTGGTATTGTAGCATACGCTCTGACAACGATCTACAGATACGAAAATTCGCCCACATATCCTTCGTGCAGGTTTGACCGAATGGGAGAGAGGTGGCGGGAGGGGATTACCATGGTTGTTAGTATCTCTTCTAGCTGCTGCTGCGAAATCGAATTGTGTCTCCATTGTTGTTAGCGAGGCTGGTTGATGAGTGGGAGCTGGGCTAGGCTGGGGAGTATAGTCAGATGAGCTGGCCCTGCCGGCTGTATTCGAGGACGGTTCTTGGTTTTTGGTGGAAGAAGCGTAGGATGATTGGGGAGAGTGGTGTGAAATGGGGTGCGAGCGGTGGGTTTGGTTGGTGGGAGAGGGGAGGAGGGGGGCTGCGTGCTGGGAGGGTTAGTTGCGGGCGCTTGATTAGGGACTTATAGCTTCCGTGTGTGAGATTCAAC
>JAABUS010000157.1_pt1 | contig 167283 bp, 149 predicted proteins | sample 5560161 | NCBI WGS metagenome assembly JAABUS01 (sample SAMN10711885, study PRJNA513376) | rock metagenome | isolation source: Antarctica rocks | place: Antarctica: Victoria Land, Trio Nunatak nord | collected 2016-01-04
CGGTCGTTGTCGAATGCCGACTGTTCCCCGTCATTTCAGCAGCGCGTCGGGCAGCGCGTGGGGCAGCGCGTCGGTGTTCCCGTCATGTCGAGCGCAGTCGAGACATCTCTGCCGCAGCAGCCCAGCAAGTGAGCCGTGACAGACCACTAGGATGAACTCGGTGCTTCATGATGAGGATGGAGCAGCGAGATGTGCCAAAACCCAGGAAGGACTTCTTATCGTGTTCAATATTCAGGTGCGTGACGTTCCCGGGCAGATAGTGGCGTCCGAACGCGCCGTCAAGCGGCAGGACGAGTTGGAAGCGTGGCTTCCGGGAGCCATGTCGCGGGTTGCTCAGGTGGCGATAGACCGTGGTGGCTCCGCCGGCACCGATATCCAGACGTATCCGAATCGTGGCGAGTTTGCTCCTGAGCCGGTGTTCATCGTGATCTACGATGGAAATCCGTCTGATGGGCCGATGACGGTCGAGGTCACGGCGCCGGTCATCCCCATGGACGATGCGGCGACGACGTCTGCCGGTAGGCAGGTACGGCACGTACCTGCCTACCGCGAAGCCTTTGTCCGGCTTGCGCGATCCGAAGCGGAGCCGTCGGAACTTCGGAACTGTGGAGGGCATATGAGGGAGTCGAGGCATAGGTTCTTTCTCACGGACTGGAGATCGCGGCAGCCCCCGAGAGGTGTATTTCACTGACTTCTTCAACGCTGCTCCGGATGACGAGGTCTGCGATATCGCCTGGCCGGTGAAATAGCAAACACCCCGCATGTGTCTGGCATGGGGGTGTTTTGTGATGCGACAAGAGCTGAAAGCTACTCGGGCGGCAACGGTCGATCTGCCGGCCACTCGATCGGCGGCGGTCCCGCATCGCCCATCTCCGGGTTGTCCTGCAGACGGCGGATGACCCGAACGGTCAGGTCGTCCTGCACTTGGACCTGACAGGAAAGGCGCAGATTGTCAGGAAGATCCTCGATCCGAGCCAGTCGTTGCTCTTCGGCTGGAGTCATCGGACCTGCGTCCCCGCCGATGATCTCTACCTGGCAGGTTGTGCAGCGCGCATTTCCGCCGCAGCGATGAAGAATGTCGACGTCTGCCTCCTCGATGCAGAGAACGAGTCGTCGACCCTCATCACAGGTCGTCTCGCCGATACCTTCCATAACCACGTTTGGCATTGAACTGTTCTCCTTCAGGTACGTCTCTGGCAGCAAAGGGTTAGCCTGATTCACGTGCACAATACGCGGCGCTTTTGTGCCGTGGTTTAGTTCCCGCAAATGTGTGACGTATCAGGCATCAGCTTCTAGTCTTAAATTCTTAAGTGTAGCTTCATTCGTCGAATCCTGCCCATCCGTGAAACAGCCAATATTAAAGATCTCTTAGCAAAAGTCCTATCCGCTCACTTGCATCTTCGCGCACCTTTGACAATTGATCAAGAGCTTTATAAAACTGGTCAGTTGTCTGCTCTGTAGCAAATAACGCCGTGTGAGAATCTCGATAAAGCTTGACGAGTCTTCTTAGCTCTTTATCCTCGATCCGAGCTGTAAGCATCAGGATCCGATCGCTCGCTCCGGCTCCAAGGCTACGAGGATCCTCTTCAGGAGGCCAGTTAAGAGGAGGTTGATCCTTGACAACATGCTGATAATTAGTCATTGCGTTATAAAGTGCCCGAACTAATTGATGCAAAGATAGATGAAGGTCCAATAGTGTCTCTCTTTGAAACTCCTCGTGCCGATCCTGTATGCGTCGTTGCCGTTCCAAAAAACCTCGTAGCGATTCGATAAGAATGGTTAGAAGTGCTCCACCTGTAACGGTCCCAACACCCAGAAGAAAATCACTGGTACTCATTAGCAGTAGTACCTCTGTTGTCGGAAGATCGCTCGCTAAGCGATCTTCCGACAGTACATTTACTTATCGTTAGTTGAGGAAGGCTGGCAATGGAAGTCCGACTTCGGCACCGGATTCCATCGACGTCAGGCCTGCTTCGAGAATCTCCTGCGCATCGCGTGAGACCTGAGGGGAAACCATCCCGGTGAATGGTTCATCGTGCAGCAGGCAGTAAGTGAAATAATCTACCGCCGAGCGGTAGTGGGCGGGAAGCGCCGGTGCCGTGATGATCTCGCCATCTTCGGGAATCCGCTCGTGCTGGCCCGGAACACCCTTGTTCGCGATCTTCAGTTCCGTATTGTTCAGGATGGCGATCGCACCCTTGTCGCCATAGACCATCGCCGGAATCCTCACCGGAACCGCTGGCTGTGTCCATGTGCCTTCGCAGACCGAATGTCCCTTCGGATACCCGAGGATCATGATCGCGTTGTCCTCGACGGTGAAGAATTCCTTGGAATAGCGGCCGCCCAATCCTATGACGCGGCTTGGTTGACCCATGATCCAGCGACTAAGCACCGCGCCATAGGAACAGAAATCGATCGCGGCGCCGCCACCGTTGCGGTCACGGTCGATCAGCCAGTCCCAGCCGACACGACCGATCGGGCTCCCGGACAGATAGTTCTGGGGCGGCCCACCATGTCCGGCCCGGTGGTGGATCTGCCAGACGTTGCCGATCGCACCGTCGTCAACGAGCGTCTTCAGATGCTGAATCGCTGGTGACCAGTTGTTCGGCCAGTTGATCATCAGGCGCACATCGTGACGAGCCGCGGTGGTTGCCATTTGTTCGGCCAATGCCAGTGACGCGGCCATCGGCTTTTCCTTCATCACATGGATGCCGCGCTCGGCGGCGTCCGCGACGATATCGGCCGCGTTGAGGTTGTCCGCACAGGTGACGATCGCGACCGGATCGGCTCGCCCGTAGAGATCGTCTGCCGAGTCGAACGTGCGCAGCTCTGGAAACTTGTCGACGAAGAAGGCACGAAGCTCATCGTCATCGATGACGGCGCCGACAACTTCCGCCGTCGGCGAGGCGTATGCGGTAACAAGCAAATCGTGAAAGTGGAGATGATCGCCACCGACGAATCCCAAGCGAATTTTTGCGTCAGTCATGAGGTGTAGTGCCCTTGTCGTAAGGGTCGACCCGGTGTCGACCCGCGTGGAGGGACGATGCCCGTCCCTCGGATCGGATTGCTTACCCGCGCGCGACCGGGAAATCGACCGGTTGTCCGGTGTCCGCCGAGCGGTAGATTCCGAGCACGAGTTCGAGCGCGTCCCGGCCATCGGCACCCGTCAGCACAAGTGGCGTGTCGTCCAGTACGGAATCTACCAGATGTGCGATTTTTCGGTAATGCATCTCCACGAGCGGCGGATCGTTCGCCGGAATCTCGTGCCAGCCGGCAATCTGGGCAGGTTCGTCGATCTTCTTGCTGAGGAGACGGACGGTGTGCTTGCCGCTTTCGATCACGATCGATCCTTCAGTTCCATCGATCGTGACTCCGCCATGACTTGCCTTGACCGCCCACGCGCTGTACCAGGTGCCCATCGCCCCGCTTGCGAACGATAGCTGGGCCGCGACCGTATCCTCGACGTCGATGTCCTTCAGCAGTTGGCCTCGAACCGTGACGTCCTTCCGGAAGATCGCACTCGTTGCGTATACGCGGGAGACCGGTCCCAGCCACCAGTTCAACGTATAGGCGGTGTAGATCCCCCAGTCGATCAGCACACCGCCACCGGAGAGTGACTTGTCGAGAAACCAGGGAACACCATGGGAAGACGGTGAGGCGGCGATCACGGTTGCGCCCATGATCTGACCCAACAGTCCGTCGTCGATCAACTGTTTGACCAGCGGCCACTGTGTACCGAATCGCGGCTGATATCCCATCGTGAACTTGACGCCCGCCTGTTCCGCTGCCTCGACCATGGCATCGGCGTCCTTGAGCGTGATCGCGATCGGCTTCTCGCAGAGGATGTGCTTCCCGGCCTGGGCCGCAGCGATCACCTGCTCGGCATGCGCGGCTGCCCAACTCGTGATACACACCGCTTCCACGTCAGGGTTTGCCAGCAATTCGTGATAATCCTGATACGCGACGCCACCGTATTGATCTGTGGTCGCCTTCGCACGATCGAGGTCGATATCGGCGACCGCGATCAGTTTTGCTCGTGGGTTGCGGGCGATATTGGGCAAGTGGGCCGCGTGGGCGATGCCGCCACAACCGATTACACCGATTCCGAGTTGTCGTTCTGCCACCGGAGTATTCTCCCGTTCACTGCGCTGTCTTGAATGCCGAACATCTGTGCAGAGGTAAGATATCGTGTGGTGCCGTGACCTCGTGACCTCCTGACCGCCTCACTCTGCGCCGCGTCCACGAGGCGCCATGTCACAGGTGGTAATGCTGATTGATCTCGTCCTGGTACGCCGTGATCTTTCCGTCTACCACATCCGCCACGCTCACCGGGCGGTTTGCGGTGGCGGATTCAAGGACGGTGAACGACGTGGCCAGGTCGAATAGACCTTCCTTTCCGGACGCCTCCATGGGCGTCGATGATGCAATTGCGCCGAGGAAATCAAGCATTTCGAGGGCGAATGGATCGCGGACCCCGCCCGGGAAGAATCCCTGCCGCAGTTCCGGCGATGCCCCGCGTGTGAAGACCTCGCCGGCTGTTCCGTGATACCCGTCGTCGAGGCTGATGTCGTCACCCTGGAGCGAGCCGGCAGACCCGTAGACCGTCGAACCCTTGCCGAAGCCGCTGGCACTGCCGTGGCCGCCCCAGCTTGAGAACGTCGTGCCGATCGCACCGCTTTCGAAGCGCAGGTTGGCGAAAAAGGCATCTTCGACTTCGTTCCGAACGCGATTGATCACCGTGCCAAAGGCATCGGTCTCGAACCGCTCCGGTTCGAACTGCCTGGTGTAGGCGCTGATCTCGGCAACCGGTCCCATCAGGTACCGGATCAGGTGAAAGAGGTGAACTCCGACATCGATCGTGCCACCCCCACCGCCGAGCAGTTTCTGGTGTCGCCAGGCGGTCCGCGCCACGATCTTGTCCGGCGACCACTCGCCGCCAACGCCGCCAGAAATCCACATCTGCGGATCGCCGATCGTGCCCTGCTCGATCACCCATTTCGACGCACGCACGGACTCCACATAACGAAGGCTCTCGGCGACTCCCACGATCAGGCCGCGTTTCTCGGCTTCATCGACCACGAGGTGAGCAGCCTGGACACTGATCGTGAATGGTTTCTCGATCAGGACATGCTTGCCGGCCGCGAGACAATCCAGGGCGATCTCGTGATGCAGGCCAACCGGAGCGAGGATCAGCACCGCGTCGACGTCGTCGGCCTCGAGCATCGCCCGCCAGTCGTCATGGACGGAGGGCAGCGTCTCGGGGTGAAGGTCGCTGGCATAGACGTGTGGCGCGCCGAGCGGGTCCTTGTCGTTGGCAGATGCCGGTGGGCGTGGTGGGGGGCCCTCGCCGCGCAAGCGAAACATCGTCGCGTCCTCCAGCCGCCGGGCGGAAATCGCGGTAATGCGGACGTCGGCGATTCCGGCATCCCGGATCAGCTTCAGACCTCTCATGTGCGCGGGGAGAATGCGTGCAGCGCCGACGATGCCGAGCCGAATGGTGCTTTGATGGGTCATGTGAGCCCTCTGGCTAGATACGGTGATGACGGGTCGAGTCAGACGAGATGTTCATGTCGTTTGGCGGCACACTCTACTGCGACCCGCCTGTGTTGTCTATGCTTTTGCGATACCAATCTGCGAAACATGGTCATCGCCCCCGATTCAGGAGGGAAACCAGAGGACCCCGCCACTACCGACCGAGGGACATCCCAGGCTCCTGCATCCGATCCATTGACGTCGTCAGGAATGCACCGAACCCCCCGGATCCGCTTCTTGGCGAATCCGGGGGTTCGATGCCGTGGGATGGACGTGTGCTTAAGGGCAACGCTGTGCCACAAGTCCGATCTGCGCCCACGACAATCGGGTCGAACCGTTGCGTAGATGGAGATGTAGATGCAGATGGAGATGTTCGACGGTGAAAAGTCCCATCCGCGCGCTACGCTCCGGATCGCGCCAGCAGGATATTGGCTGAAGTTGGGATCGGATATCTGCGAGACACAAGCAACTGGTCGCACATCTGCGGGTCACCGAATGGTCCCGGACGGTGGTATCACCGGGCAGGGAGCCACCTTCCCCTCATTGCTTTTTCAAGAAATGCGTCGCAATCACCTGTTCGACCTCGCCTGCCGGGGTCGAACGTTCTCGGATTCAGCCATCCCGACGCGGACTGGCGACAAACCATCTTGCGCCAGCAGGGCGCGAACATGGATGTCCGCCCGGCAGCCATCAGTCGAAGATCCGTTCAACTTGGGTAGTGATCAAGCGTGCTGGGGGGCGTCACGTCCCTCCGGAAACGCCGGAGCGACAGCCTCTGCGAACAGGTCCATTCCTGTGCGATCGGGAGCGTCCAGGAACCACAGCAAAAAATGGTCTGCTCCCGCGTCGACGTAGGATCGCAGCTGCCTGGAAATGTCTGCTGGCGATCCGATCAGTGTCGAATCCGTAAACGATGCGGGAGCGGTCACCGCCGAGCCGGTCGCGTACGCACGAAGGTCGGGATCGATTGCTTCCTGATCCGGTGCCTTGGCTAGCAACCCATGGAGTTGCGAACGAACGTCCGCATCATCCTTGCCTATCAGGATCTGCAACTCGACGCTCTTCTCGATATCCTCGTACGCGCGTCCTGCCGTGCTGCAGGCATTCCGCAGCATCCCGAAACGCCGGTTCAGTTCGTCGAGTCCGCACGGCGTGGTATTCCAGCCTTGCCCGAATTCGGCACATGCCTGCAACAATCCGGTCTCAACCTCCCCAAACCAGATCGGGGGATGTGGACGCTGGACCGGACCGTAGGCGGCTACGGCGTTCGTCACGCCATACGGACCGTGTTGCACGGTGAGCGGCGCATCGGCGGACCAAAGGTCGAGGATCAGATGCAGCCCATCGATCGTCTCCTGCACGCGCGTTTCGACATCATCAGGGTATGGCAGGTGGAACGCTTGATGTTCGCGCTGCTGACGTCCAAAGTCATAGAAGAGAATCAGCCGGCCCGCGGTGATCTGGTCGAGGGTCGCGATCATCTTCGCGGCCAATGCCGGCGATCGGAAATAGTGCGCCTGATGGATCATGCCGATCGCCGCACGGGAGGTCGAGCCGCCCAGCGCGCTGAGAATCGTCCATCCCTCGAGGACCGCTTCGTCCTTGCCAAGCATCAGATGGTCTGCCACCCACAAGGAATCGAACCCGATCTCCTCGGCATGACGACCAAGGTCCAATGTCGTTCGGGCATCGACCTGGCGGTAGTTCGGCGTCCGGAACAGACCGGCAGTCGGATTGGCGAAGATGGGCAGGCAGTACCCGAATTGTGGTCGCGGTCGCGGTCGTGAATGCGGTGGTGGTTGAAGGTTCGGCATCGCAGCTTACTCACTTCCTCACATCATGGTGCATCGTGTGCACGGAGCCATGGGGCTTTCACGCGTCCGCGAATGGTCCAAGGACGCGGGCAGCGTCGAAGCGGACAGTCAGGATCCGGCTCTTCGGAGCATGAGGGGACGCTACGCGATCACGGTTTCGTAGAACTCCGGAACGCGCTTCTCGAGGAGCGGCCAGATCTGCCCCTGCACGATCTCCTTGAAATGCGACGTGCCTCGATGGACATCGACTGCCTCCATGTCGGTATAGCGCTCGTTGATGAGCACCAGGTTCGGGTCTTCGGTCGAGACGCTGATCTCGTAGCGGGAACACCCCGGCTCCGTCGCGAGAACCAGCGGAACCGCCTCGGCGAAAGCCGCCAGCACAGCATCGATGTTTCCGGGTTTGACGTAATACTTGGCAATCAGCACGATCATGAGTGGATCAATCCCTTCGATAGAGAACTGACGGCGAGGAGTATGGACCCGCACCGTTCGATTGGTATCGCATTCCGTAATGATTCACTTCGTTCCTGGGAATCGGCTCACCTTGCCGGGATGAGCGCGACCGGTTGTCGTACGATAGCCCGTCCATCCTATCCGCCACGAAGTCGGGTCGAAGTTGACTGTTTGCGGCGACAACCAAGGCAATCCACCGCCTACTCGACAAGGTGCTTGGCCTGTTTCCCGTCGAGCACATCCCTGATGTTGAACCAAAGACCTTGTGAATCGCGGATCCACGTCCACGGACCCTGCGCGGCAGAATGCGGAGTGAGGATCAGCCGATGCGTTCCGTCTTCGTGAATGTCGTGCAGCGCGCTATCGGTCGGCAATGGTTCCTCGGCATAGACATCCAGCGCGGCGCCACCGATGGAGCCGGCACTCAACGAGGCGATCAATGCATCCTGGTCGACGAGTTTGCCACGAGCGGTATTGATGAAGAGTGCTTTCGGCTTCATCGAGCCGAACTCCCGCTCGCCGATGATGCCCTCCGTCTTTTCGTTCAGCGCGAGCTGGGTGGAGAGGATGTCCGATTCCCTGAAGATCTCGTTCCACTCCACGAACTGCATTCCGTAGGTGGATTCGAGTTCGGGAAATCGGTTGATGTCCCAGTAGATCACTCGCATGTTGAACGCCTGGGCAACTCGCGCGATCGGGCGCGCGATCTCGCCCATGCCGAGCAGGCCGAGCGTGAGATCGCTCAGGAGCGGAACGCCGGGATGATAGGCACCCCACTCGTTCAGGTATTCCCGGCTTTCCATGTACTCGCGCTGGTCGCGTAACCGCTTGACGTGCTCGAGGATCATCGCCCACACATGCTCCGCAACGGCGGTGTAGTTCACGAGCGGCGTCGCCGCGACCGGGATGCCACGTTCGCGTGCGACGTCCATCGGCACACCACGATAATCCTGGCCCAGGTGCTGAATCAGGCGCAGCTTGTGTGCATCCTGCAGAGCCTCCGCCGGCACATGTTCCTTGTGCAGGATGAAGAAATCAGCGTCGGCCAGCTCCTGACGGATGGTCTCCGGTCCGGTAATGGGTCGAATCCATTCCTTATGCTCGTGGAACAGGCCGCTGAATCCGCGCAGATATTTCACCGGATCGTAGAGCCAGACGATCTCGATGTCGTCGTTGGCGAACAAGTCGGCGAACGAGACGACGTGCGCCTGGGCCTCCGGGTCCTCGATCAGCAATCGCTCCCTGACGCTCTCCGGCCATTCGTCCCAACTCCGCATCCCGAGAATGGTATTGCCTATGTTATCCAGAACCACGACCTTGATCTTGCTCACGGATATCCTCCCGAAAACAGATGACAGAGAAGTTTGCGATGGTTGACATCCTGTAGGGATCGGTCTTGTATCGATCCGATCGGCCAATGGCCGGTACCTCCGCTGTTACCGCTTCATGTTTTCAACCCTGGTATGGGTTCCGCCACGGCCCGTGGTCACGTCACGACGTGAGCGGCGCCATCAACTCCGCCTGATACGGTGAATCCCTGTTTTCGATCAGCGCCGCCACATCGAGCGCCCGCCCGACAAGCTCCGCCTCGATGAAGCCGTAGGCAATCGCGAGCGAGCGCAGGGCGAACGCGCCGTCGACTTCCGGTGGCCGGTTATCCACGATTGCGGCGGCGAAATCAGCCTGCTCGATCGCAAGCAGATTCGAATCGATATCGGCGAAATCCATCTGGTACGACGCCAGCCGGTCCCCGCCAAAGAGCTTCGCCGTAACCTCGTCCAGCGTAAAATCCGGGACGAGCGCGAGTATCTCCTCATCACTGATCCGGATATCCTTGCCTCCCTGCCGAAGGGTCAGGTCGAGCGATGTGCCGGATCGGTCCCTGGGTATGCCAAGCGTCCCGTTGAACCCGTAAGCCATCCGCGAGAAGTGTCCCTGGCCCCGTCCTCCCAAATCGATCACCCAGTTGCCGATCGCGCCGTTGGCGAATTGCGCCACGCCCACAGAAAGATCTTCTGCGTCGGCATCGTGCCGGTTTCCCGCGTCATCGACCCGCGTTCGATCGACGATCCCGTTGAATCCGAAGACCTTCGCGATCGGACCGATGAAATATTCGAGCAGGTCCGCGTAATGGATCCCCATGTCGACGACGATGCCACCGGAATGCTTCTTGTGGCGCCAAGGTGTGATGATCACTTTTTCGCCGGATCCCGACGACGACTGGACGAACAAATGAATCGGTCCGATGACTCCCGCGTCGAGCACGGCTTTGGCAAGCCGGTTGCTCGGATCGCGGCGATAGTTCTCCGCGACCGCGAGCTTGCGATCGGCACGTACCGCCGCGTCGATCAGGGTGATGCCCTGCGCCACGGTCAACGCGATCGGTTTCTCGACCATCACGTTGACACCCGCCGCGAATGCCTCGATTCCGACGCCGGCATGCATGTCCGGGGCGGTTGTGACGATCATGGCGTCGATCTGACCCAGCGCCGCATGCATCTCTGCGAACGAGGCGAAGATGCGCGGCCGATGACCCAGCAGGTCGTGCGCGAGATCAGCGGCGCGCTCCGCATTGGCCGCGAAGATATCGCAGACTCCGGCAAGCCGGAAGGGGAGGGCACCGATTTCCTGAAGCCGTTTCAACCCCCTGATGTGACGGCACCCCATGCCGCCGCAACCGACGAGAACGAGCGTAAGCATTGGTTGAAGACTCCTTGTGTGGTTGTCATTCGGGCAGCGCCACGGCAGCGCCACGGCAGCGCGTCGGGTCGCTGTGCCCGATGATCGCGAGGAACCCGTGCGCAGAACGCGTCTCTGTTCCAAAAACCGCTCGCTTGCCACACCGGAGGGCAGGCGAATGCGCGTCGAGTATTCTCTCGCGTTACTCGGAATGTCGGGAGAGCCGGAACGACGGTGTGGCCTGGTACGTGTCGACTCCGTGTCGACCCTATGTCGACGTATTTCCGATGTCATACCCGAGACCGCGCAGATAATCAGCGTTGATGCGAGCGCTTTCCAGTGGCGAAGCCGCGCTTTGGCTTTGCTCGAGGACAATCCAGCCCGGGAACGCACGATCGCTCAGCATCTGCAGGATCGCCGCGAAATCGATGTCCAGTGTGCCGCGACCGAGTTCGGCGAATTTTCCGTTGCCCCAATCCTTCAGGTGAATGTAGCCAAGGCGATCCCACCAGTGCTCGATCACGCTGAGCGGATCTTCACCCACCAGCGCGATGTGCGAGGCGTCCAGGCAGAGCTTCAGCTCGGAGGTCTGCGCCATCAACAGATCGATTTCGTCCGATGTCTCGATCGTGCACAGTGCATGCGGGTGGTAACTGACCGTCACGTCGACGCTCGTTCCATAGACGGCCAGTTCCTCGCAGAACGCGGCGAGTTCGGCGTATTCCTGTGCCACCGGTGGACGATATCGTAGACGCCCGCCCCCGACGAGCCCATAGGCTTCCGCACCAATCTCCGAGGCAAAGTGAATGTGGTTCTTGTGAACCCTGCGGTGCAGATCGCTGACCGGCAGTTCGATGCTCCCGAACAGCGTTGCCGGCGTCAGATCACCAAGCTGGGCGTTCAGGCTGGCGGGTGTCCCGAGCAGGTCCAGCGGATGCCCGAAGAACTCGATCCCTCGCCAACCTGCCTCGCGGATATCAGCGAGCGCAGCGGCGATATCGCAGGTTGCTCCCCAGTTGATCGTGCTGTAGGCGAAACGCAGCGCATGCGTGTGTTCCGAAGCGGGCTGTACAGAGGCGATGACTGCTGACATGAGACCCGATTACCCTTTCTGACCGGACATGGCGATGCCTTCGACGAACCATCTCTGCGCCGCGATGTAGAGGATGAGAATCGGCAGCACCGAGAGCGCGACCGCCGCCATCATGACGCCGCGATCCTGGGTGGCGTTGCCACTCAATTCTGCAATCGCAATCGGCAGCACCTTCAGTTCCGGCGAGCGGACCACGATCAATGGCCAGAGGTACATCTTCCACGCCGAGAGAAACGTGATCACGCCATATGCAACCAGCACCGGACGGGAGAGTGGCAGCGTGAAGCGCCAGAATTGTTGCCAGTAATTCGCCCCGTCGAGTCTCGCCGCCTCGTACATCTCGTCCGGCAACCGCATGAAGAACTGGCGGAACAGGAACGTGCCGAATGCTCCCTGGGCGACGATCGGCAGGATCATCCCCTGGTAGGTATTCACCCAACCGAATTTGACCACGATGATGTAGGTCGGAATCAGCGTGACCTGCGGCGGAATCATCATCGTCCCGAGATAGATCAGGAAGAAGACGTTGCGAAACGGGAACGTGATCCGGGCGAAGGCGAACCCGCCCATCGTCGTGAACAACCCCTGCAACAGCACGATGCTGATCGAGAAGAAGAACGAGTTTGCGAACACCCGGCCGTTGACGCGATGATATCCATCCACGTAGTTGTGCCATTGGAAGGGATTCGGGATCCAGGTCGGTGGGTAGCTGAACGCCTGCGCGTTGTCCTTGAACGAGGTCGACAGCATCCAGATGAACGGGATCAGGTTGACCGCCGCACCGATCGCGATCGCGAGCAGGATGAGCGTCTTCGCTGTCAGGCTCCCTGTGCGACTTCCCGTCCTGCCCCCCGCGCGACCTTCGATGTGGATGGGGGTATTGCTGCTCTCGCGATCGGTGTCATCGCTGCCCATCCGGCCGCTCGGGCCGCTGCTCGTGCGCGTCGTCATCAGTAATGCACCCACTTTCGCTGGAGAATCCAGTTCATTGTCGTAAAGATGAAGACGAATATGAAGAGCATGTAGGCCTCCGCCGAGGCATAGCCCATCCGGAAATACTGGAACGCGTTCTGGTAGATGTCGTAGATCAGCACATTGGTGGAATCGAGCGGCCCGCCCTGTGTCAGCACGTTGATCGTGTCGAACCCACCGAACAGCACGCCGATCAGCGTGGTCAAGCCGACGAAGAATGTCGTCGGGGTGATCAGCGGGATCGTGATGTGACGGAATTGTTGCCAACCGGAGGAACCGTCAAGCTGTGCCGCTTCGTAGTAGTCGCGTGGGATCTCCTGCAAACCTGCCGTATACAGGATGATGTTGAAGGGCAACAGGAGCCAGACCGTCATGATGATCACGGCGGGCATCGCCCAATCCAGGCTGAACAGCCAGTCGATCGGTGGCAATCCGATCTGGCGCAACCCGTAGTTGATCAGGCCGAAATCCTTGGCATACATCCACTTCCAGACCGCTGCCGCTGCCACCGGCGAGGTCACCAGCGGCAAGAAGTAGATCCCTCGCCACATCTTCTTGAGGTGGACACTGTTGTTGAGCAGCGCGGCGATCGCAAGTGGCAAGATCATCGATGGGATGATCGCGCCGAATGCGAAATAGAGGGAGTTCCTGATCAGGGTGACGGAGAGCGGATCCTGAAAGAACGAGGTGTAATTCTCGATGCCGATGTACGTCGCAGGGGTGAGCACGCTGTAGTCGAAGAAACTCAGATAGAGCCCGTAGAACACCGGATAGGCGGTGAACAGCAGGAAGAGCACGAGATTCGGGCCCAGGAACAAGAGCGCCCACAGACCCGCATGCCAATCCTTCTTTTCCTTGAATCTGCGCACGCGACGACCAGGGGAGGCGGTCGCCGGAGCACTGGGTGCGGCACGCTGCATCGTGACATTGTCTCCCGATAGCGGGGAATCCAGGGACGTTAAGGTCTGCACCGATGGGTAAGAGCTGGCGGCGAGGAAGGTCCCCGCCGCCAGTCCACGCTCCGCGCTCTGCGCTCCGCGCTATCCCTGCTTGAGGGAGCGCGTTGCTTCCTGCGCCATCTTGTTGACCGCATCTTCCGGCTTCATCTGGCCAAGCAGCACGGCGTCGATGCCGTCCTCCATCGCCTTCTTGAAGGTGCCGGTGCTATAGAACGGAAGCGGTGGCGGGAGCATCGCGTCATCGGTCGCGCTGACGAACACGGCGTTGTCGTATGGCGGACCGGGCAGGTTTCTCCACGCCGGATCATCGTAGAAGGACTTGATCGGCGGCACGACCAGGTACGATTCCATGAAGAACTTCATGCCATCCGAGTACGTGTATTCCATCAGCTTCCAGGTTGCGGACGGGTCCTTGGTCTTCGACGAGATCGCGTATCCCATCGCGCCCATCCCCGTGCAGCGGCGCGCGGAGCCCTTCGGCACGAGTTGAACATCCCAGTCGGCCTTGAGCTGGTCGCGCACTGTCGGGACCGCGGCGCGGACCGTGAACGTCATCGCCGCCTTGCCCACCTGGAAGGGGACGCCGTCGCCACCCATCGTCTTCTGCACCGAAGGAGGTGCGAACCATCCGTTGGTCAGGCCCTGGAAGATGTAGCCCCAGGCGCGTTGACCCTCGGGCGAGTTGAAGACGGCTTCCGTATTGTCGTCGGAGAGGATCTTGCCCCCTTCGGCGATCACCATCGGCACCCAGTAGGCCCACCACGAATACCCGGCGGCGACGCCGTATTGGGTGGTGGTGCCATCCGACGCCTTGATCGTCAGCTTCTCGGCTGCCGCCAGCATGTCCGGGTACGTCCAGTCGGCCGTAGGATGGGCCACACCAGCGGCGTCGAACATGTCCTTGTTGAAATAGGTGACGACGACATCGGCGGCGCGGGGCAGAAATCCGAGCTTGTCCTGATAGACGCCAAGGTCGAGAAACTTCGTGTCGAACTCGGTAAGGTCGAAACCGGTTTCGGCCGCGAGCGGCTTGAGGTCCGCCGTCAGTCCCGCATCGAAGAACGGTTTCGTGAACACATCGGCACTGACGAACATGTCCGGCATTGTCCCTGCGGAGATGTCGGTGAGCAGTTTCTGATCGTAGGTAGTTGGGTCATAGTTGAGTACGGTGACCTTGTACGTCGGATTCGCGGCAACGAAGGCGTCGACCACCTTCTGCACCAGATCGATCTCGGTCCCGGACACCGCATTGATCGCCCAGGTCAGCTCGGTGGTGTCCTGTGCGAGAACTGCAGCTGGGGCGTGAATGGCCGGAAGTGCGGATGCGCCAACCCCTCGGGCGCCCAGGGCGACGGCTCCGGCTGTAGCACCGGCAGCGGCACCGGCAGCGGTGCGGATGATGTCGCGTCGTGTCTTGCGAATATCGTTCATCTCTTGCCTCCTGAAATGTCGTGCAGCGAAAGAGATAGCGAGTTGCTGGCGTTCTCTCTCCGTTGGCCGGTCATTCGATCTGCCCGGAAAAGATCAGATAGCCCCAGATAGCCCCGCCTGTAATGAGTTCATCACTCCTTGCGTGAGTTGGGCCCTGCCGACAGGCGCGTGCAGGGTGAACTCGGTGATCTCAAGCGCCGCGTGCGTATGCGGCGGTCGGATATATTCATCGGAAACCAACGCGGTTGCGGACTCGGTTGCGGTCGCGGAAATGACATCAGCAAGAACGCTGCGACTGCCAGGCCGCCGCCCGATGGTTCGGGATGCGAGCGAGTACTCCGGTTGGAAACCCAACCATATGCAAGGCGCATCTCCCGAAACGGGAGTCATGCTCGCGCATGGTGCCTTCGATCTATTGGAAATGGCAGTGATCGAGAATATGAAGTCATTGTAAAGAGGGTTTGGTGAATGTCAATTAATTGGGGAAAACAGCTCTTCCCGATACGCGATGCTCGTCCCGGTCGTCCTCTCGGGGCGGGCTCATCATGGCGCTGCCTGTTCCGTTTTCGCGATGATTCGGATAGACTCGGCCAGCGTTTGCACGGCGTCCGCGTTGCGTTCGCGCAGCGCGGTTGCCTTTTCTGCCTCACATGCGTTTGTCCGGCGTTTGTGAATCCGACTCCCCTGGTACTGCTGGTACTTTTGGCACTGCTGGCACTGCTATCGACGATGCCGCCTCGAAGTCATTCTGGAGATAAACATGTCCGTTCTCGATACATTCCTGCTTACCGGCAAGGTCGCGTTCGTCACCGGTGGCAGCCGGGGGCTGGGTCGCGCGATGGCGCAGGCGCTCGGGGAGGCTGGCGCCAAGGTTGCCGTTACCGCCCGCACGCTCGATTCGGCAGAGGCCGCCGCGGCTGAACTGACGGCGCTCGGCATCACCTCGATCGGCGTTCAGCTGGAAGTCACCGATCCGGAGGATGTCGAACGCGCGGTGCAGGAGGTGACCGATCGTCTCGGCCCGATCGACGTGCTGCTCAACAACGCCGGCATCTCCATCGGGCATACGGCGTTCGATGCTACCAACGCCGACTGGAGCGAGGTGATGGCCACCAATGTTGATGGCGTGTGGCATTGCAGCCGCGCCATCGGCCGCCGCATGGCGGAGCGTGGTGGGGGAACTATTGTCAACGTTGGGTCGATGTCCGCCTTCATTGTCAATCAGCCGCGCTGGCAGGCGGCCTACCTGGCGTCGAAGGCGGCCGTTCACCAGTTGACCAAGGCGCTCGCGGCTGAGTGGGCGCCACATGGCATTCGCGTCAACGCAATGGCTCCCGGCTACTTCCTGACCGAGATGTCCCCGGTCGATCAGCCGGAGTTCAAGCCCTGGTGCGTCGATCCCGCGCCGATGAAACGGCACGGCATGCCGGAGGAACTCGGTCCGGTTGCGGTCTTCCTCGCGAGTAATGCCTCGAGCTTCATGACCGGCTCGATCGTGACCGTCGATGGTGGCTTCACGCTGTTCTAGATTGAGGCCCGGAGGGGAGACCGACGCTCAGCGACACCCGATTGAACCTTGGGAAGCATTCGGCATTCGGGAACGGGAATTCGCGCGATGAGCGGTCAGGAGACTCGCGGTCGCACCGTTCATGGCTTCTCGCTCGGCATAGGGCTGTCGGGCTGTCGGGCTGTCGGACCGGAGGGGAATCCCGGTCTCATTCGTTGAAATCGGCTCCACTCTTCTCGACCCCGGACCCTGCAGTACCCGTCATCCCGAGCGGAGTGGAGAAATCTCTCATCGTCGCCGAACGACCGCGATAGGTTGAACAAGCGAGCAAGCGAGCAAGCGGTCGACATTCTTCATCTAAATCTAAAGGATTGTCCATGGTCAGGGTTGGAATCGTCGGCGCCGGATTGCGTGGGTGCATGTATGCGGGAGCGCTACGCGACCTGCCCCAGGTCGAGGTGGTCGCGTTTGCCGAGCTATCGACTACATCTGCCGAGGCGGCCCGCGTTGCGACCGGTCTGCCGGTGGTGGCATCGCATTCCGATCTGCTCGACGGGTTCGATCTCGATGCGGTGATCGTTGCGACCCCCGATTTTGCGCATCGCACCCCCGCCGTCGATGTCGCGTTGGCGGGCAAGCATCTGCTGGTCGAGAAGCCGCTCGCCACGAACCTCGATGACGCCTACGCGATTCGCGATGCCGTCGAGCGTGGCGGCGCGACATGCCTCGTTGGCTTCGAGAACCGGTGGAATCCGCATGTGCTGCAGACGCGGCGAACTATCGAGTCGGGCGCGGTCGGCACTCACATCACCTCGTCGGCAACGCTCTCCAACTCGTATTACGTCCCCACGACCATGCTGTCGTGGGCGGCGAAATCGTCGCCAGCATGGTTTCTGATGCCGCACACCATCGACATGCTGCTCTGGTTTTCTGGACGACTCCCGGTTGCGGTCTCGGCGATCGCCTCCAGCGGCATCCTGAAAGCACGCGGTATCGATACCGTCGACGTCGTGCACGCCCTGATCGCATTCGATGACGGAACCACGGCCTCGCTCACGTCGGCGTGGACGCTCCCGGATGGCGCCGACGCGATCGTCGATTTTCACTTTCAGTTCATCGGCACCGAAGGGTCGATCGCCGGAGACCCCATCCACCAGGGGCTCGATCTCGTCACCGATCGCCGGCATGCGCAGGGGACGCTGTCAGGTCGCATCGGCAACTCTCAGGTTGGGGCGCCGGTCTGGATGGCACAGGAGTTTGCGTCCAACCTTGTTTCAGGCATGGTTACCACCCCAGGCGTCGATCAAGGCGTCCTCGTCACCGAGGTCATCTGCGCGATCGAGGCATCCTTTGCTCGCGGCGAGACCATCCGTCTGGACGATATCCGAAGGATTTGATGCGGGAAGGGCACGGCAAGTAGGGACATCGGATACCCTGAATTCGTAAAAACCATGACCGCATCGATCCACAGGTCTCGACTCCCGGGTCGCCAAGGGACAAATTTGTCCAAAATCATTATCACGGTGCGAGGGTATATTCATACGGGTATCGTTTTGGTTTGCTTCGAGCGTGAAATCATGTGAGTAGTGCATCCACCACCAGATCTCCAGGACACGGTCTGTGGCGGTCGCATCGAACTCTTTGAACGATGCCTGGTCGATGGGGGGAACGTTGCATCGGTCCTTCGGTTCAAGGGGTAATCCGGGTACGTAGGATCATAGCCATGCCATCGTTGCAAAGCCTGCATGCCACTCCGCTTCCGCATGGTTTCGTCGAGCGTACCCGTCTGCTATTCCTTGTTGCCCAGCCCCATTACGCTCCCGCGATCGTCATCATTGCCCCCACCAGCACGATACCTTCACCCTTGCCTTTCGGCATCCCTCGGGTGAGGGTAGTATGCTGGCTGGATCTTCACTTCCCGGTCGCGCTCTTGCCCCCTGGCTCGCATCCAGTAGCGCAAAACGCCAGGTAACCAGCACCTCGATCAGGATCTCGCCGATGCGACCATTTCCTTGGCGGTCGACTCCAGATTCACCAACGGTCGATATCCTGTAGGTGCAACTCCACCGGCTCTGCCGCTACCTGGCTATCGGTCCGAAGCTGGTAAAAGAACTCGGCTACCCCTCCTTTCCGAGAAGTTCACCCCGCGTGACGCTGCGAACGGCAGCGATCACAATGGCGGCGGTAGCCCCGAGCGTGGCGATCAGCCACCAGCCAGGATTCTCGCCGTTGTATACATTCCTCACCGCCATTACCTGATAACTCAACGGATTGCAGAATGCGATGATCTGCAGATATCGCGGTGCCGTATCCAGCGAATAAAAGACTGGTGCGCCGAACGTCATAGGCAGGATGAGCAGGCCCATCATGATGTCGCGCTGCTCGTAGTTCGAGATCCACGCCGTGATCAGAATCGCCAACGTGGTCCAGAATGTGAGCAAGACGCACGTCAGCAGGATCGCGCCGAGAAAGGGAAGGGGCTGCATCCGCACGCCGAGGATCAGGGCGATGATCGTGATCGCCACCGACTTCGCCAGGAAATTGATGATCGGCACGACCATCATCGCAAGCACATACGCCAGCCCACCCGTGCCCAGCAGTCTCTTCAGTGCGAGCAAACCCCACCGCCGATCGATCGTTGCCCGAAAGATCGAACGGGAGAAGGTGTTGAACCCCTGCAGAACGAGAAATCCAGGCACAACAAAGTTGAGATAATCGCTCGCGCTTGTGCCCGTGTTGCCATCACCGTTCACGGCACTGCTGATCACCCCGCCAACCCCGGCCGCGAAGAGCGCGAAATAGACGATTGGGCCGACCAAGAGATCGACGATCAGACCGGATTTGAGTTGCCAGAATGCGATCAGCTCGAGTTCCATGACCGGCATGAAGCGCGCGAGTGACCAGCGCCGCCGATCTGCCCTGCGAGGCGAGGTGGTATGCGGGGAAGCAGGCATCAAGGTCGTGGGTGGTGGTGCGATCATGGAAAATCCCTTCTGGCTACTGCATTGGCAGTTGTAGCGGCAATCGCTCTTGTGGTCTGATCAAGCCCATTTGCCCGTCTCGGATATGCGGCGCAAACCAGGAATCGTCCGGTAGACCGTCGTGCTTCCGTCATTTCGGCAGCGCGTGGGGCAGCTGCTCCACGTCATTTCGACCGGGGTGGAGAAATCTCTCGTGCGGCGACGGAGTATCATCCTGCCCGTGATTGAGCCGTGACAGACCATTACTCTTTAATTGGCCTGTTGGTGAGCGTAGGTGAGGAACGCGTCGCGGAGACCCGGAGTTTGGCGCCGGATGTCGAGGATCGCGACGTCGTGTTCGAGCAGGTCGAGCACGACGCCAAGTGGTGTGCCGCGGGGAATGCCGAGTCGCAGAGGGCTCGTCTCGATGACGCGCACGCCTCCCGCCTGGAGACGATCGAGGGCCACCTCGGTAAGGTCACCGGCAACCGAGAGCTCGAGAATCTCTTCTCCACCGAACCGTGCCATGAGTGTCGTCTGTGATTCGAAGGCGACAAGCTTGCCGTCAGCCAGCAGCAGCACGCGATCGCAATAGGTTTGGAGGAGGCCGAGGTCGTGCGAGGAGACGATCACGAGCGCTCCGCCATCTGCTCGGCTCCGGAGCTCGCCGAGCAGGCGGTCGGAGGCTTCGACGTCCAGCCCCACGGTCGGCTCATCGAGTACGAGGACATTGGGATCGGCAACCAGGGCGCGGGCAATCTGGACGCGTTGCTGCTGACCGCCGGAGAGTTCGTCGACGTTGTTGGTTGCCTGTCCCGTGAGACCTACCAGTTCGAGGGCGCGTTCGGTCAGGATGCGACTCTCCGCCCGGCCACGTCCGGCCAGCCTCGCACCCATTCGCACGTTCTGAAAGACATTGATGTACCAGTCGATGCTGGATTTCTGGCTGCACCAGCCGATCGACATTCCTTCAGGAAGGGGATCCACATATCCGCAAGTCGGCTCGATTGCGCCGCAGAGAAGGTGGATGAAGGTTGACTTGCCAGCCCCGTTTGCGCCTAGGAGAGCGATCAGCGAGCCGAACGGAAGGTCCAGGGTGAGGCCCCGCAGCGCCCACGCCACTGTTGTGTCTGCCGATGGAATGACATTTTGCGGATCGGTACGTTCCGCAGTCTGGTTATAGCGTTTGCCCAGTTCCTGAACGTGAATGTGGACATGAGGCGTCCGGAGTGGTGTTTGGGTCATGCGATCCTCGCTTGCAGTTGGATAGGTGGGAAATCAGGCTATCCGCGTGCAGCTCGTGAAAGATCAGCATGGTGAGTATCCCTCGTATGGAAGATGGACGTGTCGATGAGCTGATTCTATCAATCCCGCTTCACGGGTGCAATACGATGCTCTCGTTGCATTCTGCATCGGGCAGCCGCGTCGGGCAGCCGCACCGGGCAGATGTGCCTCAGTCGCTCTACACCATCTCCAAGTGTCCCTGGATGCGCGCATACTGCTCCAGTCGCCGGAACGCCAGCATCCCCAGCACTGGCAACACGATCGCGAACCCGGTCAGCGGCAGCAGATCGCCCCGGATCTCCATTAGGGGGGCGTTGCGGGTCATCGCGGCGAACAGCGCCTGCATGCCGTAACCGAAGGGCATGCAGCGGGCAGGAATCCGCAGCCAGTCCGGCATCGCAGAGATCGGAAACATCGTTCCCGCCAACGGTGTGAGAATCGGGAACAGCAGGTTTGATAGCTGGTTGGAGTTGCGAATGGCGGTACCCACCGCACTCAGCATCATCCCTATCCCCCACATGCACACGATGAGGAGAACGAGCGTGACCAGCACGGACAGCACGTTGATCGAGAGCGGCGTGCCGAAGATAAGCACACCCAACACGATAGTCGCGATCGCCGACACCAGGGCCTCGCATATCGCGGACAGCTGAAAACAGAGCAGCCACGCGAATCGTGGAGCGGGCGAGATGAAGAGGTTGCCAAGCATGCCTCGCGATCGCTCGCCTTCCATGATTTCCCCGCCGACAAACAGCATTGCGAAGATGATTGCGGTTCCGGCCCCGCCGATCACCGCGTAGCTCTGCAAGGTTTCGTTGTCGCGATAGATCAGCGCTACCAGGAGGAGCTGGAAGATGGGAAAGGTTGTGAAGGTCAGCACGTAGAAGGGTATGCCCAGCGCCTGAATCTTGTTTCTGAATACGGTTCCGGCGGTTGCCATCGCGATCCGCGTAACGTTGGCTGGTGAACTCGCGTTGGAGATGTGGGAGCGAGTCATGAGTGGTTCCTTTTCTCTCGACACCAGATTGCGATCGTGCGCTCGATGTACCTGCACCGGCTGGCCTCCTGTCGGGGATGACGTGGAAGCACTGCCAAGCGATTTGCGAAGGCGCCGGCGCAATCCAATGTCGTCTCGCCGGGCGCAGTGCTCGCCCGATACGCCAGGGTGGAAGGACATTGCGGCGCCCTCATACGGGCAACCGGGTCTCAGCCGCCGCAAATCCTCCCCTACGCATGCATCCGTCCGGACGACCGCTTCCTGTTGGTGCTCCTGCTACACCATCGAACATGCTTCCTCGATGAACTACTCCCTACAGGATGTCGAGTGTCCCACTCGTCCGGATCGCGCGATCTGCCGCGCTCGTCGCCCAGACCCCGACGATCAGAAAGACGATTGCTGTCCCGAGTGCTGCCGGCAGCGAGGTCGAAAGATCGCGCGTGGTTTCCCCTTCCAGCAGCGCCCCACGCATGGCATCGGCGGCGTGGGAAAGCGGAATCAGGTCGGACACTCGTTGCAGCCATGACGGCAACACCGAACGCGGAACGTAGAAACCGGCCAGCAGAAAGATGGGTGTCTGCAGGAAGTTCGAGAGCGAGTTCGAGTTCTTCGAGAGGATGAAAAGCCCGCCAAATGCGAACCCGATGCAGAAGGTGCAGATGTATGCCGTCATCAGGGCGATGGCGACCGCGATCGGGCTGGCGACATCGAACGTCGCACCCGCCATAATCCCCACCACCGCGCACGTCGCAATCGATGGCAGAAAGGCAATCAGACTGCCGAGGGTGTAGCCGACGATGATCGATCCCGTGCTTGCAGGGGCGGCTATTACCGCGCTGATCGTGCCGAGCTGGCGTTCCGATTGCAGCGCGTTGCCGCTGCCCCACACCGTGGCACTCCACGCTTCTGTCATGAAGATGCCGATCACCAGGAATCCGATCACCTGATTGGCTGGAACGCTCGTGTGCCCGGAGATGTCGTATGCCAGAACAAATCCCGCCAATTGCAGGACAGGCGACAGCGGCGCTCGCAGGAGTTGAATCGGATTCGATGCATAACGCAGCACATAGGCGCGGGCCGTGGCGAGAGTCACCAGCAAGTTCAGTCGCAATGCGTCCCCTGCGTGCGTCCTGATCGCTGCCCGACGTGTGGAGATGGGAGATGCACTCATGTCGTCACCAACCCGGCGCTCACGACTCTCCCTGCAGGTTCGAACTCGCGTCCGGTCGCGTTCATGAAGGCATCTTCCAGCGACGGTTCTCGTACCTGTATTTCCCGGATCGGCACATGCATGTCGCGCAAGGTCGCCAACGCGGTATCCAGTGCCTGCGTCGTCTCGGAACACTGCAAGACTAGGGCGGGACAACCCGTCTCGCTGGTGTGCTGTTGAACATCGGTAATCGTGGAAAGCCCGAGCAGGCGTGGCAGGATTGCATCCTGCTGCCCATGGAGTTCGACAGCCAGCATGATGATGACGTGGCGTTCGGCGTTCGCCCCTGCCTTGAGCGCGGTTGGTGTTCCCTGCGTCACGATCAGCCCGCGATCGACGATTGCGATCTCTCGACAGAGGACTTCCGCTTCATGCATGTCATGGGTTGTCAGCAGCACCGTATGCTCGGGGATCAGGCTCGCGATCAGGTCGCGGATATCGATCGCCGCCGAGGGGTCGAGCCCTATGGTCGGCTCATCGAGAATCATGACCGCCGGATCGTGAAGGAGGGTCTTCGCGATATGCAAGCGTTGTTTCATCCCGCGCGAATAGCTTTCGACCCGTTCCGATGCCCGGTCGCTCAACCGCACGCGTTCGAGCAGCATCGCTCCGCGACGCCGGATCGCATCGTCGCTCATCCCGTAGAGACGGCCGAAGTACCGCAGGTTCTCCCATCCGGAGAGCTGGTTGTACAATCCCCGGTCACCACCAAAGAGCACTCCCAGCTGTTCGCGAACGCGGAGCTCTTCCCGCACGATGTCGAAGCCATTGATGCGTGCCGTTCCGCTCGTCGGCACGAGCAGCGTCGACAGCATCTTGATCGTGGTCGTCTTGCCGGCCCCGTTTGGTCCCAGGATCCCGAAGATCGTGCCCTGCGGAACCGACAGGCTGATGCCTCGCACCGCCTCCACCATCTCACCGGATCGAAACCAGCCGCTGCGTTTGCGAAACGACCGCCGCAGATCGTCGGCAACAATCGGGAAGTCCTGGAATGTTGCGGATAGCGTCGTCATGGTTTCCTCCACTGTGCGCGTGTGATCGTTGGAGACAGCGGTTGGCCGGTAAGCGTATGTCATCCAGCATTCAGTGTGGCTTTCGGCAGCCTCGCTCGCATCCGCAGAAGGTCGTATTTAGGGTGCTCCGGGGACGTATATGTTTATCACGTAGCGGCCCCCTTTTAGGATGACGTAATGAGGCTTTAGCGGTAAGCGATAACGGTTGGCCACCCGAATACCGCCCAACCCGTCCAACCCGCTATAGTCCGCGTAGAAAGGAGCGCTCTTCATGTCCCGTGCCGAACGCCTGCTCCAGCTGATGCAACTCCTGCGGCTCTATCGTTACCCGGTCACCGGTGCGAGGCTGGCGGAAGAACTCGGCGTCAGTGTGCGAACCCTCTACCGGGACATCGCGACACTTCAGTACCAGGGAGCCCGGATCGACGGTGAACCCGGGCTTGGCTATGTGCTCCGACCCGGCTTCATGCTGCCCCCGCTGATGTTCTCGGAAGAGGAGATCGAAGCCCTCGTGCTTGGTTCGCGGTGGGTCGCCACCCGCACTGACAGCGCCCTTTCGCTTGCGGCCCAGAACGCGCTCGCCAAGATCTCGGCGGTCCTCCCGCAGGACCTGCGCGACAGTCTCGATACGTCGTCGCTGCTGATTCCTCGCGGAGAGGTGGTGGCGACGGGTGACCGTGAACTGGCGCGCATTCGCGAGGCGATCCGAACCGAACACAAGCTGATCATCACCTATGCCGATCTTCACGGCAAAGAGAGCGAGCGCACCATCTGGCCCATCGCCCTCGCGTTCTTCGATCGCGTACGGATCGTGGTTTCCTGGTGCGAGATGCGTGAGGGATATCGCCATTTCCGGACGGATGGCATCCGCCATCTCGCGATCTCCGGAGAACGCTATCCGCGCCGCCGGCAGGCCATGCTTCGTGAATGGCGCGCGGCCGAGAATATTCCTGCCCAGCCTGGAAACCCCTCGGGAAACAGCGAAAAGTCGCCGCCAACTCCTGACAGAAACTGACAGTACCTGCTCCTACACTGGAATCAACGACCAGAACCGGCTGGTCGCCAGATCTAGCCAACGGCAAGGGAGCGTACACGCCATGGAACCCAGTTTTTTCATTCTGTATGTGGCCGAGATGTCAGCGAGTGTGGCGTTCTATACCGATCTGTTCGGGGGTTCTCCGATCGAGACGTCGGAGCATTTCACGATGTTTTCTCTGAAATCCGGAGTGCTGTTCGCTCTCTGGCAGCAGGATGATGTTGCGCCCACCGCGACCGCACCCGGCGGCGTCGAATGTTGCCTTCCGGTTACGTCGTCTACGGACGTCGACGCGACCATGGCAGTCTGGCGTGAGCGAGGCATCCGCATCGAGCAGCAGCCGATGATGATGGATTTTGGCTACACGTTCGTGGGACTGGACCCGGACGGTCATCGGCTGCGCGTGTTCGCGCCCGCCGAACGCGCCCACATCTCGTCGGCACGGCTCGAACATGCTCAGGAGCAGGATGCGTAGGGCGTGCGCATGAGACCACATGACATCAGGCGGTCGATGCCAGTGGCCATGTGCCTGCAGCGCAGTACCCGTTGCGAGAGACGCGTCGTCACCAATTAGAACCTGTACCTGGTACCTCGGGTCGACACCGGCACGAGAAGATCCAGCCTGTGCCGGTGTGATCGGCTTTCCGGAATCGAGTCGCGGGAACGTCGAGCCCTGCGCGTTGACTGGAGCAAATCCGTGGTGATGATCGAGTTTGACGTTTTGGGTGTTGGGTCAACGCACGCCGCAACGGATCCAGGTCGCCACCATCTGCCAAAGACCTGCGATCGCGCAAGGAGTACCGAATGAGTGAGAAACTGCGTCCGGCCAGGAACTGGCTGATCGTCGCCGCTGCCGACCACGTTCGTCGTGGCCGGGCGGAAGGGTTCGTGCAGGTCAATCACGGCAAGCTGCCGCCGTTACGCCGGATAATGCCAGGCGATCGCGTCGTCTGCTATTCGCCGAGCACTGGGTTTCGTGGCAAGGATAGGCTGCAATCGTTCACCGCCATTGGAATTGCTGGCGAGGGTGAACCGTATCAGGTCGAGATGAGCCCCGATTTCAGCCCATTCCGGCGCGAGATTGCTTGGCTGGAGTCGCAGGACGTGCCGATCCAGCCCTTGCTGCCAGAGCTCGAATTGACCGCTGGAAAGTCAAACTGGGGGTATCAGATGCGCTTTGGGCTGTTGCCGCTCAGCGAGCACGACATGGATCTCATCGCGACGGCGATGGGCGTCTATAGCACTCCTGTCTCCGAATAAGGCGCGCTGCCAAGCCTCCCGGACCCCCGGCCTCCTGGCCTCCCGAAGTCTCGCCTCAGCCTTGCTCCTCGCACCGTCCGTCCAACCCATGTCTCTACTCCCGCAGCCCTGCGTTATCCGGAATGAGCTGAGGGAGAGGTTGGCATGCAAGATGTCTTGCCATGTGCCTGCTTCCCTGCCGCCCCGAGGAATGCGAGGGACAAGCTCACGTCTCCTATCTCTGCATTCGCGATCTTCCTGTCATTCTGGGTGGACTGTTCAGGCTTTCGTGTCCCATTCCGGTGCCCTCTCTCCGTCATTTCGAGCGAAGTCGAGAAATCTCTCGCTCGTTGGGTGCACACCGCGAACTCCCTGCAACGGCTGGAGGTTGCGCTGAGGCCAGGCCGTTCCCCGAAGGTATCCTTCGACAAGCTCAGGATGACAGTGGAACGACGTTGTCTGGCGAGACCGGTAATGGACCGTTTGGCCCAGACGCACCACTGAGCATCGCGAAGAATCCCCGCGCGCAGCATAGCGAGAGCGCTCGGGTGCTTCGCGCCCACGCGCTCATTCATTTGCGAGTTCCTGTGGTGGCATCAGGAGATGTCCTTTCCTCCTTTCCATATGCATGCCTGGTGGATATCCTCTGCCCTTGCCGACTCCACAACCCCATCGATCGTCGTAACTGCTCCATCGCGCTCCATTCCGCTCGGCATCGGGCCGCGCTCGATGCTGGTTCGGGTTCGTATGGGGACGCGCTGGAGTGTTCCCGGGTTATTGCTTAATAGTTGGCAATTACGTTTTATCCTGACATTGACACTGGTGTACGTACATATGCGATGATGGTTGTATCTATCGTACGTACAGGGTCGACTGGGACCTTCAAGGCATGCGAGGATAGGGCAAGCTTGGGGTTGACGGATGCCCCGATGCACCATATGATGGGTTTCTGCCGATCCGGTGGCACAAGATGTGGTATTTGTATGGTGATTCGTTCATAATCGAGAACGAATCAGAACGGCAGTCTCTCTGGGATCGGATGGTCCGGCGCATGCGTCGGGTTGACACGGTGAGAACGCTCGGCCGCTGACGCGAATAGCGGTCGATGACACGAAAACACTGGACTCGCGGGCGGGAGTCGGCAAGGCGGACCGGGAGAGAAACTGCATGTGGCTCTCCGGCATCGCGCTTCCGCTCCATACATTCCCCGATGGGGACACGCGTCATCCCGCAGAGGACGGCGTGAAGGGTTGGAGAAGGGTCTTATGGTTCTGGATGAACAGCGATCCGTTTCAGGATCGGAGTCGGATTCGAATTCGGCAATGGATATCGACGACGAGGCAAGCATCATCGTGCGCAAGCGCGATGGGCGTGAGGTCTCCTTCGACCATGCGCGGATTTCACATGCGATCGAGATGGCGTTTCGGGCCGAGATGGGGATTCCCTATCCCGATCCGATTTCCTCCACGTTTGCCGAGCGGATTCGAGCCGTGACCGATGCGGTCGTCTCGTCACTCCCGGCGGTCGCCTCGCACAGCAATGCCGCCACCGTCGAAGAGATTCAGGACGAGGTCGAACGTCAACTGATGTCCACCGGCGCCTATTCGGTTGCCCGGCGCTACATCCTCTATCGTGAGGCGCGAGCCCGGACCCGCGACGAGGAGCAGCTCCGCCTTCGCGACCACAGCGGCCAGGAGATGATGGTCAACCGCGCGGTTCTGCGTGGCTGGATCAACGATGCCGCGATCGGCCTCGGCGGCGATATCGCCACCAAGGAAATCGAAGATGACGTGCTCAGCACCGTCCGTCATGGCATGGCGCTGACCGAACTCGACCAGGCAATCGTGATGGCCGGCCGCGCGCGCATCGAGCGCCGCCCGATCTACTCCTCGTTTGCCGCCCGCGCCCTGCTGCGCAGCATCTACAGCGATGTCGTCGGACGCCGCGTGACGGTTGCCGATGCCGATTCCTTCTACGCCGAGACCTTCATCACGAAGATCAATGAGGGCATCGAATACGAACTGCTCTCCCCCGATCTCGCGGATTTCGACCTTCAGCGGCTCGGTCAGGCACTTGTGCCGGACCGCGATCAGCAGTTCCGGTATCTCGGTTTGCAGACGCTGTACGATCGCTACCTCATCCATAATCGCAGTCGCCGCATCGAGTTGCCGCAGGCGTTCTGGATGCGTGTCTCGATGGGACTCGCGCTTGCCGAGAAGAACGTCGCAGAGCGCGATGATCGGGCGATCGAGTTCTACACGGTCCTCTCGACCTTCCGCCTCTGCTCCTCCAGCCCGACCCTCTTCAACGCCGGAACCCTGCATCCGCAGTTGTCATCCTGCTACCTGACGACGGTCTCGGACGATCTCGATCACATTTTCAAGAGTGTTCGTGACAATGCCCTGCTATCGAAATGGAGTGGTGGTCTCGGCAACGACTGGACGAACGTCCGCGCGCTGGGCAGTCGCATCAAGGGCACGAACGGCGAGAGCCAGGGAGTCATCCCCTTCCTCAAGGTCGTCAATGACGCCGCCGTTGCCGTCAATCAGGGTGGCAAGCGCAAGGGCGCGGTCGCAACCTATCTCGAGGTCTGGCACAGCGACATCGAGGAGTATCTCGACCTTCGCAAGAACACCGGTGACGAGCGTCGCCGCACCCACGACATGAACACCGCAACCTGGATTCCGGACCTCTTCATGCAACGGGTCGAAGAAGATGGCGAGTGGACCCTCTTCAGCCCGAACGAAGTGCCTGATCTGCACGATCTCTACGGAGTCGCCTTCAAGCAACGCTACGAAGCGTACGAATTTCAGCACGCGCAGGGCGCCTTCCCGCACGCACGCACGATCCGCGCGCTCGATCTCTGGCGCCGCATGCTGAGTGCGACGTTCGAGACCGGACATCCGTGGATCACGTTCAAGGATCCCTCCAACGTCCGTAGTCCGCAGGATCACGTTGGGGTCGTCCACAATTCCAATCTCTGCACCGAGATCCTGCTCAACACGAGCAAGGACGAGGTTGCGGTCTGCAACCTGGCGTCGATCAACCTGTTGACGCACATGAAGGATGGCGTGCTCGACGCCGAGGCCATCGGCGAGACCGTCAAGGTCGCGATCCGCATGCTCGACAACGTGATCGACATCAACTACTACCCGATTCCGGAAGCCGCCCGTTCCAACGGTCAGCACCGCCCGATCGGTCTGGGCATCATGGGCTTCCAGGATGCACTGTGGAAGATGGGGCTCTCCTACGCGTCGGACGATGCGATGGACTTTGCCGACCGCTCGATGGAGCTTATCTCCTGGCATGCGATCTACGCTTCTTCGCAGCTTGCCGCCGAACGTGGTGCGTATCCGTCGTTCCCCGGATCGAAATGGGATCGCAACCTCCTCCCGATCGACACCATCGCGCTGCTCACCAGCGAGCGCGGCGAGGCGATCGATATCGACATGAGCGTCTCGCTCGATTGGGAGCCGGTTCGTCAGTCGATCCGTGACAACGGCATGCGCAACAGCAACACGATGGCGATCGCGCCGACGGCGACGATCTCCAACATCCAGGGTGTCGCACAGTCGATCGAGCCGATCTTCAGCAACCTCTTCGTCAAGAGCAACCTGTCCGGTGAGTTCACGGTCGCCAACGAGTCGCTGGTCGATGAGCTTGATTCCCAGGGGCTCTGGGACGCCGACATGCTCGAGGAGATCAAGTATTGGGACGGGTCGATCGCATTGATCGACCGCATTCCGCTCGATATCCGCATGCACTATCCGACGGCCTTCGAGGTCGAGCCCGCGTGGCTGATCGAGGCCGCCTCCCGTCGCCAGAAATGGATCGACATGGGGCAGTCGCTGAACCTCTACATCTCGGAGCCGAGTGGCAAGAAACTCCACGACATGTATTTCATGGCGTGGAAGAAGGGGCTCAAGACAACGTATTACCTTCGCTCACGAGGCGCCACCCAGGCCGAGAAATCCACCCTGGATGTCAATCGCTTTGGCATTCAGCCGCGCTGGATGAAGTCGCAGAGTGCATCGAGTTCGGTCCAGATCACGCGCAACCAGCCAGGGGTGGCTGCAACCGGGATCGCCCCCGTCGCGTCGATGTTGACGCCACGCCCGGGCGCGTCCGCGAGTTCGTTCATCTCGAACACGGCGCGGAACGCAACCGCCGAAGCCATGCAACGCGAGATGGTTCCTGATGCATCAGCGATCGCGCCGGTCGCCCCTATTCGGCGGAATGCACCTGTCGTTGCCCAACCAGCGCCTATCGCAGCACAACCGTCGGCGGCATCCGTTCAGCGCAATGCTTCAAGTGCATCGCTCGCAGGAACACCACCGGTCGCCGCACCGGCCCCCGTGGCACGACCGACCGGTGGGCCGACCGCCATGCTGAGCAACGGCGTCCCGATGGCGAACCTCGAGGCGCGACCGACTGCGGAAGGCAACGAGCTTTCGGTCGAGGAAGAGTTTGGCTGCGAGGCCTGCCAGTAGCGCATTTTCAGGGTCAACATGGATTGACCCGTACGGGCGGACTCCATGTCCGCCCGGCCTTGGCTCAGTTGAGCCCACACACATCTCGTAGGGAACGGTCTTGTACCGTTCCGGTCGATCTCGGGTCGGCATACGTTCGGAAAGGCAATCTTCACGATGATAGACGCTCATTCCACAGCTACCGCCCTCGGTGTCGAGACCGCTCCTCGCGAGGCGGTCGACAACCCTGACTTCAAGCGGTTGATCAACAACAGCACCGTCGACGTCAACCAGCTCATGCCGCTCAAGTACGAGTGGGCATGGGAGCACTATCTCAACGGCTGCGCCAACCACTGGATGCCGACGGAAGTGCCGATGGGCGCTGATATCGCGCTCTGGCGCAGCAATCAGCTCTCCGCCGACGAGCGGCTGGTGATCATGCGCAACCTTGGCTTCTTCGCCACCGCCGAAAGCCTGGTCGCCAACAATCTGACGCTTGCGATCTTCAAGCACGTCACCAATGCCGAATGCCGCCAGTACCTGCTGCGGCAGGCGTTCGAGGAAGCCATCCACACGCATACCTTCCATTATGTAGTGGAGAGCCTCGGCCTCAACGAGCGAGAAGTCTTCGGCATGTACCACGACATCCCGGCGATCCGCGCCAAGGATGAGTTCGAGATGGAGTTGACGGCCGATATCGTCGACCCCAACTTCTCCACCGCCACCTTTGCCGGTGCTCAGAAGTTCGTCGAGAACCTCATCGGCTTCTACGTCATCATGGAAGGCATCTTCTTCTACGCCGGGTTCGCGATGATCCTTTCCTTCCAGCGCCAGAACAAGATGAAGGGAATCGGCGAGCAGTTCCAGTACATCCTGCGCGACGAGACGATTCACCTCAACTTCGGGGTCGATCTCATCAACGGGATCATCCACGAGAATCCGGAGCTGTGGACGGAAGAGTTCCGCGACCGGATGGTCGCCAAGGTTCGCGAGGCGGTGACGCTGGAGGAGGCCTACGCCCGGGATTGCCTCCCGAACGGTGTCCTCGGTCTCAACGCCGAGCTCTTCGAGCAGTACGTGCGCCACATCGCCGACCGTCGTCTGGAGCGCATCGGTCTTCCGCGCCAGTACATGGACAAGAATCCCTTCCCCTGGATGAGCGAGACGATCGACCTTGGCAAGGAGAAGAACTTCTTCGAGAGCCGGGTCACCGACTACCAGAAGGGCTCCAGCCTGTCTTGGGAGTAGATAATCTGTACGCGACGGCAGAAGGACGGGTCCATCACGGACCCGTCCTTCTGCCGTATGTTGTATATTCAGAAAAGATCTATCAAATATGAATCGGCTATATGCGACCATCAAAAAGACGTATCCCATGCACCGAATCGACTATCTGGATCGCTCCGCGTAGCGTTGGTGTTATCCCCGTAGGGTACGACCTTGTGTCGTACCGATGGCCCGCAGGGCCATAACATCAAATCTAAACCGTGGTTCGAAGAAGGAGATAACTCCATGTCGATCGACAGGGCACGTAGATACGAGTTGGAGCGAGAGTTTCCTCAACGTGGGGATGAATCTGATCCAGACTATCAGCATCGACTGTTGTCTGAGGCCAGCGTTTACTCTGCGGTCAAAGTGACTTCAAGTATAGTTCGGAACTCTACGCCTGAGAAGCGCGAACAGATGAATCGCGAGCGACAAGTCAAAGCTCAAGAAGCAGAAGATCGGAGAAAGTGGCGCCCGCTTAGTGAGGATAATCGTGGACGATCAGAAAGGTTTCAAGCCTTTGCACGTAGAGAACGGGCAGCGTTCGCATCAAAAAATATTCCTGACCGGTTGCTTGCGATTTCAAAGTATTTCTTGCAATGGGATGGAGAATCCATGAGTTCATATGTTGATCGGCTTGAATATCAACTCGACAGAGACACGAAAGAAGGTGTCAGTCGCAAATCCTGAGCTCCTGTGCAGCATGAACTCTATAGTTATCGCAAATGAAAACCCTTGGCCTAGATGGATTCGATACCGCCCCGCTAGACACCGTAATGCCCAACGACTTCAGCCAAGGAAAAATGCTTTCGCATTTTGCACGACACGGCGCAAACCGTCTCAATTTGATACAAGCATACAAAATACTCAGGCGATGTCAAAGTATGGGGAGAGAAACATCATGGCCGAATCAGTACCGTCGACCGTCTTTCTCGATCCCGACATCATGTTTGCCCAGGATCTGATGGTTGATCCGGACGTAGCACCTCAGTTGAGTGATCCGTACCGAATAGCGTCGATCAAGGCATATGCAAAGGGCACCTTCCCTGATCGTCAGCCTGATATCGTGACACGACGCACGGACGTCTATATTCTTGGCTGGGAAGACAAGGATCCGGACGATCCATTTTACCGGGATGATCTGGACGAGTAGCTTCCCTTCTGAGAAATCGACATACACATAACGATTCCCTCGCAGGGCCATTATCTTCATGAAAGCCCCGTTCCCACGATAGGGAACGAGGTTTTCCTTCTGGTAGAGCAGACGCTCAGGAGGTCTTCGCCTTCGGACCATCTCCCTTGCGTTGGCTTTCATGGGGAATAACGCCGAGAGCCGACGCGAGATAGATCTGGTGATCCTGCTCCTGTGTGATGAGCCCTTGCAGCACTTGCGCGAGCGCCTACTCGCCAAGCGCCTCTTTGCTCGCCGACATCCCGATCGCTTACCCATTGCTCCGTGCAAGGAACTTCACCTCACAAACTCCTGATCCCCACTGGTCCGCACTACCTCGTCCTGCTGACATGTGTGGATGGCGGCGCGGCGTCCTTTCCCGGCAGCGAGTTGCCAGGCTGGCTGCCTCAGTCACTCGACATCCTTACCTCTCACCCGGCGGTATCCGGAATATCGGGAATGTATGGACAAGGGATCGGGACGCACAGATACATACTTGTAGGGTGCATGTCCCTATAGTCGAGATGTCAACTGCATCGATCGTTGCTTCTATCTGGCATCGAGCGGTTGGCGTGCCTCGATCCAGTCGTTGCTATCTGAAAAGGATGCCTCATGACCCGTTCCGACTCCCTTCACTCCGCCAGGATCCTGGTTGACCGCTATTCTCGTCGCAATATCCTGCGCACCGGTGGCGCAGCACTCGCGGTGACCGCGGCGGCAACGCTGCCACGCCTGGCGGGCGCCGCGCAAACCGGTGCAGCCACACCGGAGACCGGATCGCCGCTCGATGTGAATGCGATCGACGAGTTCATATCCGGCGCGATGGAAAGCTATGGCGTTCCCGGCGCCTCGGTTGCGGTGATCCACGAGGGCGACCCTCTCCTGGTCAAGGGCTACGGCATTCGCGAACTCGGAAGCGACGCCCCCGTCGATGCCGATACCGTGTTCCAGCTCGCCTCGAATACAAAGCCGATGACGGCCTTCACGCTTGGCACGCTCGTTGATGAGGGCCTGATCGACTGGGACACGCCGATCACCGAGGTGTTGCCAGAGTTCCAGTTGTGGGACACCTACCCGACTCGCTATCTCACGTCTCGTGATGTCCTCGCCCATCGTTCGGGTTTTCCCGCATTCGGTGACGACTTGCTCGGACACATCGGCTACGATCGCGCCGAGATGCTTCGCCGCCTCCGCTACGTTCCTCCGGCAAGCTCGTTCCGGTCTGTCGCGGCCTACTCCAACCTCGGATTTTTCATCGCCGGGGAAGTCATCGCCCGGCTGACGGGCGCTCCCTGGGAAGACGCCATGCAAACGCGCCTGATGACTCCACTGGGGATGAGCCGCAGCGGACCCGCACTGGCCGATCGACCGGCGGATGGCAACATGTCAGCCAACCACGGGATAGTCGATGGCAAGCTCCAGACGGTGCCGGCAGACGATCATGGAGTCTATGGATCGGCCGGGTCGGCGATGTCCACCGCACACGACCTTGCTCTCTGGATGCAGATGCTGCTCGATGGAGGCCGGGCCGAAGGCAAGCAGCTCATGAAGCCGGAAACCGTGAACGAGATGTTCGTGCCAAGCATGGTGGCGGCGACTTCATTCTCGGAAATGGCGCCAATCGATGCGCACTCCGGATTGAGCTACGGACTGGGCTGGGCCAACTATCACTACCACGGGTATGAAATCATGGAAAAAGGTGGGGCGCTGGATGGCGTGCGGACGGTTGTCTGTGTCGTGCCGCGGCTCAACGCGGGAATCGCCGTGGTGGCAAATCTCAACCTGACCGCGCTGCCCGAGGCCGTGCGCGGCTTTTGGCTCGAGCAGTTGCTGGGCAAGGCAGATGTAGATGTGCAACAGGAAATCCGGGAGGCCGGAGCAATGCTCGACGCGCAGTTCGCATCGTTGCCTGAACCACCCGCGAACTCCGTTGCACCATCCGTACCGCTGGAGTCGTTCGCAGGCGTGTACCAGAACGCCCTCTACTCCGGGTTCCGGGTGATTGCGGAAGGCGATGCAATGCGCCTCGAAGCAGGACCAGCCAAAAAGCAGGCAACCCTCGAACACTTCAACCACGACACGTTCCTGCTCGATTGGGGCACAGTGACGTCGATTCCGGGTCAGATGACCTTCACGGTGGGACCAGATGGCTTGGCGATCGGGTTCGATCATGCGGACCTGGGGCGATTCGAGCGCGTGGCTGACAAGTAGAGGCCGCCAGTCGCATGCGAGGGTGAGCATGCCGCGAAGGAGATGCGTCCGTCGCGGCACCGCGCCTCGATCAGTCAAGCACCTGCACCGGTCGTCACCTTGCAGGCCTACGCCATTCACTCATGAGACCTTTCCGTACGATGCGACGAAGACTGGTGCACAAGCGTCAATGAACTATCGAAGAGCGCTCCGACCGAACGGGTCCTGACGGTCGCCGAGTTCGAGATACGTCAATCCAGTTCAGATCCGTGACGACACGAAACAAGACCTGCACAATCCCCGCTCTCGATCCGGAGACGACTGATCTGCGACTCCACATGATCCTGACCACGTCCTCCCGCTTGCAACCCCTGATATGACCGGCACATCATCCACTCGCCCGGGCGCGGTTTGTCCACGAAACGCATGCCAATCTGATCTGTCGTGGGAGATAATGAGACCACATGTTCTATAATGTACGTGTTGGTCTACGCCGCATGTCTTCACTACAGATGTTGGAGACAAAAACCTCTGCCCCCTACCCCCGAGTCTGGGAAACGTTGACGCTCCGCCCCAAGCGTGGACGTGTCGGCCAGTGACACTCAGGCAGCGCCAGGAAATGGCAGAATTCAACCAGTCGATATCGTGCGATCGCATCCATCAACCATCTGATCCGATGTCAAACAAGACCATCCCATCTGGAACAGCGTCACATGCAAGGTCGCGGCCGAACTATTGAACGAGGACAAGAAGACGGTGCGATACATGTTATTTGTCCTTTACACCAAGTCCGGCGCGCTGCCCCTTGCGCTGACTGGCGCGCTGCCCGACGCGCTGCCCGCATGAGTCATCAGGGCACTCCCGATTGGGAGGCGACTTCATCATGAGCAATCATTGGGGACGCTACGGCGACTATACGGAACCACGCACGTACTACTTCGATGATGCCGACATCGACGATCCGGTTGACGCGCTGAAGTCGAACGACGTGCTCGAATGGATCGGAGTCGGGCAATCGGTCGAAATCGCAAATTACGTGCTCGCGGACAGCATGGTGTACGTCGGTCAGCAGAATGACATGTATGCCCTCTCTCACGAGATGTCCGCCATCGATACCAGCCGTCGCGTAGACGCTCCAGATCTCATCGCCGCCAATCGCATCACGCTTCACTGGCAGCCCTACGCGTCCATGAAGCCACGTGAGCGTGGCACCTACCTGTCCTGGCTTGCAACGGGAAGACGCGATCCGAACGTGCCTGATGGGTTCGCATCCCTTTACCTCTGCGGTCTCGAGCGTCGCGTTTTTGTCGACATTACTGGCAATCGCGCACTCGAAGGGGAGTTGCCGTTGATTCGTGCGGAAGTCGCGGCGTTGATCGAGACGTACGGTACGGCATTGTTATACGGTCAGGTCTCCGCGTTTCTCGACATGCTCGACCTGATGACCCGCGAGAAAGGCATCTCGTCGAACGATCCTCCTTCCCGTGGTGGTGGCGGGTGGCAGGTCCCGATCAAGCTCGCTGTCGGGTTGGGCCGGTTTGTCGCGAACCGGCAACCGATCCCGGCAGAGTGGGCATTGACCTGGGCCTGGTTCCGTCCCGATATCCCGCTGCGAACGCCGGTCATGCGTTGCCCGGAGGAGTTCGCGGCGCTATTCAGGATCCGGTATTTCAGCGAGCACGACGACGGCATGAAGATACGCCAGGGCAAAACGGTCCTCCACGTGGATTACTCTCCCGTCAACAATGGACTCGGTCGCATGTCGGTCGATATCGGCCAGGTCCCGGATATCTTCATGCGGAAGGCGGCGGGTGAGGTCCTGTTGGATCTCGTCGATCGCGTCACCCGCGAACTGGACCCCTATAGCCGGTGGCTGGCGCGAAATGCGGACCGCCAGGGAACGCTCGCTGCGCTCGGACAGCTGCCCGCCCGCCTCCTCGCCGAACCGCGTAGCGACGTGAAGGAGTTGCTGGACTGGTTCGAGCGACGCCTCCTCGGTATGCGTGCCGCACCCGTCGATCCCGCCGAGGTGGTTGGTCTCTGGTCGGAAGAGCCTGTTGGAAAGCTCTCCAGGGCGGATTCCCTGGCGTTGGCCCGGGTCTTTCAGCGCTTCGATATCGGGGTCGAACCGGATGTTCGCTTCGGTGGAACACCGATTTCCCTCGGCAAGCCCGTTGTCCTCTATCGTCTCGAATCGCCGATCGAGGAAGCGCCCTCCGCCGCCTACCCGCTCGCGACGTTGATGGCATCGTTGGGTGCCGCGGTCATTGCGGCGAATGGACCGATCCCGGCGGGAAAACTCGCAGAGTTGGTCGGTATCATCGCCCTTGACGACACGCTACCCGATGCCCTGTCCGACGCGCTGCCCCCCTCGGAAATGGCACGCCTCCATGCCTTTCTGGTCGGACTTGCCGCCACCGAGATCAAGCTGACAGGGCTCGGCAAGCGCATCGAGACGCTGTCGGAGGATGAACGCGAAGCCATCGGTGATTTTCTGGTCGCAGTCGCCACGACCGATGGTGCCGTCTCGCCGGCAACAGTGACGATGCTGATGAAGGCCTTCAAGGTGCTCGGTCTCGATCTGGAGACGGTGACGAGTCGCCTGCACGCTGCATTGACAGGGCAACATGGAAACCGGCGAAGCAGCCCCGGCACCAGCCGAAGTAGCCGCCTGCCGGCTGCCAGCAGGGAGAGGACGGCTGGCCTGCTGACGCTGGACCAGGCATTCATCGATGCCAAGGTACGGGAGACATCGGCCGTCTCCAATCTTCTCGGGAGTATCTTTGCGGATGATGAGCATGGAGACCTCGCGCTACCGGCTTCCGCCCCGTCGTCGCATCCTGAAGGTGCGGAGATAACGGGCGTGAACTCGGTCGCCGGTCTCGACCTTGCCCACTCGCGGTTGCTTCGCGCCCTCGCCGGGGTCGACACCTGCTCGACTGCCGAGTTCGCCAGCCTCGCGGCGACGTATCATCTTCTTGCAGCGGGTGCCATTGATGTCCTGAACGAGGCCGCACTCGATCTCACCGGCGATCCCCTGATCGACGGCGAGGACCTGCTCATCATCGATCAGACCGTGTTCCAGGAGTTCTTTTCATGACCGAGACGACTGTCGCCGCTATCCGCCCTCGCGAACGCGACGCCCTGTTGCAATCGCTGAGGGCTGGTGTCGTTCCCCGCATCGGTCAGCAACACGTGCAGGTCGGACGCGTCAACGAGGTCAGGGCACTGCTGGCAGATATCGATCGCATTGCCGACGGCGGCTCCAGCGTTCGCTTCGTGATCGGTGAGTATGGGTCCGGCAAGACCTTCTTCCTCCATGTTGTGCGGGCGATCGCCCTGCAGAAGAAACTCGTAACGGTCCATGCCGACCTCTCACCGGATCGTCGCCTCCATGCGACTGGTGGTCAGGCGCGGAGTCTCTACGCCGAGTTGATGCGCAACATCTCCACCCGCGCCAAGCCGGAGGGCGGTGCGATGACGAGTGTCGTCGAGCGCTTCGTGACCCAGGCATTGACGGAGGCACGGGAAACCGGCGAGGAACCAGAAACAGTCATCCGGCGCGGCCTCGCCCAGCTTTCCGAGCTGACTGGTGGCTATGACTTCGCGGAGGTGATTGCGAAATATTGGCAAGGTCATGACTCCGGTAACGAGCAGCTCAAAAGCGATGCGGTTCGGTGGTTGCGAGGAGAATTTCGCACCCGAACCGATGCCCGGATATCGCTTGGCGTTCGCACGATCGTCGACGACGCGAACTTCTACGATCAGTTGAAACTCCTTGCGCTCTTCGTCCGTCTCGCGGGCTTCGGCGGTTTGTTCGTTGTCCTCGACGAGATGGTGAACCTCTACAAGCTCGCCAATTCGCCAGCGAGAAACGCCAACTACGAGCAGATTCTGCGCATCCTCAACGATGCGACCCAGGGAACTGCCGCCGGTATCGGTTTCGTGTTCGGCGGCACTCCCGACTTTCTCCTCGACACCCGTCGCGGATTGTATTCCTACGCCGCATTACAGTCACGACTGGCAGAGAACCGCTTTGCGCGGGACGGACTCGTCGATTACTCGGGACCAGTGATTCGCCTCGCCAACCTGACGCCGGAGGATTTCTACGTCCTGCTCACCAAGCTTCGCCACGTGCAGGCGGCAGGCAACCCGAGCGCGTATCTGATCCCCGACGATGGCCTGCATTCCTACATGAGCCATTGCGCGAACCGGATCGGTGACGCCTATTTCCGGACTCCGCGCAATACGATCAAGGGATTCCTCGATCTGCTCGCCGTGCTGGAGCAAAATCCGGAACAGCATTGGAGCAACCTGATCGATGCTGTCACGGTCGACCTCGAGGTCAATCCCGATCTTGAACCGATCCATGCAGGATCGGAAGCTCCGGACGGTTCGGGCGCGCCAACCGGGCAAGCGGTCAGCAATGATGAAGACGATGAACTTGCCTCCTTCAAGCTCTGACCCGCGCGAGCCGGATGATGGCGGAAACGTCGGCACCAGAACCGACTACAACGCCGGGAGCGCGACTAACGACACGGTCGACCTCGCAGCCGCCTATGCCCGCCTGCATCCGAACATTCAGCAATGGATCTGGGCTCAGGAGTGGCAGCAGCTTCGTGCGATCCAGGCGATGGCCGTCGGGCCTGTCCTCGCAGGGGAGGTCGATGTCATCGTCAACGCGGCAACGGCAGGCGGAAAAACCGAAGCCGCCTGGCTGCCGATCGTCTCTGCGCTCGCGTTCGAAGAGGAGGCCGGTACCGCCGATGTCGGCGTCAAGGCCCTCGCCATCAGCCCGCTCAAGGCACTCATCAACGACCAGTTCGAACGATTGAGCGACCTCGCCGGTGCGGTCGATATCCCCGTCTTTCGTCGCCATGGGGATGTCACGGGCGCCGATCGCACCAACCTCCTCAAGCGCCCGGATGGCATTCTACTCATCACGCCCGAGTCGCTGGAAGCGCTCTTCGTCAATCAGGGCTCGCGGGTGCCAACGCTTTTCCACGGTCTCCGCTATGTCGTCATCGATGAATTGCATTCGTTCATTGGAACAGAACGTGGTGCCCAGTTGCAATCGCTCCTGCACCGCGTCGAGCTCGCGATCCGTCGCCGGGTGCCTCGTATCGCCCTCTCGGCCACGATCGCCGCGCCGCGTATCGCCGCCGGGTTTCTGCGTCCCGGCCACGGTGAGGACGTCACGATCATCGGCGGAACACATGACGACGCGTCCGAACTCCGCCTCCAGATGCGGGGCTACGTCTTTGGCGAGACCCTCACGCTCTCGCGCAACCCGGCCGGCGATCTGCCCTACAACCCGGATCACATGGAGAACCCCTCGATCGCGGATCACCTCTACCGGACGTTGCGCGGCAAGGACAATCTCGTCTTCACCAACGCGCGTCGTGTCGTCGAGATCTATGCGACGCTGCTGCAGAGCATGAGCGAAGCGAACCGGGTTCCGAACGAGTTCTTTCCGCACCACGGCAATCTCTCCCGGGAGCTTCGGTCGGATGTCGAGCGCATGCTCAAATCGTCCGACCAACACGCGACCGCGATCTGCACCTCGACCCTGGAGATGGGCATCGACATCGGTTCCGCGGATTCGATCGCGCAGATCGGCGCCCCCAACAGCGTCTCCTCACTTCGCCAGCGACTCGGCCGCTCCGGTCGGCGCGGTCAGCCCGCGACGTTGCGTCTCTATGTGACCGAAGAAGAAGTCACACAGCATTCCAGTCCCGTCGACCGCTTGCGTCCCGAGATATTTCAGTCCGTCGCCGTCATCGAGTTGCTGCTCGAGAAGTGGTACGAGCCGCCCAATGCCGCCGGTCTCCACCTCTCGACGCTCGTACAGCAGATCCTGTCCGTCATCGCCCAGCATGGTGGCGCCACCGCGCCACAGCTGTTCAGTGTTCTCTGCGCGAACGGTCCGTTTGTGCATGTGACCCGACCGCTGTTCATTCAGGTCTTGCGGGAACTCGGCGCGCAGGATGTGATCTCGCAATCGAGCGATGGACTCCTGCTTCCCGGTGGCGAGGGCGATCATCTCGTCAACCACTACACCTTCTATACCGCCTTCCAGACTCCTGAGGAATACCGGCTCATGAGCGCCGGCAGCACGCTTGGCACCATGCCGGTCGAATATCCCATCGTCGTCGGTCAGCTCCTTGTCTTCGCCGGACGCCGCTGGAAAGTCCTCGATATCGACGGCAGTGCCAAGCTCATCGAACTTGCCCAGTCGGGCGGAGGGACTGCTGCCCGGTTCGGCGGTTCCAAGGCGGAGATCGCCGATGGCATCCGGCGGAAGATGCGCGTGCTCTACGAGGGCGACAGCGTTCCTGCCTATCTGGATGCCACTGCGCAGCGGCTCCTTCATGAGGGGCGTGCCAGTTACCGCCGGCACCAGCTCGCAACCAGTTTCGTCATCGATTGGGATGGGGATACGCTGATATTTCCGTGGCGAGGGGATCGCATCATGAACACGATTGCGATGGTCCTCCTCCGGGAGGGTGTCAACGTCAGCCTCGAAGGCGTCGCCCTGATCTGCAGGGATGATTCAGCCGTCAAGATCCGGAAGATCCTGCACCAGATAGAAGTTGGGCCAATGGCGGATCCGATCGACTTGGCGGCGAAGGCGCACGGCAAGGATCGGGATAAATACGACCATTATCTCAGCGATGAGCTGCTGACGGCCGCCTGCGCCGCCCGCGACCTCGACGTTCCAGGTGCCTGGGGAGTCCTCCGGGAACTGGGTTTCCGGGCGTAACGTTCGCATGTTCTCGGAAGGTTGAGCTGCACCTCTTGTCAGATCGCATTCCGGCATGGGAAATCCAGAGTCGGCTCCATATCGACCCTGGATTCATCGTGCGCGTCAGACGATCGCCATGCGGCCGGGCACGATCTCGTCGGCGAGCACGGAGCGAATGATCCGTAGGGCGTGCTCCATCTCCGGTCGCGTCACTGAGTTGAGGCAGAGACGGAGACCGGAGACGGACTCACCGTTGACGATGAACGACGAGGGCGGTGTCAGTATCACACCCCGCCGCAGGACGCTGTTCGCGACCCGTTCCGCGCGCAGTTCCGACATCGGGAGCCAGGCATGCAGGCTCGTCGGGAAGGAGGGCGCCTCGATCGCATCGCCCAGCATCCTGCGCGCGAGGATCATCCGCGTCGACGCCTCCTGCGCCAATACCCCGCGAATCTCGTCCGCGACACCATCCTTGATCCATTGCGAGACGACGAGCGGGCCGAGCGTACTCGTCGAGTAGCAGGTCGCGCGCATCGCTACGCCCAGGCGGTCGAAGCGCTCCCGATCAGGGGCGACGAGCATGCCGACGCGCAATCCCGGCGCAAGCGCCTTCGAGACGCTGCTGACGTAGAACGTCCGCTCTGGCGCCAGCATCGCCAGCGGCACGAGATCCGATCCCTGCGATGCCTGCGATCCCTGCGCAAAGGCGATCGGCGCGTAGACGTCGTCCTCGATCAGCGTCAGGTCGTGTCTGCGGGCGATCGTGATGATCTCCTCGCGACGCGCTCGCGGCATCGTGCGCGTCGTTGGATTCTGGAGCGTCGGCTGCACGTAGAGGACGCGACTCCCGTGCGTCACGATCGCCTCCTCGAGTGCTGCTGGCAGGATCCCGTCACGGTCCATCGCCACACCGGCGCAGCGCAGCCGCCGATAGTCCGCGATCGCGCGGAAGCCGTTGAAGGTCGCCGCTTCTGTCAGCACGACATCTCCCGGCTGGCAGAGCTCGTCGACGGAGAGAGACATCGCATGCTGCGTCCCGGTCGTGACGATCAGCCGCCGCCAGTCGACCGTCGTGAACTGCGCGGCCTTGCGCAACCATTCCGCCAGCGTCTGCCGGTGCCAGTCGATCCCCGCGTGAGGGGCGAACGTGACGTGGTCGCCGATGTCGGGGCGGTCGTGCACGCGCACGAGGGCATCGCCAATCCTGGCCGAAGCCGCGTCGAGCGATTGCATGTTCAGCGAGAGGTCGATGATCGCATCGGGGTCACCGTGGAACGATGGGGAGGACGCGGTCGATTCACGAGGCGGTGGAGCGGTCCGGGCGACAAACGTGCCCCGTCCGACCGCGCTCGTCAGCAGACCGAGCCGTTCCGCCTCCGCATAGGCTTTGGTGACCGTGCCGACGCCGATCCCAAGTCGACTCGCCAGTTCCCGGTGTGGGGGCAACTTCCCCTCCGGTCGAAGCGTACCGGCGGCGATGTCCTGCCGCAGTGCGTGCAGGAGTCGCTCGTGGAGCGTGCCGTTCGTGGCGGTGAGTGTGGGCAACCAGGATTCATTCATGCGCTGATAGTACTTCATGATTGTCATAGTGACAATAGTAGTGACATTTCACAATAGTGTTGATACAGTTCGAATCACGGATTCACGCTTTGCCCGGAGGACACGCTCGCCATGATGTACGAGTCGCCGCACGCACCGATTGGATGGAATCAGGCGTTCGCCAATCGCATCGATCGAATGCGTCCTTCCGAGATTCGGGAGTTCCTGAAGCTCCTCGAGCAGCCAGGAATTATCTTCGTGCCCGGCACGTCGAACGGGCACCGGTTCTGATGGCCGGAGTGGCATCGTCATGAGTGAGCAGTTCGTTTCGCTTGTGATCTTCGCGATCGCAATGACGTGCAGTCCGGGGTCGAACAACGTGCTCATGGCATCGTCTGGCGTGCAGGTCGGGATGCGGCGGAGCATTCCGCTCGGACTGGGCGTCGTCACTGGAATCGTGCTGCTGCTCACCGTCTCGGCGATCGGGCTCGCCTCGATCGTTCATGCCGAGCCGTCGATTCGGATCGTCCTGAAGCTCGTCGGTTCGGTCTACCTCATCTGGCTTGGATGGAAGATCGCGCACGCTGGCGTCCCGGATTTCTCGATCCCGGATGGTGGACGTGGACGTGGGCACCGGCGAGGCTTCATGACCGGCTTCATCAATTCGCTGCTCAATCTGAAGGGATGGACGATGGCGCTCAGTGCCGCCGCCGGGTACACGGCCCTTGCGCCGACCGCCCTCCAACTGGCGGTGATCCTGTCGCTCGTCTTTGCCCTGATCGGTGTGCCGAACTGGGCGCTTTGGTGCGGAGGCGGGCAAGCACTCGCGCGCACGCTGCGCACGGATCGGCACTGGCAACTCGTCAATATTGCGCTCGGGTCCCTGGTTGTGGTGTCGCTCGTTCCGATGTGGCTGGAGTAGTTCCATGGAACTGTTGGTCTTCGTGCTGGTGTTCGTGCTGCTCGGTCTTCTCGCGCTCCGGTTCGGAGCCGATTCCCGTGACGATCGACCGAACTGGCCGTGACAGATGGAACGGTCTCGTCGATGCGGGGCGGGTTGAAGGTTATTGTTGGCCACAAGCGTTCGCGCTGATTCGTTTTCGGGCAACCGGAACGATGTCGTGCAGTTCCCCCTTTTTCAGATCGATGCGTTCATCGATCACGTCTTCGGAGGCAACCCGCCGCCGCCTGCCTGCTCGATGCCTGGTTGCCGGATGAGACGCTGCAGCGCATCGCGATGGAGAATAACCTCTCCGAGACGGCCTTCTTCGAGCCGGTGAATGATGATCCGGAAATCGACGATCAGCTGCGCTGGTTCACCCCGGCCAAGGAGATCGACCTCTGCGGGCACGCAACATTGGCGACCGCCGCCGTCATTTTTTCGCGATCTGCAGCCGGAACTGGAACAGGTTGTCTTCCAAAGCATGAGCGGCACACTGATCGTGCGTCGGGATGGTGACCTGCTCGAACTCGACTTCCCGTCGCGGCAACCCGTCGGAAAGCTTCCCATCACCGACGAGATCGTCAGGGCACCCGGCGCCCGGCCTGAGACGATGCTGCTGGCACGCGAACTCCACGCGGTCTTTGTTGTCGCCGGCACCGTGCGCACTCTCCCGCCGAACATCGATGCGATCGCGTCGATTTCTCCTTGCACGATGGTCGTGACCGCTTCTGGCCAGACGGATGGACTCGCGCATGTGTCTGTCGTTGCATTGCCCCGGCATTCGGCATCCCGGAGGATTCGGCGACGGGGTCCATCCAGTGCACGCGCGGCCCGTATTGGCGCGAGCGATTGGTCGAGGATGTATTGGCCGCGGGGCAGCTGAGCGCGCGAGGCGGTGACGTACGCCTGGCGCTCGGGGGCGATCGGGTCCGGATCGCGTGGAAAACGGCCGTCCGTGCTGGATGGGGCGTTCATGCTTCCTGATAGGGGAGATAGCCCGGATTATTGACGAGAGCCATCGACCTGCTGTTGGCCCAAGGGTTCGTCATGTCGAGCCCTTCGCCGTCGCTCGACCGTGCGGCGCGATGTAGCTGCCCGTGCCGCTGCCAGGACAGGCTCATTGCTCGAAATGACGGTAAGCGCGCAGGTGTTGTCCATGAATAATCCGGGATAGTCGTCATCCTGACTGAACTCATCACCAGAGCCGCCTTCCTCCAACGGAAGTAGGAGGCTTTATGTGTTCCTGTTTTCTGCATCGTGTGGTTGGTGTAGATAGGTGGTATCCAGAGGTAAACAAATCAGGTATACTGATTCAGTATACCGCTTTGGTGTCGCGTCGAGGGATTCGCCGTAAAGAAGCATGCATCCATGACCGCAACGAGAAAGATAACGGCGCCAGTTGTGAAGCTCAAGCCCACAACCCACGCCAAGCTGCTGGAGCTCTCCAAAATGGAAGCACGACCGATGGGTGAGATCGTCACCGATCTGGTCGAACGATATGAGGTGGAGCAGTTCTGGAACCGCCTCAACGAGCAATATGTTCGCCTGAAGGCCGATCCGGCTGTCTGGCAGGATTACAAGGATGAGATCGCGTTGCTTGAAGGTGGCTCGATGGATGGGCTCGGCGACGAAGAGCCGTATTTCACTGCCGAGGAAGAACGGGAGATTCGCAACGGGATAGGGGAATCAGGTGCCTGACCAGCTCAACGATTCGCCGGAGGACCGTGAAACATCCCATACATCACCCAGGGCCGGAGAGATCTGGCTCGTTGATTTCAGTCCTCAGGTTGGCCGCGAGCAGTCAGGGTTGCGACCAGCACTCGTGGTATCGAGCGACCAGTTCAACGCGGTGCCGAACGATCTTTTCATTGTATGCCCATTGACAACACGCGATCGCGGACTGGATTCCCATATCAAGATGGGGCCGATCGAAGGTATGCTCAGGCAAACGTCATTCGTCATGTGCGATCAGGTGAAATCCCAGGACATTCGACGTTTCCGGAGACGCCACGGGATCGCGCCTGACGACGTTCTTGAGCGGGTGCTTTATTTCATCAGGATGTTTTTCAGTACCAATGTATCCAACCCGAAGGACGGAACAGCGGTCGACGTCTGTTGATTCAACCTGTTCGCGCAAGACCGACATCCGGGCGTGCGTTTCCGCCTCCTCTGCACAAGCCGCACGGGTGAGCGTGGTTCTTGTCTGCGGCACTGTCCAAGCCGGAATAGGATGCAGGAGTGCATGTCACGCGCGCCGTGACGTTGCGAGACGGCGCAGTTTCGGCGGAGCCGCACGATCTCGTCGCCGGCTGCACGACCGCGATCGGTCAAGGTCGTTCGCCTTTCTTTCGGGCAGCGCAGCACCTGCCCAGGCGCTACCACCAATCTCGTGGAAGCGCGTACGTGAGATCATGCTGTCTCGCGCGATTACCCCCCGGATTCCGGTGTTGCCGCCTGGGTCTCCGGTGAGGCGCCCGGACTCGCGGTCGGGTCGCCTGCGTTTCGGACAGGCCCCAGCGCGTAGTCCGGATACCATTGCCCGGCCCCCGGACCATTGCGGCACGACCCGTCCGACTCCCCGACGCGCTTGAACCAGAGGTAGGCATCCGCCAGCGGATCCGCCGTCTTCACCGTCGGTGCATCACCCAGCGCCAGGCCCGGCGGGTTGCACCACGCCTCCGGGTCATCCGACTTCCATGGCCCATTCCCGTTCCGGCTCGTATCGATCACGAAATGCGTGCCGCCCTCCGCACCGATCGCATCCGAGACCGCTAACCCATACGCGACCGAATCGGCCGTCGTCTGGAAGTTGGATACGTTGATCGAGAACCCGGCTGCTCGTTCGATCCCGGCCAGCTTGAGACGCCGCCTCCGCCGCCAGCAACCAGGCCGCGTGCCCGGAATCGATGTAGACATCGACCTGCGGCTTCGCCTCGAACGTGTCGATAGCCGCCGGCAGCAGCTCGAATCGCTCCTCCGTCTGCGTCTTGTCCAGGCAATCCGTCAGCGTCAGCCCGTCTGGCTCCACAGGATGACGACGGCGGGTCGATTGCCGATTCCATCCGCGTACGCCTGCACCCAGGCCCGGTAGCTTTCGGAGTCGTTCTGCCCGCCCGCCCAGTATTGCCCGCGATCGCGGTAGGGGATGTCGTAGGCGACGAGAATGGGGAGTGCCTTCGTGATCTCCGTCATTCTCGCGACCTCGACGTTCCGGGTGCCTGGGGCGCTCTCCACGACCTTACCTTCCGAGCGTAGGGTCACATCGGAAGCGCCACAGACTCTTCCGATACGGCCATCGACGGGCCAACGCCTTTTCATCGCCTTGGCATCATTCCAGCTGGGTGATGGTGATGAGCTTCTTGTCCAAAGTTCCTGCACGTTTTCCAACGGTGAATATGGTCGAGAGCGTGCTCATGCCAACTCGTTTGCATGGACGTATCGTTCGTCTCGATACACCTCTGCCGAACGAGCATCCACGGTTCTCTCCCAGCCAGGTCATGCCATTACCTCCAACACGTATATCCAGCACATCTGGCAGGAGTGATGGCCCCATTCGATCGCAAGCTCTGTCATGTTGGTTTCAACGACTACATCGTTCGCGACGATGAGTTTGAGCGTACTCGGCAACACATCGCGAACAATCCGGACCGGCGGTGGCAGCGGACGATCGATGGCGAGATCGAGAGTCCTGCTCGATCGTTCGCTGTGGCACTTCGCACATGCTCCTTGCCCGAGCAGGCATTGCTCTCAACGGTCGTGTCTACGGCGGGTCCCTCCCCGGATTGACTCATCCCGCTAGAGTCGCTATGCTGGGCACGTCAGGGACGCATGTTCTCTGGATTCTCGGATATCTCCCCTCTGGAGGCTTATCGACATGACCCAAACGACTTCCCCATGCGCATGCTGGATGAGCCTCATTCACCTCGGTTGATCCCGTCGGTTTCCTGCTCGTTGGCGCTGATCCTTGCCGATGGACCGGATTTTTGACGTAACCGCTCCCGACATCTCGTCGACTTGGTTTTCTCCACTGCATCGCGCATTCGACCTTTCCTCGTGACAAACCTGTCATGGGGTGTTTGTCGTGTCGTCTGCCATCCGGAGATGCCCCTACGTGCCCACCTCGCTTCGATTTCTCGGTCTCTATCTCCGCCCACACCGTTTCTCGATGAGCTTGCTCGGCGCGATCCTCGCCGTCACTATCGCGGTTCAGATCGTCACTCCCTTTATCGCCGCTCGCTTCATCGACCGCGCGACCGAAGGCGAACCTCTGCGCGGACTCATCGCGCTCGCGGTCGCCACCATGCTGCTTGCGCTCGTCGGACAGGCGTTTGCTGTTGTCGAGACGTGGGTAGCCGAGCGCGTCAGTTGGGACGCGACGAATGCACTGCGTATCGACCTCGCTGCACATCTCTTGCGCCTTGATGCCTCGTTCCATAACGCGCATACCCAAGGGGAGCTGATCGAGCGCGTCGATGGCGATGTCGGCACCCTCGCCCGGTTCTTCTCGCGCTTCGTCGTCAATGTGGTCGGGAACGGTGTCCTCATCGCCGGTATCCTCGGGTTCCTGTGGGTAATCGATTGGCGGATCGGTCTCGGGTTGACCGCATTCGTGGCGATCGCCCTCGTTGCCATGCTGAAAATCCGCAAGGTCGCAACGCCCGCCTGGGTCGCCGAACGGCAGACCAGCGCCGACTTCTACGGATTCCTTGGCGAATACCTCGCGGGGCTGGAGGATGTGCGATCCAGTGGCCACAGCGCCCAGGCGTTCGTACTCCGTCGGTTCTACGAACTGATGCGCGGATGGCTGAAGATCACGACGCAGGCCCAGATGTGGGGATACGCGATGGTTGCGACTAGCCAAGGCGTCTTCGCGCTGGGAATGGCGTTCGCGCTCGGAGTTAGCGGAACGCTTTTCCATGCGGGATCGCTCACGCTTGGCACCGTCTTCCTCGTCTTTCGACTGGCAGACATGCTGCGCGGCCCGACCGAACAATTGCGCGATGAGGTGCAGGATTTTCAGCAAGCCGATGCCAGCCTCGGGCGTATCCAATCTCTCCTGGCCGAACAGCCGCGCATCGTCGATGGCTGCGGCACACCTCTGCCGTCCGGTTCACTTCCCGTCGAGTTCGATCGCATCACGTTTGGCTATCTTCCCGATGCACCCATCCTGCGCGATGTCAGCGTGCGGGTGGAGCAGGGCCGCGTCCTCGGGATCGTCGGGCGGACCGGCAGCGGGAAGACCACGCTGACCCGGCTCGTGCCACGCTTCCTCGATCCGACGGCCGGCATCGTTCGCGTCGGTGAGGTCGATGTGCGAGATACCCGCCTCGCCGAGTTGCGACAGCGCATCGGCGTCGTCACCCAGGATGTCCACCTCTTCGATGCCAGCCTGCGCGACAACCTGACCCTGTTCGCAGACCGCTCCGACCGCTCCGACCGCTCCGACCGCTCCGAACGCGATGCGATACGGGATGATCGCCTTCGCGAGGTGCTGGATGCACTCGATCTTGGTGACTGGCTACAAAACCTGCCGCAAGGGCTGGATACCCCTCTCGGAGCGGGGGGAATCGGCCTCTCGGCCGGTCAGATGCAGGTGCTCAGTTGCGCCCGCATCCTGCTGCGCGATCCCGATGTGGTGATTCTCGATGAAGCATCGGCGCGTCTCGATCCCGCCACCGAACGGCTGGTTCACGCTGCTCTTGGACGTCTGCTCGCAGACCGGACGGGGATCATCATCGCCCACCGCCTCTCTACGTTGGCCTATGCCGACGACATCCTGGTGCTCGTCGATGGCGAAGTTCGGGAACATGGACCGCGCGAGGTGCTCGCCGCCGATCCCTCCTCGCATTTCGCGACGCTGTTGCGTCTCGATGCTCTGGAGATCGCACGATGACAACGACATCTGCCACCAAAACCACATCCACATCCACGATGACGCCACGACGTCCGCTGCAGACGCGAAAGTACCTCTCCCGCATGTGGAGGTATGCCCCCTGGCTCTGCCTCCTGCACGGCATTCTGTGGGACGTGATGAATTTCTCGTCGCTGCTGCCAGGACTGCTCGTCGGCACATTTCTCGATTCGCTTGCCGGGCGGTCCCATCTGCCGGGAGGATTGGCCGGCCTGGTTTCACTGCTGGTGATCTTCGCACTTGTCCGGTCTGCTCTCTGGTTGGTCGCCGGTTTCATCGAGATCCGGATGCGCTTCCTGATGAGCGGCCTGATGCGCATCAACCTGCTCCGTCACGTGCTGAAACGAGCGGGGGCCATGCCGTTGCCCTATCCACTCGGCGAGACGATTAGCCGCTTCCGTGACGATGCCTATGCCGCCGAGGATGTCATCGACTGGACCGATGAGATCCTGGTCCATTCCCTGATCGCGCTTGGCGCACTCGTCGCACTGGCGTCGATCGACCTCCAGATCACCATCGTCGTGACGATTCCGCTCGTGATCGTGGTGTTGCTCACACAGTGGGCAAGCACGGCCCTCACGCGTTACCGGGAGGCGAGCAGCCAGGCCACGAGTGACGTGACCGGCGCGATCGGCAGCATCCTTACCGCAGCGCAGGTAATCCAGGCGGCAGGTGCCGAGGATCGGGCAATCGCCCGTATCTCGAAGCTCAACGGGCAGCGGCGTCGTGCGATGCTCACCGATGCGGTTGCATCGCGGGCCATGGGCTCGATCTCAGGGAGCGTTACCGGGATTGGCACCGGAATCGTCATGCTGATGGCTGCGAACACCTTGCGCGATGGAAGTTTGTCGGTCGGCGAATTCGTGATCTTCATCACCTGGCTCGGGTTCGTGACCGACTTCACCACCAGCCTCGGGCAGTTCCTCGCCTTCTACCGGCAGGGCGGGGTCGCCTTCACGCGCATGGATGTCCTGCTCGGCGACGCGCCGCCTGAAGCCCTGGTCGAACACACGCCGTTGCATCTGCGGGGTCCACTTCCCTCGTTCGACCGATCCGTTCGTCAGTCCGAAGACCGCCTTGATGTTGTCGAGGCACGCGGACTGACGTATAGGCATCGGGAATCGGGACATGGCGGTGGCATCGAGGGGATCGACCTGAAGCTCGAACGGGGAACGCTGACTGTCGTGACCGGCAAGGTTGGGTCAGGCAAGACGACCCTTCTCCGCACCCTCCTGGGCCTGCTTCCCCGGGATGCGGGCGACGTGCGGTGGAATGGCAAAGTCGTGGACGATATCGCATCTTTCTTCGTTCCACCCCGTGCGGCATACACGGCGCAGGTCCCGCGCCTCTTCAGCGAGACGCTCCGGAAGAACATTCTTCTGGGAATGCCGGACGATGCGGAGGCGCTGGATGCGGCCATCCACGGTGCCGTTCTCGAGCGTGACCTGCAGACGCTGGAGGCAGGATTGGAGACGCCTGTGGGCACCCGTGGCGTCAAGCTCTCGGGTGGCCAGATCCAGCGCACGGCGGCGGCGAGGATGCTGATACGCGACGCCGAGCTGCTGGTGATCGATGACCTGTCCAGCGCGTTGGATGTCGAGACGGAGCGCGTATTGTGGGAACGGTTGCTCGCGAGCGGTCAAGTGACATGCCTGGCGGTCTCGCACCGGCGCGTTGCGCTGCGCCGCGCCGACCACATCGTCGTGTTGAAAGAGGGCAGGATCGAAGCCGAAGGCACGCTCGACTTCTTGCTGGTTCATTGCGCTGAGATGCGCGCCCTCTGGCACGACCATGATGACAAGGGGGTGGGGTAGCCGCTGAGCGCTCTGATTGAGCAATTCAGGAGAAGTGTCTCCATTGTTGAAACCCTATGATCAAGGGTGTTGACAGTCGCACGCGCCCGGGAGCCCATTTGACGGTGTTGACACGCTGGTGTGACAAGCAATGGAGCTTCGAGGCGGGAGCGAATGCCGGCCATTAGGTGCCACTCTGATAGTCGGAGTGGCGAATCAAGGAGGACTCACCATGGGACAGCCGGTTGTGCACTTCGAGATTATTGGGAAAGACCCGGACAAGCTCCGGAGCTACTACAGCGACTTGTTCGGTTGGGAATTCGACACGGACGCTCCGGTCGCGGAGGCGGTCTCGCAGCCGGGTAATTACGGATTCGTGGACCGCTACACGACCGACGACGGGACCGGGATCCGGGGTGGCGTTGGCGGGGGCGTAGGCTACGACGGCCACGCCATCTTCTACGTGGGGGTTCCGGACGTTGAATCCGCGCTGCAGGAAGCCGAGCGCCTGGGTGGGACACGCATCATGGGTCCCGTGGCGAACCCTGGAGGTGGCGTCGTGGTCGGACACCTCACGGATCCCGAGGGCCACCTCATCGGCGTTGCTGGGCCGGTGTAGCTGTAGGGCCATGGCGCGACGAGCGTCCCCGGCGTACGGTGACCGCCATGGTCCCATCGTCCGCATGAGCTCCATGCCGACCGGCGTGGAGCACTTGCGCTCAAGTCAGATATCCTCGCCACTTTCTTGGCCAACGCCGGGTTCGAGATCGAGGCGCAGTTCGGTGGCTGGGATCGCACGCCCCTCACCAGAACCTCACACGAGATCATCGCCCTCGCCCGTCGATCGCTCGGCGCAGGATTGTGCACGAGCGTCCTTCCCGAGAGGAGTTGGTGATGTCTCCCGCTGGCGGACGCCGTGCCACTGTACTCGCTCGCCGGTATCCCGTAAGACCTGGTTGGGCTCGATTCATTGCGCCCCCCGGCGGACACCGACCCTGAAGTGAGGTATGACATCCTCGGCGAGTCTGTGAGTCGGCATGATCGGGCTCAACCTGACTGACCGGCATCCGGAGCGGGTGCGTTTGCTGGTTGCGCACGAACCCCCGTGTGTGATGCCGATTACCCGAGACACTATCATTTCAAAACTTGATGCCGTCTTTCGAGGGAACAGGGGCGTCCTCGGTACCGGGTCGGAACACCTCTCTCAGGATGCGGGCGGCTACCCAAGCGTAACTACAGTTCGTCCAGATTTGTCGATACACATGCTATGCACGGTCGCCCTACCAGCCAACTCACTCCATTCCCGATAGACATCGGCCCGAAGGCATCGAGTAAAGCGTCACTGCCGTTCGTTCCTCCCGATGATCAGTCGGGCGCAACGATTCACCAAGGATTTCTGGAAGCCAGCGATCTCTTCAGCCAACGACGTGGCTGACCACAAACTGGAAGCCTATTGGTCCGCTTCAATTTCAGCCTGTGCATTGACCGGGATGATGCTGGCGAATGCGGCGAGACCGGCCGCCCACGCGGCATCGAGATCGGCTCCAGGGGGGAAACGGCCGTCGAGCTCGAGGATGACCATTCCGTGGGCGAACGCCCAGATGGAACGGGCGAGATCCGTATCGCCGCGAGTTACCCGCATGAGTGGGGCGGCGGCGCGGGATTCGACGTCGGGTCTGAGTCGTTCTCTGGGGAGTCGACCGGTCGTCAGCAGGCGGTAGAGATGCGGTTGGGACTGGGCGAATTCTCGAAAGACGCCGCCGAGTGTCGCCAGCGACTCGCCATCCCGCGTAAAACCGGCGTCAAGGGCCGCGCGGAGTTCGTCGAAGCCGGTGTCCATGAGGGCGACTTCGACGGCGGCCTTGTCCCGAAAGTGTCGGTAGAGAGATGGGGCCCGGATACCGACGGCTTCGCCGAGCCGTCGCATAGTCAATCCTTCACGCCCCTCGGTGTCAAGGATCCGCCGCGCTTCCGTCAAGATGGTGGTAGCGCGGGGCCGAGCGACGAGAGCTGTCTTCTCAACCACGCTTGAACCCGTCCTTCGTGCGTGGACCGTAGCCCATCATTCGGTCGAGTGAAATGTGGAGCGCCCAAGCTAAGCTGGCAACCAGCCACGGCAGCCCGAGCCAGGTGACGGAGGCAATCCCGAGCGCAACTGGCCAAGCCAGGCTGTGTAGAACGTTGTACAGCGGGACCGCCCGCGGGTGTAACTGACCGCGCGCCAGGCTGGAGTCGATACTGAGCACTCCGGGTACATCCGGCATGAGGGCGAACACCAGCGCCTGCCACCCTCCCCCACCGGGGGCGATCAGCGCCCTAATCAGCGCCGCGCCGACTACAACCGAGAGCGACCCGTAAGCGATGGAGGTCGTGATCGTGGCGGGAGCGAATGAGTCGGATATAGGTCGCATCTGGAACTCCTCAATCGGGCGTGAAGTAGAAGAATATCGGGCCTGATCAACGCGAGAGACGGGCATCTCAACACGGCTACGGGTGGGAATGTTCCGGGATCTCGGCCCGCTGTTTGAGCGCCTGGTTCATCGCCTTGAATCCCTCTTGGGTGCCGCTCGTCAGAAGGCGAAACAGCGGCGGGAAGGTGAGAACGCCAGAGAATCGCTCCTCCTGGATAAAGCGACTGCGCTCTTGCGTCAGCCGCTCGATTCGGAAGCTGTGCTCGCCATCGAAGATACCGCGGATCAGCAGCTGGCCCAGCCATCGGAGTTCGCGGCCCGGAATCAAAGCCAATACGGTCGGTTTGAAATTGATGCCGTGGCCGCCGGGCGGCTGAATGAACGTGTCGAGCTTCGAGCCCACGGCGAGTGAGCCCGCGATGCGAGGGATGAACGGATTCCATTCGGGATAGGAAGCGAAATCGGTTAGAACGTGCCAAACGCGGTCAGCACTAGCAGCGATCTCGATCTCGGTAACAATGCTTTCAGTCATCACAAACTCCTTGCAGTAAGCTAACGTCGTTAGCGTAACTCTAAGCTAACGACGTTAGCTTTTCAATGGGGCATGGGTGCAGACCGAGAGCAAGTGATCTGTGTGTGCCTGTGAAAGACAGCCAGCTATTCGGATCGTCGATGAATGCCCAGAGCAATTAGGGGCGGCTCCCTGGTGGCCCGTCACGCTGAATTGAAATCTCAGCAGCCGCGTCGTCGCAGCCGATCCATGGGCATGTCCTGAGCCCGACGAATGGATCGGCAAGATGCCCGCAACCACGGGCGTATTGGTCCCGCCGGACCAGCAACGAAGCTGTCGTGATTCCTCTGGTCGCTTCGCTTCCGACCGATGCAGCTGCTCGACACGAGCGTTGGAATGACAAATGAGGGCTGACAGTCCACTAGCCGTATTTATCGCTGAAATAGCCCTGACAGGACCGCATCATTGGATTGAGTCGATGACTTTCGTCAAGTTAGGAGAATGGTTGTGGAAGCTCGATATCAGGATCATGGACTGGTAGACGCCATACCATTTTTGGCTTTATGGTGTGGTGAACCGAGCAGGTGTTATAAAACGCGCAATCGATAAGACTCTTTGGTTGAACCAAGTTGCAAACTATGCCGATGCCGATGCACGGTGATATCTGCTCCAGCGTGTCGCTGCTCCGTCGCCTGCGGGGCGTCCGTTTCGGGATACCGGTCCAGGAGCAGACCACTCTCTCGCTTTGGACAGAACCATGCAAATAATCGGTGACAGCCCTGCTGGCAATGTGCGTATTCCTCGCCTCTGGTACCATTCCCCTGGGTCCCACGTACCATACCTGAAGGGTTTGCGACATGATCGTGGTGCGTCCCTGATGTATCTGGAGGAGACTCGTGAAAGCGGTTGTCTACACCAACTACGGCCCCCCAGAAGTTCTCAAGCTTTTGGAAGTGGAGAAACCTGCGCCCAAAGACGACGAAGTGTTGATAAGGATCTATGCGACAACGGTGAATCGAACGGATTGCGGAGTCCTAAGGGCGAAGCCATTTTTCATACGGTAGATTTATGGGCTGCGTAAGCCCAAAAACCCGATTCTTGGAAACGAGTTTGCCGGCCAGATTGAATCAGTTGGTAAAGACGTAAAGTCGTTCAAGGTCGGTGATAGCGTGTTTGGTTACAATGACGCCGTTTTTGGTGCACATGCCGAGTATAAGACGATGCCCGGGGAGGGCATGCTGGCACATATGCCAGCGAATATGACCTATGACGAAGCCGCGCCTATTGTCGAGGGCGCGCACTATGCGCTTAGCGATATAAGGAAGGCAAATGTCACAAGCGGGCAGAGCGTCATGATCAATGGCACCACGGGTGCTATCGGTTCGGCAGCAGTCCAGCTTGCGAAACACTATGGTGCGGACGTTACGGCGGTATGTGATACCGGGAATATGGAACTGGTCAAGTCCCTGGGTGCCGATCGCATCATCGATTACACGAAGGAGGATTTTACACGGGATCGGGAGACGTACGACTTTGTTTTTGATGCCGTTGGCAAGAGTTCATTTGGCAAATGCAAGAAACTGCTTAAATCAGGTGGGATCTACTGTTCCTCCGACCTTGGATTCTTGTGGCAGAATCCCTTTTTAGCCCTGTGGACTTCACGATTTGGCAGCAAGAAAGTCATACTTCCAATACCCAAAAGCAGTAAACAAGACCTGGTCTTTCTCAAAGGGCTTGTCGAAAAGGGAAAATTCAAGCCGCTCATCGATCGAAGATATCCACTGGAAGACATTGTCGAGGCATACACGTATGTTGAAAAGGGTCATAAGATAGGCAATGTAGTCATAACGTTGGATCGCGGCAACGATACGTAGCCCATTCACTTGGAGTGACTCACTCCTCATAAACCGCAACAGGGTGTGATTGCAAACTCGCAGTCATTCCGGACACTGGCGATGGTCACCATCGCCAGATAACTGATTGCCAGCTTTTCATACCGGACGGCGGCGATGCGCCGGAAGCGCTCGAAGCGGTTGATCACTCGTTCGCTGATCGGATGGTTACAGCACGCCTCGCGACTGTATGCGTGGCCCAGATTTCGTCCTCCCGGCAGGGGATCACGGCCTAGATCTCATGGGAGGTCAACCAGGTTCGAATCTCCGCGCGACTGTACCCCTTGTTATCAGGCACCGTGTCCGGTAACGCTCAACCGCACGGAATATTCGCATTTACAGCGGCAAGTCGACCGCACTGTTCATCGATGGTGATACCACGTCGCTGAACTCAGACGAAACCGCTTCCCGCACTCCCTGGCGATTCGCCGTAAGAAAGTCACGGGGCACACATGAATACAGAATTAGTTCATAGGTCGGATCGTATCAAACATTCACGACGTATGAGGTTCCTCTTCCGTCAATCTTTCCAGATTTTCGAACCTCCAACGCGACGCAACGCCCAAGAACCCGTAACGGGAAAGTGGATCGTGCGGCTTGGCAATAATCCAGGCATTGCATCGCGATCCTGCTTCGGCGAAGCTGCACGCAATGCATCGTGTACCCGGAGCATCCGGCATTCGTGACGATCCTGGAGGAAGAATTCTGCATGGCTGTTGACGCAAGGGACGCAAGGGTCGCAAGGGTCGCCAAGAAGACCCACGAGAACGTGATCGAGTGGCTGGAGGAGCGGCAGGGCCGCTTCATCGCGATGGCCGACGAGATCTGGAACACCCCCGAGCTCGCACTGGCCGAGTACAAAGCGAGCACGCTGCAGGCGGACGATCTCGCCGCCGACGGCTTCACGATCACCAGGAACATTGGTGATCTGCCGACGGCGTTCATGGCGGAGTGGACATCCGGCACCGGTGGCACTGGTGGGCCGGTCATCGGTTTCCTCGGCGAGTACGACGCGTTGCCCGGGCTCTCCCAGGAACGTCAATCCGGTCAAACGCCGATCGTGGTCGATGGTCCCGGTCACGGCTGCGGGCACAACCTGCTTGGGACCGCCGCGCTCGCCGCCGCCAGTGTGGTGAAGGCGTGGCTGCAGGCGACCGGTACGCCTGCCACGGTTCGCTACTACGGCTGTCCGGCCGAGGAGACCTGCGAGGGCAAGGTCTACATGGCGCGCGCCGGTGCCTTCGACGACCTCGACATGGCGATCACCTGGCACCCTGGTTCCGTGAATTCGGTGTGGGCTGGCAGCAGTCTGGCCGTCAACAATATCAAATACCGGTTCAGGGGGAGGACGGCGCATGCGGCGGCCAATCCCGAGACCGGGCGCTCGGCGCTGGATGCGGTGGAGTTGATGAACGTGGGGATGAACTACCTGCGCGAGCACATGCCGGACGCGGCGCGGATCCACTACGTGATCACCCGAGGCGGCGGTGCGCCCAATGTCGTGCCGGACGATTGCGAGGTTTGGTACTTCATCCGGTCGCCAGAGCGCTACCAGGTTGAGGAACTCACCGAGCGGGTGGGCAAGATCGCGGAAGGGGCGGCGATGATGACGGAGACCGAGGTCACCGTGAACTTCCTGTCCGGTGCCTACAACATGCTCACGAACATGGTCGTTAGCGACCATATGATCGCGGTCCTCGACGAACTCGGACCGCTCGAGTTCACGCCGGAAGAGGTCGCCTACGCCAGGGCCATTGCCGAATCGTTCCCGGAATCGCTGCGCAAGGGGATCCTCGCATCCGAACACTTGCCGGAATCGCTGCTGTCCGAGGGTCTCAATGGCGATGTCTGGCCGATCCGGGATGCCGGGCAGGTGCTGCCAGGTTCGACCGATGTGTCGGATGTCTCCTGGATCACGCCGTGCTCCCAGATCACGACGGCCTGCTTCCCGCTTGCCGTTCCCGGGCATAGCTGGGGCATTACCTCCACGAGCGGGATCACGATCGGGCAGAAGGGGATGATTCATGCCGCCAAGGCGATGGCGATGGTCGCCGCCGACTTCATCCTCGATCCGGCGCTGCTGCAAGAGGCCAGGAACGAGTTCGCCGCCTCGACTGCCGGTCGGCCGTATGTCTGCCCGATTCCGGCCGAGGTCAATCCCAGAAAACCCTAGTCGCGCCGCCATGGTCACCCATGACTTCCATCGTGACTATCGAACGTGTAGCATAGACCTGTTGACTTTCGAACGCTTGGCTCACGTGCCCGGACTGCGGTGATTGCTCGGCAAATGTTGGAGTGACCTCATCATGGCTTCTCGTCGAACATTCATTCGTGGCACAGGCGCCGCACTTGCCGCTGCCGCTCTCGCTCGCACCGTCCCCGGCGCCCTTGCGCAAGACGCGTCTCCGCAAGCATCACCAGAAGCTTCACCGGCGGCTTCTCCGATTGCCCTTCCGGTCATCGCGAGTATCGGCGACCTGCCGCTGAAGAACAGTGGCAAGCTGACGGTGCATGCCGATCAACCGCTCTACGAGCCCTGGTTTGTCGACAATGATCCCAAGAACGGGAAGGGATTCGAAAGCGCCATCACCTATGCGCTCGCCGAAGCGCTTGGCTTCACCACCGATCAGGTCGAATGGGGGTACACCTCGTTCAACGCCTCCTATGCTCCCGGTCCCAAGAATTTCGACTTCTACATCACGGAAGTCTCGATCACGGAAGACCGCAAGCGAGCGGTCGATTTCAGCGATCCCTATTACAAGGAGCCGCTGGTCGTCGTCACGAAGAAAGCCTCCCCTGTTCTGGAGGCCAAGTCGATCGCGGAACTCAAGCCGTTCCAGTTCGGAACGCAGGTCGGTACCGTGTACCTGACGGCCATCACGGATCGAATTCAACCGGATAAGGACACGTTGGTCTACGACACCAACGCGGACTCCCTCACCGCGCTCGAGAACGACACGGTCGATCTGGTATTGCAGAACCTGAGCACCGGTGTCTACAACACGACCGTTCAGTTCGACGATCTCGCGCTCGGTGGTATCGTTCCCGGAACGACGTCGGATATCGGCCTCGTCTTCGAGAAGGGGAGCACGCTGGTTCCGTTCCTCGACAAGGCGCTCGCGGCGATCATCGCGAACGGAACGCAGGAGAAGCTCGTCAAGGAGTGGATTCCGACCCCTCCGGGACTGTTTGAGTACGCTGAGTAGGTTTCCGATTCCTTACACGGAATCGATCGCGAAGTGCCGAGTCGTCCTCCGGGCGATCCGGCACTTCGCCTATCCGAGGGACCGCATCCGGCATGAGCACTCCCCCACCAACGGCCGCCGATGGTCTTTCCCAGGACGACATCGCGCGGATCCTGCACAAACCCCCGATCTGGCGGCGCCCCGATGTCATGCGCTCGTTCCTGGTCGCCATCGTCAGCACGGTCATCGTGTTTGTGGTTGTGCGGTGGTTTCTCGTGCGCAGCGAGGGGTGGGCCAGCGTGCAGGAAGCGTTCTTCAGCAGGAAGGATTTCCAGGCCGCGTTTCCTAAAGTGTGGGAGGGATTCAAGCTCAACATCAGGATCTTCATGATCGCGGAGCCGATCGTCCTGACCTTCGGGTTGTTGCTCGCCATCATGCGGGGGACGCGTAATCCCGTGCTCTTTCCGGTGCGGGCGCTGGCGATTGCCTACATCGACCTCTTTCGCGGTGCCCCGGCACTCCTCGTTATTCTTACCCTTGGCTTCGGTGTCCCTGGCCTGCGCATTCAGGCGCTCCCCAGTTCTCCGGTATTCTGGGGGACGGTCGCCTGCATCCTGACGTCCACCGCCTATACCGCCGAGACGTTTCGCGCCGGGATCGAATCGATCCATCCGAGTCAGCGGGCGGCATCCCGCTCGCTCGGTCTCTCCGGTTTCCGGACGTTCATCCATGTTGTGCTGCCGCAGGGGGTCCGCCGCGTGATCCCGCCGCTGCTCAGCGGATTCGTCGGCCTGCAGAAGGAGACATCGCTTGTCTCGGTCATCGGCCCCCTCGATGCCACCCGTCAGGCGCAGATCTACGCCAACCTCAAGTTCAACTACTCGAGCTACTTGGCGGCGGCCCTCCTCTTCATTCTGGTCACCGTTCCGCTTGCGCGCCTGACCGACTATCTTGTGGCCCGTACCGCGCGTGACCGTCAGGTTGGGGGCCGGGTATGACCGAAACCCTCCTTCGCTACAGAGGCGTCTACAAGGCCTTCGATCAGCATCTCGTCCTGCGCAATATCAATCTCGAGGTGGCAGAGCACGAGGTCGTCTGCCTGATCGGAGCCTCGGGGTGTGGCAAGTCGACGCTTCTTCGGTGCACGAACCTGCTCGAAGAGATCAACCAGGGCAGCATCTACCTCAACGATCTCGACATTACCGCTCGGGGCGTGCGTGCGGATGAGATCCGGCGGCGGATCGGTCTCGTTTTTCAGTCGTACAACCTGTTTCCGCACATGACCGTCCTCCAGAACATCACGCTTGGTCCGAGGAAGGTGCTGGGCCTCACGAAGGCGGAATCCGAGGCCGAGGCGGAATCGTTGCTGGACCGGTTCGGATTGCGGGACAAGATCAGGGAGTACCCGGATCGCCTCTCCGGAGGCCAGCAGCAGCGCGTCGCCGTCGTTCGCGCGCTCGCGATGCGGCCGGAGTTGCTCTTGCTTGATGAGATAACCTCGGCGCTCGACCCCGAAATGGTAGGAGAGGTGCTCGATATCATCGTCGAACTGAAGGCGCTCGGCATGACGATGATGCTCGCGACGCATCAGATGGCGTTCGCCCAGCGTATCGCCGACCGCGTCGTCTTTCTCGATGGTGGCGTCATCCTCGAACAGGCACCACCGGCAGAGTTCTTCCACAATCCTCAGGAAGAACGAACTCGCCAGTTTCTGGAGCGCGTGATGAGTTCGCTCTGAACCATCTCAAGCAGAGATCGATCAGGGGTCTTCCTGAAGCTGATGCGGGCGCATTGGCGGCGGATGGCGACCGTTCGCGGCGAGCGCTGGAGTCGGTCCGGTCACGCCTTCGATGGTCTGGCGATGACTGACGGAGCGCGATGCGAGATGGTTCAATCGATCATCTCCCGGTATGCAAGGCCATGGATGCTCACCCCATACGTTCGGGATAACAAGGGAGGTTATAGTCATCCTCCGATCCATCTGCACTGAGCGGGGTGCCAAGATGCGCGTTCCTATAGGTGACCTAACAAAATAAATAATTAATATACCGATCGGTATGGTACCGGCCTGTTCACATCTGTGGATAATCCTGGACCGGCTGCGAACCGCATGCGCGCAACTGTCGCGGTTTCGAACGATAGCCGAAACCGCGACAGTTGCGCCCTCATTTTGGTGAATGAGCCAACACCGGCGAAGGTCACGACGGAATCGCCGCTTCGACAGTCGTTCTGCCCCGCTGCAGGGCGTTCGCGAAGAAGAAGTTGATCGCCAGCAACACGACGACTACCAGCAGTGCCGATCGCAGCGATGAGAGCTGCGCCAAATATCCAAGTGCCGGAGGCCCTGCCAGAAAACCCGCATACCCGATCGTCGCGACGGCCGCCACGCCTCGTCCGCTGGGGATGCCAGGAGTCGATCCCGCCGCACTGTAGACCACGGGAATCACGACCGAGAGTCCCAGACCCATGATCGCGAAGCCGATTACCGCCGTCGTCACCCCTCCCGGCGTCAACCCGATCAGCATCCCTGCCGACGCAACCACGCTTGCCACCCGCACCACCACGTCCGGCCCGAACTTTCCGACAATGCGATCGCCCGCGAATCGTCCGATCAGCATCGTGGTCGAGAACGCCGTGAACCCGAACGCCGCTACCCCTTCGCTGCCGCCCAGCTCGTTGTGGATGAACAGGGCGCTCCAGTCCGCCATTCCGCCCTCGCCGACCGCCCCGCAGAACGCGATGACACCAAGTGGCCACAGGACACGCGGCGGCAGCGAGAAGCGTGACGCCTTCTCGGAAGTCTCGTGATGCGGCACGGTTTCATCGGCGATCTGTCCGGAATTTGCCCACAAGACGCACGTCAGGCCGATCGCCGAGAAGGCGATAAAATGCGGGACCAGACCGATCCCGGCCTGTGCGACCACGCCGCTCAGCGCCGAGCCGACGAGCGCGCCCAGGCTGAAGAAGCCGTGCAACGATCCCATGATCGGCTTCTTCCGCATCCGTTCGACCCCGACGCCCTGTGCATTCATCGCGACATCGACTGCCCCGAACGTGAAGCCGTAGATAAACAGCGACGCGCCCAGGATCAGCGAGTTCGGCGAGAGTGCCAGGAGGGTCAACGACAGCACATACATGCACCCAAACAGGAACGCGGCGTGGGCGCTCCCGATGCGCTCGATGATTTTGCCGATGAACTGGAAGGCGACAATCGAGCCGATCCCGAGAAAGAGCAGCAACGTCCCGAGTTGTGCGGTGTCGAGGTCGAGCTTGCTGGATGCCGCCGGGATGCGGGTGATCCAGCTCGCGCTGATGAATCCGGTGACGGCGAAGAACGCCGAGACCGCAACTCGCGGGCTTGGGGAGAGAAATGGACTCGGCAAGATACCATCCTGGAGATGTGGGGCGAACGTGACGAACCTATCGCACGGAACGAGTTCGAGGTTCTAGGTTCTAGGTTCTGTTGATGGTATGCGAGAATGGCTCCGCCTGGACGCGGGCGACTGCCTTGCAGTCATCTTTGCCCCGTTGGTCGTCCTGCTGGTCGCCCTTCCTGCAACGTACCTGAATAGGCGCCTCAGGTATTCGAAGACCGCTGGCACGACACTCCGGCGGATCTGGCCCTCATCGTTCAAGCACTGGAAGACGGTCTCTGTTCATCCAGCGCCTGATTGCCCCGGGGGTACACGCGACGAACGCGTTGTCGATGCCGTCAATCTGCTCGTCCGATCGTGGATCGCCCTTGCTCAGCGGTGTGACTCGACCTGGGGATCGCGGCGCGCAGATCGCGAAGGCCGTCAGATGTCGAGAACGCGGAACCAGACTCGACTATCACGTGAAGGGCATCCAATTCGGATGTCGGAAACGCAGGGAGCAACCGCATGAAGTACATGCTCATGATCTATCAGAACGCCGATGTCTGGAACGACCTTCCCGATCAGGAACAGCAGGCGGTGATGAGCGAGGGTGGGAGACGCTGGCAAGAACTCGTGGCAACGGGTGAGGGCATCATGGGCGAGCCATTGGCTGATCCGCGTGATTCCCGCATCGTTCGTGTGCGCAACGGCTTTCCCGACGTCACTGACGGCCCCTTCGTCGACGCGAACGAGCAATTCGTCGGCTTCCTGATCGTCGATGTTGTTGATGAGAAGCGCGCGGTCGAGATCGCGTCCAGCTGGCCAGACGGGCGATATTCGGCTCTGGAAGTACGACTGATTCATGTCGAGAACGCGACATAGCGTCCGGGTTTTGCGACCAATTGCCATCGAGGCGTGATTCAACGAACACGCCTCGATGGCAATTGGTCGAGCCGGGTTATCCGGTGCGTTGCCCGTTTTTTTCGCGTGGCTCGGCGAGATCCCCTCGCGTACGCAGTCTCGACAGCCAAATCTTCCTCATTCACCGACTATCGATTCGCGAGTGTCGACGTTTCCTTCCCTTTCCTTTTCTACCCAATCGACACGTCACCTCATCATCGAGTGGACGCGGATGGGGACGCCCGTCGATCTCTCTCGACACAGGTGGAACGTGGCGAATGAGGCAATGACGCGGATAGTGGGAAGATTGGGAAGATACACCCTCCCGTGCAGTCACTGGTTGTGCACCTCGGGGATGGTGGCCCGAGGTGGCGGCAATCATCCTTCCTCACTGGGGAATGATGAAGACATCTTTGCCTATGTGACAGACACAGAGTGACCGATTTGCCGTTATACATTTCGAAAATATGCATGAAACACCATAGTTTACGAGCACTAGCCCGTGATATATGTGCAGAAGACATGTATCGACGTTTATGGTCGCCCCTTTGGGGATCCCGTCACCACCGCATGATTGTGACGGGAAAAGGAGCCCTACGATCGGTGCCCATCTGGAAGGGCTTTCTCATGGTGGTATCAACACCAACTCAATCCCATATCCTCGTGATCGATCATTCTCCGGACGTGATCAATGTCCTCCGTGAACTGCTGTCTGACGAGGGATATCGCGTGTCGACTGGCTTGCATCTCAGTCACGACGCGAGGAGCGTCGTGGAAAGCGCACCGGATTTGATCGTTATCGACTACGTATGGGAGACACCGGATGAAAACTGGTCACTCCTTCAGTCGATTCGCCGCATGCCTCCGGCACGAGACATTCCGATCGTGCTCTGTACCGGATCGGTCCGCCAGGCAACCGGGATGGCAGATCACTTACGCTCGCTGCAGATCGATGTGGTCCTCAAGCCGTTCGACATCGATCGGTTCCTGGCGGTTGTCAGTGCTGCACTAAGCCGCAAGAAGTCTCGACCCGCCTGATGGCGTGTAACGCATCGTTTGCCGAGTCGACGTGGGAGAGAGATTTCTCGGCTGCACTCGATACAGCTGCCGGTCGCGCTGCCCGTCGCGCTGCCGAAAATGATGGGAAGGGATCGTCTCCTGCTGATGAGTCTTCCTCGCGATTCATCGTTGACAAACCACGAGCTCCTTCGACGATTTCTGGGAATGATTCCCCGCCGCAAGAGACCGAGTGCAAGGGGAGCGCGGACGACCGGGAGTGAGGGCGTCGATCACCCCCGCGGTGTCTGAAGGGTGATCGATGAGAACCGTCGTTGGGAACGCCTGCGGAGGGAGCGAAAGGACAGGGCATGCAGGATAGAGCTCATCCTGAGTATCGCGTCCGCGACGATGCGAGGAAACGGCATGGGAAGGACATGCCAGATCACCATATCTGGACGATCGTCTGCGCGCCATCCTCGGTGTCCAGCGCGACACTGGCAGCGACGCTTGGCATCCCGCTGGTGATAGTGACGCGCGTCCGTCTGAAACTTCGGCGCGAAGGCTGGACCTGTCGCGTCGACTACGTTCCCTGCACCGTGTGCAGTGAACTGATGGCGAACAATGTGGCGGTCACAGGTTCGTGTACGCATCATGCGGATTGCCGGCAGACCCCAGGCGAGGCCATTCGGGCGATTCAGACCGACCGCCAGCGATACCTCGTCAAGGGACCCCGGCGAGCGTCGGAGAATGGCGGTCGCACGGCGATGCTCTGGTCCGAGGACGAAGATGCCATCGTGATCGCCCACGCGATGAGCGAAACCACGGCATCGATTGCTCACCTGCTCGGGCGCACCGAGGCAAGCGTGCGAAGCCGACGCACCAAGCTTCGACTTGACGGTCGCCTCGACTAATCCTAGGCACGCCGGCGCTCCGGCACTCCGGACGGTGAGAGATCGGCTGTCTACGGCTTCCGGTTGCGTGGCACGCCTTGCTGGATCGCCCACGCATTGCCATCCGGATCGCTGAAGTACACGAACGATCCCCAGACAAGGTCCTCGATCTCGCTGACGTCAGCCTCACGGCGAATGAGATCGGCGTGCACCGCGTCGATATCGTCTACCACCACCTGTAACCCCTTGTAGGACCCCGGAACCGCGTCGGTAATCCCGGTGCCAATCGCGATCGAGCAGGCTGACCCCTCGGGTGTCAGCTGCACGAATCGAAGATGTTCGTTGACCTGCCGGTCGTGGTCTGCGTGAAATCCGATCTTCTCGGTGTAAAAAGCCTTCGCGCGATCGACATCGGTCACAGGGACCATGATGAGCTCGAGTTTCATCTGCATGGAACGATTCCCTCCTGTTCGAGATGAGATTCGGATGAAGAGTACGAGATCTGCGGTCAGGGTAGCAGGATAGCAGGATTGCGTGGCTCGGATTCGGTCTCTGGCGGCCCCGGTTCGATGAGTCCAATAGAACGTGGTGGTGAACTGGAGAGCGGGTTGAGAGGCAGGCACGAGGCCCATCCACTCGTCCGTCGAAACCGTGTCAACTGCTGGCCGGAGGGAAGGGAAGTAGCGCAAGCCATGAGAAGCGACTTGGGCGGCGAATGCGTAGGATGTGAATCACCGATGCTGTCGCACCCATTTGATGTCACCCTGGAAGGAACCTGTCCATGACGCCACCGACCATCATCGCAGAGTCTGCTCCCGTTCTCACCACCCGGCAACTTGCCGGCGCGTTTGCTCGCAATGCCGGTCTTATTGCCCAGCAAGTTGAAGATCTCACCCATGCGGACAGCCTCATCCAACCGCCTGTACGTGGCAACTGCCTCAATTGGGTGCTGGGTCACATCGCCGTTCACCGGGACTACGTACTGGAGGCGTTGGGCGAAGAAAAGGTCCTCGGCGAGGCGCCAATCGCGCGCTACGACCGCGGATCAGCGCCGATCCTCGGTGAAGGGGAGGGAGTCCTGCCGCTCGCCACGCTGCTCGCCGCGATCGATCAGTCCCAGGTGAATATCGCGGCGGCGCTGATCCGCTTGTCGCCGGCCGAACTCGAGAAGGAGGCGCCGAAAAGCGAACCACGGACGGTGGCCGAGATGGCCTCTTTCCTGTACTGGCACGAGACCTACCATACCGGGCAAACGGAACTCCTTCGCCAACTCGCCGGTACCGACGATCACATCATGTAAAAGGCAGATGATTCTGCACGCAACCTCCGACCCCACCTACGGGTGTTCATGGGTGCCGCATCGAGCCATTTCGGATAACTGGGTGAGGCAACGCGAGGAACCACCGTGCAGTTGCACGGTGGTGGTGAACCGGATCCCAGGTTGCGCGGTCATGTCCTGATTCGCGATCCGTGTGAACGAGAACGGCAGTACCCCAAGTCATGCCACCATAACCGGTTGGGGGAATGTCAAGGCTGTCAGCTGCTCCGCCACGTTCCATAGCCGCATCGCCGCGTCCTCATCTTTCGCCTGGGACGGGACCTTCGCCAGCCTGACGTTCCCCTGGGTCTCTCCAAAACGGTCGGGACCGTAATAGGCACCTGGCAGTGCATCCGGCGACGTGGCAGCGAACAACGCCGGCACGGCTCCCTGGGCAGATGACTGGAACACGACTCCACCAAGGAGACGTCGAAGCAACCCCAGCGGGCTATTGGCCCCAGGTCCGCTCGAAATCAGGCTTGTACGCGACAAGCCGGGATGCGCCGAAAGACTCGTCACGCCCCACCCCGCCTCCCTGCTCCGTCGCTCAAGCTCGAAGGCGAACATCAGGTCAGCGAGCTTCGACTGGGCGTACGCGGTCATCCCCTGGTACGTCCGCACTGATTGCAGGTCGTCGAAGGCAATCGCCCCTCTTCGATTCGCAAAGCTGCTGAGTGTGACCACGCGTGATCGATCTCCGTTGCGCAGCAACGGGATCAATTGGGCCGTCAGGGCAAAATGTCCCAGGAAGTTCGTGCCGAGCTGGAGCTCGAATCCGTCCGCCGTCTCCCGGCGCTCCGGAGGTGTCATGATGCCGGCATTGTTGATCAGCAGATCGAGCTTCTGAAACTGCACGTTCATCCGCGTGGCAAAATCCGCCACGGACGTCAGGCTCGCAAGATCGAGCTGTTCGAACCGTACTGATGCATTCGGCATTTCGGCGTGCATCTGGTCGACGGCGAGGGCGCCCTTCTCGGCATTGCGGGCTGCCAGGACAACCTCGGCGCCCGCTCTGGCAAGGGCGAGCGAGCTTTGAAATCCAAGTCCCTCTGTGCCTCCGGTCACGATCGCGGTCCGTCCGCGTTGGTCAGGTATGTCTGCGACGGTCCAATTCGTCATGGTATGTGCCCTGTTCATGAAGTCCAGACGTTCGAACCGGGATGATCCTGCAATCGGTCCCAAACACGAACGCTGCTTAGTCGGAATACCGGTCTAAATAACCGGATGGTTACATCTTAGCGTGTAACTAACCAGTTTGTCGACGTCTTTGTTTGGGGTACAATCCACTGACGACATGACGTGCTTATCAGGAGGGCCCGTGAAGGATTCAGAAGCCACGCGCGAACGCATCCTCGAAGCCGCCACGGCAGAGTTCGCGGCGTATGGACTGGCCGGTGCTCGCGTAGACCGGATCGCACTCGCCGCGTCCGCGAACAAGAACTCGATCTACCGCTATTTCAAAAGCAAGGACAACCTCTTCGGCGCGGTCCTGGAGCGCCACCTGCAGCGTGTCTATAGCGAGGTGCAATTCACGCCTGAGGACTTGCCAAGCTTCGCCGTGCGCTTCTTCGACTACGCGATGGGGCATCCTGATCTGGTGCGGCTGATGGCATGGTACGGCCTGGAGCGAAACCGGGAGGAACCAGAAATTCCACCGGAGTCAATGAGCGGCAAACTGGCGGCGCTGGCCGCATTGCAGAACGACGGCCTGGTCGGACCGGCGTTCACACCGGCATTCCTGTTCACGGTCATAACGGCGCTCGCGTCCGCCTGGACCGTCATCAATCCGTTCTCCGGATCGATCGATCCCGATGCGACCAATGATCTCACGGCACTCCGCCACGCCATCGCGCGATCCGTCGAGCGCCTTAGCTCGACATGATCGCCTGTGGAAGCAGCGTGCCCTCTCACGCCGCATCGGGATTGCCCATGCATGGCAGATACTTTGCCGTTGCATAACGTACACCCCAGAACGATCGTGAGCAGGAAACATCCATGATGCATGATGCTGGTGATTGATCTCATCCTGGATGCATGTCTTTGCTCGCACCCAAGAGCTACGTCGGTAGGTGAGTCCGATGTGTTGAGACCCGATAGCTCACCGAATCGCAGCTATCCAGCTCTCTATCGATGTACTCGTGTCGATCAATCGCCAGTTCAATACGTACTTTGCCAGCCGAGAAAAGATCTGTATGGGGCACAACGTCCTGACCAATTAGAAAAGCGAGACATAATAGAACGGGAATCGGTGAAGCAAAGACATGGGCCGGGATCGATGAGTGACCTGGTGCCAGTGTTTCCCATGGCGCCCACCGCCCGCTTCCATCCCCGCCCGTTTTCAATCGTCGAACAGCTTCTGATGAAATCAGCCCGTTCTCGAACCGCTCCCCGGGTTCAGCGACGCGCGGCGATCGCCTTCAATCGACTTTCCGCTTCGATAACGGCGTCCTGGGGGGAGAGTTCGCCTCTGGCGGCACGAGCCATCATGGTGGAGATCACCGCCTCATCGATCGCACTCGCGACCACCGGTGTTGTCGGTCCCGGCCACCCAAGCTGAACGGTCCACCTGTTGGATTGCTTGAGTGCGGTGAGGGTTCCTTTCTGATCGGGGAATGCGGCGTCGAAATCGAGCAGCCCACCGGCTTGCTTGAGACCCGGCACCGTGCTCGCGAATGCCGGGAAGTTGTAGCTTTTGCTGGCGGTTACAGCTTGCGGGTAGTTGGCAACGAGCGCCAGAAGGAACTCCCTGGCGGTCTCCTGATTTCCCGAGAACGCCGGGATGATCGAAACAAACCGGGCATGCGCCGGTGCCATGGCGTGATCGGGACCTGCCGGTCCCTGCAACGGCGGTTGGAGCATGAAATCCGCCGCAACCTCCGGCTTCTGAGCTTCGGCTGCGCGGAACGCTGACAACGCATTTACGATCGCCGATGCCTGGCCATTGGCCATCTTGGTGTTATTGGAGAGGACATCCCAACGGAAAACGCCAGGGGTCAGACACGTTTCATACAGCGTCTTGTAGAGATTGACGACCTCGATCGTCTCCGGGCTGTTGATCGTGATCGCCCCGTTCTCGTCCTGCAGGCTGGCTCCATATGCCCACAGCGCGATCAGCGCCGTGGTGTTGGAATCGAGATCGTCGGACATGCCGAGACCAAGTTCGATGCCCTGCTTGTTCCAGATGTCGGCACCGCCCGATGCCAGGTCGTCCCACTGACGTGGCCCGTGTGGCATGCCGGACGCCTGCCACAAGGTTGGCCGGTAGTTGAGGGCGGTCGGCGCGTATCCGTGGGTGAAGCCATACATCCGGCCCGTGGCGACATCCAGCGCATCCTGACGACAGAAATCCTGCTGCGGACCATGACGTCTCGTTGCCTCAAGGAGGAGATCGGTCAGGTCGGTCATCCCACCGGCGAACATCGTCAGTGGGGCGATATGTTCGATCAGGTCGTGGCCGGAACCCGCGGCGAGTTCCGTTTGCACGGCATTGGGGATCATCGCCGTGTCCACAAGGTCGACCGAAACGGCCACTCCATGTTGCTGGCCCCACTCCAAGGCGAATTGTCCGAACCACATGTCGTATTCGGGAACGACATGCTCCCACTTCAGGATTCGAAGCGACGTTCCGTTCAGGGTCACCGTCGATGGAGTTTGCGCCACTGCGGCGGTGATTGCCGCCGCGTCGCTGTGCATGCCCATCGAAACAGCGCTGGCCGCAACTGCGCTCACGCCGAGAAGATGGCGCCGCGAGATCTGACGGTTGCGTTCGATGTGTTTCCTGTCCACGATACTGTTCCTTGACTTGGGACGGTCGGTCATGCTGCTTGTTGTATAGCACGCACGTCGCAGGTGGAGTGGCAACGTTCAATCTCGCGCCGTGCAGATGCGCGTCGCCCGGTGGGAACGAGTCACGCCCTGGATCCTCATCGCAAGGTGGAGATGTGCCCCGCTCGAACACCCGCAAAGTCCGCCGTGGCGGCGAGATTTGAAGTACCATGACACGAGGGTTGGGGAGCGTCGGAGGCGTGCTGGCGCCCATCAATTAGGGCTGCTATGTCCAGCGATCTCGATGGTTCCGAAATTAAAGAGCCGCATGACCTTCCTGTCATGCGAGAACCAGTTCCGGCGCTTGCCTTGCGTCCGTTGCCGAGACCACTCACCGCGCTCATTGGTCGTCAGCGTGAAGTGCGGGATGCGTCCGACTTGCTCCGCGAACCGGAGTTGCGTCTGCTGACGCTGACCGGCCCCGGAGGTGTAGGAAAGACACGTCTTGCGCTGGAAGTCGCGAACGCCTTCCGGGGCGAGATGGCGGACGGCATCGGTTTCGTCAGTCTGGCGCCGATCACCGATCCGGCTCTGGTTCCGCCCGCCATAGCGCTCGCGCTCGGCATGACAGCCACCGACAACACGATGTTGATCGCGCGTCTGGCGCAAGCGATCGGCGCGCACCACCTGTTGCTTGTGCTGGACAATTTCGAGCAGGTCATCTCTGCAGGCGTGCTCGTCTCCCAGCTCCTGTCGCATTGTCCTGGTGTCAAGGCGCTCGTCACCAGCCGGATGCCGCTCCGCATCCAGGGCGAACAGGAGATGGTGGTACCCCCACTGGCGACGCCTGATCCGACTGATGCGCACGACATGCAGGTGGTCGTTCACAATGACGCCGTGACCCTCTTCGTTCTGCGTGCCCAGGCCAGTCGTCGCGACTTCGCATTGACAGCGCACAATGCCCCCGTCATCGCCGAGATCTGTACGCGGCTGGATGGTTTGCCACTCGCGATCGAACTTGCTGCCGCCCGCATGAAGGTCTATTCGCCCAGCTTGCTTCTGGACCGTCTGTCCGATCGCATGATGTTGCTGACCGGTGGCGCCCGCGACCTGCCATCGCGGTTGCAGACGATGCGCGAGGCGATCCAGTGGAGCTACGATCTGCTCTCGACAGAGGAACAGGCCCTGTTTCGACAACTCTCGATCTTCAGTGGGTCCTTCTCCTTTCCGGCGGCCACGGCGATTATTCGTACCGGGGTGAAGATCGATCCGAGTGACGTCGGTGAACCGGTTGACGTTCTCGAGGGAATCTCCTCGCTGATCGACAAGAGCCTGATCAATCGCATCGAGCGTGAGGACGGTGAATCGCGGTTCCGCATGCTGGAGACGATCCGGGAGTTTGGCCTGAGCCAGCTGCGGGTTGCCCGGGAAGACGAGGAGGTCTCCCTCCGTTTCGTCAGGTTCTACGCCAACCTCGCTCATGACGCGGACGCTGCCCTGATCGGGCCGGAACAGGCGATTTGGATGCAGCAGTTGGATGAAGAGCTGGCAAACCTTCGTCTCGCGCTGCAGATCGCGCTCGATCTGCCGGTGGAAGGTGGGGTCGACGGACTCCAGATCGCCTCCGGATTGTGGCGATACTGGCTGGTTCGTGGGCAACTGACCGAGGGATCGCTCTGGCTGGAACGCATGCTTGGATTGAGCGTTGCATTTCCTGCCAGCTTGCTCGCCCCCGCGACCAACAATCTCGGCAACCTCTTTCTCGAGCTTGGACAACTCGCGACGGCCCGCGACCATTACGTTCGCAGCAAGGATCTGTACGCCATTGAGGATGATACCTACGGTATCGCGGACGAATTGAACAACCTCGGGCTCGTCGAGTTGATCGGCGGCAATTTTACGGACGCCCGGCGGATTCTCGAAGAGAGCCTGGCGATTCGTCGCCAGTTTCCGGATCGGCTCGCATTGCCTGTCACGCTCTGCAATCTGGGCGATATCGCAACGTTCGAAGAAGATTACGATCTGGCCGAGCGCTACCATACGGAGGCCTACGAGATTCGGATCGAGATCGGAAACCGGCGCGGCCTGGCCCTCTCATGCAACAGTCTTGGCTTGATCGCTTACTATCGCAGCGATCTGGAAGCGGCGGAACGGTGGTTTGCCGAGGGCATGGTATACGCCAACGAACTCTCCGACGCCTACAGCAAGGCAATTCTGCAGGTCGATTCTGGCCTCGTCGCAACCGCCCGCAAGAACCTGATCCCAGCGCTGGAACTCACATCGCTGGCCCTGAAGACACTCCGCCAGATGGGCTCGCGCCGGATGATGGCGGAGGCATTGGATGCAATGGCGGAAGCCGCCATTCTCGCTCGTCGGCATGAGCTCGCCGCTCGCCTTCTTGGTGGCAGCAAGATGTTGCGGGAACAGCACCTGATTGCGATCACCACCCGCACGCGCAAGGACTATACGCTGCTGAGTGCACGCCTCTCACGCTGGCTGGGAGAAGACATGCTGCTCGCCCAGATCGAAGCTGGGCGCCAGGCATCGTACGACACGCTGTTCGATGAAGCGCTTGGATTACTCGCGGACGTGCGGGAGAATGGCGTACCGGCGCTTGCGGACAACGAGATCGATGATGCCGCGACGCCGGTCAACTTCGAGGAACTCGATCGGTTGGGACTCACCCCGCGCGAACGTGATATTCTGGCGCTGCTTTTCCATGGCTTCAGCGACAAGGATATCGCCGATCAGCTCTACATAAGTCCACGCACGGCGATGACACACGTGGGAAACGTCATGAACAAGCTTGGTGTCAACAAGCGTGCCGCGGCAGCGGCTGTCGCGTTGCGCGATCAACTCGTCGATCCTTCCGCTCCTCTGCCGCATCGCTAGAATGTCGGCAACCAGGAAAGAAGGCAGCATGTCGAGCCGCATGGTGATCCCGGATCTTCCAGAAGATGATGGCCAGAAGGGGGAGGGTGCATCGCTCGCCCCGCTGGCGGCCGCCCTGGTGCTGCGTCGTCTACCGCACCCTATGACACCGCTGATCGGTCGCCAGCACGAACGAGAAGTCGCCCTCGCGTTGCTCCGTCGCCCTGATCTTCGGCTCCTGACCTTTACCGGACCGGGCGGCGTCGGGAAGACACGTCTCTCGCTCGCGGTGGCGATCGAGTTTCAGCGAGATCTTTCCTTTGCGACGGCCTTCGTGAGTCTCGCGCCGATCACGGATCCAGCGATGGTGCTGCCAGCGATTGCCGTCGCTGTAGGCGTCGCTGCCGGGGATAGTGCGACGCTCGTGACGCGTCTCGTGCAGACGATCGGAGGCCATCATCTCCTGCTGGTTCTGGACAACGTGGAACATGTGATCGCTGCCAGCGTCCAACTCTCGGCATTGCTTGCGCAGTGTCCCGACCTCAAGATCCTGGCAACGAGCCGAATGCCCCTTCGTATCCAGGGCGAACAGGAAATGGCCGTCCCGACGCTGGGATTGCCATGGGACATGTCGCTGTCGCTGCCGGAGATCGCCCGGAACGATGCCGTCAGGCTCTTCGTCCAGCGTGCGCAGGCAAGCCGCTCTGATTTCGCGTTGACACCGCAGAATGCCCCGGCCATCGCCGGGATCTGTACCCGGCTCGACGGCTTGCCGCTCGCGATCGAACTTGCCGCTGCGCGAACGAAGGTGTTTTCCCCGGCCGCGTTGCTGGAACGATTGTCCGATCGCATGGCGCTGCTGACCGGAGGGCCGCGCGACCTCCCGTCCCGGCTGCAGACGATGCGCGACGCCATTCAGTGGAGCTACGATCTGCTCTCGCCCGAGGAACAGGCGCTGTTTCGTCGGCTGGCGATCTTTCGCGGGTCGTTCTCGCTCGACGCGGCGACCAAGCTGGCCGGGCCCGCCCTCGTGACAGGTGCGAGCGGGTTTGACGGGCCGGTCGAAGTGGTCGAGGGCATCTCGTCCCTGATCGACAAGAGCCTGATCGGTCGCAGCGAGCGCGAGGATGGAAACACCCGGTTCCGGTTGCTGGAAACGATTCGAGAATTCGGCATTGGCAAGCTGCGGATCGCCGGCGAAGAACAGGAGATACATCGGCGTTTCCTGACCTTCTACGCGGCAATGGCGAAGGATGCGTCCGAGGCGCTGGTTGGCTCCGCCCAGGCGCTGTGGATGCAACGGCTGGATGACGAGCACGCCAATTTCCGGCGTGCCCTGGAGATTGCAAGTCAGCCAGACCAGCCAGGCCAGAAAGACGCAGAAGGCTCCGAAGGGTTGGAGATCGCTTCCGGCCTGTGGAGGTACTGGCTGGTTCGGGGGCAGATGAATGAAGGCGCTGGCTGGCTGGAACGCATGCTGGACTTGCCGCGACCGGTGGCTCCACGGCTCGAGGCCGATGCCAGCAACAATCTCGGAAATCTCTATCTCGATCTCGGTCATCTTGCCCAGGCACATGCCTGCTATGTTCGCAGCCATGAGGTGTTCGTGCGCTTGGGGCATGCCGAAGGGATCGCCGACGAACTGAACAATCTGGGTCTGATCGAACTCTTGCGTGGCAATCTCGTCAACGCCCGCCGGATTCTGACCGAGAGTCTCGAAATTCGCCGGAGTCTCGAGGATCGCTTCTCACTGCCCTCCACCCTCTGCAACCTCGGCGACATCGCCACCCTCGGGGCCGATTACGATAGCGCCGAGCGGTTCTTCACCGAAGCGTATGTCATCCGCAAGGAGGCAGGCAATCAGCGCGGGCTCTCCTTCTGTTGCCACGGGCTGGGATTGGTGGCGCATTACCGGGGTGATCTCGATGGTGCCGAACGCTGGTTTCGGGAGGGCATGGATTTCGCTTCGCAGAGCACCGATGCCTATAGCACCGCCGTGCTCCAGGTCGACCTCGGGATGGTCGAGACCGCTCGCCAACATCTGATTCCGGCCCTGGAAATGATCACGGCCGCATTGCGCGCCGTCCGTCAGATAGGGTTGCGCCGGATGATGTCAGAGGGTCTCGATGGCATGGCGGAGGCGGCGATGCTCGCTCACCGGTTCGAGCTGGCCGCTCGCTTGCTCGGGGGTGGCGAGATGCTGCGGGAGGAGGAGGCAATCACCTTTACGACCCGTAACCGCAAGGAGCTGGATGCCCTCCGCGCGAAGCTCGGACAGTGGTTGGGTGAGGATGCCTTTCGTATCCAGTTCGAGCACGGTCGCCGGCACGTGCACGATACCCTCTTCGAGGAGGCGCTCGGACTGCTGGATGAGGTCCGTGCCCAGGAAGCAATGGCCACCGACAGTGTCGTGGCCGATGACGCCGCGACGTTCGTTGACGACGAGGCGCTTGGCCGCCTCGCGCTCACGCATCGCGAACGCGACATCCTCGCCTGCCTGATGCACGGTCTGAGTGACAAGGAGATCGCGGATCAGCTCTCGATCAGCCCTCGCACGGCGATGAACCACGTCGGGAGCGTTCTCGCCAAACTCGGCGTCAGCCGGCGCGGCGCGGCTGCCAGCATCGCGTTCCGCACACGCCTTGTCGACCCTGCCCGTCCCTTGCCGCAATGAACCGGCGCTGCGGGTGTCGATCGTAGGGTGGGGTATCGACCTATTCGGTGGCGCTGCCCGTGGCGCTGCCAGGGCAGGCTCTCTGGTGGGCTGACATTCCTGCGGGAAGTCGGCCCATGCAGATCTGCGAGGAGTCGGGCCACACGGGACCCACAGGGAGTCAGCGCCTCCCGACTACTTGGCATTCAGTCGGATGCTTTAGAGTCCCGGATCGAGATGCAGAGGCCAGGCCCGAGCGCGAGATCTAGAGCAGGATCGTCATGCTTTCGAGATCGCGAGGATAGATGGTCAGTCGTGTCACACCGGTCGCAGTGACGACCACCGTATCCGAGTGCCGGAATCCCGCCAGACCCGGCACGTAGAGTCCTGGCTCGACTGAAAACACCATCCCTTCCTGAATCACGGTCTCGTCTCCCTTGTCGATGAACGGCGATTCGTGTCCTTCCAACCCGATCCCATGCCCGGAATGGTGTCGCTGCAGGTCGCCCAGCCCCATATCCTGGTACATGCTGGAGACTTCGGTCTCTGCCTCGGCGAGGGTCCGGCCCACTTTCAGCGCGGCGAAGGCCGCTTGCTGAAGCTGCAACATGTTCGTGAAATGTCGGATGAAGGCATCGTCAGGTTCGCCGATGATCATCGTGCGTTCGAGTTCCGACTGGTAACCGCCGACATCGGCCCCGGCATAGGTTACGAGGACATCACCACGTCGCAGACCGGCGGCGTTTCCCAGACCGTGCGGAAACGCCGTGTTCGCTCCGGCGGTGAACGACACGACTGCCGGTGTCACGCCATAGGGCGCGGTCAACGGGGCGTAGGTTGGCCCAAGCGCGGCGACCATCGCACGGCTGGCTGCGGTCGACGCCTCGCTTGAAATGTCCCGCGCATTCCGGCCGAGAGCTATCTGATCCTGCATCACACGATGAGCAAAATTGCCCCATAGTGAGCTCATTTCGATCAGGCGCATCTCGGCCGGGCTTTTCACCTGCCGCATCCGGTCGACCAGGTCTCGCGCAGGGACGGTCGACACATCCGGACCGAGCGCATCGGTGAGCGTTGGGCCGTCGTACCCATTGATATCGAGGTAGCCGTTGGAATCGAATCCCAGCCTGATGCCGGGTTTCGTCAATTGCAGTTCTTCGAGCAGATCGACGAGATGGAGAAGCGGGTGCTTCGTCCCACCGGACGGATATTCCGGGTAGACACGGACGTTGGTCACGCCCGTGGCCTTGCCGATATGCTCCTGTTCGAGCCAGGGAACGAGTGCACCGAGACCGTCCTGCCTCGTGCTGACGACGATCGCCATCGGCCGCTCGGTGCTGAGATGATAAAACCCCGAGAGATAGGCCATTCTGATCGGATGAAACAGGACGATCCCGTCGAGACCGCGACTGGAGAGGGTCGCCTGCACGCGCCGCACGCGTTCGTCGTATTCATCCTGGTGGATTGTCCAGTCGAGCACGTCGACAGTGGCCGAACTGGGGGGTGCTGGTGATGTCATGAGGAGACCTCTCTGATCGATCGAAGCGTTGCATCCCTTACCCTATCTGAAAATGCCGGATCCGAAAAGTCGTCGGTGCTGACGTGGCATGCCTGCGAACTCTGCGATCTCCGCGAACGAATGGCCAACGAGGACGTGAACTGTCCGATATGTCTGCGATACATGGATGAGCATCCGGGTTTGACATTCGACACTGGTACGCAAGGAAATGAATGAGATGCCAAAGATCGTCTGGAACCATGAACTGTTGGATCAGCTCGACTTCGCGTGGAACTTCCACTTCCTGCCGCGTGTGGAAGGGCTGACCGACGAAGAATATCTCTGGGAACCTGTGGCCGATTGCTGGTCATTGCGGCGAGATGCAGCCGGGGTCGTTCGGTTCGAGGACGTGGTGCCGGAGCCGAAACCCGCTCCCGTCACGACGATCGCCTGGCGTCTGATCCATATCGCCGATGTCTTTGGCCCGCGCGCAAGCAATCAGTTTGGGGATGGCTCGTTCGATCTCGCCAACATGGACCTGCCGCTCACTGCCGAGGGTGGATTGGCATGTGTCCGCGAGCAGTACGATCTCTGGCACGCGGGGGTCGAATCGCTCGGCGAGGATGGGTTGAGTCGACCGTGTGGTCCCACCGAGGGATCGTATGCAGAGGCCCCGGTCGCGGCCCTGGTGCTGCACATCAACCGCGAGTTCATTCACCATGCTGCGGAGATCCAGTTGCTCCGCGATCTTTATCTGCACCAACGGTAGCTCACGTCCATTTGCGGACCCCTTTGGCCGTAGCGGCAGAGCTGGTCTCTGCCATCGGCCAAAGGCCGATATTGGGATCCCGCCATGCCGTTTGCTTCACAGAACTTTATTGGTCGTGCTTCTCGGACCATCGCGTGGGATTGTCCTCGATATATCGTCTTCTGGTCTCCAGATCCCGTTCGTCTCGAATGATGTGGTCTTGGTAATTGGGTTGCCACAGATGCTTCTCTAATCGGGGCCAGAGTCCTTGTTTGATACCTACGATGTCCTGCGTCGTTGTCACACTTTTGAGCACCTGCATGACCGTGGACAAATGCGAAGTAGCCTCAGAATCGACTCCGTCGTTCAAGGTGAGGGGACCATGCAGGTGATCGGGCATGACGATGAATTCATCAAGAACGACGGATGGGAACCGAGTGGGAAGCGCCCACCAAACGTCTTGGATCATTTGCCCAGCATCATTGAGTTCGAGGTGACTGTCACGAACGGTCCCGAAGCGCGGGTAGCGTACATCTAGGCAGATGGTTACGAAATAAGGCCCTGGATGCGTATAGTCGAATTGTCGAAGGCGCATAGTGGGACGGGCATATGTTCCGGACATAATGCCCTCGATTCATGATGCTATGGTGCAAATTCCTATCATATGTGACACGAAATTGTGTGGGAATAGCGATGGGACTTGGAATTCACGTCCGCGGTTTCCTTGATGGAGGGCGTGCATGGGAGTCCCGATATCGAGCGTCGCTCGATGGCCGACACGAGGTCGGCCGCTACGGGAGTGGGAAGTTGCCGAAGAGGTGGCTTGGCTTTATGCTGCATTCGTCCCGAGAAGTGCTCGCAACTTGGTACTGTCAGGAACTGACGGAAGTGAGGCCGTCAAACTGGAATCGGCGTTGAGAATCTCGAACCCCACAAGTTGGCCGTGCGTATCGATATCCACGTATACCGTGCTGGAGAGTTCCAGCGTCTCCGCGATCTCTGTCTCCGAAAACTTCAGATACAGTGCCTTCACCTTGGGATCGTAGGTTACTATCGGGGATTTCATGTGCGACTCCTCAAGCGAATGACGGTCACGATATGCGCAATCAACCCGTGAACTCTCAATGCATTAGCGGCGACGGTGGCGGGGGTCGAAGGCGTCACGCAGCCCGTCACCCAGCATGTTGAACGCGAGGACCGTGATGAAGATGGCGAGGCCCGGGAACAGGGTGAGCCACCACGCGCCGAAGAGCAGTTCCCGCTGGCCGTCCTGCAGCATGTTTCCCCACGACGGTGTGGGAATCTGCACGCCGAGGCCGAGATAACTCAGGCTCGCTTCCAGCAGGATCGCGTATGACAACCAGAGCGTTGTCTCGACGATGATGATCGCCAACGCATTCGGGAACAGATGTCGCGTCATCAGGCGGAACGGGCTGGCGCCGACCGCCTTCGCTGCCGTGATGTATTCCTGCCCCTTCAGTTGCATGAACTGACCGCGCACCAGCCGCGCCGCTCCCGGCCATGATGAGACACCAATCACGACAATCGTCGTCTGCAGGCTTGGCCTGAACAGCGAGGCGGCCGTGATCAGCAGCAGGATGAGCGGGATCGCGAGAAGGATATCGGTGGTTCGCATGATTGCGCTATCCACGAACCCCCCGAAGAATCCGGCCAGCGCGCCCAGCGTCGTCCCGATCAGCATCACGATCACGACCGCCGCGAACCCTGCCGCCAGCGATACCTGACCACCCTTGATCAGCCGCGAATAGACGTCGCGGCCCGATCGATCGGTGCCCATCCAGTGCTCGCTGGATGGCGGTTTGGTGCGGTTGCCGGAGGTTATCTGGTCGTACGGGTGGGTGGCAATCAGTGGTTCCGCGAGCGCCGCCGCGTACAGGAAGACAATCACCACCAGTCCAATGACGGCCAACCTGTTCTCCAGGAAGCGCCCAACGACCGGAAACCGTTTGCGTGGTGGCAGCGGCCTGTACCCGAGGGTTGACCCGGCGTTCGCGGCAAGCGGTGTCGTCGTGGTCGTGGTCGTGGTCGTGTTCGCCGGTCCATCCACGGGTCGCTCAGTCATGGGAACGTTCCTTCGATCGAACAGCGTGTCGAACAGCGTGCCGGACAGTGGTGCCGATGGCGAATGTCTTCATCAGGCGGTCGCTCGCTGGTCGGAAACGGATACACGCGGATCGACGAGCGCATAGACGATGTCCACCAGCACGTTCACGATCATGATCGCGGCTCCGGTCAGCAAGGTGATGCCGAGAATGACCGGGTAGTCGCGCTTGCCGATCGCATTCCAGGCCAGCAACCCGATCCCCGGCCACGCGAAGATCTGCTCGATGATGACCGCCCCGCCGAGGATGCGGGGCAGCTGCAACCCGATCACCGTCACCATCGGAATCAGCGCGTTGCGAAGCGCATGCCCGTAGAGGATGTTTCGGCCGTCAAGACCCTTGGCCCGAGCAGTCGTGATGTAGTCCTGATGGATCACTTCCAGCATCGACGAGCGCATGAACCGCGCGAAATAGGCGATGTTGGGAAGCGTCAGCACGAGCACGGGCAGGAGCCAGAAGCGCCAGCGTTCCGACCACGCGGCATCTGCCTGGCCGGTGCTGATTGTTTTGACCCAGCCAAGCTGCACGCCGAGCCAGAACTGGAGGAGGAGCGCGAGCCAGAAGTTGGGAAGTGCCAATCCGATGAAGGATCCGATCGTCACACCATTGTCCAGCGCCGAGTATTGGCGGGTGGCGGACAGAATGCCTACTGGTACGGCGATCAGAATGCCGAGCAGGAGTGAGATCCCCTGCAGCTGAACGGTTCCCCACAGGCGTTCACCGATCAACCCGAGCACCGGCTTGCCGTTGAACGAATAGGCGTTGCCGAGGTCGCCTTGCACGACGTTGCCAAGCCACTTCAGATATTGGACCGGTAGTGGCTGATCCAGTCCGAAGTTCTTGCGCGCCCGCTCGAGATAGGCCGGATTGGCGACCGCCTGCGGTCCGAGCATGGCCGTGATGGGATCGCCCGGCGCGAGGTGAATCAGCAGGAACATGACGAGCGTGAGACCCACAAGCAGCGGAATCAGGAAGAGGATGCGTCTGGCCGCGTATGCCCAAATACCTGGCTGCATGGGGGGCTCCAGTGAGGGGAGATGGTTGGTGCGAGATGACCACCTCCTGCTTTGAATGCCGGGAACCGGAGGTTCCCGGCATTCATCTTCTGACAAACCGAACGTTCACGCGTCGACAAGCACAATCACGCCGTCGTGATCCGAAGATACGGCAATGGGATTACGTAGCAGCGGTCCACTCGCTCAGCGTGTAGAAGAGACCTTCGTTGCCGCTGTCCGTGTATCCGGTCCACTTCTTCGCGACGGTGTGAAGGAATGGCCGATACCATGCCCAGTCGACCGGAACCTGGTCCATCAGGATCTTCTGGATCTCGGCGTACATCGGCTTGGCCGCTTCGAGATCGAGGGTGACCTGAACCTGCTCGAGCAGTTTGTCCAGCTCCGGCGTGTGGAACCCCGTGTGGTTCGAGGCACCCTTCGAATGGAACTGATCGTAGAGTTCACTCGGTTCGGCGCTCACTCCGGCGATGTCGCCGTTGATCGCGTCGTAGTCGTAGACCTTTGTCGCCCGGTCGACCAGCGTCGCGTATTCGATTGCTTCCGGCACGACCTCGATACCAATCGTCTGCAATTGCTGTTGGGTGTAGGTCAGCCAGTCCTCACGCTGGATATTGCCGGCGTTGACGGTGAATCTGATCTTTGCCCCTTCGGCTCCCGCGTCCTGGACGAGTTTCTTGGCGGCTTCGACATCGAACGGAATCGGCTTCAAGGTCTTGTCGAAGGCCCACAGGCCGGGAGCAATCGGACCGAGACCGGCCTTGCCGAGACCGAGCAGGGAGTCTGCCGCGAATTGCTCGTTGTCGAGCGCCATCGCGATTGCCTTGCGAACCTCCGGCTTCGCCAGCGGACCCTGCCGGCAGTTGAAAGCCCAGCCATTGGGAGAACTGAAAGGCGGCACCAGCACGACGAGATTGGTGTTCTTCTCCAACTCGGCCTTGCCGGTTGGGGACGGGTAATTCGATCCGTCGATCTCGTTGCCGAGCAGCGCCAGCACCAGGCTCTGGGCATCGGCGATGACGCGATGGGTCACCTTGGAGATTGCCGGCTTGCCGGTTTCCCAGAAATGCTCGTTGCGGGTCATCACGAAATCGGCGTCGGTGGTCCAGGATTCGAACTTGAACGGCCCGGCACCGACCGGATTCTGGAACCAGGGATCGTTGTTGAGACTCTTGCCTTCGAGCTGCGCTTTGGGGACGACCCGGATGTAGCGAAGGTTGTAGAAGATCGCGGCGTCGGGCTTGACGAGGGTCAATTGTAGCGTCTTGGGATCGACAATCCTGATTCCTGTGACATCCTTCGCCTTGCCATCGGCGAACTTCTGGGCGCCGGCGATCGAGAGGTATTTGCTGGCCCGGATCGAACCGGTTTCCGGGATCAGATGGCCCATGATCGTGAAGGCGACATCTTCGGCGGTAAGATCACTGCCATCCGAGAACATGGCGTTCGGCTGCAGCTTGAGATCGATCGTCAGATCCTTGACCGTGAATTCGCTGGCAATACCCGGCTTCGGGGCGTAGCTGACCGGGTCGACCCGAATCAGTTCGTCGAAGAGTTGGGCCGCTCGCCAGTCTCCTTCCGAATCCGACGTTCGGAACGGATTGATCTGGTCCGCCTCGCCGAGCGTGCCGATGATGATTTCCAATGCGTCCTGGTGCTCGGTGTGAGAGGTCCTCGATCCTTGAACTCCGCTGGCAGCCGCCGTCCCTCCCAGCGCAAAGGCGCCGCCGAGACCTGCCGCGGCAGCACCCAGCAGACGACGGCGATTGCTTACGAATCGCAATGTGCGATGGCTGACTACCTGGAATTTCTGATGATCATCCTCTTGAAACGTCGTCATGGATCCTCCCGCTTCGGTATGGTGACCGAGGCCGCAGCAAATACAATGAAGAACGACCGGTGTCGATATGGTCCCGTCGCCGCTGATCGATGAATCCGGGAATCGAATCGCAGCGCGTTTACTGAACGTCCTGCAACGACGTATACGTCGTCGATGCCTTGATTCGGATTCTCCGGACGCCGCGTATGCTGAATGAGTTCTCGCCACTGAGGCTAGCAGAGGCTGAAGATACCTGTCAATTTCGTGAACCACGCAACAAGGGCGTGGAAACCAAAAACCATGTTCCCATCTTGGACAGGAACGGCGGGAACGCTCCAAAAACCTGGGGCGCAATGTGACCAGCAGGTGCGAATAGCAACGACGGGTAGCGACGGGACGATGAGCGGAAAAGATCAACAAGACGTTCATGATGGCTACGGAGAGATGATCCTGTCGCGTCTTCGTCTCCTGTTGGAGGACGCCATCAGGGCGTGGCGGGGCTATGCCATGGCACTCGCGGCGGTAGGTCTGCTCTCGGCCGCCATGTTGCCCCTGCGTGATTTTCTTGGGGTCATCAACATCCTGCTGATGTTTGTGGCGCTTGCGCTCGGGCTCGGACTCTTTGCGGGAGCAGGACCTGCCTCGCTGGGAGCGATCGTCGCGTTTTTCGCCTTCGATTATCTCTTCATCCCGCCCTATTACACCCTCGATGTCGCTAACCGCGATCATGCGTTCGCGCTTGTCGTCTATCTGACGATCTCGATCGTGACCAGCGTGCTTGTCGCTCGCGTCCGCGCCCGGACGGAAGAGGCTCGTCGCGAGAGCAGGCGCACTACCCTCCTGTACGACCTGAATCGTGCCCTTGTGGGTGGTGTCACACTCGATCAGATCCTGCAGACGATTGTGGAGAATGTCGTGGTGATCTACGGGTCAGAGGGATGTCGATTGCTGGTGGCCGATGCCGATCGCGGCGCGCTGAGGGTGCGAGCGACATCCACGTCCGGATCCGACGCAACCGCGAACGACGCGGTGGATCGCCAGACGGCGTTCATGGCAACATGGGTGATCGAGTATCGTGAATTGGCAGGGCTCAGTTCGGCGGGGCGTCGCATCCGCCAACCGCACGGTGCCGGCCTGCCGCCCCGCGAGCCGTACACACGTTCGCAGCACGATATGCTGTATGTGCCGATTTCCACTGAAGACCGTGTCTTCGGCGTGCTGGAGGTGATGGGCAAGCCGGGTGGTGGCCGGTTCGGCGAGGACGACGAGCGGATGCTCCGAAGCTTCGCAGATCAGGCTGCGCTCGCGGTTGAACGAACCAGGCTGGTGGAGGAAGAGGCCCGGGCGATCATTCTCGAACAGACCAACGAATTGAAATCTGCCCTGCTCGCTGCGGTGTCTCACGATCTGCGAACTCCGCTCGCGGCGATCAAGGCATCCTCCTCGGCGCTGCTCGACCCATCGGTTACCTGGAATGTGGAAACCCGGGACGAATTGCTGGTCGCGATCGACGAGGAAACCGATCGCCTGACGCTGATGGTCAGCAATCTGCTGGACCTTTCCCGGATCGAGGGTGGCGCATTGAAGCCGAACCTGGACTGGCAGGATATCGGGGAATTGTTGGAAGACGTGCGGCTGCGCATGGCCCGTCAGACGGCCGAGCATGACGTTCGAATCGTGGTGGACGAGCATCTTCCGGTCATCTCGCTGGACTATGTCGAGATCGTGCAGGTGGTCATCAACCTCGTGGGAAACGCGATCAAATATTCACCGATCGCCACGCCGATCATCTTGACGGCCTGGCGGCATGGCGATGAAGTGCGTATCAGTGTGCAGGATCACGGCATGGGGATCCCTGTCCACCGCCTGCCCCATGTCTTCGAGACGTTCTACCGTGCGCACGAACAGGGGCCGGTTGCCGGATCTGGAATCGGACTCGCCATCTGCAAGGGTCTCGTCGAGGCGCACGGAGGGCGGATCTGGGCGACGAGTCAAGAGGGGCAGGGAACCACGGTCACCTTTTCACTGCCCATCGATCCCCAGCTGCAAGAACATGAGATGGCCATGAAACAGGGTCGACAACGAGATGGCGATGGTGGGCACGGTGAATAATGGACGAGTGCTGATCATCGATGACGAGCCTCAGATCCGGCGTGCCCTGCGCACCGCCCTGGGAGGTCACGACTACGAGGTCGAAACCGCCGAGGATGGCGCCGAAGGCCTCATCCAGATCGCGACTTGGTCGCCAGACGTGATCGTGCTCGATCTCGTGATGCCTGGGCAGGACGGGTTCGACGTTCTGCGCGAGACGCGTTCGTGGTCGCAGGTACCGATCATCGTGCTCTCTGCGCGGGGGCAGGAGCCGGACAAGATTCGCGCCCTCGATCTCGGCGCCGACGACTATCTGACCAAGCCGTTCAGCGTCCAGGAACTGCTGGCTCGGTTGCGTGCCGTCATGCGCCGGTCGGCTGGCCCAACCGAACAGACGATCTCGCTCGGTAGGATCACGATCGATCTCGCCCGCCATGTCGTCACCCGGGATGGTGAGGAAGTTCATCTCACGCCCACCGAATTCGATCTGCTGCGGGTGCTTGCCATGCATCTGGGGAAAGTCCTGACGCATCGTCAACTGCTGGAGCGAGTCTGGGGTGGATACGCCGCGGAGAACGCACAGCAGTTGCGCGTCTACATCAACTACCTGCGTCGCAAGCTGGAAGCCGATCCCGCCCATCCGCGGATAATCGTGACCGAGCCCGGGATTGGGTATCGCCTGCGGGAATGACCGCGAACTCCCACCTTCGGATCGGTCAACATGGCCCACCCTTTGCCGTCCGGCAGAGCGAGCTTGTTGGCGCGACGCATCCCATTCGGGTTGCGCGTCGGCTTGCAAGCTGGTGGGAATGATGAGGTCCTTGGTGGAAACGACAGCAGCCGGACCGGGTTGTCACTCGGCCCCGCTGCCATGTCATGTCTGAGCGGCGATCAGATCGCGAAGCGCAGGAACGCGCCAACGCCGTCGACCTCGTCCAGCAAGACGGCGGGTGCCGCGCGGGTTGCTTGCACGGCGCCCCGCTCGCTCGTCGTTCGCACCGCATCCCACCCCCAAACAGCATTCTTACAGCTTTCTAATATCCCCCCTGCCGTTCCTAACGCGGCGCTAACGGCAAGATCCCTACTCTTGCCGTATCCGAACGGATCGATCGAGAACCCCTTTGGGTTCGGATCTCGTTCTGTGGATATAGAGGGAGTTGCATGAAGATCCTGCTGATCGAAGACGAGCCACATGTGCGGTTTGCGCTGAGTCGCACCCTGACTGCCTGGGGCTACCAGGTTGTCGAGCAGGTGACGGTCCGTGCTGCACTGACGGCCGTCAAGACCAGCCACTACGACGTGCTCATCCTCGATATCAATCTGCCGGACGCGACCGGGTGGGATGTCCTGATGGGATTGCCCTCCACGCCGTGCGCCCGCACGCCCGTGATCGTGATCTCGGCAGCCCCGCCGAGCGTCTCGCGGCTACGCGAGTTTCGGCCCTTCGGCATTCTCCACAAACCCTTTCCGATCGAGGCGCTGCACCGATTGGTGCGGAACGTGGAGAGCGGAGATCCAGCCAGCGTGATCGGCACGGAAGCGGATTGATACGCCTGCGGGACGTACGTGTCGTGGTCATACCAGGGAAACGAGGAGAGTTGCTCATGTGGGACATCGTGATGGTTGCGGTCGGCCTCGTGTCGTTCGCGTTGCTGATTGCCTATGTCTACGCCTGCGAAAAGCTGTAGGTGGGCAGGGCGTAATGAAGGAAATCGGTCGGTCAGAAGGATGCAAGCGATGAACATTCAACAGCAGCAGCGCCAGAAGCAATGGGAAACGGTGGTGCTCTCTGCGGCACACACGGTATGGCGGGACGACGAGGTGACGGCGGCGTATGTCGTACTGCCGGAACGACCGGGGTATCGCCAGCTCGCTCGCTTTCGCGATTGCGAGCAGGAACTCGACCTCAGCCTGACCGTCATCTCGAATGGTGGCATTGCCTTCAGAAAACACTCGGAACCGTCGCCGGCTCTTGACCGGCCAGACGCCAACTTCTTGCCGGCACTGGCTCCGGGATCTCACGCACGGCTGTGGCTTCATGAATTCATGCTGTCGACGGAGGGAGTCCGATGAGCGTCGGTGAGTGGATTGTGCTGGTAATCGGCATCGTGTTGCTTGTCTATCTGATCTACGCCCTGTTACGACCAGAGCGGTTCTAGAACCTGGAGGGGTACGTCCGTGACAACGCTTGGAGTGGTACAACTCCTCATCTTTCTCGCGATCCTGATCGCCATCACCAAGCCACTTGGCTTGTACATGACGAGGGTGTTTGACGGAGAGCGGGTCTTCCTCTCTCCCATCCTGAAACCGGTCGAGCGCGTTATCTATCGCGCCACCGGCGTCGAAGAACGACGCGAAATGCGGTGGACCACCTATGCGGTGGCCATGCTGCTCCTTCAGCTCGTTGGCTTCGTTGCCGTCTATCTGGTACAGCGGTTCCAGCACGGGTTGCCGTTCAACCCGCAACATCTCGCGAATGTCGAGCCGCGATCCGCCTTCAATACCGCCGTATCGTTCGTCACCAACACGAACTGGCAGGGGTATGCCGGCGAGTCGACCATGAGCTATCTCTCTCAGATGGGAGGCCTCACAGTCCAGAACTTCATGTCGGCGGCGACCGGGATCGCGATCGCGATCGCGTTGATCCGTGGATTCTCCCGTCGCTCGGCTGGCCAGGTTGGCAACTTCTGGGTCGACATCACCCGGGCAACGCTCTATGTGCTGCTGCCGATCTCGATCGTCATGACGATCGTCTTCGTGGCGCGCGGCGTTCCCCAGAACTTCAGTTCCTATGTCGATGCGACCGGTCTCGGTGGCTTCAAGCAGACGATTGGAATGGGACCCGTCGCATCGCAGGAAGCGATCAAGATGCTCGGCACGAATGGCGGTGGCTTTTTCAATGCCAACTCCGCGCATCCGTTCGAGAACCCGACACCTCTGACCAATTTCATCCAGATGCTCGCGATCTTCGCGATCCCGGCCGGTTTGACCTACACCTTCGGCAAGAAGGTCGGCAACACGCGACAGGGATGGGCGATCTTCACCACGATGGCGATCCTCTTCGCGATCGGCGTGGGCGTCACCACGGTATCGGAGCAACGTGGCAATGACTTGCTGACCACCGCCGGTGCCAGCCAGAGCACGGAAATCGCGTCCCAATCCGCACCTGGCGGAAATATGGAAGGCAAGGAACTTCGGTTTGGGATCAATGCCACATCGCTCTTTGCGGTCATCACGACGGCGGCATCCTGTGGTGCGGTCAACGGCATGCTCGATTCCTTCACGCCGCTGGGTGGTCTGATCCCGATGATCAATATGGGAGTCGGTGAGGTCATCTTTGGCGGTGTCGGGGCAGGTCTCTACGGCATGCTGATCTTCGCCGTGATCGCGGTGTTCGTGGCCGGCCTGATGGTTGGACGCACGCCGGAATACATCGGCAAGAAGATCGAACCATATGACGTAAAAATGGCGATGCTGACGATGCTGGTCCTGCCGCTCTCCATCCTGGGATTCACCGGAGTTGCGGCGATCAGTGGATATGGCCTCAACACGGTCTTCAATCCGGGGCCGCACGGGTTCTCGGAGATCCTCTACGCATTCACCTCGGGTACCGCCAACAACGGGTCGGCGTTTGCCGGTTTGGGCGCCAATACGCCCTTCTACAACACCGCGATCGGCATTGCGACGGTGATCGGACGCTTCATGATGATTGTGCCGATCCTCGCGCTCGCCGGATCGCTGGCTGCCAAGAAACGCCTGACCGCGAACGCCGGAACGTTTCCGACCACCGGCCCGCTCTGGGTCGGGTTGCTCGCTGGCGTGGTGCTTATCGTCGGTGCCCTGACCTACTTCCCGGCCTACGCGCTGGGACCGATCGTCGAGCAGAAGCACATGGTCGAGGGCGTGACGTTCCAGATGGATCCGAACGGTGGTGGTGCCTATGAAGTGGTACCGACCGCGGCACCGCAGGCTCAGTCTGTCGCTCCATAAAGGTCGGAAGGTACGAACCACGTAGCGGTCGATGCTCCAGGCGCTCTTGGGCGCCTGGGCAAGACGGTATTCACCCCAGGGGTCCGACATCATGTCGTCCCCGGGACGATCTCATGGAAGGACACCTCGATGTTCCGATCATTGGAACAAGCATTCGTGCAGACTGGCGAGCATCCAGACGCACTCGATCGTCGAGCAATCGCTGGCAAGCAGCCAGCGGCAAGGGTCGCACCAACGGATAACCTGCCGACGAGCGGCGATGCACCGAGTCGTTCGGCGAAGCGCAGCCTGTTCGATCCGCAGATTGCCGGTCCCGCGTTGAAGGATGCGTTTCGCAAGCTCGATCCCCGCAACATGGCAAAGAACCCGGTCATGCTGCTGGTCGAGATCGGTGCCCTGATCACGACCCTGATTCTCTTCGCGGATCTGGTTGGCGTCGCCGATTCGATCGGCGTCGGGATCCAGCAGGGACAACGCTGGTTTGTCTCATGGATCACATCCTGGCTCTGGTTCACGGTGATCTTCGCGAACTTCGCGGAGGCCATGGCCGAAGGCCGCGGCAAGGCGCAGGCCAACTCGCTGCGCAAGACGCGGGTCGATACGATGGCGAAGGTGGTCACCAGCGCGGGCATCGAACTCCGCGCGGCCACTGAGTTGCACCTCGGAGATCTTGTCCTCGTCGAAGCCGGGGACGTGATTCCCAGCGACGGTGAAGTGGTTCAGGGGGTTGCCTTCGTCTCCGAAGCGGCCATCACCGGCGAATCCGCGCCGGTTCTCAAGGAGCCAGGAACCGATACGTCATCCTCGGTGACGGGCGGTACGCAGATCGTGTCGGATTCCCTTCGAATTCGGATCACGGCGGAGCCCGGCAACACGTTTCTCGACCGCATGATCGCGCTGGTCGAAGGCGCATCCCGCCAGAAGACGCCGAACGAGATCGCGCTCAACATCCTGCTGGCGGGACTCACCATCATCTTCCTGATCGTGGTCATGACGCTCGCCCCGATCGCCAGCTATGCCAAGGCGACCGTCTCGATCACCGTGCTGATCGCGCTGCTCGTGACCCTGATCCCGACCACGATCGGAGCATTGCTCTCCGCAATCGGGATCGCGGGCATGGACCGCCTCGTACAGCACAACATCCTCGCCATGAGTGGGCGGGCGGTCGAGGCCGCTGGCGATGTCGATGTCCTTCTGCTCGACAAGACGGGCACGATTACCTATGGCAACCGGATGGCAAGCGAGTTCATCCCGGCACCGGGAGTCTCCATCGCCGAGTTGGCGGACGCCGCACTCCGCTCATCGCTCGCCGACGAGACACCGGAAGGCAAGTCGATCGTCATCCTGGCCGAGCAGATGGGCTTCAAGGTCGATCGGGTCGCCATGACCGGTGCGGAGCTGATTCCCTTCACCGCCGAAACGCGAATGAGTGGCGTGCGGTTGAACGGGGTCGAAACCAGGAAGGGCGCGATCGATTCGATCCGGCAGGTCGTCACCAACATGCCGCAGGCGATGATCGAATCATCGAACGCGATCGCATCCCAGGGTGCAACGCCATTGGCGGTCATGGAGAACGGTCGGCCGCTCGGGATCATCGCGCTGAAGGACACCGTCAAGCCGGGCATGAAGGAGCGGTTCGAAGAACTGCGCCGCATGGGCATCAGAACCATCATGATCACCGGTGACAATCCGCTGACCGCGAAATCGATCGCGGCCGAAGCGGGAGTCGACGATTTCATTGCCGAGGCGAAGCCGGAAGACAAGATTCGCCTCATCCGCGAGCAGCAGGCCGAGGGCCGGCTCGTCGCGATGACCGGAGACGGCACCAACGACGCTCCAGCCTTGGCTCAGGCCGATGTTGGCGTGGCAATGAACACGGGCACCGCGGCGGCGAAGGAAGCCGGCAACATGGTCGATCTCGATTCCGATCCTACCAAGCTGATCTCGGTCGTCTCGATCGGCAAGCAACTGCTGATGACGCGTGGATCACTGACGACCTTCAGCATCGCCAACGATGTCGCCAAGTACTTTGCGATCATCCCCGCGATGTTCGGCATCGCCTATGGCGTCGACAGGTCGAGTGGCCTCGGGTTCCTCAACATCATGCAGCTGACGAGTCCGGAGAGCGCAATTCTCTCGGCGATCATCTTCAACGCACTGATCATCGTGGCGCTCATTCCGCTGGCGTTGCGCGGTGTCGCCTACCGTCCGATGAATGCCGCCGCGCTGCTGAAGCGCAACATCCTGATCTACGGAGGCGGTGGCATCATTGCTCCGTTCATCGGCATCAAGATCATCGACATGCTTCTGACCGTCGTTGGCCTCACATAACATTCACGCACAGGGTGCGCGGTGCGCGGATCTGCGCACCAGAGGAAAAGACAATGCTCAAGCAATTACGTACTGCCGTACTCATGATCGTGGTGATGACCGCGATCACCGGAGTGGCGTATCCACTCGTCATGACCGGGGTTGCCCAGGTCGCATTCCACGACAAGGCCAACGGCTCGATGATCGAAGAGGGTGACACGGTTATCGGTTCCTCGCTGATCGGCCAGAGCTTCATCGATCCGACAACCGGCAAGACCGTCACCGGCTATTTTCGGAGCCGACCGTCGGCGGCGGGAACCGGCTATGATGCCTCTCTCTCGTCCGGATCGAACCTGGGTCCCACCAACAAGGTATTGATCGACCGCGTCGCCGCCGATGCCAGGATCGTTCGCGAAGAAAACAACCTGCCCGCCAATGCGGCGATTCCGGTCGATCTCATCACCGCTTCCGGGTCCGGTCTCGACCCGGACATCAGCCCGGCATCGGCTGATCTTCAGGTCGCACGCGTCGCCAGGGAGCGTTCCCTCCCGGAGGACAAGGTCCGTGAGCTGGTCAAGGAAAATACCTCCGGCCGCACGCTTGGCCTCCTCGGCGAGCCGCGCGTCAATGTCCTGAAGCTCAATCTGGCGCTGGACGCGCTCGGTTCCTGATGATCCTTCGAGGGGAGTTCGATCTCGCAGTGCTCGACGCACCATCCGCACGAGGAATCCGGGGGGACCGCCCATGACGACTCCATCCGATCGTCCTCCGGTTGCCGGGATGGATGGCCAGTACCCTCATGTCGATGGAACAGGTGGCCGAGCAGCGCCTCGTCCCGGTCACCGGGGAGATCTTCGCATTCTCCTCGGCGCCGCACCGGGCGTCGGCAAGACCTATGCGATGCTGCGGGATGCGCACCGGCTTCGCGACGAGGGGCATGATGTCGTCATCGGCTTCATCGAAACGCATGGCCGGGCGGATACCGAAGCGCAGATCGGCAATCTGGAGCTCGTGCCCCGGCAGTCGGTGACCTATCAGGGGGTTGCGATCGACGAGATGGACGTCGAGGCGATCGTCCGCCGCCACCCGGAGATCGTGCTGGTAGACGAGCTTGCCCACACCAACGCTCCCGGCTCGTCACACGCCAAGCGATATCAGGACGTCGATCAGCTCCGCGATCAGGGCATCAATGTCATCAGCACCCTGAACATCCAGCATGTCGCGAGCCTGCAGGATGTCGTTGCCGGCATCACCGGCATCGACGTCCGAGAGCTCGTGCCCGATCATGTGCTCGTCGCCGCCACGGATATCCAGCTCGTCGATGTTCCGGTCGAGGCCCTGATCGAGCGTATCGAGCAGGGCAAGGTCTATCCTCCCGAACGCTCGACCCGTGCCCTCCAGCACTTCTTCCAACCGGGAAACCTGACCGCCTTGCGCGAGATGGCGTTGCGGCGGACCGCAGAAGGCGTCGATGCCCGGCTTGCCGGCATGATGCTCGGCGAATCGGCAGGCAGGTCCGGCGATCTCGTCACCCCCAACGAGCGCGTGATCGTGTTGCTGATGGACGATCCGGAATGGGGAGACGTGTTGCGCAACGCATGGCGGATGGCAAGCGGGATGAGAGCGGAACTGATCGCGCTTACACTCGCGCCACTCGGATTGCTGAGCGAGCTGCCCTCGGATCAGGCCAATCGCATTCGCCGCTTTCAGGAGCTGGCGGAGGATCTCGGTGCGCGGGTCGACCTCGTTTCAAGTGAGGGGACCGGGTTGCGCGATGATGCCGAGGCGATTGTTCGCGCCTTGCGAGCGACACGCGCCACGATCCTCGTCGTCGGTGTGAGGCCGAAACGCCGGTCGCGGTGGTTTGGCACATCCAGCCCGAATCTCGACCTGGCGGTCGAAGTGATGCGCCTTGTCGACGGAGTGGATATCCATCTGGTGAAAGTGACCGGCACCGCCAGCAACATGCGCTCGACTGTCAGCGACCCGGAATGACATGATTCCGGGTCGCTGATTCCCGCGAATCAGTGCATCCGCGCCGTTCGCCATACCTCGAAACCGGGCATGGCGAAAGGCGTCTTGCGTGCCGGATCAGTGAGCGTGGGGACGAGATCCGGCAGTCGCCCGTGATCCCTTCGACGCGACAAAGCAGGCATTTCGCCCTTCCTCGGTATCGAGCGAGCACTGCAGGAAGGCCTCATCCGTCTCGAATTCTCCTCCAAGCGGCTCGGGCTGGAACGTGATGTGAGCGATCCCGAAGCGTTCCCGCAGGAGGCCGGACAGCGAGCGTAATGTCGCCGGCCACTCGTCGAGATCGACCACCCCGACGTGTGCGCTCATCGCGATCAGCCCGGACGTGACCGTCCAGATATGGAGGTCGTGGAGATTCGTGACCCCGGCGACGGTCCGCGCCGCCGACGCAACATTACGTGGGTCGATCCCCTCTGGCGTCGATTCCATCAGGACGTCGACCGATTTCCGCAGAAGTCGCCACGAACTCCAGACGATGAGCAGGCCGATACCTCCCGAGAGCAGGGGATCGGCGAGATACCAGCCCGTCGCGAGCATGATCGCGGCAGCCACAATGGCGCCGACCGAGCCCAGCGCATCGCTTATGACGTGCAGATAAGCACCGCGCGTGTTCAGGTTGTGCTGATGCTCGCCTCCGCGGGAGAGCACCCATGCGGAGACGAGGTTCGCGCCGAGTCCGACGATCGCGACAACCAGCATCGGACCGCTGCGAACATCCGGCGGCGCGCTCAGGCGCTGAATCGCTTCCCAGAAGATGTAGATCGAGATCGCGATCAGCGCCGCGGAGTTGACGACTGCGGCCAGCACCTCCGCACGGAAATACCCGTACGAGCGTTGTGCGGTTGCTGGTCGGCGGGCAAGCCAGATCGCGACCAGCGAGAAGGCGAGGGCTGCAACGTCGGTCAGCATGTGTCCGGCATCGGCCAGGAGGGCGAGCGAATTGGTCAGGTAACCGCCGATCGCCTCGACAACCATGAATCCGACGGAGATGCCGAGCGCAATCGCGATCGGCCGAAAGCTTGCGCGTTCGGAGCGCGGCGCGTCGTGCTGATCGTCCTCGTGGTGGTTGGCCGCCGCAGGAGGCGCCATCGAGGCCACCTCTGTCGTTTCCTCGTGAGTCGAATGTTTGGAAGTTTCCGCCAACGCGTTGGTCCATCCACGATGCATCGTGCCCTCACCCATCCGGAGCGCATCTTCGATCAGTATGTCAGGAAGCCGCCGAAATGAAATGTCCTGGGTAGTGAGGTTCACCACCGCATATGCGGGTTCCTTCCTTCCAGTCCCGGTGCATGGCCCGTGCGTCATTTCAGCAGCGCGTCGGGCAGCGCGTCGGGCAGCGCGTCGGGCAGCGCGTCGGGCAGCGCGTCGGGCAGCGCGTCGGGCAGCGCGTCGGAAGCCTCACCGGGCAGCGCGTCGGTGTTCCCGTCATGTCAGCAGCTGCGCCGGAGCGCAGTCGAGACATCTCTGCCGCAGCAGCCCAGCACTTGAGCCGTGACAGACCACTTGTGGTCTGTCACGCAGGTTTCGCTGGCAACTGCGTCTGTTCAGGAGACCCGTAGCTGCACCCTTCGCAGCTGCGGTCAATGGGTGCCGTACGGCGAAGCGGCACATCGGGCAACGACCGGCATCGTCTACGCCAACCCAGCATTTGAGCCGTGACACACAACTCGTGCGCGACCATTCCTCGGTTCATGCAATCAGGAAGAAAGAAGGAGCTTGGGCTGCTCGTTGCGCGGTAGGCGCCGGCCATCGCTTCCTGGTCGATGCTCGCTGTATGGATGGCGACCGGTGGACGGTCAGTAGGCCGCGATCCTTGCATACATCGCGATGTCCTCGAAGATACCGTCACGCTGAATGTAGCCTCGGAGGATGCCTTCGAACGTAAGGCCCGCCTTCTCCATCACGCGGGACGATCCCACGTTGTGCGGCAGACAGGTTGCCTGGATGCGATGGAGGTCGAGCGCTTCGACGCCGTAGCTCACGATGAGCCGGGCCGCTTCGGTGGTGAACCCCTGGTTCCAGTGCGGCACGCCGAGCCAGTACCCGATCTCGCCCCGGGCGTGCGTTGGGGTGAGATGCAAGGCCACCGCGCCGATCACCTTCCGGCCGTCCTCGACGGTGATCGCCCAGGTGAGTGCGGCTCCCGAATCTGCATCTGTTCGATGCGTCGCGATCCACCGTTCCGCCGCACCGGCGGGATACGGGTAGGGAACATGCGTCGTCGACGCGATCTCGGGCGTCGCAAGATAGTCGTAGACCGCAGGCGCGTCGTCCATCGTGAACGGTCGGAGCGTAATTCGTTCGCCGCGAAGAGATGGGATGGAGAGAGGATTCGTCATGGGAACATCACTCCTGGATCTGAGATGTCACGGATCTCGTGCTCGGCAGTGCCGATACGGCTATGCTCATCGGTGATGGGCGTGCGAGCCAGCCGAAAGGCAAGAAAGAGGTGACATATGCCGGACTCGAACCTGATCATCATCGTTGGCCAGGAGGGCAGCGGCAAATCCACGATCGTGCGGGCGCTCCTGGAAGTCACCTCCTCCGCTGCCCGGATTGATGCGGAAGATGTGGGAGCCGTCAATCCCTGGAAGCTGGAAGATGGATGACGCCTACATCGATCTGTTGCACGCCAATGTGGAGGCATTGACGGGCAACTTCTGGGGGGCCGGGTACCGTACCGTCATCGCCGCCAGTTTCCTGAGCAATGACACGCATTATGAGCATTTCATGACGCGGCTCGATCATCCAGTGGATGTGTATGTCATACACCTCTGCGCAGCCAAGCGCGTTCGCGATGTGCGGCGGATCGAGCGCGCAAAGCCATCGAGCCAGGAGTGGCGCGACATGGTCGATCTGGCAGATCCGGAAGATTCGACGCTAGGACAACACGCCTCCGATTACCGGTATACGCGAATCGACAACGGTGATCTCACTGTTGCAGAGACAGTTGCGATGATCCAACGTGCACTGCCGGAAGTCTATGGTTGAGTGCTTCAGGAATGGCGGTGGGATGAATCACCTGGGCCGCACTGGCGGATTCGGCCGAAACTCATCGATACACATCTCGCCGGTGCCCAACCTTGATAACCTGGATCAGGAGCATGTCATCATGCACTTGAAAAATGATTCGGTACTCTCCCACCCGGTATCGCCAGAGACCAGCCAGATCGTTCGTAAGCGGTTTTCCTCTCATGTGCGGATCGTCCCGATCGGCAACATCCTGTCGGTAGTCCAGGATATGCGCTTGCCATGTTCGATCGATCTTGCGTAGTTCCCTGATCGCCGAAGGTTTGAACCTAACCTAACCTGCCAAGCCAAGTTCCCGCCTCACCTCGTCAAGGCTCACCGTCGGTTCATTTTGGGCGATAATCGCCTCGGCATCGCGGATGTCTTCCTGGTCTTCCAGCCACTCGATCAGGGCGTTGCGAGCCAGGTCCGGCTTGCTCTGTCCTGTCGTGGCGGCCAACTGGTCCAGTTCATCGTCAATCTCGCTACTGATGACGAATGAGATCGTTCTCCTCTCTGCCATGGGTAAATTCCTTTGCCTGCCCGGGACCACGTCATGCAGTGATTGTAGCAAGTGGTTGATTACAGGGAACCCTCACGACTCACGCCGGCCGATAGACAAGACATGATGCTCGTTACCTTCGGCAGGGGTGAGGCGCAAGCGAGGACGAAGGTGCATTTACCGCCATTCATGGACTCTTCATTCTGGTGGTGCCATTGTGAAAATGATCACGCTTGACTCACCATGGAATGGGCCAGTTTGGGCCGCAATGACGCCAAAAACGATGCCAGAAAGATCGGCGATTATGCTATGCTTTGCCTGACGATTGGGCCGGGACAATGTGGTCGGCAGAGCCCCCGTTGTGGTTCTCGTTCGCGTGCAAATCTCCCATTCCCCGACTGTCGCACCGTCGATGTGACGGCGATGCTCGTGAACAGGATGTCTGTGTTCATCTCCGTGATGCACGCTCATCCAAGGAGCCAACGGACAAACCAATGAGCGACCTGAGCGCGTTTTACGGGCCAAACGCAGGCTACGTGCTGGAGCTCTACGACCGGTACGTGGCAGACCCCACGACGGTCGATGCTGATACCCGGCAGTACTTTGAATCATTCACTCCCACCGATCTGGCGTCCGCCGGAGTAGCCGTCGAGGCACCGCCAGTTTCTGGTGCCCTCAGCGAAGCCGATGTGACCAGGATTGCGGCGGCCGTCGGTCTTGCCAACGGCATTCGCGAGTATGGACATCTCGCCGTCCAGCTCGATCCGCTCGGCAGTGCGCCACATGGAGCACCCGAGTTGCAGGCCGAAGCCTACGGCATCACGCAGGATGATCTCGAGCGAATCCCGGCAAGCGTGATTGGTGGCACCATCGCCGATGGCGCGGCCAACGCTGCCGACGCGATCGCCCGCCTCCGTGATGCCTACACCAAAACAGCCGGCTTCGATTTCGATCACGTCCAGATCGCCGAAGAGCGGGTCTGGCTGCGAGAAGCGGTCGAGTCCGGTCAGTTCAGCGGCGAGCTGGACGCCGCTGCCAAGCGCAAGCTGCTCGAGCGGCTCACCCAGGTTGAGGTGTTCGAGCGTTTCCTCCATCAAACCTATCTCGGGCAGAAGCGGTTTTCGGTCGAGGGAAACGACATCCTGATCCCGATGCTCGACCGTATCATCGATGATGCGACATCTGCCGGCGCCGTCGAAGTGCTGATGGGGATGGCCCACCGTGGGCGTCTCAACGTGATGGCGCACATTCTGAGCAAACCCTACGGTGCGATCATCGCGGCCTTCGAGGGTGGGCAGAAGCGAACGAATTCCGAGACCGAAACCGGCGAGGATATCCGAACCGGTGACGTCAAGTACCACCTCGGTGCACGGCTCTCCCGCAATCCCGAGACGGGCGAACGCCTCAAGGTACCTGTCGTGCTCGCCCCCAACCCGAGCCATCTCGAGTTCGTGAATCCGGTCGTGCTGGGCATGGCCCGCGCCGCGCAGGATGATCGGACGAAGCCTGGTTCGCCAACCCACGACGGCGCGCGCACCTTGCCGATCCTGTTGCATGGCGATGCCGCGTTCCCCGGTCAGGGCATCAATGGCGAGACCCTCAACCTGTCCGGGTTGAAGGGCTACACCGTCGGTGGCACGATCCACATCATCGTCAACAACCAGATCGGCTACACGACCGATTGGGAGGATTCCCGCTCGACGCTCTATGCGGGTGACCTCGCCAAGGGGTTCGAGATTCCGGTCATTCACGTCAATGCCGATGATGCGCTGGCTTGCCTCATGGCATCGCGTTTCGCGGCGGCGTATCGGCGAAAGTTCGCCAAGGATTTCCTGATCGACGTTGTCGGCTATCGGCGGTGGGGTCATAACGAGGGAGACGAACCCGCCTTCACCCAACCGCTGCTGTATGCCAAAATCACCCGTCATCCCACCATCCGCAAGCAATGGGCGGAGACGCTGGTTGCCGAAGGGGTCGTCACCAAGGATGACGCGAGCGCAATGGAGCAACGTGTGCTCGATCGTCTCGCCAAGATCCGGAAGGGCGTGACCGAAGGCACCGAGTCTTTCGAAGACGAGCCGGTTGTCCTCCATACCGAACGCCGCGAAGTCGAAACCGCCGTCTCGCCGGAACTGCTGCGCAAGCTGCAGACGGGGTTGCATGCGCTTCCGGAAGGCTTTGTGCCGAACGGCAAGCTGAAGCGGCAGTGGGAAAAGCGTGCCGCCGTGCTCGACGATCCCGATGGCAAGATCGACTGGGCCCACGCCGAGGCGTTGGCGTTCGCCGCCATCATCGCCGACAGCCATCCCATTCGGCTGACTGGCCAGGATGCCGAGCGGGGCACGTTCAGTCAGCGCCATCTCGTCCTGCACGACAGCAAGACGGGGCAGGTCTTCAACCCGTTGCATGTCCTGCCTGAAGCGAGGGCATCATTTGCCGTCTACAACAGCCCGCTCTCCGAGAATGCCTGCCTCGGTTTCGAGTACGGCTACAGCGTGCACGCACCGGATGCGCTTGTCCTTTGGGAAGGTCAGTTCGGCGATTTCTCGAATGGCGCACAGGTCATCATCGATCAGTTCCTCTCCGCCGCCCGCGCAAAATGGGCACAGGAGCCGTCTCTGGTGATGCTTCTTCCTCACGGCTACGAGGGGCAGGGACCGGAGCATTCCAGCGCCCGTCTCGAGCGCTTCCTGCAGCTTTCGGCGGAGGACAACATTCGCGTGGCGAACTGCTCGACCGCCGCACAGTACTTTCATCTGCTCAGGCGCCAGGCGGCCCGGCTGGACAGCGATCCGCGCCCTCTGATCCTGATGACGCCAAAAAGCCTGCTCCGTCATCCGATGGCTTCCTCTTCGGCCGGGGAGTTGACATCGGGCACGTTCCGCCCGGTGATCGACGATCCGCGTGCGGTCGAGCGCCGGCAAGCGATTACACGGCTGGTCCTCTGCAGCGGCCGAGTGACGGTTGATCTCGATTCCAGCCCCCAGCGTGACGAGACGGCCGCCGTCGCGATCGCGCGGGTGGAGCAACTCGCACCATTCCAGCGAACGGCGATCAACAATGTGATCGGCGAGTATCCGAATCTGCAGGAGATCGTCTGGCTGCAGGAGGAACCGAAGAACATGGGGGCGTGGTCCTTCATCGGTCCCCGCATTCAGGAACTGGTCGGCGCCGAGATGCCGGTGCGGTACATCGGCCGCCTCGAGCGTTCGAGTCCGGCCGTGGGATCGCTCGACCGGCACAATCAGGAGCAGGCCGCGATTGTCGCCGCTGCCTTTGCCGATCCTCCCACCGTCAACACGGAGCGGGCCACGAGCTCGAATGGTCGCAGCAACGGGGTGATGAAAAGCACACCTGCGCGCGGAACGAAGCAACCGGCAACCGCATCGTCCGAGGAGTGATTCTGGCACGATCGTGATCGACGCGCGGACCGCCACACATGGATGATGCACGCATTTGGAAAGAGCCGCCGTCGCCGAGCGTCACATGACGCGAGGCAACGGCGCATTCGGGAGAGCGAAGAAACGTATGGCAATCGAGATCAAGGTTCCGCCGCTGGGTGAGTCGCTCGTCGACGCGGTCGTTGGCACGTGGTTGAAGGGCGAAGGTGACGAGATCAGTCGTGGCGAGACGATTCTTGAACTGGAAACAGACAAGGTCAATCTCGAAGTGACCGCCGAAGAAGATGGTGTCCTGAGTGCGATCCATCATCAGGAAGGTGACACGGTCACCGTTGGCGAAGTCCTCGGCATGCTCGAAGCAGGTGCTGCGTCGGCTGGCGCCAACGGTGCCGCCCCGGCTGCCACCGAGTCCGCATCCGCTACCGCCGCCGTGGAGGTCACGCCCGAGGTTGTCCCGACATCGAACGAACCGGCGGCATCCTCGGCACCAGCGTCGGAACCCGCCGCTCCAGTCAACAGTGACGATGTCGGAGGTCGAGCCGCTCCTGCTGTCAGGCGACTCGCCGAAGAGCACGAGATCGACCTCGGCAAGGTCCATGGGTCGGCGGGCGGTGGCCGCATCACCCGCGATGATCTCTTTGCCTACATCGCCCAGCAGGGGGGTAAGGATGGTACCTCCACCAGTGCGCCAACGGTCGCCCCGACGCCAGTTCCTGCCTCTGCTGCCACCACGTCTGCCATGCCTTCGCCTGCGCCTGTCGTGACGTCGCAATCCAGCGCCACACCACCCGTGGCCGCACCCGTGGTCGGACCTCGCGCCGCTGAAGAAGAACGTGTTCGGCTCTCTCGCCGTCGCCAGACGATCGCCACCCGGCTCGTCGAGGCGCAGCACAACGCGGCGATGCTGACGACGTTCAACGAGATCGACATGTCGGCGATCATGGATGTTCGCAAGCGCCGCAAGGATGCGTTCAAGGAGAAGAACGGCGTCAATCTCGGCTTCATGTCGTTCTTCACGAAAGCGGCGATTGGAGCGCTGAAAGCGTTCCCGCCGGTCAACGGCGAGTTGCAGGGCAACGAACTCGTGCTCAAGCACTACTACGACATCGGAGTTGCGGTCGGAGTCGAGGAAGGGCTGGTCGTCCCGGTTGTGCGCAATGCCGACCGCAAGAGCTTCGCCCAGATCGAGCAGGAAATCGTCGATCTGGCGAAGAAGGCGCGGAACAATACAATCTCGCTTGCGGACCTGCAGGGCGGCACGTTCACGATCACGAACGGCGGCGTCTTTGGGTCGCTCCTGTCGACCCCTATCCTGAACGCTCCACAGGTTGCCATTCTCGGGATGCACACCATTCAGCAGCGCCCCGTCGTACGCGACGGCGAGATCGTGATTCGCCCGATGATGTACGTCGCGCTGTCCTACGATCACCGGGTTGTCGACGGCCGCGAGGCGGTCCAGTTCCTCGTCCGGATCAAGGAACTCCTCGAGGATCCGGAGTCGCTGCTGCTGGAAGGCTAGGTCGCTTCCGAAACCGCTTGGTGCACATGGCATGGACGCCACCCCGGTCGCATCGACCGGGGTGGCGTCCATCTGCAAGCTTGCTCTCTGCCAGCGCAGGTGTAATCGCCGAACATGCGTCACGCGGACGCAACGCGGTCACCACGACGACGCTAGGCGGACGCTTCGTTGAGCAGGGTGATCTCGTCATCACTCAGCGTAATGCTGGCGCTCGCGAGCAGATCCGGAACCTGCTCGACGGTCCGGGCGCTGGCGATCGGCGCAACGACCGTCGGCTGTGCTGCCAGCCATGCCAGTGAGATCGAGGTCACCGACGTATTGTGCGCCTCGGCTGCCTGATCGAGCGCCGCCAGCACGCGTCGGCCGCGCTCGTCGAGGTGCTTCACCGCGCCATCCGCCCGAGGGCTATCGCCCTTTTCTCCGCCATCCCGGTACTTTCCGGTCAGGAAACCGCTGGCTAGCGATGAATACGGTGCCGTTCCGAGACCGTTTTTCGCGACCACCTGCTCCAAGGCACCCTCGTATTCGGTGCGATAGACTAGGTTGTAGTGTGGCTGGAGGGCCACGAAGCGGGCTGCACCCGTTTCGTCCGAAATCCGTAGCGCTTCCACCAGACGGTCCGCCTCGAAGTTCGACGCCCCGATCGCGCGTACCTTGCCCTCGGTCACGAGTTCGTTGAGAACAGCGATGGTTTCTTCCAGCGGCGTCTTCAGGTCATCGCTGTGAATGTAATAGAGATCGATGTAGTCGGTTTGCAGGCGGCGAAGCGAGGCCTCGACGCCTTTCCGCACGCTCTCCCGTGACGCGCCCGGCGCGTCGGCATGCGACCCAACCTTGGTCGCGATCACGACCTTGTCCCGGTTGTTGCGAGCTGCGACCCAGTTGCCGATGATCGTTTCCGATTCTCCGCCCGTATTGCCCGGCACCCAGGCCGAATACACGTCGGCGGTATCGACGAAATTGCCGCCGCCCGCCGTGAATGCGTCCAGCACGGCAAACGATGTCTCCTCATCGGAGGTCCAGCCGAAGACATTGCCACCGAGCGAAAGCGGGAAGACATCCAGATCTGACGTTCCTATGCGTACCACGGTATCGATACCCCTGAAGCGAAAGCAACTATCAATAGGAAAGAAGTGTATCAGGGTCGATGAACCATGGACATGGATGGAGGTGCCGGGCGCGTGCCAATACACCGGAATCTTTGTTTACCATGGCTCTGCCACAGGTTGGCAAACCCAGTACGTCGGTGGTCGAGGGTTTCCCCCATTTACTCACATGACACGAGCGTGCTGGCATCTGGCGCGTGTTCCGGACCGACGACACGATCTCGCCGAACGTACCCGGTACCTGACTCCGCGATCCCGGTGCGGTGGATCATTCAAATATCGAACATCGAACACCTCGCCGTGCCGAAACGAGGCGGCGATCCGGACGAGATCATGGATACATCCTCAATTGCCATGCGCACGTCTGTTGCCAGCCTTCCCCGTTCCAGGCAATTGGGGCAGGGACATGCAGAGCAGTGCACGTTTGCGTTATCAGACAATCAAGCGACGAGCAGATCACCTCCCGGATGTTTGGCCCCTCTCCGTCTTGGGGAAGAGCGTGTCGAATCCAGGAATCGCCGCACACTTCATGAGTCCGTGCATGGCGATAACCCACGTTTCCACATCCTCGGCAACTCGGCGCCGGCACCCGTGCCACCGCGGTCAATTCTGCCCTGAGACCGGGCATCGTTTGGGTTTCGAACGATGCCTTTGCGAAATGAGTTGTCCTTTGGGCATTACCACCTTAAGCTACGATCAGTATTTTCCCCAATCTCTGAAACATAAAGGCGCCACACCCATGAGCCTAATATCATTTCCTGCGTGGCACCGTTCGACTCTTCCCAATCCGTTGACACCCCTTGTTGGCCGGACGCGCGATGTGGAACACGTGGAGACACTTCTGCGCACCGCCTCGTATCGACTCGTCACGTTGATTGGTCCGGGAGGTGTGGGCAAGACGCGGCTGGCGCTCCACGTCGCCATGGAGTTGATGAACGACTTCATTGATGGCGTCGTGTTCGTCCCGCTTTCTCCAATTCGCGATCCTTCCCTGGTACTCCCCACGATTGGACAGGCGCTCGGCATTCAAGATGTCGTCGATGTGGCATTCGACCAGCGGTTGGCTAACTTGCTTGGAGCACAACAATTGCTTCTGGTGCTCGATAATTTCGAGCAGGTCGTGCCCGCAGCGGCATCCATTGCCACGATTCTCTCCGCGTGTCCCCGGATCACGTTTCTGATCACGAGTCAATCGCCGCTCGGCATCGTGGGCGAGCAGCAGGTCCGCGTGCTACCGTTGCCGACACCAGGAACAGACGACACGGCAACGGAAGAGATTTTGCGTTTCGATGCAGTCGAGCTATTCGTCCAGCGCGCCCGTGCCGTCTCCTCAAGTTTGGTGCTCGATGATGACCAGATCGCCGTTATCGCAGCAATATGTCGGAAACTCGATGGCCTGCCACTCGCAATCGAGCTGGCGGCCGCCCGCCTGAACATCCTTTCGCCGGAGGCGTTGTTGGCGCGGCTCAGCAACCGGCTTCAGGTGCTTGCCGGGGAGCGACGCGACGTGCCGGATCGCCTGAGGACGATGCGGCAGGCGATCGCCTGGAGCTACGATCTGCTGACCCCCGCTGAGCAGGATCTCTTTCGGCGGCTCGCCGTTTTCTCTGGCGGCATCCCGCTAGAGGCTGTTGAAGCGATTGCATCCCTCAACCCTGGCGACCAGTCAACTCTATCGCCGCTCTCCGCCCTCGACCTCATCAGCCGTCTGGTGGACCATAGTCTGGTGCAGTTGGCGCCTTGTCCCGCTGGTGATTCCCGCTTTCAGATGCTGGAGTCGCTGCGTGAGTACGGCTTGGAACAACTGATATCTCGTCAGGAAGAAGCGGAAGCCCAAGCAGCTCACGCCGCGTGGTTCGAGCAGTTGGCAGCCAATGCGGCAACGCACATAACAGGGCAAGGACAACGTGCTTGGCTCGATCGTCTCGAGGACGAATGGGCCAACCTGCGGGCGGCCCTCAACTGGTCGCTCTCAGCTGGTCGCGAACAGCTCGCGCTGCAGATCTGCGCGAGCATCTGGCGATTCTGGTCAGTTCGCGGGCTTGCCACGGAGGGGCGCGAGTGGATGGCGCGGACGCTCCACGTTAATGCAGAGGTTCGTTCGACTTATCACGTCGAAGCTTTCTTCGGCGCGGGCTATCTCGCCGAAGAGCAGAACGATCTCGAGGTTGCCCTCAGGTATTTCCAGAAATCGCTCGATCTCGCCAATCTTATCGATGACGCTAAGGGAGCGGTGAAGGCTTTGAGCGGGCTCGGAACGGTTTACCACGACCGGGGCGAGTTTCCGCGTGCCCTCGCATTCCATACGCGGGCGAAGGCGATGGCGCTGGAAGCCGGCGACGACCGTGGCCTTGCGGTCGCCCTCGGTAATATGGGAACGGTCCATTATTTTCAAGGAAAATACGAACAAACCCAAGAGTGCTGGGAGGAATGCAAGGCGCTCGTAGGCACCTTGGGGGACACGCAGGGCGAAGCGATAATGACCAGCAACCTCGGTACACTGATGATGGAGCGTGGCGATCTCGAACGAGCGCGGGAATTGCTCACCCGAACGCTGATCTTGCAGCGTCAATTGGGAGACAAGCGCTCGACCGCCTTCACGCTGACAAATCTGGGCGAGATCTGGTTTCTCCTCAACGACTTTGTACTGGCCGGAGACTTCTACGCCGAGTCCATCGCGATCTTGCGCGAAGCGGGGGATCTCCGAAATGAGGCGATCGCGCAGGCAAACGTTGCCCGTCTGGCGCTCGCGAAGAATGAGTGTGCAAAGGCCGCCACGATTCTCGCCGAAAGCATGCAGGTACTCGCCGGGATTGGAGACGTTGCCGGTGGTGTGGAGAATATCGAGTTGCTGGCGAACGTTGCGGTCCGCTGCTGCGCGTTCGCGGAGGCCGCCGAACTCTTTGGTTCCAGCGATGCCATCCGTCAACACATCAACGCCGCAGTGCGAGTCTCACTTCAGATCGAAAACGAGCAGGGCCGTTCATCAGCCTGCGCAGCGCTTGGTTCTGTCACCTTCGAAGCGGCTCGTCAGGTGGGTCAGCAGCTTGATTTTGAGTCGGCGTCCGGGCGCGTTGCAATTATTGCCCGGCGGCTGATCGCTCAAGCGTCCGATCAGCCGCCTCTCGCATCGACACCGGTGGTTACTCCCCCAACACACGATCACTACTACCACCTGACGGAGCGGGAGCTGGAAGTCCTGCGCCTGCTCGCGGACGGCTGCACCACACGGGAGATCGCCGACGCGCTCTCTATCAGCCCGCGGACGGCTTCGACGCATGTCACCAACATTATTGGCAAGCTTGACGTGACCAGTCGTACCGCCGCCGTCGCCTACGCCATGCGCGTCGGCATCGTCTAGCCGCCGCGCCCTCAGGATGGTCCCTCGTTCATCGGAACCTGCCGCCGTCCGCGAGGTCACCTACGTCATATGACGTAGGTGACCCATAAACTTCGTGGCTCCAAATACGTCAAAGTACCAATGTGCCTGCGCTCCAAACATTCCATGATGAATACACATCATCCATCCCGGCCGGCGCCGGCCGGGATGGATGATGCTGATGCCAGGATATCTTGACGCAGGGACAATTCCATCGGGTACCTGCGTCGCCCCGCCGCGTCGTGATGGATCAGCGACGATCCGGATCGAGAAACTCGCGTACTCTCCGCGACGGGCATGCACAACGTCAACACCGTCGGCCAGTAGGTATGCGAAGAGGGACGCTTGGGCGCCCAGCATCCCTTTCTCGGAAGCATTTTGCTCGCCTGACACCGAGTGTCGTATTTGAAAGGGAAGAAACCATGTCTCAACCAGTAACTCGCCGCACATTCGTCGCTTCCGCATTGGCAATGGCCCTCTCGATTCCGGTTCTCACGCGGGAGGTTGCTGCCCAGGCCGGAACCCCCGCAGCAGGTGGTCTCGCTCAACTGGGGCTCCCCGAACTGAAAGTGACTACCACGAAAACCGGATTCGAAGGCATCGCTTCATCGATGGCGGCCGGTCGCTATCTTCTCAGCGCATCTGGAGAACCCGACACCGCGGTTGCCTTCGTGCAACCGACAGGTGGCATGACCGTGGACGATTTCCTGGGTTTCCTGAAGGGCATGGGCCAGGCATCGCCGGCGAGCGGGGGAACGCCCTCCTCCGGCAGCGATTCTCAAGGTGGGCAGCCACCGGCGTTCTTCTATGACTTCCTGCTTGCCGGTGGGGCCGCAGTTGCGCCGGGTGCGACCACCCAAGCTGTCATCGACCTGACACCGGGCGACTGGTTTGCGTGGGGAGATGACCCCACCTCGCCGCTGACACCGGTCAAGTTCACGGTCACGGGTACGATACCGGCCAGCCTGCCGGAGCCAAAGGCGAACGCGACCATCACCTTCAGCGACTTCGCGATCAACATTACCGACGGATCGCTCGTCAGTGGCGACAATGTCATCAAGCTCGTGAATGGAGGCGCGCAGCCGCACTTCCTGGTGTTGATGAAGGGACCGGACGACATGACAAAGGATGACGTGAAGGGAGCGCTCGACGCGGAGATGACCGGTACCCCGGCTGCGGGCGGACTCAATCCACAGAAGGACCTGATGCCGATTCTTGGCACAGAGTCTCAGTCCAAGGGAACGATGGCCTGGGCGGAAGCCAAACTCGATCCTGGCACCTATGTCGGCCTCTGCTTCTTCCCGGACAAAGATTCCGGAATGCCGCACGCCTACATGGGGATGTACAACGTCTTCACCGTAGCGTAGTACATATACGCTGCCTGCACACGATCGGCCCTAGCGATACGGTTGTTCTCATCAGAGAGGCGAAGTCCATGCTATCGGGCGCGCCTCTCTGCGTTACGTGCCGTTCGCTCCGCTACAGGGAGGCCATTCCCGCATATTTCCGCTGTTCGGCAGGATCTGCGCGGCGGATCGCGGTCGAGCCCTCGATCAGTACACACCATCACAACTTACATCAGCAACATCCTCGGCAAGCATGGCGTGTCCGGTCGTGCCGCCGCCGTCGCCTCTGCCCTGAGACCCGGTAGTATCCGACATGAGAATAATTCTCTCGTGACAAGTCTTGTTGTTTGTGCGTTCCCGCCGTAATCTGGATTCAAGCATTGCTCCATACAGTCTGAAAACCGAAGGCGCCATCTCTCATGAGCCTGAAAACGCTCCCTTCGTGGCACCGTTCAACGCTCCCGTATCCGTTGACGCCGCTCGTGGGCCGGACGTGCGACGTGGATCACGTGGTGACGCTTCTACGCACCGCCTCGTATCGACTCCTGACCCTGACCGGGTCCGGGGGCGTGGGGAAGACGCGGCTGGCGCTCCATGTCGCCATGGAGCTGCAGGACGATTTCATTGATGGCGTCGTGTTCGTCCCGCTCTCTCCAATCCGCGATCCTGCCTTGGTGCTTCCCACGATTGGACAGGCGCTTGACATTCGTGACATCGTCGATGGGACATTCGACCAGCGCCTCGCCGATCTGCTGGGCGACCAGCACCTCTTGCTGGTGCTCGACAACTTCGAGCAGGTAATGCCGGCAGCGGTATCGATCGCCCGGATTCTCTCCGCATGTCCCCACCTCACCTTCCTGATCACGAGCCAATCCGCCCTCGGCATCGAAGGCGAGCAGCAGGTCCCCGTACTGCCGCTGCCAACGCCGGAAACCGCCGGCATGACAACGGAGGAGATCCTGCGATTCGACGCGGTTGAATTGTTCCTCCAGCGCGCGCGGGCTGTTTCCCCGCATCTGGTGCTCGATGACGACCAGGCTGCCGTCATCGCCACGATCTGTCGCCAGCTGGATGGCCTGCCGCTCGCAATCGAGCTCGCCGCCGCCCGGACGAACATCCTCTCCCCGCAGGCGCTCCTCGCGCGGCTGAGCAACCGGTTGCAGATGCTGACCGGTGAGCGACGGGATGTGCCCGATCGCTTGCGCACGATGCGCCGGGCGATCGCCTGGAGCTACGACCTGCTGACCCCTGAAGAACAGACGCTCTTTCGCTGGCTCTCCGTCTTCTCCGGCGGTATCCCGATCGAGGCGGTAGAGACCACCGGCATTCCGGGGGGAACGGGCGAGGGGACGACGCTCGATCTTCTTGGGCGTCTCGTCGATCAAAGCCTGGTGCGATCGATCCCATCCCCCACCGGTGAGCCGCGCTTCCTCATGCTGGAAACACTCCGGGACTTCGGACTCGAGCAGCTGAATCTGAGCGGAAATGAAAGCGCTGCCCGAGCTGCCCACGCCGCCTGGTTCGAGCAGTTGGCAGCCGATGCGGCAACGCACATAACAGGGCAGGGACAGTATGGCTGGCTCGATCGTCTCGAGGCTGAGTGGGATAACCTGCGCGCGGCCCTGAGCTGGTCGCTCTCATCAGGTCATGAGGAGATTGCGCTGCACATCTGCGCGAGCATCTGGCGATTCTGGTCGATTCGCGGGCTTGCGACCGAGGGCCGGGGCTGGACGGCACGGGCCTTGGCCGCCAACGTGGGCAATCGATCAATCGATCGTGTCGCCGCCCTGTTCGGAGCCGGCTATCTGGCCGAAGACCAAAAGGATCTGGATGCTGCATTCGGCTGTTTCCAACGCTCGCTCGATCTGGCGGAAGCAATTGGCGACACGCGCGGCGCGGCGCGGGCGCTGGGTGGAATGGGCACGATTGCTCTCGATCGCAGCGAGTATCCGCAAGCGCTTGTCCTGCACACGCGCGCAAAATCGCTCTCTGAGGGTGCCGGTGATGACCGTGAGATCGCGGTCACGCTCGGCAACTTGGGGAACGTTCATTATTTCCAGGGAAGCTACGATCAGTGTGAGGCATGCTGGGCCGAGAGTGTCAGGATCCTGAGGAGGCTGGGCGACGTGCGGGGGGAGGCAATGATCGCCGGCAATCTCGGCACACTGATACTCGACCGCGGAGATCTGGAACGCGCCCGCGAGTCGCTCACGCGCACGCTGACCCTGCAACGTCAATTGGGAGACAAGCGCTCGACGGCCTTCACACTCACCAATCTGGGTGAGGTCTGGTTTCGATGCGATGACTTCTTGGTCGCCAGGGAGTTCTACGCCGAGGCCCTCGCGCTCTTCCGCGAATTCGGCGACCCCCGGAGCGAAGCGATCGTTCTCACGAGCATGGCCAGACTGGCTTTGGCCCAAGGCGAATGTGCAGGGGCCGCGAGCATGCTTGCCAAGAGCACGCAGACATTGGCCTCCATCGACGATACCTCCAGCGGTGTCGACAACATCGAGTTGCTGGCGAACGTCGCCGTCCGCTGTCGCGCTTTCCCGGAAGCGGCCGAGCTCTTCGGTGCCGCCGAATCAATTCGCCGGGCGATCGACGCGCCCGTCCGGGCATCGCTACAGGCAGAAATCGAACAGGGCCATTCGGCAGCCTGCGCGGCGCTTGGTCCTGTCACCTTCGAGGCGGCTCGTGAGGCGGGTCAGCAGCTTGATTTTCAATCAGCGGCCGGGCGCATCGCCATCATCGCGCAGCACCTGATCGCTCACGCGCACGACCAACTGCCTATCACATCGACATTGGCAGCCGCTCCTCTACCACACGAACACCGCTACCGCCTGACCGAACGGGAGTTGGAGGTGCTCCGCTTGCTCTCGGAAGGCCACACAACGCAGGAGATCGCCGCCGCGCTCTTCATCAGTCCACGCACCGCCTCGACCCACGCCATGAACATCCTCAGCAAGCTCGAGGTTTCTAGCCGGACCGCCGCCGTCGGTCTTGCGCTGCGTCTCGGTATCGTCTAGCGTTCCCGATTCGGTCAGTCGTCCATCGGGGTTGCCGCCTGTCCGTCTGTCCGCCTGATCGTCTACGTCAATTGACGTAGACGATCAGGCGGTTCGTCGTGGGTGAAATACGTCAATCACACGATGCCCCGTCACTCCCGCCATCCCATGATGAATGGACACCAACCATCCTGACCGACGCCGGCCGGGGTGGATGGTGCGAACCAGTCCTGTGACAGAAACCATCCTCCCTGAAAGGAACGCACCCATGTCTCAGCCCATTACCCGTCGTACCTTCATCGCGTCGACTATGGCGGCGGCGCTTTTGATTCCGGTTCTCACCCGGGAAGTTGCTGCCCAGGCGGGAACGCCAGGAGCACCGGCGGCCGGACTCGACCAGCTTGGGCTCCCCGAGCTCACGGTCACGGTGACGAAAACGGGATACGATGGCATCCCCGCCTTGCTGAAGGCCGGTCGCTACCTCATCACGGCGACAGGTGAGCCAGAGACGGCCATTGGATTCCTGCAGCCGACCGGCATGTCCGTAGATGACTTCCTGAACTTCCTGCAAAGCCTTGGCCAAGCCCCACCTGCGGGTGGAACCCCGGCATCCGGTGGCGACGATTCCGGGCCGCCGCCTGCCGCCATCTATGATTTCCTGTTTGCAGGAGGCGTCTGGGTCATACCGGGACAGGCAAACCAGATAGTGCTCGATCTGCCGCCGGGTGACTGGGTCGTATGGGGCGAAGACCCGGCAGCGTCCCAGAAGCCACTCGTCTTCACGGTAACCGGGCAGATGCCGGCAAACCTTTCCGCTCCCGCCACGAACGCGACGGTCACGTTCGATGATTTTGCGATCGACCTGACGGAGGGCAACCTTGCTCCCGGCACGAACACCATCAGGATCGAGAATGCTGGTGCCCAGCCGCACTTCCTCGAATTGCAGAAGGGACCGGACGGACTCACGAAGGATGATCTCAAGGCGGTGCTCGAGGCCGACATGACCGGGACTCCCGTCGCATCCGGCATCGATCCAGAAAAGGACTTCATGACTGTCTTCATTACAGGCACCCAATCCTCGAGCACCAGTACGTGGGTGTCGGTCGATTTGGAACCGGGGACGTATGCCGCGCTCTGCTTCTTTCCGGACAAGGCGTCCGGCGAGCCCCACGCTTTCATGGGCATGTACAACGTCTTCCAGGTGAAGGACACACGCGTGATGCGGGTCACAGATGAAGCCGCAGGCTGGTCGTATGCCTGAGGTCCTCGACCTCGACCTCGAACCGCAATGAGGTCCATTCGAGACCTCATTGCGGTGTCCGCTATGATGCGGATGTCGTTACCGGTTATTCTTGATGTTCGACAGATTCCAGCCAGACGTGATCCCGAAAGCCCCCTCGTTCCCCACGCTTCCTGGCTCGCAGCACCTCGAATTCCTGCCAATCGATCCGACGGTCTTCGACGATGGCCTGTATGACCTCCACCAGATCGACGAGTTCTGCGACGTCCTGACTGGCAACGAACTCGTCGAGTTCCTCGCGCAGTTTGACGACCAACGCGCTACGGTAGGCATCGGGCGAAAGTGTCCGCACCACCGCCGTCTGGCCCGAACCGCCGATGATCTCCGGGATCCGGTCCCGCACGAGTTTTCCATGGATCACGCGTTGTTGCGACGACATAGCTTCTCCTTACGCCCAGGCTGGCGGTGCAGTGCGTTGTTTGCGGGTGCCATCCCACTCGGCGATCGGCGCGGCATGCCACCACCATTTTTCGTTGAGCCTCGCACGAGTCGGCAACGCTGCGCGTCCGCAGCACCAACGCACCACCTCCCAGCGATTGGAGCATTCGGTCGCATCCGGAGCCCAGGGGAAGACCCGTTGCAGGATCCGTTCGCAGATATCGTCGGGGGGCCTCCAATCCAGGCCGAGTCCCCGCGCGATATCGTCCGTGTGCGTCAGTATCTCCGAGCATGCCATCGCCCGGAAACCGTCCGCATCCGAGAGACCGGAAGGATGAAACGCGCGGACGGGAGGTGGCGATGCCGCGCAGACCAGTTCGAGCATCGCCGCTGACGACTCCAGCGTTGCCAGCAACTCGCTGATCGAGGCGCTCGGATCCCCGTTGCGCGGAGGTATCCAGTGCGATCGCCCGGTGGCGCAGATCGCGACAGCGCTGGCGTAGAGCACCATCGTGTCGATGATGTGGTCGAGCGTCCGCCGGCACGACCAGTCGAGATCCCTCGCCTTTGTGTCCCAATCTGCATCCAACGCGGATCGGAGCAGCGCGGCGGAGAGCCGTGCAGCCGTCGTTATATCGTCCGTCTTCATGATCCTGCTCCCTGTCACGCGCAATCCTTTCTTCGCTGCAACTGCCAACCACAACCACTTCACGGATCGCATCACCGGATATGGAAGATCTTGACCATCAGTGGTGCATCGATGATCACATGGGGTGCGATCGCGTGATATGCCCACACATGCACCCAGGCATTGCCTGTCCGCAGGGTGAGCACCGTCTTGAACATTCCCGGTCCGAAGTATTGCAGGAAGATGAAGATCAGCGAGAGGGTAATGTTCGTTGGCGAGGTGAAAACGGTCCACGCCTCGAAGACATGCAGCAGCGCATAGGTAGCGCCGCCAAGGATCACCGTCGAAACCGTGCTTCTTCCCTCATGGCTCATCTGCGTGGATCGCCCCATCCAGTCACGAAGCGTCTTCGACCGCTTGACACGCTCATGCAGATGGGTATTATATAACATAGTGGTTATATAATACGTTGATTATGAAAGTGGTTTCACATGTCTGTCGATCATCTCGACACTGTTTTCGGTGCACTCGCCGATCCCACCCGCCGCGCGATTCTCACGCGGTTGACCGAAAGTGACGCGAGTGTCGCGGAGATCGCGGCGCCCTTCAGGATGTCGCAGCCGGCCATCTCCCGTCATCTGAAGGTGCTCGAGCAGGCTGGCCTCATTTCACGTAAGCGCCGGGCGACCGCCCGCCTCAGCCATCTCGAGGCGGAGCCGCTCCGGGAGGCGACGGCGTGGCTGGCCCGCTACCGGGAGTACTGGGACGAGAGTTACGACCGGCTCGACGAGCTGCTTACGGCACTTCAGGAGGATCGACCCGACCAACTCACACATTGACGCTTAGCGACGCGGTACTGCATCAGACGACCAGCCGAAAGGAGCCAATCATGGGAACGACCGAGATTATCGCCGAACCAGGAAGCCAGCAGATCGCGATTACCCGGGAATTCGCCGCCCCGCGCGACCTCGTTTTCCGAGCCCATGTCGATCCGGAACTCCTCGTGAAATGGCTCGGCCCACGCCGGTTGACCATGAAGATCGAACGCTACGACGTTCAGAATGGGGGCATCTGGCGCTACATTCATCGGGACACCGACGGTACCGAGTACGGGTTTCATGGCGTATTCCACGGAACTCCATCGCCGGACGGTATCGTCCAGACCTTCGAGTTCGAAGGTGCGCCGGGTCACGTTTCGCTTGATACGCTGAGATTCGAGGAGGATGAAGGTCGAACGCGCCTGCAAGTAGTCTCTGTTTTTCAATCCGTCGAGGATCGGGACGGCATGTTGGAGAGTGGCATGGAAACCGGAGTCAGCGAAGGCTATGAACGCCTGGATGAACTGATCGCCCGAACGACCACGGTCAGCTGATGGTCCAGCAGACACGGGAGGTGAAGAGATGACCGAACGAGCGCCCACCGAAATCACCAATCTCGACCGATATGGATCCGCCGCGTTGCCATGGAGCAGGCCGCATGATCTCCTCACCGCCGCTCAGTCACCGCCGCCGCCCGGACCTTCGTTCATCCTCGGGACATGTCGGCCCGGTGGTGGCCCGCCGCCGTCGCCCGGAACGTCCTCAGGACGGAAACCAATCGTATCGTACGCTGACCTTGATCATCTTATGGGAGGAACTGGACCATGGCACTCGTCTTCAGCATGTTGTCGGCATCGGTCGACGGCTACATCTCCGGCAGAGGAGCTCGCCCCGGGGCCGGGCTCGGCGACGGCGGCCAGATCTTCGACTGGTTCTGCCCTCCCAACTATCAGGGAGACGAACGGTGGACACGGATGACCCCACCGAATGCAGCAGTGATGGACTTCAACACCGCTCGAACGGGATCAGTCGTGTCCGGCCGGACAACCTACGAACACGCCGACCGCTGGGGCGGCGCCGGGCCCCACCCGACCGCGAAGCTGTTCGTGCTCAGCCACGAGCCGATCGCCGACGCCGACCCGCGGCAGACCATCGTCACCGACGGGATCGAGTCCGCGATCAGGCAGGCGATTTGCGTCGCCGATGAACTCGGCAAGGACGTCGCGCTGATGGGTGGCGTGACCACCACCGAGGCGTTGAAGGCCGGATTGCTGGACGAGATCATCATCAACCAGCGACCGGTGCTGCTCGGCGGCGGGCACTCGTTCTTCCACGAACTGTCCGACGCGATCCAACTCGAATGCACGTCGGTCGCGGTGAACTCCGGTGTGACCCACCTGACCTATCGCGTACTGAAATGATCTTGAGCTATGGCCCGGGAACAAGGCGGAGTCGTAGCGGTGCTGAGCCTCTTTCACCTGGTTGCAGTGCCCTCCACCCACTCCCTGAGGGGGCCGATGTCGGCAAGGAGCGTGAAACCCATGGACGTGAGCTGCTAGTGGACCGTCACTGGGACGGTCGGCGTCACCGTTCGCGACACCGGTCCGTCCCGCTCCAGAGCCCTCGGGATCTGCGTCAGCGTCTTCTGGTTCACGGCCGCAATCCACCGTTGTAGTTGCGGGAAGCGGAGCGGCTCGGCCACCCAGTCGGCAAGTCGGCAAGTCGGCCCCAACGGGCATCGCCTCCATGACGGCCACTCCGAAGTCAACAGGAGCTCCCTGGAGACCAACTCCCTCGCGAGGCAGCATGAAAACACTCTACGTCGCTTACCGGGTCACCGACCTGAACCGCTCGCTCGCCTTCTATTCTACTCTGGGCTACATCGAGGTAGGTCAGGTCGCACTCGACGACGGGGCTCGCCTCGTCATTCTCAAGTTCTCCGACGAACCGGTAGCCACGCTCGAGCTGGTCCACCGTCCCGGCGATGGACGCGTCGACGTGGGCAGCGGTTTCGACCACCTTGCCATTCAGGTGGACACGCTTGCTGCCACCCTGGAGATCCTGACCGAAGCCGGCCTGGAGCCGGAACCTCTTCAGTACCCGGCTGGCCCCGACGGCCCCAAAACGTCGTGGCTCACCGACCCGGACGGTTACCGGATCGAGTTGGTGGAGTGGCCGCCCGGACATGCCGACGGCGTCACCGCCGCAGACTTCTCCTGAGGCCTGCATGGTGCGCTGGGTGACGCAGCTACCCCTGGGTCACCGCTACCGAAATACTCAACCGGCGCGACTTCGGCATCACCTTCGACGCCCTGGGGCCGGGCGGCGCCGGCATCAGCGACCGGATCACCATCCAACTCTACATTGAGGCAGCGAGGCAGCGCGGGCCGAACTGGTTGAGCGGGCCGTGGAGGTTGGTCCGGTCCAGCACCTCGAAAACGGGGTATGGCTGGGACGCCATTCGCAGGGCATTGCACCCCGGCACATTCGCCTCCGACGATCGATAGCCGATAGCGAGAAAGGACGAAGGATCATGGATTGGAAGCTCGAAGTGGTGCCGGTTCCGGTCACCGACGTTGACCGCGCAAAGCGCTTCTACAGCGAACAGCTCGGTTTCGTCGTCGACCTCGACACCCAAATCGGCGGCGAGGTTCGGCTCGTCCAGCTCACGCCACCCGGCTCCGGCTGCTCGATCCAGCTGAAGACAGGACTGACCAAGGTCTCGCCGGGCATGCTGGAAGGGTTGCAGCTGATCGTCGACGACATCGAGGCTGCCCGTAATCAGCTCGTCGAGCGTGGCGTCAAGCCGGGACCGGTTCAGCACATGGAGAACGGCACCTGGATCGACGGCAAAGGCGGGGCCCGGAACTCGTTCGTCCTCTTCAGCGATCCCGACGGCAACGGCTGGGTCCTCCAGGAGCGCCCAGCCAGTACCGGATGATCGCATGTCCTAACGCCAGCGCCTGAGCAGGGTATCCCCGGGGATCGCGCCGGACAGACAGGATCAATGCATCGCCACGACCAAAGGGAAGGATTTCAGCATAAGCCTGGTCGGACTGGACAAGTCGGTCTCACTCGACGGATTCATCACCGGGCCGGAAGCTCATCGCGATGGGAGCACCGGCGACACCGGGATGCTGAGCGAAGCCTACGACGACGTGATTGGCAGTTCGGTGGACGAGACCGGAGCCGTCATCATGGGCAAGCGCATGTTCGAGGTGATCGACAACCCGGACGGGTGGGTCGCGCCGAACGGCTACCAGTTCACTTGGCCGGTCTTCGTGACAGGCTCACGCATGAGGTGCGGGAGCCTGTCACGAAGGAGAAGACCGCGTTCGTCTTCATCAACGATGGGATCGAGAGCGCGCTTGCCCAGGTGAAGGCGGCCACCAGCGACAAGAATATCGGCATCGCCGGCGCGAACGTTGCCCAGCAGTTCATCCAGGCGGGTCTGCTGGACGAGATCAGCATTCACCTCGTTCCCGTCTTCCTGGGTGGTGGCGTCCGGCTCTTCGATCATCTGGGCGTCTCGCCACGCGAGCTCGAATTCACGGGTGGAAAGCAGGTCGCGGGCGTGACCCATCTCCGGTTTCGATTCAGGAACGCGCAATGATGAGACATAAAACTGATTAAATCGCAAGGTGAAATGACGGTTCTGCGATGTAATCGGACCGAAATGCCCGGAGCTCCGGGTATTTCGCATTAAAACGCAGGCGGATTAAATCACACCCACATGTGCAAATTCGCCTGCCGGTCGCTCATGCGTCCCGGATCGTGCATCATGTTCGTGACAGGTCATTCACGAAGGCAGCACATCTGGAGACCAACGATGCCCGATTCCGATCCGCCTGACTCATTCAGTGAAGCGCATGCAAGGGCGCTCGACGCCGCCGATCCGCTCGCGCAGTACCGCGATCGCTTCTATACGCAGCCGGGCGTCGCCTATCTCGATGGCAATTCGCTTGGTTTGCTTTCTCGCGACGCCGAAACCGCCGTCCTCGCCGCGCTTGAATCATGGAAGACGCGCGGCATTGATGGATGGCTTGCAGCCGATCCGCCATGGTTCACGCTCGGTGAGACGCTTGGCGCCAGAATGGCGGCGATGGTCGGCGCGACGCCGTCATCCGTGGTCGTGACCGGCACAACCACGGTCAACCTCCATCAGATGGTCGGCACCTTCTATCGACCGGAAGGTGAACGGCGCCAGATCCTCGCCACCGGGCTCGATTTTCCATCGGATCTCTACGCACTCCAAACCCAGATCCGCCTTCGCGGAGGTGATCCTGATGTTGATCTCGTGCAGGTCGAGAGTCGTGACGGGCGCACGATTCCTGAAGATGACATCATCGACGCCATCACCGATCAGACGGCACTTGTCCTGCTGCCATCCGTCCTTTATCGCTCTGGACAATTGCTTGATATTCCCCGGCTCGCGAAGGTCGCTCACGATCGCGGCGCCCTGATCGGGCTCGATTGCGCGCATTCGGTTGGCGTCTTGCCGCATGCCTTCGATGAATGGGAGATCGATTTTGCGATCTGGTGTACCTACAAGTATCTGAATGCCGGGCCCGGCGCGGTCGGTGCGCTCTATGTCAACCCGCGCCATTTCGGGACGGAACCGGCGCTCGCAGGATGGTGGGGCTACCGCAAGGACCGTCAGTTCGACATGGCCAATCATTGGGAGGGCGCGTCCGGGTCAGGTGCGTGGCAGATCAGCACCATCCCGCTGCTCTCGACGTCGGCTTTGCTGGGAACGCTGGCCGTCCATGAGGAGACCGGTATCGATGCGATTCGAGCGAAGTCGCTGTCTCAGACCGACTACCTGATCTGGCTGATCGAGCAGTCGGGGCTGTGTGACAAGCCGTATGGCTATCGAATCGGGACGCCTCGCAATCATGGGCAGCGAGGTGGTCACGTCGCCGTCGAGCATGACGATGGCGCGAGGATTTCGCATGCGCTGAAGGCACGGGGCATCATCGTCGATTTTCGACCGCCGGATGTCGTTCGGATTGCCCCGATCGCGCTGTATACGACCTATCGCGAGTTGTGGCGAACCGTGCAGGAACTGCGCGCCATCATCGACACGGGGGAGTATCGGACTGCCCAGGGAACGGGGCTTGTTACGTAGGCTACGCCTTGGCAATCGCCCAGTTCTCGAGATCCAACGGCGGTGACAACCGAGCATGATGACGCATGTTGTTGGAGACGAGCACCGCGCCGAGAGAGATCGCGTGAGCGGCGATCATCGTGTCGCGGTCACCGATGGGGCGACCACTCGACTTCAATCGGTGACGAATCTCGGCATAGGCGTCAGCAGCATCAGCGCCCCAAGGAATGACGGTGACTTCTGTCAAAAATCTTCTGGTAGAGCGATGGATTTTATGAAGTGCAGGGAGTACCTGAATTCCATAGACAAGTTCTGCCCGAGTTACCGCGGATATGCAGACTTGAGTGATTCCGACTACGGTGAGCATGGCGTCAACCGTTGAAGTACGACCCTTGATGGCATAGCTTGCGATGTCCGTATCAAGTATGTAGTGTGGAGTGCTCACTCCTCATCCAATTCGTCAGCGAACACACCACGCGCATCGGGAATGTGATTGGACCGGTCCGCGACAATTTCTTCCATGATTCTCATGAATTCGTCGCCTTCTTCGTCCGGAATATTGAGCGAATCTCGATACGCGATGAAATCAACGTAGTCGTTCTCATGTTGTCGCCTGGACAGGATTACGTTACCGGTATCTTCGTCACGGGTCGCGTAGACCTCATCGCCGTCGAAGGCAAAGACCTCTGGTAGCTGCACTACCTGCCCGCTGGTGGTTCGAGAAAGCTTCAGGATTTTGACATCTGCCATGGAGTACCTCCTGCCGGTGTGTCCTTATCACATAGTACATTGCGACCACGTCAGCAGAATCTAAAGCAACGCGGGCAACTCGGCGAGCGTCCGAATCGAAAGGTCGGGCACAACGTCCGATCCCGCTGGCGATCGGCCCTCGCCGATCCAGACGCCCTGGATACCGACATCCTGCGCGCCCTGTACATCGCGCAGGATGTTGTCGCCGACCATCACCGCTTCGTCCGGCGCGATCCCCAACCTGTTCAGCGTGTAGTGGTAGATCTCCGGCTTGGGCTTGCCGAATCCCAGCTCGGCCGACACCACGATCACCTCGAACAGCGAGCCGATGCCGCTCTGCGCGATCTTGTCTCGCTGCACGTCGGAGAGGCCGTTCGTGACCATCGCCAGGCGAAACGTCGAACCAAGCTCGACAAGGGCCGCCTCGGCGCCCGGGATGAATGGGTTTGTGTGCTTTCGCTGGGTCGCAAAGAGGGTGTCCAGTTCACGCGCCAAGTGATCGTTATCGATCCCGCACGCCTGCAGACCCCGTCGCCAACTCTGGAAGCGGAAGCCAGGTCCCCATGCTCGCATCGCCACCATTCGGGGATCATCTCCGGGAAACCGTGACTGCAGCCCCTCGATCGAACTGGTGCCGAGATCATCACACCATGCGGGATCGGGTCCCGATGCCCACAGGTCATCGGCCTGTGCCTGGACAGCTGCAATCAATTGAACTGGCTCGATTGCGAACGCTTCGGCGGCATGGGCTGCCGTCGCCGCGAAGGCGGTCTCGGTCGCCGCGTCATCGAAGAGAATCGTTTCATCGAGATCGAGCAGAATCGCCTTGACTGGGTTCATGGTGTTCTCCGACGTGTCCGTATCGTTGTGCTCCATGTCGGGAGAATAGCACGCGAGGCGTACGTGCCCGAATCGGACGCGAATGCCAGGTGATGAAAACCCGTCTGCGTTCATCGCCGACACTAGGGCCAGGCATTCCACAGGGTTTCCAACCCTGATATGGCCAAGTCCGGACGCGCCAGAGTGGCAGGAGTGCCGTAGAATACTGAGAGTTATTCGCGACAGGCACAACGGCGGGATCGGCAAACACCGCCCTGCCACGTCGCCCGCCCCGACCCGGAAAGGACCTTCTTTCATGAGTGATTTTGCACAGCCGATCAATGATCCGCTCGGCGCCCGTGCTCGTCTGACGACGACGCAGGGAACAACCGTTACCTATTACAAGCTGCAGCGCCTGGTGGACGAAGGGTTGCTCGATTCGCTCGATCGCCTGCCATTCACGATCCGTGTTCTGCTGGAGAATGTCCTCCGCAACGCCGGCGGCGAGTTCACCGACGGAGATCATCTCGAGGGGCTGGCCAACTGGCAGCCGGTCTCCAATCCTGCCGGATCGGACTTCGAGTTTCCATTCCTGCCTGCGCGCGTAATCTTGCAGGATTTCACCGGCGTGCCGTGTGTTGTCGATCTCGCCGCGATGCGATCCGCGATGCATCGGCTCGGCGGGGATGTCACCAGGATCAATCCTCTCGTGCCGGTCGATCTCGTAATCGATCACTCGGTCCAGGTTGATCGCTTTGGCACGTCGCTTGCGTTTGCACGCAACGTCGAGTTCGAATACGAGCGCAACCGCGAGCGCTATATGCTGCTCCGGTGGGGACAACGGGCGTTCCAGAACTTTCGCGCGGTGCCCCCGGGAACCGGGATCATCCATCAGGTCAATCTCGAATATCTTGCGCCAGTCGTTGCGACTCGTGAGGGTGCAGATGGTCTGGTCGCGTTCCCGGACACGCTTGTTGGAACCGACAGTCACACCACGATGATCAACGCGCTCGGCGTGCTTGGTTGGGGAGTTGGTGGCATCGAGGCCGAGGCCGTGATGCTCGGACAGCCGCTCTACCAACTCGCGCCTGAAGTCGTTGGCATGAAGTTCGTCGGTGCCTTGCGTCCTGGCACGACCGCGACCGACCTCGTGCTCTCCGTGACACAACTGCTCCGCAAGCATGGTGTCGTTGGCCGCTTCGTGGAATATTGCGGCACCGGCTTGAGCAATCTCAGTCTCGCCGATCGCGCCACGATCTCCAACATGGCACCGGAATACGGCGCCACAGCCGGTTTGTTTCCGATCGATGACGAGACGATTCGCTACCTGCGGCTGACCGGTCGTGGCGAGGATCAGGTCGATCTCGTCGAGCGCTATGCCAAGGAGCAGGGACTCTTCCGGACAGACCAGACGCCTGATCCGCAATTCAACGAACTCTTGGAACTCGATCTGGCGACGATCGAGCCGAGCATGGCCGGCCCTCGCCGTCCCCAGGATCGGGTTGCGCTTGGCGACGTTCAGCGCATTCTGCATGCAACCTACGATGCCAGCTTCCCGGAGACCATTCCGGACGTGCTGGTTGGGTACGACGAGCAATCAGCCGAATCCTTCCCAGCGAGCGATCCGCCAACGGCAATGGGCAATGGCGCAGATACCGCTGCCGTGGCTGCCGGGACCGTGGCGATTGCAGCCAGGCCGAAGCAGGTGAGCCGGTTCGGTGAGGTGTCGGTGCATATCGACGGCATGAACGCGTCCCTGCACCATGGTGCGGTAGCGATTGCCGCGATCACGTCGTGCACCAATACGTCCAACCCATCGGTCATGCTGGGTGCCGGGCTGCTGGCGAAGAAGGCGGTCGAACGCGGTCTGAGCGTTCCTCCCTATGTGAAGACCAGTCTCGCTCCGGGCTCCAAGGTCGTGACGCGTTATCTCGACAAGGCGGGCGTGTCGCCGTATCTCGATGCGCTCGGTTTTCAGACCGTTGGCTACGGATGCACCACCTGCATCGGTAATTCGGGACCGCTCCCGGAAGCGGTCGCGCAGGCGATCGACGAGCATGAACTCGTCGTCGCATCGGTCCTGTCGGGCAATCGGAACTTCGAGGGACGTGTTCACCCGCAGGTCCGCGCGTCCTTCCTGGCATCACCTCCACTCGTCGTTGCATATGCTCTTGCCGGAACGGTCGATACCGATCTCACCACCGAGCCGATCGGGTACGACCCCAATGGTGATCCCGTCTTCCTGAGCGAGATCTGGCCGAGCGAGCAGGAGGTTCAGGATGCAATCTCCAGCTCGATCGATCCCCAGATGTTTCGCGAGGAATACGAGACAGTGTTCGAGGGTGACGAGCAGTGGCAGGCACTGCCGGTGCCGGAAGGGGATCTCTACGAGTGGGATCTTGAATCCACCTACGTTCAGGAACCACCGTTCTTCCAGAATCTCTCATCGCAACCGACCGGCGTGACCGATATCCATGACGCTCGCGTGCTCGCGTTGCTAGGTGATTCCGTGACGACCGATCACATCTCGCCGGCGGGCTCGATTGCCTACAACAGCCCGGCCGGCAAGTTCCTGCAGGAGAATGATGTCAAGCCGCTTGACTTCAATTCCTACGGATCGCGCCGTGGCAACCACGAGGTGATGATTCGAGGCACCTTCGCCAATATTCGCCTGCGCAATCAGTTGACGCCGGGCAAGGAAGGGAACTGGACCAGACACCTGCCAAGCGGTGAGGTCACCACCATCTACGATGCTGCGGAGCGCTACCAGGCTGATGGAACCGATCTGATCGTGATCGTCGGCAAGGAATATGGGACAGGTTCGTCGCGAGACTGGGCAGCCAAGGGTACCTTGCTGCTTGGCGTCAAGGCGGTCATCGCCGAGAGCTTCGAGCGTATCCACCGTTCGAATCTGGTCGGGATGGGGGTTCTGCCGTTGCAGTTCTTCCCGGGCGAGAACGCGGAATCGCTTGGCATCACCGGCGAGGAAAGCTTCACCATTGTCGACATCGACGAGCGGCTGGCGCCACGAGCCACGATGACGGTCACCGCTGTTCGACAGGACGGCTCGTCGTTCGCTTTCGAGACGGTGGCGCGTATCGACAGTAATGTCGATGTTCGGTACTACCGGAACGGCGGCATCCTGCCAACGGTTCTGCGTCGTCTGATGGAGAACTAGTGGTGTGACGCATTAATCGCCGAGTCGACGGAGGAGAGATCTCTCGGCTGCGCTCCACCGAGGTTGCCCGATGCGGCTGCCCGGCGCGGCTGCCCGATGCGGCTGCTGAAATGACGGGAAGGGATCGTCTATCTGTAGCGAGCCTTCCCGGCGACTCAGGCGTGACAGAGAACCAGGACGTCACCCGCCGTTACCTGCCTCACCTGCCCTCACCTGACTTGCTTGCCTGACATTCGCGCGACGATACCCCACATCCGGAACAGCGGGCGTGGGGTATCGTGTGGCAGATCAAGATCGCGGCAGGCAGCCGTGAGCAGATTGTACGCCGCGCAAGGATCGAACCAGCTCTCAGTCGCGTAGCGGCGTGGCGGGTATGTAGCACAGGCAGCACAGATGGTAGTACAAGCAGGTGTCGTTTTCGAATCTGCGGCTGCCTGAACGCACGACATCCGGCAAGCGGTGTAGAGTATGAGTCAGTTGGGGTCATGGTGATAACCACTCGGCCTGCGAACAATCGCTGTCTCCGGAGAGGAATCGACCACTTTGACCCACAATGGAACTGAAATCGCCGCCATTGTTGGCAGTTTGCGTCGTCAATCCTACAATCGTGGCCTGTTGCGAAGTGCCATGTTGACCCAGCCGGACGGCATGCATATCTTCGAAGTGCCGATTGCCGGCGTCCCCTTTTATGACGAGGACCTCGAACAACAGGGGGAGCCGCCAACCGTCCGCGATCTGAAGCGTGCCTTGAATCACGCCGATGGTTTACTGATCGTGACACCCGAATACTCGTATTCCATCCCGGGGGTTCTCAAGAACGCCCTTGATTGGGCGTCGCGGCCGAATGGTCATTCCGTGCTGCGTGGCAAGCCGATCGCAATCATGGGCGCGTCTGGCGGTCGATCCGGCACGATGCGTGCACAGCTGCATCTGCGGCAGATATTCGTGCAGATCGGTGCGATCGTCATTCCCGAACCAGAGATCTATGTCTCGTTCGCTCGTGACAAGTTCAATACCCTGGGCGAGTTGACCGATCAGACATCGCTCGATCAGACCCGGCAACTGCTGATCAATCTTCAGGAATGGGCCGGCAAGCTGCGCACCTGAAGCCTGGTCCTCTATCGGGAGACGTGTCATGAACACAGAAAGAAAGCTCTCGCGCAGGCACATCGCAGTTGCTGGGATGCTGTCAGCTGCCGTGGCAACCATTGCACCCAACCTCTCTCGCCCGGCGAATGCTCGTGTCGGCTCCCAATTCTCGACGCCTTCCGCAAGTCCGCTGGCGGCGTCGCGTGCGTATGGCCGCCCGTCGTTGCTGGTCGATCCCGGCTCGATTGCGGCAGGACATCAGATCGTCGCGTTGACGCCCGCCCGCGACTTCGGCACTGCCCATCTTCCTGGCGCGATCCAGCTCGACTGGCCCGAGCTCGAGGTCACCGACACGTCCGACGAATCGATCGCCCAGTGGGCAGCTTCGATGCGAGACATCGCGTCGTCATTCGAGGCATCAACCGGAAGTATCATCGCCTATGACGGGGGAACGCTGTTCGCGGCAAGGCTGTGGTGGGTGCTCTTCTACCTCGGCTTTCCGGAAGCGCAGGTCCTCAATGGTGGTCTCGCCGCATGGTCCGCATCTGGAGGCGAGGTCGTGAAGGGCAACGAGCCCTCCGCCGCCACTCCCGCCGCTGGCGCGACTTCAGCGGCGGTGCGTCGCAGTTCGCTCGCGACGTTGCGTGATGTCGAAGGTGCCATTGGAACATCCGATGTTATCCTGTTGGATGTAAGGGCAAAGGATGAATACGTCGCCGGGCATGTTCCCGGAGCGGTCAACCTCGCCTACACGCTGAACGCGGAAGATAGCTCGCCGCACCGTTGGAAGTCGGCAAACGACCTCACGGCAATGTATGCGGCAATCGGTGTGACGCCGAACAAGACGATCGTTCCGTATTGTTCGACGGGCGTCCGCTCCGCGGTGACATTCTTTACCCTGTGGCTGCTCGGATTCGACCAGGTGGCGCTTTATACGGGATCATGGGCGGAGTGGGGCAAGAACCCCACAACACCGAAGCGGACAGGTGATCGCCCCTGACCGCATTTGGGGATTCGGGTCGAACCATTGAAGACACGAGCATGTGGCACGTGTCTTCAATCTGCAAGAGGAAAAGGACGTGCAATGACTATCATTCGCATCATCGCCTCCGTGATCATCCCGCCGATAGGTGTGTTTCTCAAGCGGGGTCTGGGCTTCTCGTTCCTTCTCAGCATCCTCCTCACGATCCTCGGATATGTTCCGGGGCTCATCTATGCACTTTTCGTCGTCATCGGCGACGACTGAGCTGCGCGCATCCCTTGATTGGGGCAGCAGACAAGGGGGCATGGGATCGAGAAGACCATACTTCTGGCTCTTGCCTGCCAGGCGGTATGAGGACGATCCATATCGTGCCTTGAGTCGAGCGTGGAGAACGTGTGCGTCTCTCCCGATTCGGGATTGAGAGCTGGCAAAACCCATGCAGATTGCTCTGCCGATATGGCGAGGCGCAATCCTAGGAATCGACCTCGCCGCCGATGGCAGACACAAGGTCCGCCGCTCCGGGAAGGGTGACGTTGAGGGTGGTGGTTCGGGTGGCGATGCCCGCTATCTTATCTGCCTACCCTCCGGCCCGGTTCCAGCGCAACCGCAGAATAACGGACGTTGGGTGAACCCGTCACCCCCGTCGTCTCATGCAGCAGAGTCCTTGGCGAGGACTCCAAGTCGCTCGTGGAGCAGCATGAGGACGGCGGCTTCTTCTGGCGGAAGCTCGGTCAGTGAATCGGCGATCTCGCGATCGGCGCGTTGGCGAATCGTTTCCACGGTTTCACCTTCCAAATAGGCATCGATCACGGCGGGGTGCACGTAGCACTTGCGGCAGACCGTACGGGTATTGCCGAGACGTGCTGCGACCGTCTCGATCGCGTTGACGATATTCGTCTTCGCCCGAGCATCGGAATCGAATTCGTCGAACGCCGCCAACGCCTGAGCTGCAAGGACAGTCCCCGCCCATGTCCGGAAATCCTTGGCGGTAAAATCTTCCCCACTGATCTCATGAAGGTAGGCATTGACGTCGTTTGAATCGATCGTCTCGGGTGTCCCGTCGCTGTCGATATACCGAAAGAGTTCCTGCCCCGGAAGCTCCTGCAACCGCTTGACGACTGCGGCAAGACGACGATCCTTCAGCTCGATCTCGTGTTCCACGCCCGATTTGCCCTTGAACGTGAACCTCAGCATCGTCGATGAGACATCGACATGGCGATTCCTCATCGTCGTGAGTCCGAATGAGTTGTTCTCCTTGGCATAGCGCTCGTTGCCGACGCGAATCAGCGTCGTTTCGAGCAGCCTGACGAGTGTGGCTATCACTTTGGTGCGGGGCAGCCCCTGCTGGCGCATGTCTCGATCGACACGCTCTCGAATACCTGGAAGTGCGCGGCCGAACATCACCATCCGCTCGTACTTGGACTCGTCGCGAACCTCACGCCAACGCTCGTGATAGCGGTACTGCTTGCGACCGCGCGCATCGCGTCCTGTTGCCTGGATGTGGCCGTTTGCGTGCGTGCTGATCCACACATCCCGCCAGGCGGGTGGAATCACGAGCGCCTTGATCCTGGCAAGGGTCTTTAGATCCGAGATTCGAGTTCCCTTGGGGTCGCGGTAGGAGAATCCCTTTCCTGCCCGATGCCGGGTGATAGCGGGCCGGTCGACATGGGAGTAGCTGAGTCCCGCCTCTTTTGCGACAAGCGCGGGGTCGACGATGACAGGAATAGCTAGAGTGGCAGGAGACGTTTCCATGGAAGTTCGAGCCTCGGCATGCATTGGCGATAAACGGAGGTTCCAGATTCGACGAACGCATGCGTGCAAGCGGACTTACACGATGTCGCTGGTTTTCATGCATCTGTTATGCAGGGCGGATGCCACGTTGGCAGGAAAGGGCAGGTCCAAAGGTGTACGGATACATCGCCTTTCAGGGCGCCAGCGGTGATCGGATTGAGCAGGAAAATCCTGACATCTCCCAGCATGCGGTTTCCGCGTCTTTCCAAGCTTCAGGGCAGGTTCCGTTTGGTCTGCCGGAAATTCAGGCATGAAGACGCCCCGGCGCTTGAGCGTCGGGGCGTCTTCATGGTTTTGGCTTGAGACGGTATCAGGTTGAATGGCGGGCAAACCGACGCCGCAGGAGCCAATCACAATGGACTGCGGACTGCGAGAACGAGCGGGTGGACACCCCTACGTGACCTCAGCCCCCCACTGTTCCTGCGGGACGTCGACCGAATTGGATTACGTATGACGACGTACGACGTGTCTAAAACTCGCTGATGAGGATGATGATCGCGCTCGGAAGCGTCAGCAGCACGGATCCGATCAGCACCCACCAGAAGTATTTTTTCTCCCTGCTTGGGCCGTTGGTCGTGAAGTTGATGGCGATGATCCGCAGGCCGTTCAACGTGTGATAGATCACCGCGCCGACGAGCAAGATCTCCATCGGGATGATAAACCAGTTGCCGTAAAACTCGACCGAATGATTGTAAACGTCACGCCCGAGCCCGATCAGCATGATGTCGATGATATGGATCAGGAGGAAAAACAGGATACCGATGCCAGTGGCACGATGGAGCACCCATGCGTACTGGCCGGCATCACCCGCATAGACCGGCGTGCGGCCGTCCTTGAGGTTCTTGCCGACCCAGATTGCGAGGGCCACCACCGACACATAGGTGCCGATCGCAAGCAGGAAAAGAAGCGCACCCAGCGCTTGCGCGATCCACATCTGTCCAGAGAGTGGTCCGGTATTGTCGCGCGACATCTGCTCATCGAAGGTCACGATCGTGATCAGACCGATGACGGAGAAGACGATTCCGAAGACCCAGATCAGGCTGAAACCGATCTGCCTGGCGAGGGGTTTGCGCAGAAAATCCTTGACCGAGAAGCGCAATCCGATAAGGCCATGCCAGAGTGCCGCGAACAGCAGCAAGGTGTCGAAGGATCGCCACAATGGATTCGACCACCGCTTCGACACGAAGTCGAACGTGGTGTCTGAGGGCACGTTCAGGTAATGCGTGATGAAGAGGTGGCCACCGGCAAGAAAGACCAATGCCAGTCCGGAGACACGGAGAAAGTACCACATCAGTCGTTCGGTGCCTGGGCTTTCCGTCGACCCGAGACTGGAACCACTTGGCTCTTTCGATACGTACTCCATGTCTCCCGCATCCTCCCCGTCCGGTGAGTCGTCCGACCAGGCACATCGACCGTCGATGTCTGATAGCACTCGTCCGATCCCGCGTAACCTCGACACTCCGTCGCGTCAGGTGCGGGTCGATCGTCCGATCATATTCTGGCGAGTATTGTACGCGCTCGATCCTGTTCGTGGGCGATCGGAATGCACAATCCGCGAATCATTTTCGCCTTGACGCGATGCGATGGCAGGCGGGCCGACGTATTGGCGGTCGGCAACTGCGTTCAGGTGCGCTGCCCGAGGCGCCGTCCATTCGAGATGCCCAATTGCCGGACTGCCGAAGATTCGGGATGAAATGATTTATGATTGCCCGCTGCCGGCAATACCGCGCAATAGTCCCAGACCGCTGAGTGCCGAAAGGTTCGGGGATGCCAGCGTCGTTTCAGGCAACGTATCGCCCTCAAATGAACAGATTCCCAGTTCTGGATCGCACGTAACACCGGCTGGCATCGCCGCCACGTCGAGGGCTGGCGTCACTGGCGTGGCTGGCGTGGCTGTCGTGGCTGATGTGATCGCGAGCTTGAACCCGACGTGTGATTGGTCAAATCCCAGGCCTCGATAGAAGCGATGGGCATCGGTCCGGCTCGCGTTGGAAGAGAGTTGCACCATCGCCACCCCGCGCTGGGTTGCTTGTTCGATCGCCCACATGATGAGCTGCTTTCCCAGCCCCTCGCCGCGTTTACCTGATGCGACCCGCACGGCCTCGATCTGGGCACGGACGGCACCCTGGAGCGAGAGACCCGGAATGATCGTCAGCTGGAGCGTTCCGACGATCTGGCCGTTTCGTTCCATCACTGCCAGTAGCTGGTTCGGATCGGCCTCGATCAGCGCGAATGTTTGCCGATACGGGGCTTCGTCCGCGGGATTTTCACGCGTGGCTCCCAACTCGTCGTCGGCCAGCAACACGATGATTGCTGGAAGATCGTCTGATGTGGCGCGTCGCACGATCGGGACGGGAAATGGGTCGATGGTCGACGTGGTCATGATTTCATTCCTTGTTCTGCTCGAGCAGCTGCTCGTGCAGCTGTTCGTGAGGCTTCCCGTGCTGTTCGGCGCGCTGCCAGTCGCCTGAGCGACCGCCCTGTTTCTTTTCGACCCGGATCGCACCGATCATCATCCCCCGATCGATCGCCTTCACCATGTCGTAAATCGTGAGGCCGGCAGCGCTGACCGCTGTCAGTGCTTCCATCTCGACGCCGGTTTGACCCTTGGTGTCGACACGAGCCTCGATCTCGACGGTGTGTTCGGTGATCTCGAAGCTGATGTCGATCCGGGTCAAGAGGAGTGGATGACACATCGGAATGATCTCGGAGGTCTTCTTGGCGGCCATGATCGCGGCGATCTGGGCAACGGCGAGGACATCACCCTTGGCGGCCCGTCCTTCACGAATGACCGTGGCCGTCTCCCGGTTCATCCGGATGCGACCGCGTGCGACGGCGATCCTGTGCGTCTCGGCCTTCTCGCCCACATCGACCATGTGCGCCCGACCCGACGCATCGAAGTGTGTCAGGCCGCCGGGGGCGGGAGCGTCGACAGGGGCGTGATCATCAGCGGGGAGGAGCGCAGGTGAGTCGCTTCCGTGATTGGGTTCAGGATCGGTCATGATGGCGGTGGTTCCCCAGGGTTCTGGCGGACCGGTGTGCTGAACAGCAACGACCGGTCGCGCACGGTGGCGACAGTTTGATGTCCATTGTGCCATGGTGGGATTCGCAGGTTCCGCAACGCATCTTGCCGTGTGACCACCCCGGCTTCGGATGACTACACTGTTGGGAGTCATCTTCGGACATCGTTCAGCATGTGAGTATGTCAGCACGAAAGGCCGTTGCAGCAGAAAGGTCGCGCGACGTTTCCCACGAACAGGCTTTTTATCGTCCGGCACGCGCAACCAGAGGTTGATCCCTCATGCCCGCCAGCAATGTGGCCGCTCTCGCCTGCTGGCCAGCAATCGGCACGTGCGCTGGCGTTCGATCTCGGGTGCTGGTCGCCGGGGCCGATTGTGGCGAGCTCCGAGCGGAAGGCGCTGGAAACCGGCAATGAGATGTCGGCAGTGCTCGACCTCGGTGTCACCACCAACGACGATCTTCAGGAGCAAGGCTTTGGCTCCGTCCGGTTCCTTGCGGATCCGGCGGCATTCGAGGCGGCGGTTCGAGACCACTATCATAAACCCCTCCAGGCGGTGCTCGGCGATGAGTCCAGTGACGCCGCTGCAAGGCGTCTCGAGGATGCGCTCGATCGGATTCTTTCAACCGCCCCCTCGTCCAACGGGCCGCCGATCGTCGTGACGCACGGCAGGATTCTGGCGTCGTTTCTTTCGAGATTGACAGGCGAGGACGCGTTCGTCATTTGGAAATCGCTTCGTCTCCCCGATGCGATGATGGTCGATCTTGAACGCAGGAAATTTTCGACGATCCGGTAGTGGCAGATAATCTCATGCATGGGGAGGCATTGTGTCCGAAGGTTGGCAGGCATTGGTCAATGCGGTGGTGGTTGCCATGGTGGCGTCGTTGGCGTTGCTGATCTTCAGTGGCGCGAGTGGGCGCAATCTGGCGATATCCATCGCCCTCGGGATACTTGCGTTTGTTGTCACGTATGTTCGTGCGATTCGCTCCTGACCTCGGATCGCACCTCGATGTTCCTGCCTTCTGACCTCAGGCTTCGGGCCTCTGGACTGCTCGACGCGGCTGCTCGACGCGGCTGCTCGACGCGGCTGCTCGACGCGGCTGCTGATATGACGTGACCGAAGGAACGCCCTGTGTTTACTTGATGTCCGTATTATACCAAGTCAGGGTGAACACGTGTCCTACGCCAAGTCTCGTCGAGCGCGAACTTCCGCCCACCGGTAGGGAACGGCCTTGTGCCGTTCCGATGGCCCGCAGGGCCATATGCCCAACGGTTCTTGCAGACTTGGTATGAGGGGATCGACCACCAGTCGAGCGGGACGGCGCCGGCCGCCGCTGCGAGGCCGTACCCGATGAAGCTCCAACGTCGCTGCAATCGGTTGTAGAACTCGTGACAGTGTTGCTCCGCCTCCGCGCCTGCCCCTTGCCTGCCATCCTGAGTCTGTCGAAGGATATCTTTCGATATTCCGGCAAAGAGGGCTTCCCGCATGCCAGCGTTTCAAGCCACGGGCAAGGAGCACCCGTACGTGAATAGTCGATATCGCGGTGTGACTACTCGGTGAGCCGAACGACCGTGTTGCGAAGCATGCCGATCTTGTCGATCGTGATGTTGACGACATCGCCATCCTGAAGCGTGAATTCCGCAGGCGGGATGATTCCCGTGCCGGTCATCAGGATCGCGCCGGTCAGGAACGCATTGTAGCGATGGAGGTAATCCACGAGTTCGGTCAGTGGACGATGGATCTGACTTGTAGACGTCTTGCCCTCGAAGTGGATCGCACCATCGCGCTCGATCACCAGTGAGATATCGAGGTTGTTCGGGTCCGCGAGCTCGTTGACGAGCACGATCGCCGGACCGACCGCAGCGCAGCCGCTATACACCTTGGCCTGGGGCAGATAAAGCGGATTCTCGCCTTCGATCGAACGAGAGGAGACATCATTGCCGATCGTGTAGCCGACGATCTCCTTGTGGCTGTTCACCACGATCGCGAGTTCCGGCTCCGGGACATCCCATGTGGAGTCTCCGCGAATCCCGACACTTCCGTCCGGGCCGGAGACGCGGTCGGCGGTCGCCTTGAAGAACAGCTCCGGCCGTTCGGCCTCGTAGACGAGATCGTAGACGTCCTTCTGGGTCGACTCTTCCATCCGCGCGTCGCGGCTGCGGGAATAGGTGACGCCACAGGCCCAGACTTCCTGGGTATCGATCGGGGCCAGCAGGCTGATCTGCTGGACGTGGAGTGGGCTGCGAGTGTTGTCGAGCACGTTCTTGATGGCAGCCTGCAGGTCCGCGAGCGGCATTTGCAATGCGGCGTTGAGGGTGGTCGGAGTGGTCGGACCACTGGTATCGCTGAGTTCGAACACCTCCTCCCCATCGAGCACGCCAAGGCGGGGGGTCTGGCTATCTTCGGTCAGGAAACGAATGAGTGGCACGAGCGTATTCCTCCGGGTGAGTCGTAATCCGAATCGACTGGGTCGTTCTCCGCATCGGTCATACCTGCGGGAATGCTACCCGAGATCGTGGAAGTTCGCTGTTGTTCCCTGCTGCGAGTCGAACCCGTCGCGGAAGGATACGCTGTGCCGATGCTGGCGGAATCAGGAACCGCTCACAACTGTAAAGACCGTCGAGAAGTGGCGCCCGACGCCGGACGCCCGACGCTCGATTCGGCTTTCGTGTGGCAGGTCGCTTCTCGGCATCAGATGGCAGTCGCGGTACGCAGTCGCGGCTCGCAGTCGCTGTTCGCAGGAGGCGGCCCGCATGCAGCATCGGGTCGTTGTTATCCGTCCTGTGCCGCCGCGGTCGTTCGCTCGTGGACCCGCTCGGCGAGGAGTTCGGCGATGTGCCGAACGTCCAGCTTGCGGCCGGACGCATCGGCTCCCCCGCGCAGATGCATGAGGCACCCCTGGTTGTCGCTGACGAGGATCGTCGCCCCGGTAGCGTCGGCGTTGACGAGCTTGCGGTTCATGAGTCGCTCCGAGATCACCGGATATTCGAGGCTGAATGATCCACCGAAGCCGCAGCAGAAGGTCTCGCTGAGTTCGCGCAGGTCATCGCCCATCACATCCTCGAGCAGGTAGCGCGGCTCGGATTCCAGTCCCAGCGCGTTCAATCCCTGGCAGGAGTCGTGGTAGGTCAGCGTTCGCCGGTCGCCATCGAGCGCCGTTAGCGAGCCAACCGGCAGGTTGGCGACATTGACGAGGAACGACGTGAAATCCTGAATCCGGCCGGCGAGTCGCTCGGCACGCGGCAGCCAGGCAGGATCGTCTCGAAGCAGGTGCAGATAGTCCTGCGTCATCATCGCGACGCAGCTGGCACTGCCGGAGATGATGTAATCGGCGGGAATCGCCTCCATCCGTTCGATCGTCCGTTTCACCATCGGCAGTGCGTGAGGGGTGTCACCTGAATTGTGCGGGATGAGCCCGCAGCAATGCAGATCCTGGGGCGAGATCGTGGTGATGCCGAGAGCGTGCAGCACGATGCCGACCGCCTCACCCTGCTCGGGGTAGAGCATCGTGGTCATGCAGCCCGGATAGAGCGCCACGCGCAGTCCGTCCGCCGCGTTCGGGATGATGGCGGGACTGGCGGCGGGTGTGACGGGTGTGACGGGAGGCGCTTGGCGGGTGCCTCGCTTTTTGATCCGATCAGCGATCGTCTGCATGGGTCACCTCGGGTTTGGCCTGCCGCGTACGGCGAGCCGGCGCGATCGCCGGCAAGCTCCGCCAGCGTGTCTGCCGGTTGAGTATCGGGATGCGCTTGCCGCGCACGAATGGCGTGCCCCGCGTGAGTGGAAGCTGGGCACGGCGACCGATCTTCAGCATGAGTTTCACGAGTTGCGGGTGAGAGTAGCCCATCAGAACGACTTTCTTGATCGGCTTCAGCCCCTTTTGCTCGACCACCATCTTGCGGACATCGAGGATCTGGCGAGGCAACGGGATCTCCACCGGGCACACCATCTCGCAGGCATTGCACGAGAGGCAGAGTGACTGCGGCCCGGCAACCGCATCGATCCCATGGAAGAACGGCGTCACCACGAGGCCGATCGCGCCGGTGTAGATGTGTCCGAAGACATGGCCACCGAGCTCGCGATAGGGTGGACAAACATTTGCGCAGGCGGCACATCGAATGCAGTGGAGCGCCTCGCGGAATTCGGACCGGTCACGCATCGCGCGGCGACCGTTGTCGACCAGCACCAGATGCTGCTCCTGACCGGGGCTGGGACCGTGGATGAATGTCGTGTAAACCGTCAGCCGCTGCGCGGTGGCACTGCGGGCGAGCAAGCGCAGCTGGGTCATCGCATCTTCGTAGCTGGGCACCAGTTTCTCGATCCCCGCCAGAATGACATGGATAGGCGGGATAGACGATGTAAGACGGGCGTTGCCCTCGTTGGTGACCATCATCACCGTCCCGGCCTCGGCGATCATCGCATTCGCGCCCGTGATCCCCATATCGGCCCTGAAGAAAACGTCTCGCAAGGCATCCTTGGCGGCGTGCACCTGTTCCTCGACGTTGGTTCGAGAGATCTCGCGACCGAGTTTTGCCGTGAAGATGTCTCCCACCTGCTCGCGGGCAAGGTGGATCGCCGGCATCACCATGTGGCTGGGTCGTTCGCCGCGAAGCTGCACGATCCATTCGCCAAGATCGGTCTCGACTACCTCGATCCCATCTTCCTCGAACCGGTGATTCAGTTCGATCTCCTCCGACACCATCGATTTCGACTTGGCGACGAGCTTGACATCGTGCTGCTCGGCGATGTCCCGAATGATTGCCGTGGCTGCGTCGGCATCTTCCGCAAAATGCACGATCGTGCCGGTCTTCTCGATCTCGCGCACGAACTGATCGAGATAGAACTCGATGTTGTCGATCGCGTCGGTCTTGGCGGCTTTCATCTGCTTGCGCAGGTGCTCGAAGTCGATCTCGTCGACGAGGGGCTGACGCGACGCCTTCCAGCCCTGCTGGAAGTTGGTCAGGTTGCGGGCAAGCTGGGCATCACCGATCGCGCTGGTGTAGCGCTCCTCAAAGGGATGCTCGGGTTCGCCGTGATCCGCCGGTCCAGCGGAATCGGCAGCGACGTGGCCAGGTGCGTTCTCGACAGATTCCGGAATCTTGATCGATGGAAGAGCCATGAGGCGACGAACGACCTTTCGGGATCTTGCCGCCTGTGGGCGGCTGCGAGAGATTTCTCGACAAGCTCGAAATGACACGTAAAAAAACAAGGCGACACACGCTCGAAATGACGAGTAAAGGGCGGGGGCGACACCCGGCGCCAAGTGGTTGACAGACCACCAAGACGGGTCGAGGGTCTACCCATTTGGCGGTGTTCAGCGCCGCTGCCCGATGTCGCTGCCAGAGCAAGCCTTGGAGTCGCCCCCTACGAGATCTTATCGGTGAAGATGACGTGCAGGATACCAGGACCCTGCACCCCGACCGCGAGCGTCCGCTCGATGTCGGCGGTCCGGCTTGGGCCGGTAACGAACGTCGCGTAGGATGCGCCGGTCGCCGAGACGTCACGCAGGATGCCGGCGGCAACCGTCAAATCTGCGACCAGTGTCGCCTGCCGGCAGAGCACGATCAAGGTTTCGGTCATCAGGGTCACGGAACGGCCCGCGACGGCTGGTTCGACCAACAGGGACGAGCCCGTCTCGGCAATCGTCGCGTGGGCAATCGCCAGGCCGAGGGGCTGATCGCGGACCTCACTCGGCCCTTTCGAGATGCGTGGTGTGAGTCCTCGCGCGGCGAGCGCCGCCAGCAGTCCGGGAGCATTGCTGGCGGTTTCCTCGGCAATCCAGACGACACGTTCGGAGGGCGCATCGTCTGGTTGCGTGGGATACCGCTCTACAATCGCGGCGGCCAAGGCATCCGTGCCACTGGCCTGTGTCGCGTGTCCACCCGCCGCCGCCAATCGCTCTGTGAAGCGGGGGTAAAGCGTTTCGAAATCAGTCGCGATCATCGAGGAGTCTCCCCGGGATCGACACGTTTCGTCGGCCTACTGGCCAGTGTGGTGCGCTTCTCAAAAGATCCTTGGTTCCTCACATCCATTCGGCATGACACGTTCAGGATCGCAGGGGAAGACACTACACCTACAACGTCGCGCCGATGATCCACGGGTTGAACTCTTCCTCACCGATATCGGCGATTTCGCTCTTGCTCTCTTCTCCGGACGCGACGGCAAGGATCTTCTCGAAGATCTCCATGCCCATCTCGTCCAGGGAGATACCATCGAGCATCCGGCCACAATTGATGTCCATGTCGGGTTCCTGCTTCGCGAACAGATCGCTGTTGGTCGCCAGCTTGATCGAAGGTGCCGGCTTGAAGCCGAAAGCGGAGCCGCGACCGGTCGTGAAGGCGATGATGTTGCAGCCGCCGGCAACCTGGCCGGTGGCGGAGACCGGGTCGTAGCCAGGCGTATCCATATGGACAAAGCCGCGCGTCGTGATCCGATCGGCATACCCAAGCACATCGTTCATGGGTGTGGTTCCGGCCTTGGCGATTGCTCCCAGCGATTTCTCATAGATCGTCGTGAGGCCACCCAGCTTGTTTCCAGGCGAGGGGTTGTTGTCGATCGAGGCGCCAAACATCGCCGTATAATCTTCCCACCAGTGAATCCTGTCGACCATTTTCTGGGCGACCTCGGGTGACACTGCCCGACGTGTCAACAGGTGCTCGCCGCCATAGACTTCGCTGGTCTCCCCCAGCACGATCGTTCCGCCTTGGCGGACGATCTCGTCGGCAGCGCGGCCGAGCGCCGGGTTCGCGGTGACGCCGGACCAGCCATCGGACCCTCCGCATTGCAGTGCCAGCACCAGTTCCGAGGCAGGGACCGGTTCGCGGACAGCCTTGTTGGCTTCCGGCAGCATCTGCATCACGGCCTCGATCGCGCGTTCGACCGTCTTCTGAAAGCCTCCGTCCTGCTGGATCGTCAGGACCTGCGGCTGATGGCCTTCGCCGAGCGTCGTGTTCGCGATCATGTCATCCGGCTGGTTGGTCTCGCATCCGAGGCTGAGGATGATGTAGCCGCCAACATTTGGATGATCGACGATCCCCGCCATTGTTTTCTGCAGCTGACCGAGATAGTTGGAGCCATAGTGCGCGCCGCATCCGCCCTTGGTCGCCAGCCCGATCACGCCGTCGACATTCGGAAACCGATCCATGATCGGGTTGTCGCGAAAATGGTCCGCCACTCGTCGCGTGGCGGACGACGAGCAGTTCACCGATGCCAGCAGCGCGACGTAGTTGCGTGTGCCAACTCGTCCGTCGGCGCGCTTGAATCCCATGAATGTGCGGCGTTCCGATTCGGGCAGCATCTCGACCGGGGCGTAGTCGGCGCAGAAGGCGTAGTCGAGGTCGAGTTCGCCCTGGTGCACGACGACGTTCTGGGTATGGATATGCTGACCGGCCCTGATCGGAACAGATGCGAAGCCGATGATCTGACCGTATCGACGAACTGCCTCACCCAGTGGGATGTCGCGGAGGGCAACCTTGTGTCCGGGCGGGATCATCTGCACAACGACGAGCTCGGAACCATCGCCCATCTCGATCGTAGTGCGCGGCAAGAGAGGCTGTTTGGCGATCAGCAGGTTGTCGGCGACGTTGAGCAGAACGGAGACATCGTTCTGTCGAACGTTGCCGCGCTGTGCGTGGCCGAGAAGTGGAGATGGGGAGGATGTGGCCATTGGGTGAGTCCTTTTATAGGTCGCGGGACGTGGGATCGAATGCGATCAGCGGGCGGTGAGACCACCGTCGATCACCATCTGGGCGCCAGTCACGTAGGCGGCTTCGTCGGATGCAAGATACAGTGCTAGCGGCGCGATCTCGTCGGGACGTCCCATTCGGCCGATCGGTTGCCGCGCGTGAAGCTGCTTGCGGGTTTCCTCTTCTTCCCCGGCATGATAGCGGGAGAGATAGGCATCCACGAACGGGGTTTCGACCGTGCCCGGGCAGATGCAATTGCAGCGAATTCCCTGATCGACATAATCCATGGCCGTGGATTGCGTCATCGAGATGACGGCGCCCTTGGTCGTGCCATACGCGAAGCGACGTGGCACCGCGACCTGACCCGCGATCGACGCGATGTTGACGATCGAGCCGCCTTTGGGTTCCTGGTCGATCATCTGCGTCACGGCGGCAAACGAGCAGTTGTAGACACCATAGACATTGACGGAGACAAGGCGGGCGAATCCCTCGGGGTCGGTTTCGGTCAGCGAACCGACCATCCCGATGCCTGCGTTGTTGACGAGAATGTCGAGATGACCGTATTCACCGGCGATTGACTGGACAACGGCGCTGGCAGAATCGATGCTGGTGACATCGAGATGGTGGGCAGCGGCCGCGCCGCCTGCGGCGAGGATCTCATCGACGACACTCTGGGCGGCGGCGTCATTGAGTTCACCGATGGTGACGTGGGCACCCTGTTTGGCGAAGAGAAGCGCGATCTGGCGACCGATGCCGGAACCCGCACCGGTGATGAGAGCGGTTTTGCCGTCGAGTCTGAACACAATACCTCCCCAAGCGCGATGGATGTATGGGCGCAATCCGCTCGGGCCACTCGGCAAGATCGGACGCGATTGTCTGGGAGACCATTGTATACAATTTCCGGCAGATGGAAACAGGTGTCATCTGGAGGAGGATCGTCGGGCTCAGGCAGGGCCGGGGCCGGACGAGGCGGTCTCCCGTGCAGCTGCCCGTGCAGCTGCACGGGCGGCCTTGTCGTGCAGGGCACACAGATTCCGCTTCGCTATGACAGAGGTGGATATCTTGCCAGACCGCGACACACGTCTTTGACGTGTCGTGGAAGGGAGACCTGCATGGCAGGTCGGGACAAGGCTTCCAGGTACTCAGGCGCTCACCTGCCCTGGCTCTGGGCGATGAAGATCATCCCAACACGATACCTGCTGTCCATCACACGTCATCTCCGCCATCTCCCCCCATTTCTGCCCGGCTGGATTTCGACCATCTCGCTCGCACGTTCTTCAAGCTGGATCGGAACGTGAGGCGTGGGGCCTCGGCGGTGAGCAGCCTGATCGCTTCCTTATCGAGAATGCGGGCATGCTCGAGCGCAGAAAAGAGAGGCACGTCGCCCGTGAACCTGCCTGAGGTCGAAAGCCGTCGATGCGATCGCTGGCAGGGACCGATTCCGTGCGATTGCCCATTCCGCGGTTGCCGTCGATCGCCATTCGATGGCGGCAGGATGCAGGATGCAGGATGCAGGATAGTTGAAGGCTGAAGATCTGGATGCGCCCGGCGGCGATCGTGTCCACTTCGGTCGCGATATCGGCACATGATCCACATGAGGCATCGAACCCCAGGAAGCACATCGTCATCGGTGATTCGGCTTTCGGAATCATGCCGGATCTTGGGTAGTGGGAGGCTTCGTCCAAATCAACGCGTCGATTCGACACACGTACGAGACCAGACCTCACCGGACCTCCCTCGTTTACACGAGTCATCCGATTTGTCTTGTCATATGGGTTGTGTCAGTTCGCGCATAACCGGACAAACGGTGAGTAGGGATAAAAACGTGAATGGGTGGAAAGTTGTCGCGAAAACCGGACATCTTGCAGGCGGAAACATCCGAGTAGTCGTGCCCGTTGATGAGACGATAAGAACGTGGCGCGTGCTGCCTGGATGTTCCAGGTTTGAACCTCACCGTCAACGCATGCAGTGGGGAGTGCCGTGATATCTTCTGAAAATCGCCGGAATGAATCACGGCGTATGTGGGTGGTGGTTGCCTGCCTGTCGATAGCGTATGTGATCGTACGACTCGTGAATATCGACACTTCGATCTCCGTCGACGAGCCGGTGTTTCTCGGTATCTCCGCGAACTTCTACAACGCGCTTGCGCATGGCGACTTCGCCCGGACTTCGCAGTTCCTCTATCCCGCCGTCCCAATCATGTGGGCGGGAACGCTGGGGTTTCTGGTCGAACTACCCACCTACGTCCACGCTTACGGGCAATACATCCCGTCCGATTTTCAAGGGAGCGTCGCGCCGATCCGGTCGATTGGTGGCGATCCGCTTGAGGTGCTGCATGCCGCGCGGTCAGCCAAAGTCCTTCTTCAGGGGAGCTGCTTTCTGATCGCTCTCGTCATGCTTTACCGATTGTTCGGAATGTGGGTGACAGTCATCACCTCCGCGTTCATCATCTTCGATCCATTCCTCATCGCGCACGATCAGATGCTCCATGTCGATGGCCTTGCCGGAATCTCTGCTTTCGCCTGCATGCTGGTGATCGCATATGGGGACAGGAATCCCGATCGGATGCGACTCTGGCTGATGGCCGGGGTGTTGGCGGCACTCTGCTGGTTGACGAGAATTACCGGACTCGTTCTACTGCCATTGGCAGTGCTGGTCGTTCTGGATGGAGCGATTAGAAGGTTCCGGCGATCAGAACTGACCGGCCGGGACGCCTGGATGTGGTTCTGCCGGCGATCCGGCATGTTCCTGGCGGCAGGGCTCGTCGCAACGGTGATCCTCTGGCCTGCCCTGTGGGTAGCGCCAGTCGACACACTCCAGTTCGTCTACACCGAGTGGAAGCGGTCGATCGAGACGCCACACGATTGGGGTCTCTATTTCATGGGGAAATCGATCAGTGGTGATCCGGGAATGCTCTTCTACGTGTTCGTCGTCCTGTTCAAGCTGACACCATTCACGAAGGTCGGCCTCGCGATCTTCGGAGTGGCGGCATTGTTCCGGATCGATTCGGTTCTTCCGTCGAGGAACTGGCGTCCTGTCGCGATTCTAGGTTCGTTCGTGGCGATCTATTCGCTCGGAATGGCTGCCGGAACTCGCAAGTTCGATCGATACATCCTGCCTGATTTTCCGTTCTTCGATCTCTTCGCGGCGATGGCCGTGGTTGGCGTGGTGATGCTGATCTGGCAGTCCCGTCGAGCAACGCTCCGGTATGCGGGTCTGGTTTTCGTCGCGGTGTTGTTGATGGGGCAGTTCTTCTCATCCGCGGCGGCGCGACCGTACGAATTGCTGTACAACAATCCGTTGATGGGCGGGCTCAAAACAGCCGAATACGTCCTCATGCCAGGGTGGGGCGAAGGGCTGGATGAGGCGTCAGCGTGGATCTTGAACCAACCGGGCGAGCCTCCGTATGCAGTGCGCTCGTCGATCTCGCCGCCGTTGCTGACGTACTACTTCCCGGAGAGCGTCGTCGTCGGTGGGCTTGGGATGGAGCCGTCGCCTGCGAGTGTCTGGGCGTGGGCGAATACCGGTTACGGCATCACGACGATTCTGCAATGGAACCGGGCTGTCTATGCGAACATCTCGGACGCGTTCGCGGGACACGAGCCCGTGCATACGGTGAACGTCGATGGGCGGGAGGTCGTTCGAGTCTACGACCTCTCTCTGATCCCGCCGCCGGAATCATTGATTACCGAAAGTGGATGCAGTTGGACGTTCGATGGTGGTGTCACCTATGCGGCGATCGGGCCGCACGTCGCGCGAGGCGATAGTCCACCTCCAGCTGAAGGGATGCTGCGGATCGAGGTGATCTTCCAGACGGCCGACTCGACGAAGCTCCGCGCATCGTACCGAGTCGCCGGAACGCTCCACGCACGAGATGGTGACGCGCCAGACATACCGTTCACGACGACATTGCACCCCAATGTCACGCAGCGGTTGTTGAGTCGTGCGATCGCGGATGTTCAGCTGCCATCCGGGCGCACGCTGGATCAGTACTGGGCGGAGGTGAGCATGAGCGATGGTGCCACAGGCGACACGCTGACCGCACACATGGTCGGTGATGAACGGATCGTGGAAGCTGCTGGAAAGCCTGAGTGCTGATCGGAGCTCTTCTGGATGACCTGCAAGATCACGATCGACGTTCCAACGGTGCGGGGTTCGGAAAGTGGCAGCCTCGGAGCCGAACCCTATCTGAGGCGCTTCGTCTCCTGGCAGCGAGGCGCGTATCATCCGCCGCGCAATGTCGGGAGCCAGGGATGGTTGGTGTAGAGGAGCGTGATTGCGTTCGCGAGCCAGTTCCGCTGCGTTGGGGGGAGATGCGGTGCGACGGTGGCGAAGTCGGCCTCGTCCTTGGCGCGATTCGGCAGCTTTGACTTGTAGAGCAACTGGATCTCGGGAGCGAGGATCGGGATGCCCTCTCGCATCAGGGTCATTGTGCCGAGCGGTCCACGAATGCGATCGTCGCGCCGGAAGTGCCACTCCCCGGTGGATGCATCGGTGTTGACGACCATCAACTGAAAGCGCCACGGACCATCGCGCTGCCCGGTGCGCTGCCGGCACCAGATGTCATGGACACCGTCCGGAAGAGCCGTTCCTGCTTCCCACAGCGTCGTGGTGCCGCTGGCGGCGTGAAGTTCCCAATCCGGCAGGGTCCCGTGGAGCAGGGAGAGATCTTTCCGTTCGATCAGGACGTCGACGTCGCCATGTTCGCGGGATTGAACGCCAGTAAAGAGATCGAGCGCCCAACCGCCAGCGATGCACCATCGGCCACGATAATCCGCGAAGAGCGTAGCGGTTTCGGACGGTGTCAGGGAATCCCACGGACCCAGATGATTATGATCCGTCATGCGACACTCCTTTCCTCTGCGATAGCGGAGGATACATCAAGGACAAGGTAGGGGAGTCGGGGAGCGATGGTCGAGCGAGATGAGCGCGGAGCATGGGCTGGGGCGAGGGCGCCGCTGCCGGAGGGATCTTCGGGATGGGTCAGGGTGCGCGGTGCCCGCGAGCACAACCTGCGCGAGATCGACATCGACATCCCGCGCGATTCGTTCGTGGTGTTCACGGGCGTCTCCGGATCGGGCAAGTCCTCGCTGGCGTTCGGCACCATCTATGCCGAAGCCCAACGGCGCTATTTCGAGTCGGTCGCCCCATATGCGCGACGCCTGCTCGATCAGGTTGGCGCCCCCGATATCGATTCGATCGAGGGATTGCCACCGGCGGTGGCATTGCGTCAGTCCCGGGCGGGAACGAGTTCCCGTTCGTCGGTTGGAACGATCACCTCCCTCTCGAACGTGCTGCGGATGCTCTTCAGCCGGGCTGGAAACTATCTGGACCCCGATTCACCGCGTCTCGATTCGGATGCGTTCTCGCCGAATACCGTTGCCGGGGCGTGTCCCACCTGTCACGGGCTGGGCATGGCGCGCACCACCACCGAGAAGTTGCTGGTTCCTGATGCCTCGCGCTCGATTCGCGATGGCGCGATAGCGGTCTGGCCGGGAGCATGGTTGAGCAAGAACTATCGCGAGATTCTGGTGGAGCTTGGCTACGATATCGATGTGCCGTGGCACGACCTGAGCAGGGCGGATCGTGACTGGATTCTTTTCACTGACGAGGAACCCAATCTTGTCGTGCACCCGGTTCGCGAGCCGCACAAATCCCCCGCGACGTACAAGGGGCAGTGGATTTCGGTCCGGAAATATCTCTTCACGACCTATGCCAAAACACAATCGGAATCACAGCAGAAGCGCCTCGAACCCTTCTTCATCATCGGCCCATGCCCTGCCTGCCACGGCAAGCGATTGCGCCCGGAAGCGTTGGCGGTCACATTCGAAGGTCATGACATCATCGAACTGGCCGGCATGTCGCTCGATGACACGCGTCGAGTGCTCGTTGCGGCGGTTGCAGATCGTGGCCGCGGCGCCCACGAACGCAGCGGGTCCCAAGCATCTGTCGCCGCCGCGGTTGGTCGGGACCTGATTGCCCGGCTGGATGTCGTGATCGGGCTCGGGCTCGGATACCTGACCATGACCCGCGCCAGCACGGAGTTGTCCTCCGGTGAACTGCAACGATTGCGATTGGCCACCCAACTGCGCTCGGGGTTGTTCGGCGTGGTCTATGTGCTCGACGAACCCTCCGCCGGTCTGCATCCCGCAGACACCGAATCTCTCTACGCGGCATTGCGCCAGCTGCTCGCTGCTGGAAACTCGCTGTTCGTCGTCGAACATGATCTCGCGATCGCCCGGCGTGCGGACTGGATCGTGGATATTGGGTTGGGAGCGGGCATCGGCGGTGGCGAGATCGTCTACAGCGGTCCGCCCGCCGGGTTGGCAGTGGTTGAATCCTCTGTCACGTCGAGCTTCATGTTTCCTGCCAGCGACCCACATCGACATCAATCTCGATCTGCCCATTCCTGGCTGAAACTCGCAGGTCTCATCCGTAACAACTTGCAGGATATCAGCGTCGAGATCCCGCTCGGGGTGATGACGGCGATCATCGGCGTCTCCGGATCTGGCAAGACCTCGCTGCTCCAGGAGATCCTGAGCCTCGCTCTTCCCGGAAACTCTGGCAGCCCCGACAGCCCCGACAGCCGAGAGGATACGGACGCGGGTGCAGACGGAGTGGGCGTCACGCAGCCGAATGATTCGGGAGAGGAGGTAGGCTTCGCGCCTTCGAGAATCATCTCGATTGACCAGAAACCGATCGGCCGTTCTCCGCGCTCGAATCTCGCAACCTACACCGGCTTGTTCGACGGTGTTCGCAAGCTCTTCGCCGATCTTCCCGAGGCGAAGGCGCGGCGCTATACCGCCAGCCGTTTCTCCTTCAACATGAAGGGAGGACGCTGCGAAACCTGCCAGGGCGAGGGATCCATCGAGGTCGAATTGCTTTTCCTGCCGCGCGACTATTCACCCTGTCCAACCTGCCACGGTCGGCGGTACAACCCGGAAACCCTGGAGATTCAGTACCGTGGGCTGAGCATCGCCGATGTTCTCGATCTGCCGGTCGAGCGCGCCGTGGAGTTTTTCTCCGGCGTGCCGATGGTGAGGCGTGCATTGGATGCCCTGATGGATGTGGGGCTTGGTTATCTGACACTCGGTCAACCCGCCACCGAGCTTTCCGGTGGCGAGGCGCAGCGCATCAAACTGGCGACCGAACTGCAGCGGATGCTTCGGGGCGGCACGATCTTCGTGCTTGACGAGCCGACCGGGGGGCTTCACCCGGCGAACGCTCGCGATCTGATCGGCGTCTTCCGGCGCCTGGTCGACGCCGGAAGCACCGTCATCGTGGTCGAGCACAACATGGCGGTCGTTGCGGCGTCGGATTGGGTGATCGAACTCGGACCGGGTGGAGGTGACAGGGGTGGTCTGGTCATGGCGGTCGGGTCACCGACCGATCTTGTCCATGATCCCAGGAGCGTGAGCGCGAGCTATCTGGCGAACTTCCTGCCGCCGGGGGATCGATAGCCGCTACCCCTGTTGCACATCTCGCAATGTCTCGAGCCATGGATGTTCCGGCTGCTCGGCGGACCCCGGATAGAGAGGGAGATCGTATCCCGGAGCCAGCGGCGTTGAGGATCGGTCAGATGTGGAGCAGCCATGGTGAGATCCGCTTCATCCTTGGGACGATTTGGCAGACGTGCCTTGTAAAGGAGTTGGATCTCCGGTGCCAGAACCGGCAACCCATCGCATTGGTGCGGCAGGTCGCGGAGTGATCCCCGGATTCGATCGTCCCGGCGAAACAGCCAGTCGTCGCCATCCGTGTCCAGCACCATCAGCTGGAACCGCCATGGAGGCTCATCTCCGGTCTGATTGATGACGCTTGCACGCCCTGCCTTGTCCTTCTCAATCGTTTCCTTCGCCATACGGCACCAGATGTCGTGAACTGCATCCGGCAGAGGCGTTCCCACAAGCCATGGAGTCAGCGATCCATCCGCGGCATGAAGCTCCCAACCGGGTAGTGCATCGTGGAGCAGCGCGAGGTCGCGACGGAGAACTAGCACGTCGATGTCGTCGTGCGGACGAGACGTCCCGCTGCAGGAGAGATCGAGCGACCACCCACCGGCAATGCACCAGATGCCAGCGTATCCGGCGAAGAGCGATCCGATCTCCGGCGGCGAGAGGGGGTTCCATTGTCCCAGGTCATCGGCAGTCGCCATGCGGCAGCTTATGCCGGATTCGCGCGGGTATGGGCCACGGCCGCATCTGCTGCGCCGACGAGGAGGACCGATTGCTTGGCGTGCAATTTCCGCAGGTTGGTCCGTCTTCATAGGGCCTTGCCCGGATGACGTTGTGGACTGGCGGGAACGATGTTGTTGGCGGGGTGGGGCGGGTATCCGGGACGTATGGAATGGTGGTCCCTCGCGTTACTCGGGTGACAAGGAAAGTCGTGAACTCATCCTCGCTCATCCAGAGACGATGATGAGATTGGCATAGAGTGCCGTGTCGCCGGTGCGAATGGTGGCTCGACCCTCGTGACTCAGGCGCTTGAGTTCGAGGTGGGAGACCGTCATCAGCGGCACGTCGTCCAGTACCTCGCGCAGGGATGCGATCCAATCAGGACTCACGGTGAGCGCTTCTTCAGCCATGAGCACGCGATCGATCACGAACTCGTCGTGCACACCCCGGAGCACGTCCAGCACTGTCGGAATGCCATCGACGAGTGCAAGATCAATTCGCTCGGGTTCATCCGGAACCGGAAAGCCACGATCGCAGATCGTGAAATACGCGGTATGACCGGTGCTCGCCAGCAAATGACTGATGCCCGGGTGAAGAATGCCTCCCCGTTTCATGACTGCACGCCCTTGTCCTGACCGTTGTCTTGCTCGATGCGCTGCTCGTCGCGCTGCTCACCTTCGACGCGCGCGCGCTGATCCAGCGTGATCTGTTCGGCCAGCGTGGGGCCCGGTCGTTTGAAGATCAGCACTGGCTGGTTATCGATTCCACTGATCGTGGACGCGAGTTCCCAGCGCTCGTTGCCGAGCGCATTCAGATGCTCCGCGCTTAACTGCCCGTAGAGGTTTTCGACGTGGTATTCCCAGCGGCCCGTTGCTCCACTCATGCGATGGATTCCTCTTCTTCCCCGGTATTGGCGTTCCCGTCGTCCTCGTCCTCGATCGTTGTGGCGCCATCGTCATCGAGTTCCAGCGCGAAATCTGCAAGCACACGGTCGCGAATGCTCAGGATGTGATGTTCGAGGGCGCTGGAAGCCGCATCGATGTTTCCCACGATCAGATGGTTCAGGATAACCCGGTGTTCCTCGAGCGCAAACTCGATCCAGCCCGTAATCATCAGGCCCGCTTTCTGGAACACGGCGATCTGGCCCCACAGTCCGCTGAGAATCGCGATCAGCCTGCGGTTTCCGGAATTCTCGATCAACAGCGTGTGAAATCCACGGTCGACCTCGAGGAACGCGAACGCCGCGTCTGTCCGGTCTGCATCGGCATCGGCCGACTGGATCAGGTGCTCGACGCGATCGAGTTCATCGAGCGCCCACTTGAACTGGGCAGGCGACACCGATGTCGCAGCGGTCCGCAAACCGAACGACTCCAGCGCTGCCCGCAATTCGTAGATTTCCGTGATATCGGTGGGATCGTACGATGCCACGAAGAACCCGCGATTCGGTTCCGCGATCACCACCCCATCCTGGACGAGGCGATGCAGCGCTTCACGGACGGGAGTGCGGCTTACACCCAACTCCTCGCTCAGGCGCAAATCGGACAGCTTTTCGCCCGGATGCAATTCTCGATTGAGAATGCGATCCCACAGGATGCTGTAGACATCCGATCCCAGGTTGCGACGCTGGATCAGCCCGGGCACTGGCCGTGACTGATCGCGGTGAGGTGGTGACGATTCGCTCATGCCGTGATTCTCTCCGCCTGCTCATGCATCTCGGCCACCGAACGACGGGCCACGGCCGGGATGGAGAACATCCACACGATGCGCACTGGCATGCCCTCGTGGCAACAGTCGTCTGACCCGATCCTGCCGTCGATTATTCCATGCACCATGATTGTATACAAAACACGATCGGGACGTCACGGGTATTCGTGCCTTCTCTCAGGTATCTGGCCGATACCCGCAAACGTACCAAGACGGGGTATGCTGACGTACATTCAAGATGACGCATGTGCGGATCGTCAAACCGCCTCCGCTTTTGGGAAGATGTCGCACGCACTGACGCAACCACATTCAGTCACAACGCAGAGAGGAAGACACATGTCGGTGAGACTCGCATCGAGAATGGGACGACTCGGAACCGAGACCGCGTTCGAGGTGCTGGTTCGGGCCCGCGCGCTGGAAGCGCAGGGCAAGGACATCGTGCATCTCGAAATCGGAGAGCCGGATTTCGATACTCCGGAGAACATCATCGAGGCGGGTGCCAGTGCCCTTCGATCCGGATGGACCCACTACGGACCCGCGAACGGTGATCCCAACCTGCGGGAGGCGATTGCCTCCTACATCAATTCGTCGCGCGGGACCTCGTTCTCGGCTGACCAGGTAGTGGTCACGCCTGGCGGCAAGCCGGTGATGTTCTTCCTGATGCTGGCGTTGCTGGAGGAAGGTGACGAGGCGATCTTCCCCGATCCTGGCTTCCCGATCTATCAGTCGATGATCGACTTCTCCGGTGCGAAGGCGGTTCCGATTCCATTGCGTGAGGAGAACGAGTTCCGTCTCGATGTCGAGGAATTGAAATCGCTCGTGACGGACCGTACCCGCCTCCTGATCATCAATAGCCCTGCCAACCCGACCGGCGGGGTGCTGGAACGATCGGACATCGAGGCGATCGCGAAAATCGCGGTCGAGCATGACCTGATCGTGCTGTCGGACGAGATCTACAGTGAGCTGCTGTACGAAGGTAAGCATGTCTCGATCGCGACCTTTCCGGGAATGGCCGATCGAACCGTCATCCTCGATGGGTTCTCGAAGACCTATGCGATGACCGGCTGGCGTTTGGGATACGGACTCTTTCCGAAAGACCTCGCGCCGCTGATCTCGAAGCTGATGGTGAACAGCGTGTCCTGTACGTCGGTGGCTGTGCAGCAGGCGGGACTGGAAGCGCTGACGGGTCCGCAGGACAAGGTCGCCGAGTTCCGGGAGGCCTTCCGCGCTCGCCGCGTTCTGGTCGTCGATGGCCTGAACGCGATTCCGGGAATTAGCTGCCTGCGCCCGAAGGGCGCCTTCTACGTCTTTCCGAATATCAGTAGGATTGGCAAGACGAGTCGTGAGTTCGCCGATGCGCTGTTGCAGGAATATGGCGTCGCGGCGCTGGCGGGAACCAGCTTCGGAGCGGCGGGAGAGGGCTACCTCCGTCTCTCCACCGCCAATTCCGAGGCGAACCTGATCAAGGCGCTCGGTCGCATCGAGCAGGCCGCCCGGGAACTGCGTGCCCGACCAGCCTGACCACTATCGTCCTTCGGCAAGGCTGGGACGATCCATTATCCGGCGATACTCCCTTGTCGTCATGACGACATGCGTCGGCTCATGGTTCGGAATTCGTGCACGCTGAGGGCAGCCATGCTTCTGTCTGGACTATGGACGTCGCTACCGGCGCTGCCCGGAAACGATTCGCACCACGTACCAGAACAGCAGCGCGATCGAGGCGAAGAGCGAGAGTGCAGCGGCCACCGGTTGATCGGTCCGATAGGTCCGCATGATGTTGGATGTGTTGTAGAGCACCGAACCGGACGCGAACACCACCATTGCCAGCGAGAACACCAACCCCAGGCTGAAGCCGAACACGATGCTCGCCACGATCGCACCCAACGCGACGAAGCCGCCGATCGTCAGACTCACGCGCAGGAACGAGAAATCCGTGCGCGTTACCACGACAACCGCCGTCAAACCAGCGACCATCAGCAGCGTGATCAGCGCGGCGGTCCCCAGCACGTCATCTGCCTGGTTGGATACGCCAAGCATCATCGGCAGGAAGAGCACCGCCTCCGCCAGGATAAACACCCCGAACCCCGCATACTGCTTGGCCGTCGAACCGGGGGATCGCGCCCAGCGGTCCGCAAATGACGACACGATCATGAACGCAAGCAGGGTCAGCAGCCACGCATAACCCCCTGTCATCCGATTCGCGAGATCGTGCGCGCCCGGCCACTGCAACAGGAGCCATTCGACCCCGGCGAACAGCAGGATCGCGATTGCGACATGGAGGTAGGTTTGGCGGACGAATGCCGCACGGGCAGTCGGTGTCGCGGAGACGACGGGAACGGCCTGGATAGTGCTCATGATGGAATGTGCTCCTTGACGCAACGTCGATCGCTCCCATCATAGACGAATCAGACGAACGTCGATCCCCGGACGTATCGCGCTCCTGCCAAACGGATGGCATGTGGAGGAAGGCACTCGCCATCGGCGTCGTCCTGGCACCTTCAACCGGCTCATGACAATTGGGTCCATCGGTGTTTCGGGCAGGAGAATACCTTGGAACTGGCGATGTGCAAACGGTGAATCTCAGGTCGGTTCTGGTTTGGGTGCGATATGGGTGGGCCAACGCTCGATGACGCGTGAACCGCCATCCAATCGTGCCATGCCAGACTGGCGATGACGATGGGGTGCGGCAACATCCTGAAGCCTGGGAAAGCCGGGAACCTCGTCGTTGTGGTGGGGTGAGGCGGACCACGTCTCGGGCGCAAGAGTTCAGGAGGGGAAGAGTTGCAGGGATCAGGCGGAGAAGGCGAGCCGGACGTGCAGGGCCAGATGCAGTCGAAGCCGGATCTCCGAATCGTTGAGATCGTGGCCGGTGATTTCGGCGATGCGTTCCAGCCGGTAGAGCACCGTATTGCGGTGTACGTGCAGGATCGCGGCGGCTTCCTTGGGACTGCAGTTTGCCGAGAAGAACGCCTCAAGCGTCTTGATCAGCTCGGCGCCGTGAGTCTTGTCGTAGGCGAGCAGCGAGAAGAGCGCTTCCTCCTGGAACGTCTGCAACTCGGGCAATTGCTCGGCGGCGTAGATGAGCCGATAGACGCCCAGCTGGTCGAACGAGGTGACATGACCGGAACCATGCAGACGGCGACCGAGCGTGAGCGCCTGGCGCGCTTCCTGATGCGATTGCCGAATGCCGTCGATGCCCTTGCCGAGCCGGCCGATGCCGAGCGAGACCACTTCCGTCGAGGCGTGGACCGCCAAGGCGGCGATCAGTTCCGCCCGCAGGGTCTCGATGATGGTGGCGACCTCCGCTTCGTCCTCTACCGGCCAGATGATCTCCGCGCTCGCGTTGCGGATGCGCCACAGGATGCGCGCGTTGAGATCACGGCCCGCGCGTTGCAGGCCGTCCTCAAGAATCGACCAGCGACCTTCCCGTGCGCGTGCGTTCGAGCCGGCGATCGGATCCACCCGTGCGATCAGCGCGCAATAGGAATCGAGCAGGTTGTGTCCGAGGCGTTGTGATTGCTGGATGAGGGAGACCTCGCTGCGCAGCGCGCCATCGAGGATCTCGTCGAGTACATTGAGCTCGATTTCCTGACGAGCACTGGCTGCCGCCTGTTCGCGGGATAGTGTCACCGCCGAGGCCGCCGCGCCGCGGGAGGCGAGCATTCCGTCCTCGACCACTTCGTCATCGTCCCGCGCAAAGAGCGACACGCTGCCGAGCAAACCGTCGCGGCCGATCACCGGGGCGACAATCCGCAACCATCCCTTGCTGCCGGGGTTGTCACTGCCGATGCCAGCGCCGCTTGGATAGGACGCCGTTGGCGGTTCCGCCGGGCTCGTTGCGGCGACGCTGCGCAACCAGTTCTGAACCGTTCCCCGTGTCTGGCTCAGGATGGCTTCGATGTCCGCGCTGCCTTCCCGTTTGAGGGTGGGGCTGAATGCCAGCAGACGTCCGTCACGGCTTTCGATGGCGGTTGCTCGACCGGAAAGCGTTGCAAGCTCGCTTACGAGAGTATCAAGCGATTCGCCGCCGATCGCGATCTCCATCAGCTGGCGACCGACTTCCTGGCCCCGGCGTTGAATCTCGCGGCGACGCTCGGTGATATACCGGGACGCGTTGCGCTCAAGCGCACTGAAATCGATGCCTTGAGGCAGGATCAGGAGCGGCACGCCAGTTTCGTTCGAGGTCCGCTTTGCGCTTTCTTCGACCGCGTCCGACAACGCGACGGCGGCGACGCCGAATCCCGAGAGCTGACGAATGGCCTGATCGAGTGTCAGGCGCTCGTCCAGCATCTCGAGGACGTTCGGCGGCAGGAGAACGATCTCGCCACCGCTCAGATGCTCGAAGGCGGGCGGCGCTGGCCGAAGCCGTGTCGCCCAGGTAACCTCACGGCCAAGTCCGACCTCTCCAGCGACGACGATCGTATGTTCGGGGAGAGCCTTTCGTAGAATGTCGCTAACCGAGATCATCTGGACGGCCCTCCGCGTTGTTCCGACAGGCGTGCGAAGTAGCCAGCGTGTCAGGTTGGTGTGTGCCCGAGCTGATCATGAATCGCCCTCCTCGACCGTGCGGCACGTTAGAGATCACCATAACGAAGATGTTCCCAGGGGCTGACATGGCGACGGTAATCGGCCCATTCCGCCCGTTTGACGGTGAGCAACTGATCGAAAATGTAGGGCCCGATCGCATTGCGAATCGAATCGTCGGCAGCGAAGGCTTCGAGCGCTTCCCCCAATGTGCTGGGAAGTCGAGGCACCCCGAGACGATTCAACTCGTCCTCGTCGTACGTCACGAGGTTTTCATCGACGGGTGCGGGTGGTTCCTCGCCCTGCCGAATGCCGTCGACCGCAGTTCCCAGTGTTGCCGCGATCAGGAGATAGGGATTGGCGGTCGCGTCGGGACTGCGCAGTTCGATGTCGGTCATCATGCCGTCGCTTGCGGAAGGTACGCGAATCAGCGATGCCTGGCTGACTCGCGCCCAGGTTGCGTGTCGCGGGGCGCGATGGCCGTCGGCCAGCCGTTTGTAGGAATTGACAGTTGTACAGACGATGGCACTCATGCCCTGCGCGTGGGCGAGCTGACCCCCGATGAAGTGGCGAGCGGTCGTTGAGAGGCCGTCGCTGGAGGAGGATTCGCGCAGGAGATCGTTGCCTCCCGGGAAGCTCAGCAGTCGTTGGAAAAGATGCATGCCGGAACCGGGGGCGTCCGAGAACGGTTTGGCCATGAACGTCGCTCGCAGTCCCTGGCGTTGGGCGATCGAGCGAATGACCTGGCGGGTGGTCGTGATCTGATCGGCGATCCGGATGCCGCCAGCCGGGATCAGGTCGAGTTCCTGCTGGCCGGGACCTGTCTCGTGATGGGCACCACCGACGCCGACGCCGATTTCCTGGAGCGTGGCGACGATCTCGTCACGGGTGGCGGATAGCAGATCCTCGCCGATATCGAAATACCCGGCGGCGTCCGTCGCTTGCAGAAAGGTGTTGTCGGTCTGCCGTCCCTTCATGAGATAGAATTCCATCTCGACGCCGACTTGATAGTCGAATCCGAGATCGGCGGCCCGCTTCAACTGCACCTGCAGGGCGGAGCGAGGATCTCCGGCGAACGGCTGGCCGTCGCGCCGCACGACCCAGCAAAAAAACTGGGCGCGTCTCGGGTCATCGTTCCGCTGGGGTGCGATGACCAGCGTTGCCGGATCTGGGGAGAGATAGAGATCGAGTTCGACCTGGCGTTCACCTCCGGTGAGGGCGGCTCCATCGAACCGATATCCGTGCTTGAACGTGTACTCGAGCAGATTGCTTGGGATCGTCAGCGCTTTCATGCCACCCGCAATATCACTGAATTGCAGGTCGACAATCGTGACATTGCTTTCAGCCACGCGCTCGATCGATTCCCGGATGGCATCCTGCGAAAGTTCCGTCGGCAGGGATGCATAGTCGAATCCGGTCATGGTTTAGCTCCTGATACCAACATCGACTCGTCATCGTCGCGAGTGCTGCTTCACGTATTGTGCTCAATATGTACTCAGAATCCAAATGGCTGGACAAATTGAACGGGGCTTGCGTACCCCCCTTGCACCTTGACTTTCATGTTCGATCGTAATCCTGCTTTCCACGAACGGTGCTTCGGCAAGGACCACTTTGATTTCCGAGTTGTGCAGCCTGAGAAAACATTTAGGCATTGCGTCCAAAAAGTACGCGCCATTCTCTTGGCGTTCCGTACCTTTCATCATTGGACGTGTAGGAGATAAACTGAAATTTCCCACAATGTCGTGGAATGCAGCCGGGTGACATGAGAGATAGCGGTGAGATTCGCCTTTTATCCTCTCCTTCACCACAGATGCGGCCCGAATAATTGTGCGGTAATTCACAAACGAGGGATTGAGCGACACCCGTATGTTGGAACCAGGGTTCCGTGCGGACGACTAAGAGGTCACACCGGCCGTCGATGAGGGAATGATTACGGCAAGACGTTCCATCCGATATGTACACCGGTGGGTGGACACGACAGACGACACGCGGCGTTCCGGAAACCCAAACGGAAGGTCGCATCATCAGCGCAGTTGCAGCAACAACGAAGGATTGCACGAATGACCGACTCTGCACGCCCGCAGACAGAGCAAAACGCAGCCGAACGACAGGCTCCGCTCTACTCCCCTTCCTATGAACGCGATTCGTGCGGAGTCGGCCTGGTCGTCGATATCGCTGGCCGCCCTTCACGCCTGATCGTTGAAAAGGCCCTTGCCGGGCTGGTGAACCTGACCCACCGAGGTGGTGTTGGGGCAGACCCGCGAACGGGTGACGGTGCCGGCATTCTGTTGCAGGTTCCTCATGCGCTGTTCGCCGCGGAGTTCGCGGGGCTCGTTGCCGGCGAGTACGGCGTCGCCATGCTGTTCCTGCCTCGCGAAGAGACCGCGGCGTTGGACGTTCGTTCCACGATCTCCGCGATCGCCGCCGACCGCGGTCTCGAGATCATCGGCTGGCGCGATGTCCCGACCGATGCGTCGGTGTTGAGCGTGACCGCTGAAGCGTCCCGGCCAACCATCATGCAATTGCTGGTTCGCCGGCCCGAGGGGATCGATCAGGCCAGGTTCGAGAGCGTGTTGGTTCTCTTCCGCCGTGCGATCGAACGCGCCGCGCTCGCGGCAGGATTGACGGATGCCGATCTCTTCGTGGCCTCGTGTTCGTCGCGAACCATCATCTACAAGGGCTTCTGCCTTCCAAAGGACCTCGCGACCTTCTACGACGATCTGCGCAATCCGATCGTCGAGAGTGCGATCGTCCTCTTCCACCAGCGCTACAGCACGAACACCTTCCCGACGTGGGGGTTGGCGCAGCCGTTCCGGTTCCTTGCCCACAACGGGGAGATCAATACTGTTCAGGGCAACAGGACATGGATGCAGGCCCGCACGCCATCGCTGGCGCTTGCGGATGGAACCACCTCGGAGGAACTTTGTCCGGTTGTAAGCATGTCCGGGAGCGATTCGCTCTCGCTCGACAATGCCATCGAGTTGCTTCACCTGAGCGGGAGATCGCTGCCACGCGCCCTGATGATGTGCGTCCCGGAACCCTGGGAGCAGTATCTCGACATGGATCCTGCTCGCCGCGCCTTCTACGATTTCAATGCCGGCCTGCTGGAGCAATGGGACGGCCCAGCGGCACTCGGGTTTAGCGATGGCGTGCTTGCCGGCGCGACGCTCGACCGGAATGGTCTCCGTCCATTCCGCTACGCCATCACGTCCGATGGCCTTTTCATCGGCGGTTCCGAAGCCGGTACGGTAGAAATCGATCAACTCACGGTGATCGAGAAGGGACGGCTTGGGCCCGGCCAGATGATTCTTGTCGACACCGACAAGGGTGTGGTCATTCGAAACGATGAGCTCAAGAACGGGATCGCGAAAAGCGCACCGTATTCCCAGTGGCTGGCGGAGAACCGCATTCGGCTCGATATCCGGCCGGAGCAGGACCTCCCGTCGATCGTGCCGATCGATGCGGATGCCAAGACGCGTGCCGCCATGACCAAAACCGATCCGTCCGTCGTCGCTCGCCAACGGGCATTTGGCTACACCGCCGAGGATCTGCGCCTGATCGTCATGCCGATGGCCGGGGAGCGCAAGGAGCCAACCTGGTCGATGGGGGACGATGCGCCGCTGGCGGTCCTCTCCGATGTTCCACGACCACTGACCGCCTATTTCCGTCAACGCTTTGCGCAGGTCACCAACCCGGCGATCGACTCGCTGCGCGAACGCAAGGTCATGGCGCTCGATACCTTTATCGGTCCTCGTGGCAACGTCCTGACCGAATCTCCCGATCAGGCAAGGCTGATTCACCTGAAAAGCATTGTTCTGGCTGGCAATGAGCTGGACGCCATCCGCAACGTCGGCGTCCTCACGAACCGCGTGATCGGCACGCTGTTCGCGGTTGCCGATGGTCCCGGAGCGATGGAAGTCGAACTGACGCGCATTATCGCGGAGGCTGAAGCGGCCGTTCGCGACGGCACGCAGGTCCTCATCTTCAGCGACCGCGCCCTTGATGCCGATCATGCGGTCGTTCCCATGGCGCTGGTGGTTGGTGGCGTTCATCATCACCTGATCGAAGTGGGCTTGCGCGATCGCGCCGATATCCTGTGCGAATCCGGCGAGGTCTGGGATGTTCATCAACTCGCGATCCTGATCGGTTACGGCGCTTCGGCGGTCTCCCCCTACCTGGCGCTGGAAGCCGGAGCCGCCCTGGCGGGCACACGCGGGTACGAAACCACCCGGCCGCTCGAACTGCAACGCAACTACATCTATTCCATGGAGTACGGCTTTCTCAAGGTGACCTCCAAGATGGGGATCTCGACCGCCAGCAGTTATCGCGGGGCGCAGATCTTCGAGGCCTTGGGGTTGAGCCAGGTGATCATCGATCGCTGCTTCCGGGGCACACCATCCCGGCTCGGCGGAATCGGCTTTGCCGAGCTCGAGGCTGATGTCCGGCGTCGGCACGGTGCCGCATTCACGGAGATGTCGGCACGCCTCCCGGATCAGGGACTGATCAAGTTCAAGAAGGATGGCGAGTCGCACGCCTACAGCCCGACGATCGTGAAGGCGATCCAGAAGGCCTCTTCCGGCAACGACCGCGCCGCCTATGAGGAATATCGCGAACTGGTCCGTGATCAGCCGATGACGACCATCCGCGACCTGCTGCGAATCAGGCCGCTTCGCGACGAGGTGTCGATCGACGAGGTCGAATCCGCCACGGAGATCACGAAACGCTTCGTCGTCACGGCGATGTCGTTGGGATCACTGAGCCCGGAAGCGCATCAGACCCTTGCGATCGCCATGAACCGGATCGGTGCACGCTCCAACTCGGGCGAGGGTGGCGAGGATCCGCACTGGTATGACGGTGACGGGCCGGATATTCGCCACAACAAGGTGAAGCAGGTTGCGTCCGGTCGCTTTGGCGTCACGACCCGCTATCTGTCGAACGCGGAGGAAGTCGAGATCAAGGTCGCCCAGGGTGCGAAGCCGGGCGAGGGTGGACAGTTGCCGGGATTCAAGGTGACGGCCTTCGTGGCGCGCATGCGTCATGCGGTTCCCGGGTTGCCGCTCATCTCGCCCCCGCCTCACCACGATATCTACAGTATCGAGGATCTCGCCCAGCTCATCTACGACCTGCGCCAGGTCAACCCGCGCGCCAGAATCGGGGTCAAGCTGGTGTCGGAAGCTGGTATCGGAACCGTTGCGGCGGGTGTTGCAAAGGCTCGCGCCGACTACATCCTCGTCAGCGGTCACTCCGGTGGTACGGGCGCCGCACCGCTGGCCTCGATCAAGCATGCCGGTGTGCCGTGGGAGCTTGGTCTGGCCGAGACCCAGCAGACACTGGTGCTGAACGGTCTGCGGTCCCGTCTCCGGTTGCGAACCGATGGCGGCATCAAGACCCCCGAGGATGTTCTTTTCGGTGCGATCTTCGGGGCCGACGAGTTCGGTTTCGGGACGTCGATCCTCGTTGCGATCGGGTGCGACATGGCGCGTCAGTGTCATCTCAACACCTGCCCGACCGGGATCGCGACGCAGCGTGAAGACTTGCGTGCCAAGTTCGTTGGCACCCCCGAGATGGTCATCGCCTATTTCGAGCAACTGACCGCCGCGCTGCGCGAGTTGATGGCATCGCTTGGCGTTCGCACGATCGAAGAACTGATCGGGCGGACCGATCTGCTGGAGGTCGCCGATGTCGGCGGTCGGGCCGGCATGCTCGACCTGTCGTCACTTCTCGCCTCACCTGCGGCGGAACACGACCGCCGGAAGTCGATCGACATCGACCACAACGCCGAAGAGACGCTCGATGACCGCATTCTGAAGGTGATCGAGCCGAAGCTGGCGCGCGGTGAGGTCGTTGAGACCCACGAGCGGATTCACACCGAGAATCGTTCGGTCGGGGCGCGGATCGCGGGTCGGATGTCCGTGTTGCGGGAGCAACGGCACGAGAAGAGTCCGACTCCGCTCGAGCGCGTGTCGCTTCACTTCACGGGCAGCGCCGGGCAGAGTTTCGGTGCGTTCGCGGTGCCAGGGTTGTCCCTGACGCTTGAGGGAGAGGCTAACGACTACGTCGGCAAGGGCATGAGCGGCGGCGAGATCTCCATCTTCCCCTTGAAGGATGCGTCGTTCGATACGCCCCAGGCGATCGCCGGCAACACGATTCTCTATGGTGCCACGGGCGGCATGCTCTTCATCGCTGGCAAGGTCGGTGAGCGATTTGCGGTACGCAACAGTGGAGCGAGTGCCGTGGTCGAGGGTGTTGGCGAGCATGGTCTGGAATACATGACCGGCGGCACCGTCGTCATCCTGGGTCCAACCGGCGGCAACTTCGGCGCCGGGATGTCGAACGGGATCGGCTACATCTTCGATCCACTCGATCGCTTCGAGTCGCGCATCAACGCCGAGTCGGTTGAACTCCGCCGCGCAGACGATGCCAACGCGGCCGAATTGCGATCGCTTGTCGAGCGTCACGTTCAGGCGACCGGAAGCGCCCACGCTCAGGACATCCTCGATCGATGGCAGGAGACGGTAGGACAGTTCTGGCGCGTGGTGCCGAAGGCGATTCTGGAACTCGCGCTGTTGCAGGCGGAAACAGAAAAGGAAGAGGGTGCAGCCGACTGACCGGCAGACGCCATCGATGCTTTTTGTGCAGAACGAACGGGCGGATGCGAAAGCATTCGTCCGTTCGATTGTCTGTCAGTCACAATGTTGAAACTTTCTGAATGTGTTTTCCGTTGATACTTCGTCGTTCGATACCTATGATGTAGGAGGATTCGAGACGTTTGCCGGGTGCACGTACGAACCACACGCGTAATGGACGGTCGTGCCGGCCAAGGGAGAGAACGATGTCGACGTCTTATGGACCTATGCACAAACGGGGTTACAAGCGCGCGCTCGCCAGTGCAAGTGTCGGTCTGGCACTGGTGATCGGAACGATGGGTGCCGGGAGCGTCCTCGGGCAACAGGCCGCAACACCCGGTGCGAATGGAGGCACGGGAGTGATCATCGGCACGAACGGGTTGGGCGTGAACTGTCGCACTACTCCAAGTCTCGATGGAGAAATCATCGGCGCACTGCAGGACACCCAGCCGGTCGTGCTTACCGGCCCCTCCGAATTCGGGTGGTTTCCGGTGACGTGCTTCGGTCGTCCCGGGTTCATCTCTGACATCTTCATCAGCGTGGGTGTGCCGACGGCCACGGCGGCAGCGACCAGCATGGCGACGACTGAGCCGACTGCGACCGCAACAACTGAGTCGACTGCAACCGCGACGACTGTTCCAACGGCGACAGCGACAACAGAACCGACCGCCACGGCCACCACGGAACCAACGAGCACGCCTCGTCCGACCGCTACAGCCACGACTGAACCGACCGCGACAGCCACGCCTCGCCCGACGGCGACAGCGACGACCGAGCCAACGAATACGCCGCGGCCGACGGCGACAAGCACCTCGCTTCCCACTGCCACGAGCACATCGATACCTACCGCGACGGCAACTGTCGCACCGACGAGTACACCGCTGCCGACTGCTACGGCAACGCCCGCGCCGACCAGCACACCGCGTCCAACCGCGACGACGGAACCTACCGCAACGAACACACCGTTGCCGACAGCGACGGCAACGACGGTACTAACAAGCACACCGCGTCCAACGAGCACGCCTCGCCCGACCGCCACAGGCACTACGGAACCAACGAGCACGCCTCGCCCGACCGCCACAGCCACCACGGAACCAACGAGCACGCCTCGCCCAACAGCCACGGCCACCACGGAACCAACGGCAACGACTGAGCCAACCGCCACTGCGACTACCGAGCCGACCGCCACGGCGACAACTGCGCCAACGAGTACACCGCTGCCGACAGCGACGCCAACTACCGAGCCAACCAGCACACCGCGTCCAACGAGCACGCCTCGCCCGACCGCGACGGCAACGACGGTACCAACAAGCACACCTCGTCCAACCGCCACGGCGACAACTGCGCCAACGAGCACGCCTCGCCCTACGGCCACGGCCACCACAGAGCCAACAGCCACGATTGAACCGACGAGCACGCCTCGCCCGACACCCACGGCGACTACTGAGCCAACAGCCACGACTGAACCAACGAGCACACCTCGCCCGACACCTACGGCAACGACCGAGCCAACGGCCACTACGGAGCCGACTGCGACGGAAACAGTTGAATCCTACGTGTACGGAAGCCCAATCGCCTCACCGGTAGCTTCGCCGGTCATCGAGAAGACGGCCACTCCGACGGCGACGCCACGACCTCGACCGACGGGAACACCGCATCGACCAACTCCGACCGTGACCGCCACCCCCACCGCTACTCCGTAACGGATACAGCAGGTAGAGCTTTCGAACGGTGACACGGAAACGGATAGGACCATTTGTCCTGTCCGTTTCCGTGTCACCGTCTCTCAATGCTGTTCGTCAGGTTCGGCCACGAATGAGCGCTGCTTCCCAAATGCCCACTGTGCAGCTTATGAACCAGCGATCGCATGCGGTGCTCCAATCGCATGTCCCCCGGCGTGCCATCAGGATGAACGCGATCGGGATTGGGTCAGGCGAAAATATCGCGGCGGTTGAAAGAGACCACCGCAAAGACGAGCAATGCCGCTGTCGCCGTCAGCAGCACGATCATGCCATTCCACCAGATGCCATCCACAATCGCGGTCCCGTAATAGTTGTAGGCAGAGGCATATTTTACCCACGATATGCTGGGCGCGAGTCTTCCCATGACATTGAGCAAGTACATCAGAAAGACGATTGCCGCCGGGATTCCGAGTGCCAAGGACCGCTGCCGAACGACAGTCGACATCCCAAGCGCAAGTGCGCTGAAGGCGAGACTCGTCGGCCACAGCGTGAACGTCGCCCGCATCGCCTGTTCCAGGCTTAGTTCCAGATTGAGCGATGACGCAACGCACCAAACCACAACGCCAAGCACGAACGACATCACGAGCAGATACGTTGCGGCCACAACGAAGGTGCCGATGATCAGGTTCCATCTCGGAATCGGATTGCCCAGCAGAACGTCGAGGCGTCCCCGCTCTTCCGCCCCGGCGACCACGTTGGACAGCATGATCATGCCGTAGAAGGGCAGGATCAGCGGCAGGATCACCCCAAGCAGCTGACTGGAGAGAAACGACGCCAAGCGGGTGAAGTCGTTGATGTTGAAGGCGGCGCGCAGGTTCGCCGGGATCGCATCGAGGTTGACCGCTCCTCGTACCGACGGGTAGATCGCCACAATCAAACCAGCATAGATACTCAATCCAATCGTCCAGAAGAGCGTTGTTCGCCATTCGGCCCGGAATTGGAACGCCGTGTAGGTGGCAAGCGTCGAATGCGGTTTCATGATCCTTGACCGCCCTTCACGCTGACCGAGACGCTGTCCAATCCCGTGACGCTTGCGGGTGATTCCGAGTAATACGTCAGGAAAATCTCTTCAAGCGGCGGCCGTTCGGAATCGAACTGACTGACCGGATGTCGGCTCGCGAACTGGATAATCGCATCCATCGACCCATGGGCCTGGAATATGACGGTGGAACCTTCGGTCGCGAACCGCTCCACACCGGGCAGATTTGCGAACCGTTGAAGTTCTTCTCCCTCAAGCGGTTCGACAAACGCGATCCGGACATACCGGAAGGCACGACCGGTGAGCGTCGACGGTTTCTCGACGGCGATCAATTCACCCGCCCGGATGATGCCGACCCGATCTGCCACGCGTTCGATCTCCGCCAAAATATGCGACGAGAAGAGGATCGTTTGTCCTGCTGTCCTCGTTTCTTTCAGGATTGCAAGGAACTCTTCCTGTACCAGTGGATCGAGACCGCTCGTCGGTTCGTCGAGAACGATCACCTCCGGGCGGTGAAAAAGCGCCTGGATGATGCCGATCTTCTGCTTGTTGCCGCGAGAAAGCCGCCGCATGGGACGATTCAGATCGGCCTGCAGTCGCTCGGCAAGCTCGTGCGCATAATCCAGCGATGTATGCGCTCGCGCGCCACGGAGATCCGTGAAGAAACGCAGGAGTTGGGCACCGGTCATCCGGTCTTCGAGATTGAATTCGCTTGGCAGGTTGCCAAGACGGCGATGAATCTCGACCGTCTCGGCATGCGAATCGAGACCGAGGATCTCTGCACGACCGCTGGTTGGACGCAAAAATCCTAACAGCGTGCGGAGCGTGGTCGATTTTCCTGCCCCGTTCGGACCGAGGAATCCGAAGATCTCCCCATGTTCGACGCGGAGGGAAATATCGTGGATCCCGCGATTGCTCCCGTAGGTTTTGGTCAGGCTGTAGGTGACGATGGCGGGTGTTGCTGGCAAGAGGACATTCCATGACATGGCAGGTGGCGAAGAGAAGATACCGGCGTTTCAGACTGGTCACCGCAAGTCTGCGGCCCGCACCTCTGCCGGAATCGCAGATCAGATTCGGCATGCGCGCTGTGAGTGCTCGTCATGCCCACCGGGAGAGCCCCCCATCAGCGCGCGCCTTCCTCAATCCGGCGAGAAAAGCCAAGGCACCAAGTACGACGGTGATCAGTGTCGAGATGAAGAGGATGACGATATCGCTGACAAGAGGCGAGAGTGTTCCGACAGGAAAGAGCGGTGCTCGGTCGTCTGCCAGAATCAGTCGGCGGACAGCATCGATCGCATACGTTTGCGGAAGGAAACGCGCGAGTGCGAAGAGTGGGGCCGGCAGTTCCGATGGTGGAAAGTAGGCGCCGGCAACCAGCCCTTGCAGCGTCCCGACCACCCACGAGATCGGATCATTGGATCCTTTCGCGTTGATGAGCATGAACATCGAAGCCGACATGAATCCGATTCCCAGCACGGCAATCGTGGCGAGAAGGATCACGGCGGTCGCCATCAGGATCTCCGACAGCGAGGCCGACAGGCGCGCGCCAAAGGCCGCCCCGATCATGGCGAGAAAGAGGCCGCTTGTGAGCGCATTGACATACATCCACACGATATCGATGCCGATCTGCAGGGTCATTGGACATGGTGAGAGCAGGAATGATTCGAGCCGAGCCTCCCAATAGCTCCGCGAAAGCGAGTCGTATGGTCCGGCAAGACCGACCTGGAGCAACGTGTTGACGATCATTCCCACTGCGAGGAATCCGGCGTAACTTCCCGACCAGTTCGTCCCGCCGATCGCACGGCCGACGAAAAAGAAGACGCTTGCCTGGGCCATCATGCTCAGGATGTCCATCACAGAGCTCACTCGAAATTGGAGCCAGATACGGGTCTGGCGTTTGAGCAGTACCGGAATCATGCCGCTGAGATAGTGACGTTCGGTGTCCGGAACCAGATCGAACCGGTCAATCGATGACATCGGACCAAGCTCCTGTCGAATCGAAAAAGACGTCTTCCAACGAAGGCGTTTGGTCGGTGGGTGTCATTGCTGGCAGGTCGAACCCCTCCAGCAAGCGCGCGAGATCGGATCGATCATGCCCCGGCTGGAGCAGGATGCGGGCAGAGCCGCCTCCGTCGTCGTTCGGTGTCTCCTGAATATGTCGGAAGATTGACGCCGAGCGAATGTCCTTCAATATGCCGGCAAAATAGCCTTTGGTCGATATGGATACAACACGTCCCTCAAGGCGCCGGATAAGCGTTGCGGGCGCATCGCACGCGACGAGCCCCCCTTGATCGATGATCGCGACACGGTCGCACAATCGCTCTGCCTCAGACATGTTGTGGGTGGTGATGACGACGGTTTGACCCAACTCACGGTTGAGCGTGTTCCGGATGAAGTCCTGGATAGCGCTCGAGGAGATCGGATCGACATTGGCCGTCGGCTCATCGAGCACAAAGATGGGTGAGTGGACGAGGAGGCCTTTGGCAATCGCGAGGCGTTGGCGCATGCCACTCGAGAGTGAGGTCGGCTGCTCGAGCAGCATGTTCGCCAGACCGACTGCCTTGAGCGCCTCCATGGAACGCCGCTCAACCAGTACCTTGTCCAGACCGAACAGGCGTCCCCAGAACTCGAGATTCTGGCCGACCGTTAGATGTGAATCCAGAGATAGCCAGCCGTTTGCCGGCACGACCGAGAGCGACGCTCTGGCCCGTGCGGGGTTCCGCTTCGTGTCATGGCCTTTGATGCGGATCGTTCCGGTCGTTGGCGTGAGAATGGTCGAGATCATTTTGACGAGGGTGGATTTGCCAGCCCCGTTCGGCCCCAGCAAGCCGAAGAATTCGCCGGGTCGGACGTCGAAGCTGACGTCGCTGACGGCCACGACTCGTTTCTTCTTTGCCGCGAACGTGCGGTTGCTACGTCCGAGCAGCCCAAGCAGGTAGTCGACCCACATATCGCTTGCGTTCGAGTTGAGATCTGGATTGGTGTAGGTGAATGCCTTGCCAACGTGATGCAGTTCGATCACATGATTCTCCTCATACGAGAAAGTGATCGCTCGTATCCAGTTCCGGAACCGTGTCGTGCGTGTCGTGATGGACGGACAGCGCTCAGTCGACGAGGAGCAATCGAGATGCGTCAGCCGAGAACGCGAAGGTGCGCGATGCCGAGGAGGAAACGCTCGCAAGGGTGACGGTGACGGCGGGAGCGTTCGAGACCGTCGTTTCGGCGACCTGCTCTGTCCGGATGCGTCCGTGCTCCTGCCAGAGGCACATGCCCTCAGGATGGAAGATCGCCATCCCGGCGAATGTCGCGCTCTGACCGAGAAAGCCACACTGGGCGCACCAGAGGTCGATCTGTGTCGTTGCGATCGACTCCTGATCCGGATGGATCGATCGGGTTCGACATTGCACCGTTCCATCGCATTCGGGACAGGTCCGATGTGTCTGCGCACGCGGAATCTTCCAGGTTGCCGACTCGAGGGTTCGTGTCAGTGCCTGCGGTGCATTGCGAATCCCGGTCAGCGGATGGCGTGCGTGACCGTCCGCGATCTGTCAGTTGTACAGAAAGTCCTGCTCGCCATCATTGCAGGAGGGACACTCGAGCGAGAATCGGCCTTGTGATGCATCGAGGCGCATGAGGAGGCGTTGCTGGCCACAGCGCGGGCACCAGAGCCGGGTCGCGCGTAGTAGGTGAGGATCAGCGTGTGCGGCGCCGTATCCGTAGAGCGCGGCGTCCGTGGGATACGAAGAAAGCATGATGGTGCGCAACTGATTGCGCGCCCGCTGGAGACGGACGGCCATATGCGGCGCGGTGATCCCCGCCTGCTCCGCCATCTCCGCGATCGACAATTCGGCGTAATAGCGATCGCGCAGCAGGTGCCACGTCGATGCCGGAAGTTCACCGCCGGCGCGATCGATGAACGATGCGAGTTCCTGACGTTCGACGAGCAAGGTTGATTCGTCCGAGTGGACGCTGAAGGCGCCCTGCGTTCGCTCGATGTGTACTTCGGAACCGCTTTCGTGCGGCGATGTGGATATCCGCGAGCGGCCAATGCTTCGCTGCCAGCGGCGGAAGACGTGGTTGCCGATCGCCGCCAACCAGCCCCGCTGATTGCCTGATACCGTGAACTTGTGGCGGTTGCGCCA